>JAESGN010000156.1_pt1 | contig 156045 bp, 142 predicted proteins | sample 9269731 | NCBI WGS metagenome assembly JAESGN01 (sample SAMN15720683, study PRJNA650826) | algae metagenome | isolation source: Mojavia pulchra JT2-VF2 and co-occurring heterotrophs from desert soil | place: USA: Cadiz Valley, Joshua Tree National Park, CA | collected 1998-06-08
CTTCGTCCCCGCAATGACCGCGCGGGCGGCTGCGCAATCCAGACCGGCTACGCCGCCCGCGCTGGCGCCGAGGCCAACCGTCCACTAACAATCCCCATGGACCTCTCGGCGGGGGCGGATCAGCGCGATCTCCTCGATCCGGTTGCGCTCCCGGATCAGGCCCCGCGCCTGGGCAATGATCATCCGGAACATCGTGATCGCGGTGCTCTCCTCCGGCACGGGCAATGCAATCGATGAGCAGGCCGTCTCGTAGATGTCGTTGATCAGCCGCGCCTTGGAGACCTTGCGGCCGACCAGAGGCCAGGCCTCCGTCACGAACGCTTCCCGCTCCAGTGCGATGATGCTGCCGGGCGTCGGGAAGCGCTCGATCAGTGCCAGGAACCAATCCGAGCGGCTATTGCCGGCGAAGCGGCCGATCTCCGGGAAATACAGCGGGAGATAATGCGTCAGGATACGGTGCCAGGTCTGCGTCTTGGCCTTCGAGATCGTCTCGTGTGTCTTCGACAGCTCCTGGAGATCGTTGATGCCGGCGGCCAACGGGTCGACATAGACCTGCGTGGCACCGATCCGCAGCATGTGCAGAATGACCTGGGCGTCCTTGGGATCGTTCTTGTCCCAACCGTTGTGTAGCGCCTCTCGCGTCCGGGCGAGCGCGACCGAGGAGATCAGCCGCAGCTCGAAGCCTGCCGTCAGCAGCCGATAGGCGAGCGTGCGATGGTAGTTGCCGGTCGCCTCGAAGCCGACAAGGATCGGCCGCCCGATCGCGGCAAGGTCCGCAGCCAGGCGGTCGTAATCCGGCTTGGTCGCCATCACGGTCCTCCGCCGGCGTCGACCGCCTTCCGGCCGCTCGATCAGGACTTCCTGGCGGAGCTTCGACATGTCGATGGCTACCAGCACGACGCCGGTGGGAGTAGAAAAGCGCTTGGTCATGGTCAGCCTCTCTCCAAGGTGTTGTCTCGACAACTTCACTTTAGAGACCTGCTGCTCGGCCATGACCGCCGTGACGGCGCGCTGCGCTACGCAAGGCTTCGCGCGCCGTCAGCCAACGGTCGAGCCTATTCCCAATGTGCTACGGCTCCGAGTTCACCTCGATGGCGATCCTGCGCTGGTGCCAGGAGACCGGCGTCGCGTGGCACTACATCGCCCCCGGCAAGCCGACGCAGAATGCCTTCATCGAGGCGTTCAACGGGCGCTTCCGCAGCGAATGCCTGAACACCCACTGGTTCCTGACCCTTGCGGATGCGGCCGAAAAGATGGAGGCTTGGCTCAGATACTACAACGAGGATCGGCCGCACGGGGCCATCGGCAACAAGCCACCGATCCTGCTGCAAAATCCCGGCGGTACACCCAGCCCTCCGCCGTGATCGAAGACCAGAACTCTACCTTCCGGCGATCCAGCAGATGGTCTCGGATCAATGAAACCCAGGACTCTCCCTCAGAACGGAGGAGAAAAGGGTCTCAGGTCACACGCTCTCGGCGATCGTGCGCAGAAAATCAGGGTCGCCGCACTTCGCGGAAAGCTCTGCAAGCGCTAATCTGTCCTCGGTCATCGGGTTCTCCGTTTCGGTCAGGTCGAAGTCTCGCAACTCCACCTTCTCAAACGGGCCCGGTGCCCACACCGGCTCAGGCCAAAAACGCAGCGGATTCTCCACTGCCGTTTCCACGGGAAGCGCTCCCCGAAATTACACAACCTGCGCGGACGCGAACTTCGGCAGCCATAGGCCTTAGATGAACTTCGTACCGATCTCATATATCCAGGTATGATGACGACGGGTTGGCATGAACGTGGCGAGGCGACATTGGCTGCGGTTTCTGTTGCGCGTTATGGCGAGCGTGACGGGGTGATTGCGGGGCTTTCCGCGACGCTTGGCGTTGCGGCGCAGACATTGCGGCGCGAAGCGGCTGCGGTGCGTTTTCTGCGCGACGACTTCGACGGCCCCGGCGAACTGGGCTCGCGGCTTAGGCTCGCGCCAATGGCGTCGGTCGAGTTCATCGCGCGCTGGCAACGGCACGATCGGCAGGGCGCGCTGGTGGCGGCGCTGCGTGTGGCGGATGGCGAGCTCAGCGTGCGCGCGATCGCGCAGGCGGAGCGGGCGGCGCGTTCGAGCGGCGCCGATCAGCCGAGCCCGGACAGGCGAGCTGACCAGGTTTTTCGGGAGGCGGTCGCTGCGAGCTTTGCGGCGATCGGCGGCAAGGTCGAACGCTATGTCGTCGGCGGGTTCGCGGTCCCGTTCGATCTTTGCTGGTGGGTTCATCCACGATGGCCGGTCTTCGTCATCATCGTCGGCCCCTACGGCGACCGCGAGCGCTACGATGGGCGGCGGGTCGACTGGTGCCTGCGGGCCCATTTTCACAGCCGGCAGAGCGAGGCGCTGATGGTCCTGGCGGAGCCCGGCGCGCTGGCGTCCTACGAGGCGTTCAGGGATCGCAACGGGCTGAGCTTCGATGTCATCGCATCGACCACGGGACGTTTCGGGATCGGCGCCGGCAAGGATGTCAGGTCGGTCTCGCGCGGACGGTGGAGCCAGGCCATTGTCCCTTGCGCCGTCTGATTCGATGATAACGACCGTCCGATAATAAGGGGCGCCCAGCGGCGTCGGTCGAGGTCAGCCATGACGAGCCTTGTCGAAACCCATGCCCGGATGGAGCGTCTGCTGGCGCTGCTGCCCGAGAGAACCCCCTCCGAAGGGACGATGCGCCAGTACCGTGGCGTGCATGAGCGGATGCGCCGGGCGGGCTGCTACGACCCGATGGCCTGCGCCTGTCCGGCAAGCTACAACCGGGCACGGGCTGCGCTGCACTTCTGCGCCCGCGAGACCCTGCTGCGGCTGAAGGCCGACCTCGAAGCGCGTTCGCGCGCTGGAGAGCGCAAGGCTGCGAGCCTCACTGCGGAGGCGCTGGCGCTGTACCTCGATCGGGTCGAACCGGCGATCCTGGCGCACCCGCCCTGCGCCGATCCGGACTACCGCGCCGCCTCGCCGTTCCGCGCCAAGCCGGACGCGCCCCGCCGTGGCGCCGGCTCGAAGAAGCACAGCCTGAAAGACAAGCCGGCCGACTGGCGCGAGCAGGTCTTCGCCGCGACGCCGGAAACCAGCCCCTACAAGGCCGCGATCGCTGCGATGTGCCTGTCGACCTGCCGCGTCGGCGAGTATGCCGAGACCATCCGCGACCAGCAGTACTCGCCCGGCGTCAGGGTCATCAAGCGCGACGGGTTCCTGGAGATCTTCACGATCGCGCAGAAGAGCCATGGCGGCAAATACGGGGTCAGCATGTCGGGCGTGTTGGTCGCCATCGCGCAGGCCGGGGCGCCTGCGGCGCATCTTGCAAAACTGTGCGACGAGGCCGGTGGCGCGATCGAGATCGCGGTCGAGAGCACGGAGGGCTTGCGCAAGGCGGTGGGCCGGATTGCGGCGAGGCTCGGCTTCAGCAATGTCTCGCCGAACTCGTTTCGCGCGCAGTGCATCGCGGACGGGAAGGTGACGCTTCCCAACGCTGAGATGGTCGCCGCCGGCGCTGGCCACTGCAGCATCCGCAGCCAGTCGCGCTATGGCCGCGCCGAGCATGGCCGGCGCGGCGGCGGCGGGCTGGTCGGGACCTTCAGCGAGCGGCAGCCGCGGCCGGCGTCAGTCGAGCGCATGGTTCGGTTCGAGGCGATGCGGCTGACGCGCGCGATCGAGCGCGGCCGCGCGCCGCCGCGCTTCGCGGCCTGATCGTCACGGACTGCCGGCAGCCCCGGCATCGCCCGCGCCGGCCGAAAGCTGCAGGCGCTCCATCAGCGGGCGCAGCACCTTGAGCTCGCCCTCGCAACGGACGATCTTGTCGCGCAGTTCGGTTTGCTGGTGATGGGCGGCGCGCAGCTTGCCGGCCGCCTCCTCGAGCTTGCCGCGCGCCTCGGCAAGCCTCGCCTCGCCGACCTCGACCTGCGCTTCGAGCGCGCGGATCGCGCCTTGCGCCTCGTCAAGCATCTCCCTGGCCGCCTTGCGCTCCTGCACCAGCTGGCCGTTAGCCAAAAGCACCGCCTCGCGCCAGAACTCGGCCGCGAAGGAATGTCCGGTCTCGATCAGTTTCTCCGGCAAGGGTGGCGCAAGATCGAGCGACTTCGGCCGCCAGGTCGCGCGGAACGCGGTGATGGTGGTGTAGGAGCCCTTGCCCAAGAGCTCGCGGATGCCGTCATGGGTCGGCTTCTTGCCCTGCGCGTTCAACGCGTCGCAGGCGGCATGAACGTGGCGCTCCTCGACGCGCTCGTCCTCGGTGGGACCCTCGGTGAAGGGCGGCGGGTTGATCTCGGGCTGGTCGTCGTCGGTCGGCATGGCGGTTGTGGCTCGCGTGTGAGGAATGTATAACGCACATTACCACGATTCGCACCGCCGTCCAAGTTTGAGTGACAGCTCTCTCGATCGAACGGTTAACTCACCGCTCCAGCCCCCTCCGATCCATGTAGCGCCTGTAGGATGTAGGCTACATGCTACAGGCTACAGAGCTGAACGCGCGGCGGGCCAGCTGCAGGGCTCGCAAGCGGTGCTAGAATTAGCTGGCTCGGCCCGGCCTCGACCTGTCGGCGGTGGCCTGCAACGCGCTGCGGACGCTGGATGGTTCCAGGAAGCGAGATCGAGCCTTATTCCGCCTCTCGCCGCCCCGCGACCCTGGTCTTTGTGATGCTGTCTGCGGCCCTGTCGTAGGTGATCTCGAAGACGCCGAAGCGATCCTTGATCCGGCGCTTGGGGGACCTCTCCCCGACTGTGCGTGGATAGCCGCTTTGATGATCATCGCACGTGACGGCGAGCCAGGCGGATTGACCAAGGGTCGACCTCATCCGCCCGGGTGCGCCGCACGCGTCGCAGGTGCATTCGGAACGCAACTCGGCGAGCAGGATCGCCTGATCGATCGCTGCTTCGGTCTCAGGCCCGACGGGGGCGAGGATCTCAACACGAAGTTCGCCATATTTTTCCTTGATGTCGATGATGACGATTTTGGTCGATGGTGGCTCGCCGGCGAGCGCCTGAGAAATCCGATCGAACAACCTTGAGACGACATCCGCCCAGCCGTCGCCGACCGACATATGCGGGCGGGTGCCGGCGATCCAGCCGGCGTGCTTGTCATAAATCTCGGCCTGCCACTCGGCATGCTTGCGGCGTGACATGAGCGTCTCCATTAGGATCGACGGTTAGCGCGATGCGCTGCAATCGCGAATGTGTGGATGTGCGACGGTGCGCCGACTCGTCCGCTGTCGGGGTGTCCGGGCGATGACACGCAGGCGGCTGTGGCAGCGCGCGTGGTTGCTGATCACATGTCGTCAAATCCTCGTTGTCGCTGGCGGCGAGGCGGCAGAGCCAAGCCCGTCCGCCTCGCCACCTCTGCGATTGACGATCGCCGCGAGCTCATCGCCATCGACGATCTGCTGTCGCATCAGGGTCTCCGTGATCGCTTCGATCAGGGTGCGCTCGCTGGCGACGAGCTGATGCGCCTGCCGCATCAGGCTCTTGAGCCTAACGTCGATGGTATTGGCGAGCGCAATATCGCGCCCGACCAGCGCGATTGCGCCTTCGGGGCTTGAGCGGGCAACGAGCCCGTCCCCGAGCCCGAAGCTGACCTGGGCTGCGGTGAGCAGCCTCGTCGCTTCGCTGAGATCACTGGCGGCGCCGGTGTCGGGAGCTGCGCCCGTCAGCATGTTCGCGGCACGGCCGGCGAGCAGGACGAGGACGCGGCGCTCGATGTCGGCGAGCGTCGAGACGCTGGGGATCGCGTGTTCGGTCACGCCGCCGGCTGTGCCCTCGCTGCGGATCGAGACCCGCGCGACCTCGAACCCGAGCGCGAGCGCGACTGCGGCATGGCCGGCCTCGTGAACCGCGACATGACGACGCTCGGTCTCGCTGCGCCCGTCCGCCGGCAGGATGGCGCGGTGGAGATCGGCGAGGTCGAGCGGGCGCCCTTCGCTGCGGGCGAAGCGACGCGCGGCCTTGACAATCGCGGTGACATCGGCGCCGGTCGCGCCCGGCATCAGGCGGGCGAGCGGAAGAAGATCGAGCTCAGCCAGATCGCCCTTCAGATGCGCGCGCAGGATCGCGGCGAGGCCTGCGGTGTCTGGTGGCGGGACGTGCAGCTTGCGGTCGAAGCGGCCTGGCCGCGTCAGCGCCGCGTCGAGATGCGACAGGAAATTGGTCGCGGCCAGGAGCACGACCCCGCGCCTGGCGGCACGGCATCCATCGATCCGGGTGAGAAGCGCCGATACGACGCTTGCCCACCACTCCCGCGACCGGGCATCGGCGACGGCACGATCAGGCAAGGCGTCGATCTCATCGAGGAAGAGCACGCTCGGCGCCAGCGCCAGGGCTTGCGCAAAAACCTCGTCGATCTGCTGGATGACGTCGCCGAGATGGCCGGTCTTGCGCATGAACCAGTCCGGTACGCTGGTCGCAATGAGGGGGACCCTCGCACTCCTGGCGAGCGAGCGGGCGAGCAGCGTCTTGCCGGTGCCGGGCGGTCCAAAAAAGATGCCGCTTTCGATCTCGCCATAAGAGATCGTGCCGGCGCGAGCCTCATCGAGCGCGGCGCAGAGATCGAGACACCAATCCTTTGCTTCGCCGAGGCCTGAGAGTTCGGAAAGCAAGGGCGTGTCGTCGGGCGCGGCCTTGCGCGCGCTCGCCTGTCGCAGCCGGCGCAGGCTCGCCTGCGGACTGGAGGACGGCCGGATCGCGGCGGCGATCTCGATCAGGTCGAGGCCTGCGATGTCGTCCGGCTTCACGACCGGGCTGCGCTTGCCAAAAAATCCGGCGATCGCCCGGCGGACCAAAGCGGGGCTCAGCGCCGGGATGATCAGCTCGGCATCGGCGCTGGTGCGCAGCAGCGGCGGCAGCAGGCCGGCATCGACACTGAGGCCGACTACGCCACGCCCGTCCTGCAGGAGATCGACGACGAAGGCATCGCTCGGCTTCTTGTCGCCGCCCTTGCGCTTGCCCTCGAAGACGATCGCGCCGGTCTTCTCGCGATCGACGATCGCCTTGATCGGATCATACCAGATCTCGGAGGGGGTCTTGATCAAGACCGCCTGGCCACGCTTCATCCGCGAGATCAGGCGCGGGCCTCCGGCCTCGTGCCAGGCGATCAGCGCGAGCAGGTCGAGCGGAATCAATGGCGTCGTGGCGACATCCCTGCCGCTATCCGACAGGCTGTCGATACCGGTGATGAACGCGTCGTCGTCGGCAGTGGTGTGGGCGCTCATGACAGGGCCTCCATGAGAGCCTTGATGGAGGCGCGGCGGATCGCGGCGCGGTCGCTCCTGCGCCAGGAAGCGATCAGCCGCTCGACATCCTCGCCGAGATAGCGTCGGCGCTGCAACACGAAGGCGAGCGTCGTGCGCGCTGCATCCGAGCCGGCAAGCGCGCGCAGCAGGACCAAGGACATCACGAGGTCGTGGCGCGGGGTGTCGAGCACGTCGAGCCCGGACAGCTTCAGCGCCGCAGCGACGGCGGCGGCCGGGTCGCCGGCGAGCGCCTCGCGCCAGTGCTCTACCCGAAGCGGCGTGACGGCGTAAAGCAGAGCGCGCAGTTCGACCCGGTCGCGATCGGCGATCGCGTCGGCAGGCACGCTGCGCCAGAGCCGCAGCAGCGGGGCCGAGCCGCCAACCTCGCAAGCCGAGGCGGCGATGGCTACGTGCGGCATGGTTCGGGTCGTGGCGGGATGGGCAAGGATGGCGGCGGTCATTGGGGCGAGCTCCAGCGATCGCCGGCACGGGGCCGACGTCGGGTCAAAGGTGAGGTAAAGACGAAGGCCGACGGCGGCGAGCGCCGCCGTCAGATCAGGCGGGCGGGCTCAGCGCGAGGGCCGGACCAGCCTGGCGCCCGCTCAGAATTGCCAGCGCGCCGCGGCCGGCGCGGCGGGGCACGGGTTCGGCCGTGCGGTCGGCGAGCCGCTCCTGCGCGATCTGCAGCATCGGCGGCACGCGCGCGACCATCCTGGCCTCGAGCGCGGAAAGCGCCGCGTCGATGGTCGGGATCACCGGCACGCCGAACAGGTTGTCGAGCCCCTCGCGGGTCACGGTCAGCTCGTCGCGGAACCCCGACCGGCCGTAGAAGTCGATGACATGGCAGCGATAGTGCTTCAACTTGATGCCCAGAAGCGTGCGCAGATAGGAGGCGAGCTGGAGCCTGGCGCAGGCGAGATCGCGCTCGGTCGCCTTGCGCTTCTTGCTCTCGGTGATGCCGGAGCCCCTCTTGATCTCGATCACCATCGCAACCGAGCGCTGCTGGTCGATCACGATCATGTCGAAATGCCCGACCCGGACGGTCGCGCCGTCGCTGGCGAGCGCGAGCTCGCCGACGCGTCCGGGACCGTTCTCCTGGACATACATCTCGGCCGCCCTGGTAATCGGGATGCGCACCTGCTGCATCACCAGGAAACGGCGATTGCGCACCAGCGCGGCATAGAGAGCGTCCTCGATCACCGCGCCCGAGCGCTTGACCACCGAGGTCAGGAACGACGTCACAGCGCTGAGGCTGTGGCCGAGCAGCGGATCGACCGCGAACTCGGCCGAACCCGCGCCCGACACCGCCTTCTCGATCCGGGCGAGCAGATCGGCCGGCAAGGCGCGCGGCGGCGAGACCGGCGCAACGGTGGGGATGGCCGGGACGGCGGCAGAAACAGGGCTGGAGGCTGCGTGATGCATGGCGTAAGGTTCCTCTCGTGAACGGCTTGTCCACGAAGGTCAGACTGTCACATCAGGCGCCTATTGTCACTTAAAGTGATAAATTATGCTTAACAAAGCCCAAGTGCGTGCGGCACGCAGCTGGTTGAACATTTCTCAGGATGAGCTGGCTCAAGCCAGTGGTGTCGCCAAACGGACCATAATCCGAATTGAGCAGGGGACATCATCTTCGCATGACCGCACGCTCCGCGACCTGCAGATTGCGCTCGAACAGCAGGGCATCGAGTTCCTGTTCGAGAACGGCCGCGGCGTCGGTATCCGCGCGAAACCCCAGACCGATAGCCACGCCGGCGAATAGAGTGCTCACCATTGCGGGCTTCGCGCCGGCAATGCGCAGCCGGTCTCGGCTAGATGGGCTCAGTTGATGCCGTTAGACCACATCGGCAATGCCGACTCGCAGCGTCACCGCTAACGGTCCGGACCCGCGAAACTCGTCCTTGAGGTCGACCCATCGGTATGGGTTACGACAAATCCGCTCGGGCCGAGTACAACGTGATCGACCAGCAACTTGAGGCGCTGCTGAAAAGCGGCACGGGTCGCTAACTCGTCAGGATCGGCATTCAGCTTATTGTAGACCGCCTGCAATCCTTCGGTCGCGCTATCCACGTCAGCGGGCTGCGACTGCCGGAAAGCTCGGTCCAGCACCACGATCTCATCGTCGGCCGCGTCGACTGCGGCTTCGAGCGCCTGGACCTGTTTGCCGAGGCGGCTGCCGCCACCGGACGCCTGAACGAGTTGAATCAGATTGTCGAGCTGACGCTCAAGGTCGTCGCGGCGGGCTTGCGCCGACGAGAGCGCGGCTTTTGCCTGGCTCTGCCGGTCGGTGGCTGCCGCGATCAGGCCTTTGCGGCGCTGGCCCAGACCGAACACCACCGCGAGCTCGACGCGCTTGTAGTCGTACATCGTCCGGTGATCGCAGCCGGCGCTCGCATGTGCACGGCCGCATTTGAGCTTGTGACCGCCGCCGCGAACCGTTTTGTCGATGAAGACAAGGTTGTTGCTGCACGCCTCGCAGCGCACGAGCTTCGACAGAAGGTTCTTGCGGCGACCTGGCGTGCCCTTGCCGAAGCCGCGAGATTTTGAGGCAGCCTGTGCCGCCCAAAAGGTCGCCTCGTCGATGATTGCCGGAAAGTACCCGTCGATCGGCGCCTCCGCCGTTGCATCCGAACCACCGGCGAGTTTGCCGCGCGGGATATAGCGTCCATAGGCCGCCGGGTTCGACAAGATCTTTGCGATATAGCTGTCATGCCAGAACTGGCTGCGCTTCCTGCCGATGCCCCAGGTCGGCACCTCCTTGTCGTTCAGCTCTTTTTGAATCGTGCGGCGTCCGATACCGGCGATCGTGTCCGCAAACATCTTTCGGACGATCTCGACGCGCTTGGGGATCTCGACATAGCGCCCGGATCTCGGCCCACCGACGAGCTCGAGCCAGGCGGGGCAGCGCGCCGTCATCGCCTGCCGCTCATCGGCGGCACGTTGGCGTTTAGCTGCCCAGGCATCGGAAACGCGCTTGGACTTCATCGCACTCTCTTCGTGAGCGCGCGACATCACAACGATGCTGATGATCAGTTGCGTCTGGTCGGCACGCAGGCTCGCTCGCGAATAGACCCGCTGGTCGGCCAGTGTGACGATGACGATGCCGTTCCGGGTCAGGCCCAGAAACAGCTCCAGCGCATCGACGACTTCTTCGCGTGACAAGCGATCGAGACTCTCGACAAGGAGATACGACCCCTTGGCGACGTCGCCACTTTCCACGCGACTTAGGAAAGCGCCCAACGCTGCGCGCTCATCGCGGTGGCGGCCTTTGAAGGCGGACACACCCTCGTCGCGGAAGCTCTCGTCAAGATGCAGGCCATGCTTGGCCGCATAGGCGCGCGCCAGCTCAATCTGCCGGCGAAAGCTCTCGCCCCGAGCCTGCTCCGGCGTCGAAAAGCGCACGTATGAATATGCGAGAGGCTTGCTCGGTGGCGGCTGTAGATTGGTCCTGGATCGTGCCATTTGTTTGCTCGGGTTCAGACATTGTGCATTAACTCGCACCCACCGACAATAATAAAGCTGATATTAGGAGATTATGGCCGCCGGCCGCCGCGATCTCGAGCACGCGCTTCGCGCTCTCCTGGCCCTTGATGTCGGCGAGATCGGGCAAGGCCCCGCTCTGGCGCGCCACGGCCGGCTCGGGCCGCGCCATCACCTGCGTGCCCTTGAAATGATTGGCGAGCTGGATCAGCGAGCGCGGCGCCAGAATGTCGATATCGGCCGCCGCCCAGGCCGCCTCCGGGCCGGTCGAAGCCGGGCAGATCAGCCCCTGCCCGCGATCATAGGCCGCGATCGCGGCAGGCAGCACGCCGGCGACGGCCGCGATCGAGCCGTCGAGAGCGAGCTCGCCGAGCACGGTGTAGCCGGCCAGGGCATCCGGCGGGAGCGCGCCGATGGCCGCCATCACGGCGAGCGCGATCGGCAGGTCGTAATGGCTGCCCTCTTTCGGCAGATCGGCCGGCGCGAGGTTGACGGTGATGCGCTTGGCCGGCAGGGCCAGCCCCGAGGCGATGAGAGCCGCCCTGACCCGCTCGCGGCTTTCGGCGACGGCCTTGTCGGGCAGGCCGACGAGGACGAAGGCGACGCTGCCGGAGGAAACCTGCACCTGCACGTCGACGGCCCGCGCCTCGATGCCCTCGAACGCCACCGTCGCGACCCGCGTCACCATCTCAGCCCACCCCGTTCCCCAGCGAAACGCTAGCGGAGCTTCAGGTCCGGCGCAAGAACATATAGAGAACCATACGAAAAAGGGCGCCGCTGACGGCGCCCTTCCCCGGAACTCCGATCCTTTCGCCTCAGGCGTGGACGCCAAGGCCGATCTGGCAGGCGACGCCCGTTCCGCCCAGGCCGCAATAGCCGGCCGGATTCTTGGCGAGGTATTGCTGGTGGTAGTCCTCGGCGAAATAGAAGGGCGGCGCCTCGCGGATCTCGGTCGTGATCGGCCCGTAGCCATTCGCCGCCAGCGCCTTCACGTATTCGTCGCGGGAGCGTTCGGCCGCCGCACGCTGCGCGTCGTCGAAGACATAGATCGCCGACCGGTACTGCGTGCCGATGTCATTGCCCTGGCGCATGCCCTGGGTCGGGTCGTGATTCTCCCAGAAGGCCTTGAGCAGATCCTCATAGGAGATCTTGGCCGGATCGTAGACGACGAGCACGACCTCGGTGTGGCCGGTCATGCCGCTGCAGACCTCCTCATAGGTCGGGTTCGGGGTCTCGCCGCCGGCATAGCCGACGGCCGTCACCCAGACGCCGTCACCCATCTGCCAGAATTTTCGTTCCGCGCCCCAGAAGCAGCCGAGCCCGAACACGGCCTGGCGCAGGCCTTCCGGATAAGGGCCGGCGAGGCGATGGCCGTTGACGAAATGGGTTTCGGCGGTGGGGATCGCCGCGGCGCGCCCGGGCAGCGCTTCGGCCGCGGTCGGCAGTGAAGTCTTCTTGCGCAGGGAGAACATCGTCGGCTCCGTTCCGTTCAACTCGACGTCTTATGTAAGCATCGAAACGGCCTCTGCACAGGATGCCGCGTCGCAGCCCGTTCACCGACGCGTGACGATCCCGATCCGGGGCTCGGGTGGCCGGGCGAGCCAAAGCAGGGCAAAGCCGACCAGGAGCGCCACGAGCGCGGCCGGCGCCTGCATCACGGAGAGCAGCACCGGATCCCATAGCAAGGGATGGATGTCGCGCTCGATCATCGGGCCGAGCAGCCGATAGCGCTCGTGCAGCAGCGCCGCGAGGACATCACCCACCGTGGTGAAGCGCAGCAGCGCATTCGCAATCGAACGCGCACCATCGATGACCAGAACGATAAAGCCCGCGGCGACGAGAAGATATCCGACAAGCCTGACCAGAAACCGCACAGCTCAGCCCTCTGCGTCCACGCCTTCGCCTTTGGCACGGCCTGCCACCGCGCCGACCAGAGATGTGCGTGTGCTGCCCGCCGAGCGCAACCCGCCCGGGACGATTTCCGCCGGATCGCGCCAAGCGCGCATCGCTTCGCGAGGCGGGCGAACGGCGGAGCCGGCGGCCTGATCGCAAGGGATTGTGAAAACCCTGCGACTCGGCCCTTGAAAGATTACGCCCCGGCGGTCATAAGCAGCCCGCCGGACAGGTGGCCGAGTGGTTGAAGGCGCACGCCTGGAAAGTGTGTATACGGGAAACCGTATCGCGGGTTCGAATCCCGCCCTGTCCGCCAGCATCCCGTCAAGACCTTGATTTATCTGACATTATTGTCAGATATTCGCGCTCTACCCGACGCTTGCCTCGACGATTGACCCGGTACGCATCCGTCCCTGCTGCTCTCAGCTTGTCGGTGGCCGAGCCTCGCTGCGGCCTCGGCGATCGGCGCCGCTTTCGGAGCGCGCCGACTGCGAAGGCTGCCGAGCTTTCTGGAGGCTGACATGTGGAGCGGCTGTGCCGCCGCATCGATTTCCGATCGGGCAGCGGATCACCGGCGCGGCCACGGGGTCAATCCGGCTACGACATGAGGCTATGAAGGCGAGGCTCCCGGCTGAGGTTGCCGACGCCAAAGGGATCCGGATCGTGGCGTCCTGGTCCTTGAGCCGATTTCTCGCGCCTTCTCCAGATTTTCATTTCAGGCTTCGAGACAGGAGGACCAGCAGCGCCGGTCTTTGAGCTCTTGTAAAATGTTACAAAATGTTTAGGCTTGCCTTTCACCGCGCCACGCCTTCGAGGCGAAGAAGCGCGGAGTTCCAGGGAGATTCAAGAAGCCGCCGCTTGGCGGCTGAACCCCATCTCCTCGACTGTTCATGTGAGCTCTGCTCGCTGTCATCGCTCCCCGCCGTGCGTCCGTCGTCGCCGGTTGCGCGTGCTTTGGCGGCGGCGATCCTCACGGCGATCAAAACTAGCCCGGGCAACGGGACAATCGGAGGAAGCCATGACGACACTGACCCGCCGCGCCGTTCTGGCAGCCGCCGGCGCCACCGCGGCGCTCGGCGCCACCCGCGCCTTCGGCCAGGGCAAGACCACGATCACCTTCGCCGCCGCGACCTTCGCCGAGGCCGGCCGCGGCGACAAGCTCAAGGCCTGGATCGACAAGTTCAACGCCTCGCAGGACAAGGTCGAGGTCCAGCCTGTCGCAATCCCGTTCTCGCAGCTCGCCAACACCGTCTTCACCCAGATGGGCGGCGGTGGCGGCCCGGACCTCGTGCGCTTCGACCAGACCGACTTCTTCGCGGCGCTGCCGGCCAAGCGCATCCTGCCGATCGACGACCTCGTCGATGCCGGCAAGTACACCTTCCAGGCGCCGGACAAGTTCCTCAATGTCGAGGGCAAGCGCTACGGCGTCGTCTTCGAGCTCGCCAACTACCAGCTGATCTACAACCCGGCGCTGCTGCAGGGCGGCGAGCCGCCGAAGACCTTCCCGGAATTCCTCGCCGCGGCGAAGGCCGCCACCGGCAAAGGCAATTTCGGCTACGCCTTCCGCGCGACGATGCCGGAACGCTCCGGCTTCTGGCAGGACATGACGAACTATGTCTACGGCTTCGGCGGCAACTGGGCCGACGGCAAGCAGCTCACCTTGAACAGCCCGAAGGTGGTCGAGGCGATCACCGCCTACAAGCAGGTCTATGATGCCGGCGTGATCCCGAAGGGCGCGGATGCGGCGACCTATCGGCGGATGTTCTGGGAAGGCAAGATCGCCATGAACATCGACAATGGCGGTGTCGCCGGCATCTTCGCCGCGCAGAACCCCAATCTCGGCTTCAAGGCGGCGCCCTCCCCCTTCCCGAACCGCCAGCAAGGCCTGATCCTGACCTCTCTCTCGGTCAACGCCAACACCAAGAACAAGGAAGCCTGCGGCGTCTTCATCAACTGGATGCTGCAGCCGGCCGCGCAAAGCGAGCTGCAAGGCATCCTCGGCGCCGCCAGCGTCGCCACCCCGGTCGAGCGGCCGAAGGCCGATCTGGAACGCGCGCCCTGGCTCGGCGTCTACGACGCGCAGACTCCCTATGCCCTGCCGCAGCTCGTGCTCGGCTTCGAAACCAAGACGCTGGAGATCCAGCAGATCGTCGTCGAGCAGGTGCTGAAGATCCTCGTCGGCAATGCCGACGTGCAGAAGACCATGGACGAGGTGCAGTCCCTGGCGCTGAAGCGCATCGAGCGGCAGTAAGAGCATGAGCACCGCCAGCCCGGCGACGGCAGCGGCCGGCCGCCCTCCGCAGAGCGGTGGGCGCGACCGGGAGAGCCGCTGGACGCCCTATCTCTTCATCGCGCCCGTCGCGCTCTATCTGGCGGTGTTCCAGGGGTATCCGCTGGTCAGCGAGTTCGTGCTGAGCTTTCAGCAGAGCTCGCTGCTGGCGCCGCAGGACGCCCGTTTCGTGGGCCTGCGCAACTACCACGACCTGGCGACCTCGAGCGATTTCGCCTCCGTGCTCTGGACCACGCTGATCTATACGATCGCCTGCGTGGTCTTCGCGATCTCGCTCGGGCTCGGCGCCGCGCTGCTGCTCGACCGGCCGTTCCGCGGCCGCGGTCTGGCGCGGGCGCTCGTCACGGTGCCGTGGGCGGCCCCGCCGGTGGCGGTCGCGACCATCTTCGCCTGGATGCTCAACGCGCAATACGGCATCTTCAACCACGTGCTGAAGCTGATGGATCTCGAGGTCGGCTATGAGAGCTGGCTCGACAATCCCAAGCTCGCGCTGCCGGCGGTCCTGTTCACAACGGTCTGGCAGATCTTCCCCTTCTCCTCCGTCGTGCTGCTCGCCGCTCTGCAGGGCGTATCGGAGGAAGTCCGCGAGGCCGCCCAGATGGACGGCGCCGACCGCTTCAGCATCTTCAAGGTCGCGGTCTGGCCGACCATCCAGCCGACGGTGGCGCTGCTCGCGCTGTTCGTCACGATCTGGTCGCTGCGCCGCTTCGACCTGATCTGGGTGATGACGCAGGGCGGGCCGATCGGCGCGACCAAGACGCTGGTCATCGAGCTCTACACGCGTGGCTTCGTCGCCCGCGAGCTCGGCGAAGCGGCGGCCGTCGGCATGATCGGGCTCAGCATCGCCCTCGTCGTGACCTTCGTCTACTTCTGGTACACGCAGCGCACCGAGCGCGCGCAGGGGCGCCGCTGATGAAAACCCCTGCCTCCCACGCGCTGCGCATGGCGCTGATCATGGTGCTGCTCAGCGCGGCGCTGTTTCCGATCTACTGGATGGTCGTCACCTCGCTGACCTCCTCGGCGAACCTGTTCGCCGACCGGCCGCAGATGCTTCCCGACCCGGCGCAGGCCTTCAACTATGCCGAGACCTTCGCCAAGACCGGCGTGCTGCTCTGGCTGAGGAACAGCGCGATCGTGGCCGTCGGCACCATGGTGCTGTCGATCCTGCTCGCCATCCTGCCGGCCTATGCGCTCTCGCGCTTCCGATTCCATGGCAAGGGCGTGCTCGGATTCGTGCTGTTCGCCACACAGATGCTGCCGGAGGCGATGCTGGTGGTGCCGCTCTATGCGATCTTCGCCAAGCTGCTGCTGCTCGACACGCTGGGCGGCCTCATTCTGGCGAACGCCGCCTTCACGGTGCCGGTCATCACCTGGATCCTGAAGGGCGCCATCGACGGCGTGCCGCTGGAGATCGAGGAGGCGGCCCGCATCGACGGCTGCTCGCGGCTCGACATCGTTCTCGGCATCGTGCTGCCGGTGGTGGCACCGACGCTCGCCGCCGCCTCGGTGATCGCCTTCTTCCATGGCTGGAACGAATACGTCTTCGCCCAGACGCTGATCCTCAGCCAGGAGCTGCGCACCGCCTCCGTCGGCCTCGCCAGCTTCGTTGGCGAACTCTCGACCCCGATCCACACCGTCATGGCGATCGGCGTGATGTACACGCTGCCCGCCGTCGCCTTCTACCTGATGGTCCAGCGCTATGTCGTGGCCGGCATGACCGCCGGCAGCGTCAAGGGCTGACAAAGCACCGGGCTGAGAAAGAACACGAATGGCCTCGATCACGCTCAATCACGTCGCCAAGCATTTCGGCAACAAGGTCGCGATCGCCGATGTCGACCTGAAGGTCGAGGACGGCGAATTCCTCGTTCTGCTGGGGCCCTCGGGCTGCGGCAAGTCCACGCTCTTGCGCATGCTGGCAGGGCTCGAGACGGTGACCTCGGGCGAGATCCATCTCGGCGGAAGGCGCGTCGACCGGCTGCCGCCGAGCGCGCGCGACATGGCTTTCGTCTTTCAGTCCTATGCGCTCTATCCGCATATGACGGTGCGCCGGAACATCGCCTTCCCGCTGATCATGCGTCAGTTCAAATGGTGGTTCCACATCCCCTTCCTCGGAGGGCTCGCCAAGCGGAAGATCGAGCGCTCGCCCGCCGTGCGCGATCTCGTCGAGAAGACGGCGAAGACGTTATCGCTCACCGAGATGCTCGACCGCTATCCGCGCACATTGTCGGGCGGCCAGCGCCAGCGCGTCGCGCTCGGCCGCGCCATGGTGCGCCAGCCGGAAGTCTTCCTGATGGACGAGCCGCTCTCCAATCTCGACGCCAAGCTGCGCTCGGCGATGCGGGCGGAGATCACGCGGCTGCACCAGCGCGTCGGAGGCACCTTCGTTTACGTCACGCACGACCAGGTCGAGGCGATGACCATGGGCACGCGCATCGCCCTGATGCGCGACGGGGTGATCCAGCAATTCGGCACGCCGCGCGAGATCTATACCTCGCCGGCCAACACCTATGTCGCGCGCTTCATCGGCACGCCGCCGATGAACCTGATCGAAGGCCGCATCGACAACGGAACGATCTGCATCGGCAAGGCGCGCCTGCCGCTTCCCCCAGCCTTGGCCGATGTCGCGGGTGACAACATCCTTCTCGGCATCCGGCCGAACGCGCTGAGCCTGTCGGATGCTTCGGCCAGCGGCGGCGGCCTTGCCGGTACCGTCAGTCTCGTCGAGCACGTCGGAGCCGAGTCCGTGGTCGCCGTGAAGCTGTCGGACGGCGCCACGGCGCATGACGAGGAGGGAGCCGTGCCCGGAGAGATCATGGCGACGGTTCAGGGATACAGCGACCTTCAGCCCGGAGCAGCTGTATCTGTCGGGCTCGACCTGTCGGAGGTTGTCTTGTTCTCGCGCTCGACCGGTCAGCGCATCTAGGCAAGAGCGAAGCTCAGGCCTCGCTGGCCGCCAGATGAGACCGGCAAACGGACAGAACCGTTTCTCTTAGCCAGCCATGGGCGGGATCCGCATGAAAACGCGGGTGCCACATCTGGGAGATCGTGATCGCGCTTGTCTGCACGGGCAGGTCGAATTCATGGAGCAGGCTCTTGTCGGCTCCCGCGCGAACGAATGATCTGCTCACCAGCCCGACAAGATCCGAAGTCGCGGCGATCGCCATCGTCGCCGGAAAGTCGGGCACGACAACGACGACGCGCCGCTGCAAGCCCAGCGCTTCCAGAGCGGCGTCGACCGGACCATGCGTTCGGCCGCGGCGAGAGGTGACGACATGACCAAACGCCGCGTAACGCGCGGCGGTGACCTCGCCCTGTGCCAATGGATGTCCTTTCCGGACGATTCCGACAAAGCGGTCCCGGAACAAGGTCTGGACCTTGATCTCCGGCGCGCTATCGCCAAGCACGCCGATCTCGAGGTCGACGATCCCCTCGCGCAGGAAGCGCACATTCTTGTCCGGCTTGGGCGCGAAGCGGAGTGTCACGCCCGGCGCCGCTTCGGTGACCGCCGCGACGATCGGAGCTGCGAAGGTCGCGACGAAACCTTCATTGGCGCGGAGGGTGAAAACGCGCTCGAGACCGGCGATATCCAACGCGCGATCGGCCGGCCGCAGGACGGCCTTCACCTCGTCGGTCAGCGACCTGACGCGTGCGCCAAGCGCCAGGGCATGCGGCGTCGGCACCAGCCTCCGGCCGGCCCGAACGAGCAAAGGGTCACCCGTTACGGTGCGAAGACGCAGCAGGGTCCGGCTCATGGCGGAGTCGCTCAAGCCGAGAACCCTGGCTGCGCCCGCGACGCTTCCCTCGGCGAGAAGCACGTCCAGGGCAGCGAGCAGATTGAAGTCTGGATGGGACGACATTCACGCAAACCCTGGCGAGGCCATCCGCCTCCGAACTGAGACATGGCGCCTGATGCAGGGATAAATTGCGTTCCCTGCGCGTTCCGCCATGCCTGGCCATCTGTATCCTGTCCTCGATCGACCGAGAACAGGAAACATGATGACCCATTCAGCCCCAGCGACCCGGAGTTTCGATGGCGCGACGGCCGGGGACGCAGGATTGCCGGCGCCCCGCCGCTCCTATGCGACATTGGCCATCATGGCGGCGATGGTGCTGGTCGTCCTCGACGGCGCCATCGCCAACATCGCGCTGCCGACGATCGCGTCCTCGTTCCAGGTCTCGCCTGCCGCATCGGTCTGGGTCGTCAGCAGCTACCAGATGGCCCTGGTGATGGCCCTGCTGCCTTGCGCCGCGCTGGGAGAAAGCTGGGGTCTCCGCCGAACCTTCACGGCCGGGGTCTTCATCTTCACCGGCGCCTCGCTGCTCTGCGCACTGTCCCCATCGCTGCCGTGGCTGATCGCGGCCCGCTTCATCCAGGGGCTTGGCGGCGCGGCCGTGATGGCGCTGGGGATCGCGCTGATGCGCTTCACCTATCCCCACCGCCTGGTCGGCGCGGTGATCGGCTGGAATGCGACGGTGATCGCGCTGTCGGCGGCGGCGGGGCCGACGGTCGGCTCTACCATCCTCGTCATATCCAGCTGGCAATGGCTGTTTGCCATCAACCTGCCGATCGGCGCGATCGTGCTCCTCGCCGCGCTGGCGCTGCCGCAGCCTGCGGGCTCGCGCCGAACGCTCGACATGGCGAGCGTGGCACTCAACGCGACGGCTTTCGCGTCCCTTGTTCTCGGCGTTGACCGGATCACGAGCGAGCCCGGGCTGGCCGCTGCGCTGCTCGTGACATCGGTCGCGAGTTTCGCGGCTCTCGTGAGGCGCGAGATGCCGCGCCCTGCGCCGCTCATCCCGCTCGATCTCCTGGCGAGCCGCCCCTTCCGCATTTCGGTGATTGCGTCCGTGTGCTGCTTCGCCGGTCAGATGGCGAGCTATATCGCGCTGCCCTTCTACTTCCAGCACAGCCTCGATCTGGATGCCTTCACCACCGGGCTCTACATGACGCCCTGGCCTCTCGTCGTGGCCATTGCCGGCCCTCTCTCCGGACGCATGTCCGATCGGTTCTCCACCGGCCTGCTCTGCGCGGCCGGCGGCGGTTTCCTTGCCCTTGGGCTTGCGCTCGTCGCTCTCTGGCCGATCCAGAAGGATCCCTGGCCGCTGGTGCCGTTCCTGATGCTGGGCGGCTTCGGCTTCGGCATCTTTCAAACGCCGAACAACCGCAACATGCTGCTCTCGGCGCCGCGCGAGCGCAGCGGCTCGGCCGGGGGCATGCAAGCCACGGCCCGCCTTCTCGGGCAGACACTGGGTTCGGTGATCATGGCGATGCTGTTCACGCTCACCTCATCGGCGGCCGCGCCCCGGATCGGCCTTGCCGTGAGCGCCGTTCTGGCCCTGGTCGCAGGACTGGTCAGCACGATGCGGATCGAGCGCGACACGGCGGAGATCCGGGCCTCCTGAGCCGATCCCGAAGGACGGCCTCTCCACCGTCGGTCCGGTACCAGGTCCGGAAAATGACTGCGTGATGGAGCTGGAAGCTTCCGGCCGGAGCGCTTCCCGTCACCAAGAGAGCTCGACGCCTCCCAGGATGCGCCGGGCGGCGGTCCGAAGGGCGCGCAGATCGGCATAACCGACCGCGCGGGCGATCTGGTGCGGGGGGCAACCATCCGTCGCCAGCGCGAGCGCCCTGACGACGCGCAGCCGCGCCCGCCAGTCGCCGAAGCTCATGCCGGTCTCGGCGCGGAAACCGCGGGTCAGCGTGCGCCGGCTCGCCCCGGCCCGCTCCGCCCAGGCGTCGATGTCCAGGGCCGAAGCGGGGTCCTTCAGCAGCGCCTCGCAGACGCGCCGCAAACGCGGATCGCGCGGCAGGGGCAAGGTCAGCGGCGTTTCCGGCGCCCGCCCGATCTCGTCGAGGATCAGGGCGGCGAGATGCCCGCCGCGCCCGCCCTCGTCGTAAAGCATCGGCTCGGCCGCCAGCGCGACCAGCGCCGAAGCCAGCAGCGGCGTCACCTCCAGCACGCGGCAGCCCTTCGGAAGGATTCCGACCGCCTCCGGGGTGACATAGGCCGAGCACATCGACACCCGGCCATGCATCCTGACATCGTGGAAAAGCCCGGGCGGGATCCAGAGCGCATGCTGCGGCGGCAGTATCCAGGTGCCGTCCTCTGCCGTCACCAGCGTCAGGCCGGAGGTCGCGTAAAGCAATTGCGCGCGCGGATGGCTGTGCCACCCCGTGGCCGCGCCCGCCGCGTAGGATTTCGGCAGGACTGCGACCGCGCGCGGAACGGTCTGATAGGCAGCGCTGTCGCCGTGCATCGCGATTCCATTTGGCCCGATTGCCCCGTAAACGACCCGACAGGACACATCGGGTCAAGTTACAAAATCCCTCCCCAAAGCCGGACGCGACCAGGTTGAACAACCGGGCCGGCGTGTCCGTCACTCTCTGTCCGATGGAGCCGAGTGTTCCCATGAGCCCCGAGACGCTGTCCAAGCGCACGCTTCTCTTCGTCAACGCAGCGCATGCGCTCGATCACTTCGTGCTGCTCATCTACCCGACCGCGGTGATCGCCATCGCGGCCCAGACCGGCCTGAGCTATGCCGAACTGATCGGGCTCGCGACCGGCGCCTTCGTCGCCTTCGGCCTGTGCTCCCTGCCGATGGGCTGGCTCTCGGACCGCTTCGGCCGGCGCAACATGCTCGCTGTCTTCTTCCTGAGCTACGGCCTGTCCTGCCTGGGCGTCGCCAGCGCCAGCCAGCCGATGGCCTTCGCGGCCTGGCTGCTCGTTCTCGGCGTGGCATCCGCGATCTACCATCCGGTCGGCTCGACGATGCTGGTCAATCATGCCCGCCAGCTCGGCCGCGACCTCGGGGTCAATGCCGTCTGGGGCAATCTCGGCGCGGCTTCCGCGGCGGGCGTCACCGCGCTGCTGGCCGCGAGCCTCGGCTGGCGTGCCGCCTTCGTGCTGCCGGGCCTCGTCTGCCTCGCCCTCGGAGCGGCCTTCCTGATGCTCGTTCCCGGCGACGGCGAACCGCATGCAAACCGCACGGGCAAGGCGGACCTCATCCCGCTGAGCCGCCCCAAAACCCTTCTCGTCGTCTTCGCCATCGCCGTCATCGCCGGCGGCATGACCTTCAACCTCACCACCATCGCCTTGCCGAAAATCCTCGACGAGCGGCTCGGGCTGGACATGCCGCTGGCGCTGATCGGCTCGCTGGCGACGCTGGTCTTCATCTTCGGCGCCGGGGCGCAGTGGCTGATGGGCCGGCTCGTCGACCGCTATACGCTGCCGGCCCTGTTCGTCGGCCTCGCCCTTCTGCAGCCGATCGGCCTCGTCATCGCCGCGATGACACAGGGCATCCCGCTGCTGCTCGGCCTCACCCTGACGATGACCGCGATCTATGGGCAGGTGGTCGTCAACGACGCGATGGTCGCCCGCTACGTGCCAGCCCAGCACCGCGCCAAGGCATTCAGCGTGCGCTATTTCCTCGGCTTCACCGTGAGCGGCTTCGTGGTGCCGATGCTGGCGGTTCTCCATGCGCAAGGCGGCTTCGGGCTGGTGCTGGGTGCCGCGGCCCTGTTCGGCCTGATCGTCTGGGCGGCTTCCGTCGCCTTCTACTGGCTGGCGCAGAGCGCGCCTGCGAAGCAGGCCGCCCCGGCCGAATAGAAACCCGACCACGGATCTCCACCCCGAAGGCACCCCGGACCAACCGGCGGGTGCCTTCGGACGCGTGGAAATCTTTGATGACAACGTTGTCATAAAGCTTCGCCGGTGCTATGGCCCCCAAAACGCAGGGGTAAGCCGCGATGCAGACAAGTGGTGCGAACACTGAGCCCGCCTTGGACGCGACCCTTCGCGGCGTGCCCTTCGTCGAGCCGGTGCCAGCCGCACAGTTCTCGCAGAAGCGGCTCGACCCGCGCCGCGGCGATCTTTCGCTGCCTGCGCTGACGCTGGACGAGGCGGCGCTGCGCGCCAATCGTGACCTGTTCTTCCGCTATCTGGCTGACCATGGCGCTCAGGTGGCGCCGCATGCCAAGACGCCGATGTCGCCCGAGATCGTCGCCGAATTGCGCGACGCCGGCGCCTGGGGCGCTTCCGTCGCCAATCTCCAGCAGGCTGCAGTCCTGATGCAGGCGGGCGAGACGCGATTGCTGCTCGCCAACCAGATCGGCGGCGCGGCCGCCGGCCGGCGCCTCGGTGCGCTCCTCGCCGCCCATCCGCAGGTCGAGCTTTGCGCCTTCGCCGACAGCCCCGAAGCCGTGGCGAGCCTCGCCATCGCCGCCAAGACCGCTGGGCGGACGGGCTTGCCCGTCCTCGTCGAGATCGGTGATGGCCGCGCCGGGGCGCGTGACGATGTCGCCGTGACAAACGTGATCGCGGCCATCCGCGCGGCCGGGCCCCACATGAGACTGGCCGGCGTCGCCACCTATGAAGGTGCGGTCGCCGGTCCGGACCCGGTCGCGACCGAGGCGGCCATCGCCCGGCTGATGACGCGCACCGCTGCCGCCTTCGCCGCCGTCAGGGCGGCCGAGCCGGAAGCCTCGCTCATCCTCAGCGCCGGCGGCTCGGCCTATTTCGACCTCGTCGTCGCGGCGCTGTCCCCGATCGTCGCGGCGGACGGCAAGACGACCCTGCTCCTGCGCAGCGGCGCGATCTTCTTTGCCGACCATGGCGTCTATGCGCGGGCCTTCGCGGCGCTCGACGCGCGCGGCGGCCTCGCCATCGGCGGCGCGACGCTCAAGGCCGCCGAGGCGTTCCGCCCGGCGCTGCGGCTCTGGGCCGAGGTGCTGTCGCGGCCGGAAACCGGCCTCGCCATCGCCGGCTTCGGCATGCGCGACGTCTCCTTCGATCAGGGGCTGCCGGTGCTTCTGTCCGTCCACCGGGACGGGACGGAGATCGCCGGCGCAGCCCAAGGCATCACGGTCGAGAAGCTCAACGACCAGCACGGCTTCCTGCGCCTGCCGCCGGAGAGCGGGCTCAAGGTCGGGGACGTGCTCTGCCTCGGCATCTCCCATCCCTGCACCTGCCTGGATCGCTGGCGGCTGATCTTCGGCCTCGGCGAGGACGGCACCGTCTCGCGCGTCCTGCGCACCCATTTCGGCTGAGGCGGGCATGAACTTCCAGCAGCTCTGGCGCTATCAGGACCAGTTCATCGAGGGCGCGCTGATCACGCTCGCGCTGACGCTGATCGCGGCCGTGGTCGGGCTCGCCATCGGCGTCGCAGGGGCGGCCCTGCTGCGCGGCGGCTCGAAACCGGTCAGGCTGGCGATCCGCTCCTATATCGAGATCTTCCGCAACACGCCGTCGCTGATCCAGATCTTCCTGATCTTCTTCGTGCTGCCGGCCGCCGGGCTCAAGCTGCCGGCGTTCGAGGCGGCGGCAGTCGCGCTCAGCCTCTATTTCGGCGCCTATGCCATCGAGATCGTCCGCGCCGGGCTGGATTCGATCCCGAAGAGCCAGGTCGAGGCCGGGCAATGCCTCGGGCTGACGCGCTGGGAGGTCTTCCGCCACATCGTGCTGCCGCCGGCGCTACGCAACGTCTATCCGGCCTTCACCAGCCAGTTCGTGCTGCTGCTGCTCGGCACCTCGCTCGCCTCGCAGGTTGCGGCCGGCGAACTCTTCCATGCGGCGAGCTTCATCGAGAGCCGGACCTATCGCAGCTTCGAGGTCTATGCGGTGGTCTGCGCGATCTATTTCGCGATGGTGATCGCCTTCAAGGCGCTCTTCGCCGTCATCGGATTGGCCGCCTTCCGCTGGCCGGTCAGGCGCTGAGGGAGAGCGGCCACCATGCGTTCCTTCGGCTATATCGACCTTCTCTCCTTCGTCCATGCGCTGCAATGGACGGTGCTGCTGGTCATCGTCGCGCTCGCCTTCGGCGGTCCGCTGGCCCTGCTGCTGGCGACCACGCGCACCAGCCGCCTCGCGCCGCTGCGCTGGCTCGCCGCGGGGCTGATCCAGCTCATCCAGGGCGTGCCGCTGCTCGGGCTCCTGTTCTTCTTCTATTTCGGCATGCCGGTCTTCCTCGGCATCGAGGTTCCCGCGCTCGTCGCCGTCGGCATCGCCTACACGCTCTACACAGCGGGTTTCCTCGGCGACATCTGGCGCGGCGGCATCGGGGCGGTGAAGCCGGCGCAATGGGAAGCCGGCGCCTGCCTCGGCCTCACCTCCTGGCAGCAGTTTCGCCACATCATCGGGCCGCAGGCGCTGCGCCTGTCGCTGCCGCCGACCGTGGGCTTCCTCGTCCAACTCATCAAGGGCACCTCGCTCGCCTCGATCGTCGGCTTCGTCGAGCTCGCCCGCGCCGGCCAGGTCGTGAGCGCGGCGACGTTCCAGCCCCTTCTCGCCTACGGCATCGTCGCCGCGATCTATTTCGCGCTGTGCCTGCCCCTGACTCTCTGGTCGCGCACCCTGGAGGCCCGTCTCAATGGCGCTCGTTGAAATCCGTGATGTCCGCAAGAGCTTCGGCCAGGTCGAGGTGCTGAAAGGCGTCTCGCTCGAGGTGAAGGAAGGCGAGATCGTCACGATCATCGGCCGCTCCGGCTCGGGCAAGTCGACGCTGCTGCGCTGCATCAACGCGCTGGAAAAGATCGATTCCGGCTCGATCACGGTCGAGGGCCAGGCGGTCAGCGCCGGCATGGCGAATCTGCGCCAGTTCCGCCAGCGCGTCGGCATCGTCTTCCAGGCCTTCAACCTGTTCCCGCATCTCACGGTCGAGAAGAACATCACGCTGGCGCCGCTCTTGACCAAGAAGATCGGCAAGGCGGAAGCGCGCCCGCTCGCGCTCGACGTGCTCGGCCGCGTCGGCCTCGCTGACAAGATCGACGCCTGGCCCGAGAGGCTCTCGGGCGGCCAGCAGCAGCGCGTCGCGATCGCCCGCTGCCTCGCCATGGCGCCGCATCTGATGCTGTTCGACGAGGTCACCTCGGCGCTCGACCCCGAGCTCGTCGGCGAGGTGCTCAAGGTGATGGAGGACATGGCCCGGCAGGGCATGACGATGATCCTCGTCACCCATGAGATGGGCTTCGCGCGCAACGTCGCCAACAAGATCGTCTTCATGCACCAGGGCAAGGTCTGGGAAGAGGGGCCGCCGGCCGAGCTCTTCGCCAATCCGAAGACGCCCGAGCTGCGCAGTTTCATCAACTCGGTGAAGTAGCCGACTTCCAAGGCTGCACGAGACCTCAGAGGAGAAGAACCCATGTCGCTGTTCAAGACCATGATGGCGGGGCTCGTTGCCGCCGCCGCGCTCGCGGCCCCCGTCGCGGCCAAGGCCGACAAGCTCCAGGACGTCCTCAAGGCCGGGAAGCTGCGCGTCGGCATCCTGACCGACGCCGCGCCCTGGGGCTTCAAGGACGAGAAGGGCGAGATCGCCGGCCTCGACGCCGACATCGCCAAGCTGCTCTCCGACGATCTCGGCGTGAAGCTCGAGCTCGTGCCGGTCACCGGCGCCGCCCGCATCCCGAGCCTGCTCGCCGACAAGATCGACGTGCTCGTCGCCGGCCTCGGCGCCACGCCCGAGCGCGCCCAGCAGATCATGTTCTCGCAGCCCTATGCCGTGGTGAATCTCGGCGTCTACGGGCCGAAGTCGATCCCCGCCGCGACCGGCAAGAAGCCCGACAACCTCACCGGCAAGACCGTCGCCGTCGCCAAGGGCACGACGCTCGACCTCTGGCTGACCGACAACGCGCCGGGCGTGAAGGTCGTGCGCTTCGAGGACACGCCGGCGGCCATCGCCGCCTATCTCGCCGGCCAGTCCGACACTTTCGCCGAGAACAGCGCCATCGCGGTCAAGGTGATGGACCAGAACCCCGGCAAGGAAGTCGAGATGAAGTTCGTCATCCGCCAGTCGCCGGCCCATATCGGCGTGCGCCAGGGCGAGCAGAACCTGCTGAACTGGCTGAACACCTCGATCTTCTCGAACAAGCTGAACGGCAAGCTCGGCGCCCTCCAGCTCAAGTGGTTCAAGGAAGAGCAGACCCTGCCGACGCTCTGACGGCGCGGCTCGGTCCCACTGCCATCGGCCGCCGGGCATGAGCTGCCCGGCGGCTTCCGCCGGCCCAGCTTGGTGCCGGCGCTTCCAGAGGTCCCCATGCATACCGGTCTCTTCCATGCGCTCGACTTCGCCGCGAACGGCAAGTCGGTCGGCCATCTCAGCATTCCCTTCTCGGTCGACCGCTCGCCCTATTTCCAGGTGAAGGTGCCGGTCTGCCGGATTCGGAACGGCGACGGGCCGCGCGTCCTGCTGATGGCCGGCAATCATGGCGACGAGTACGAAGGCGAGATCGCGCTGACGCGCCTGATCCGCCGCCTCGATCCCGAGCGCATGCGCGGCGAGATCACCATCCTGCCCTTCACCAACGCGCCGGCGGTCTTCGCGGCGCGGCGCCGCTCTCCCCTCGACGAGGGCAATCTCAACCGTGCCTTTCCGGGCGAAGCCGGCGGCACGCCGACGCAGCGCATCGCGCATTTCCTCGAAGCCGAGCTGTTCCCGCGCCATGACGTGGTCTTCGACCTGCATTCCGGCGGCACCTCGATGGCGCATCTGCCCTGCGCGCTGATCGAGCGGCAGGGGAGCCCAGAGACCTTCGCGCGGGCGCTCGCGCTGATGGACGGGCTCGGCATGCCCTATGGCTTCGTCGCCGAGAACGGCGCCACGGCGCCGACCTCGATGGCGGCCGCGGCACGGGCCGGCGCGATCGGCATTTCCGGCGAATTCGGCGGCGGCGGCACCGTCACGCCCGAGAGCATGGCGCTGACCCAGCGCGCCATCGACCGGCTGCTCATCGCTCTCGGCAGCATCACCGAGCCCGTGCTCGGCCCACACCGGCCTGCTGAACAGAAGATGACGCTGCTCGCGCTGCAGAGCCATGAGCAGGCGATCTACGCCACAAGGCGCGGCTGGTTCGAGCCGGCGGTGGATTGCGGTGCAGAGGTCGAGGCGGGCGCGCTCGCGGGCTGGTACCATGATTTCGGCCGCCTCGACGCGGCGGAGGAGGAACTGCGCTTCGCGGTGTCCGGCGTGGTGATCTCGCGCCGGCTGCACAGCGACAGCGAATCCGGCGACTGCCTGATCCAGGTCGGCCGCCGGTTGGACCGCGCCGCCTTCGGCCTGAGTTGACGCAACGCCTTAGCGGGAGGGCGCATGCCTGCGACCTATGACAATGTCGTGCGGGTCAGCGGGCACGCCGAGGCACCGCGCCTCGCGGCGAAGGCCCCTCGCATCGAGATGGTCGCGCAGCTTGCCGGCGTCTCGCCGATCACGGTGTCGCGCGCCCTGCGCCAACCCGAGAAGCTGAGCGAGGCGACGCGCCGCAAGGTGCTCGAGGCGGTCGAGCGCAGCGGCTATGAATCCAACCCGCATGCGCGAGCGCTCCGCTCCGGCCGCTCGACGCTGGTGGCGGCCTTCGTCTCCAACATCCTGAGCCAGCAGTTCGGGCTGGCGATCCAGGGCCTGGCGGCCGAGCTGGAGCCCGAGGGCTATGAACTGATGATCGGCCAGACCTCCTATTCCTATGCGAAGGAGGTCGCGATGGTCCGCTCGCTGCGCAGCCTGCGGCCGGCGGCGGTGATGTTCACCGGCGTCATCGAGCTGGAGGAGAACCGGCAGGCACTGCGCGAGCTCGGCATCCCCGTGGTCGAGACCTGGGCCTTTCCGCGCGACCCGATCGACATGCTGGTCGGCTTCTCCAATGTCGATGCCGGTGCGATGGCCGCCCGGCACCTCATCGAAAAGGGCTATCGCCGGCTCACCTTCATCGGCCGCAGCGGCGGGCGCGGCGCGCTGCGGCTGCAAGGCTTTCGCGAGGAGGCCGGGCGCAGCGGCCTGACGCTGGCGCGGATCGTGACGGTGGACGAGGTCCAGAGCATCGCCGACGGACGCACTGCCCTGACGACGCTGCTGGCGGAAGGCGGGCCGGTCGATGCCGCCTTCTGCGCCAACGACCTGCTGGCGACCGGGGCGGTGATCGAGGCCCGTGCGCGCGGCCTCGCCGTGCCGTCCGACCTCGCCATTCTCGGCTTCGGCGACAACGACGCTGCCGGCGAGATCGCGCCCGGCCTGACCACGATCAGCATGGATGCCCATGATTTGGGCCGGCGCGCCGGCGAATTGCTGCGTGCGCGCCTCGCAGGCCAGGAGCCACAGCACGCGATCCAGAGCCTGCCGCTGCATCTCATCACGCGCGGCAGCACCTGAAGGCCAGGGCCCAGCCCCGCGCTCGGATCAGCGGTTCGCCAAGGGCAAGGCTATCGGATAGGCGCCGCGTTCAAGCCCGGCCAGTTCCGGTCGGCCCTGGCGATGTATTTTGGCGTGGCGCCGAGCCAGGTCTTGCGCACATCGAGGTCGTAGTTGAGGTAGAGCCTGCCCTCGACGATCGACCAGGCTTCCGGCTCGATCTTGACGAGATAGCCGCGCGACGTGCCATAGGCGCAGAAGCCGCCATAGGCAGGCAGATAGCGTTCGGGATCGGCCTCGAACAGTGCCTTGTGCTCGGCGCTGGCGAAGCGCCAGAGCGCGCCGCCATGCCGGACCGAGAATTCCGGCTTGCCCAGCCGCGGCCCGCCGTCGCGAAAATAGGCGACCGGATCGTAGCCGCGGATTGCGACGCCGTCCGAGGAACCCAGCGTATTGACCGGGCGCGCCTTCCCGGCCTGCGCCCCGGAGCCGGCGAGCGCAGCGACCCCGAGCAGGATGAGGCTACGCCTGTCCGGTAGGAAACCCCGCCCTTCCTGCGTTTGCCGCAGCGCGCTCATGATGGACGCGCCTCCAGCGCCTCGAAGACATAGGCCGAGAGCCAGCCATAGATGGCGTGGCCGATCAGGCTCATGAGGGAGAGGAGCGGCACGTCGTTGAGCAGGAAGCGCTGGCCGCCGAGCGGGGCGAGGAAGCCGAGCGCGATGAAATAGGTGATCACGCCCCAGATCCAGCCATCGGCCGGCATGCCGAAGCTCTTCACCCAGCGCGTCAGGAGCCAGTAGCCGAGCGGGTAGAACAGGAAGCCGGTGGTGAAATGAATGAGCTTTGCCACCGGCGTCGAGAGCTGGAGGCCGAGCTGGGTGTAGAACAGCGCCTTCACCAGCTCCGGCGGCTCCAGCGGGAAGCCGGCGACCCAGGCGGTCGGCACCGCCGAGAACAGCTCCCAGAAGCCCAGCCCGGCGAAGCCGCCGAGCGCAAGGTTGATGACGGTGCGGCTGGAGGGCAGAGCGAGGCTGCGGGTCATGGTGGCGGTGGTCATGGGTCGATCCTTTCTGCGATGTCAGTGAGCGATGGCGAGAGGCGTCGCGGCGACGGCAAGCGCGGCGAGACGGCCCGAGGGCTGGCGGCGCAATTGCGCCAGACGGCGCATGGCGAAGCGGTTGGCGCCGCCGCGCCGGGCGAGGCGCTGTTCGAGGATGCGGGCCGCGAGATCGTGGCTGCCGGCGCGGATCAGGCTTTCGATATGGGCCTGCTCGAACAGGTCGCGCTGGGCATGGCTGCCACCGATCGCGAGGAGGCCGCTGCGGGCCGCGCCGAGCAGGCGGGCCGCCTCCGCATGATCGCCTTCGCTGAAGGCGATCAGCCCATGGGCCGCAAGCGCGCCGCTGCGCGCAGCTTCGGCCCGCTCGCGGCTCGGATGGGCATGCGCATCGCGGACGAGGCTTTGCGCGATGCTCTCGGCGGCATCGCGATGGCCGGCGCCGAGCAGCGAGAGCAGATAGTGCAGATCGGCGAAGACGAGGCGGCCGTCCTGCACGCGGCCTTCCGCCTTGGCGGCAAGCTCCTCCCAGCGATCGCCGACATCGACGCCGGCATAGTCGAGCCGCGCCAGCAGCGAGGCACCGTTGGCGATGTCGCGATAGTCGTCGGTCGGCTCGGCCCGGATCTCATCGTCATAGAGCCGCAGCACCTCGGCGGTCTCGCCGCGCTCCAGCCGGAACAGCGCGAGGTGCCAGAAGATGTGGAAGCGCAGATTATTGGCATGGGCGATCTCGCGGCCGTCGCCGAGCCAGGCGACGCCCTCGTCGGCGCGGCCGGTCATCTCCAGCACATGGGCGACGGCATGCCGACCCCAGGCGTCGCGCGGGCTCAGGCTCACGGCATGGCGGCCGGTGCGCTCCGCCTCGGCATAGAGGCCGCGCTCCTCCAGCGCGAAGGCGTAGCAGCCATGGACATAGCCTGCGAGCGGATGGCTCTCGCCGAAGGCCGGCGCGAAGCGATTGAGGGTGGCGAGCATCTCGCGCTGGTCACCCAGCATGAAGCGCAGGCCGTGCGAGAGCTTCAGCGCAAGCACGTCATGGGGATGGGCGAGCAGGATCGCCTCCAGCCGCTCCGCCGCCCGGCGCGGGGCGTCGTCGAGCCAGAGCGCCAGCGCCTCGATCACCATCTGCTCGCGCCGCGTGACCGGCCGGAGCAGCGCGGAGGATCGCGCGGTCGCCAGACAGTCTCGGGCCGGGCCGAGCAGCTCGGCCCGGGCGAGCGAGAGCAGCATCAAGCCCTTCGCGGCATGGGCAAGAGCGAAATCCGGATCGGAGGCAAGCGTGCGGGCGAGATGCTCGGGCGTCACCGCGGCATGGGCCAGCAGGGCTTCCAGCGTGTCGTTCCAGGCGAGGCGCGCGGAATCGTTCGCAATGGTGAGGCTGTCGCCGGAGAGGTCGTGATAGAGGGGCTGGGACATGGGCTGCTCCATTGCAGCGCTCTTTTCGAGCGCTCATCAGGGAGTTCGCAGAGGCGCGATCAAACGCCGTTCAACTCGCTTCACGGACCCGTGTTTGCAGGGCGAGGCCGGGCTGTGCCGGCGCCGGCGGCTGGACGGCCGGTTTCGGCGCCAGCCCGAGCCAGGGCGCGCTCTTGAACCAGCCGACCACGATCGCCGTGGCGAGGATCAGCGCGAAGCCGGTGAGGTTGAGCAGCGCCACGACCAGTTCGCTGCGGCCGGCGACATCGGCCACGACGCCCAGGAGCCGTGCCAGCACGACGCTCGCTAGGAAGCAGGCCAGCGACTGCCGACCGATCAGGATGAGGAGATGGCCGATGCCGCGGTCCAGCCGCTGGCGCCAGGGTTCGATCAGGCTCAGCACGAGATAGGCCAGCGCCAGGAAGTGCAGCACGCGCAGGATGTGCAGGTCGTTCTTCTCGGTCGCGGGCAGGATGAGATCGTGCAGGGCCTGCGCCGCCGGCCAGTGGTCGAGCACGCCCCAGAAGGAGAGCGGCACCGACAGCACGAGGAAGAGCGCCGCCGCCAGCATCAATCGGGCATCGCCGAGGCGGGGCACCGGCAGCCATTTCATCGCGCTGAAGAAGCCGATGAAGAAGATGAATTGCCAGGCGAAGGGGTTCAGGAACCAGCCGGCCCCGGTCCAGGGATTGCCGGGCAGGTTCAGCCCTTCCGTCCAGACCAGCGCATAGAGCAGCACGACGAGCAGGAAGGGCAGCGCCGCATGCAGGCGCCGGAGCAGCATCATCACCGGTACCAGCCCGAGGATGACGAGATACATCGGCAGGATGTCGAGATAGTCCGGCTGCCAGGTCAGCGTCGCCAGGCCGAGCAGCGCGCGTTCCGGATCGGCGGAGAGCGACGGAAACTGTTTCGCCAGCACGCCGAGGTCGAAGAGCCGGTCGATCCCGGCCGCCAGCGCGATCAGCGCCAGAACCACGCCGATCTGAGCCCAGTAGACCTGCCAGATCCGGTAGGCGATGCGGGCGGTGCCCAGCCACAGGCCGCGCCGCACGAAGACGCTGCCGAAAGCGAGCGCGCTGGCGATGCCGGAGCAGAAGACGAAGAGCTCGGCGCCGGAGGAGAAGCCGAAGCGAGCCGGAATCCAGGCGTTCCAGCTATTCTCCGGCAGATGCGCGATGAAGATGATCAGCATCGTCAGGCCGCGGAAGACATCGAGCCGCTCGTCGCGCGGGCGCTTTGCCGGTTTGTCGTGAGGCGCGACCATCAGAAGGCCCCCTCGTATTGCCCGGCGTCGATGCGGCAGGCGAGAATGGTGAAGCCGTCTCGGGCGAAGGCGGCGGCAGCCTCACGGCGCAGGCTGTCCCGATCCGCGACCGCGACGCCGTGGCCGCCCATGGCCCGCGCCACAGCCGCGAAATCGGTGCCGCCGAAATCGACGCCGGCCCGCACCAGGCCCATCTGACGTTGCTTCAGCGCGATCAGGCCGAGGCTTTCGTCGACGAGGGTGACGATGACCACGGGCAGCCCGAGATCGCGCAGCGTCGCCAGTTCGCCGAGCACCATCTCCAGCCCGGCATCGCCGACGAAGCAAAGCACCGGCCGGCCCGCGCCGAGCGCGGCGCCGGTGGCCAGCGGCAGGGCGCAACCCATGGTGCAGAGCCCGGTCGATTGCAGCAGCCGTCGCGGCCCGTCGCAAGTCCACATCTGGCTGAGCAGGATGCGATGCGCGCCGGAATCAGCGGTGGCGACCGTGCCGGCCGGCGCGACGTCGCGCAGAACCTCGAAAACGGCATGCGGTCCCCAGATCGGAGGCGCCGCAAAGGCCTCATGGAAGCGGGCCCGCACCGCCGCGGGCTCGCCGCCGGGCCAGACGGCTTGCACGGGCGGGAGCGCTTCCGTCAGCCGCGTCAGGATGGCGCCGACATCGCCTTCGAGCAGCAGGGTCGAGGCATGCATGCCATGCGGCAGCGCCTCCGCGACGATGTCGATGACCGGCTTGTCCTCCGGCCAGGGATTGCGCCAGCCCTGGCGCATCTCGATCGGGTCGTAGCCGGCGAGAACGATCAGATCGGCCGCCTCGATCAATGGCCGGACGATCGCGTCGGCCTTGGGCGAGAGGCCGACGCCGCCGATGACGCGCGGGTCGGCTTCCGGCAGCAGCCCCTTGGCCTTGTAGGTCGTCAGCAGCGGCGCGCCGGTGCGGGTGATGAAGCGTTCCAGCGCGGCGGCGTTGCCGTCATTGACGAGGTCGAGCCCGGCGATGACGAGCGGCCTGCGCGCCGCCGCGAGAAGCTTGCCCGCCTGACCGAGATCGGCCGGCACGGCCGGCTCGGGCAGCTTCATCGCCCGGGGCGCGCGGCGCGGCCCCCTTGCCTCCGCCACCGAGATCGGCAGGTCGACATGCACCGGGCCGGGCCGTCCGCGCCGGGCGAGCGCGACCGCCTTGGCGATGACCAGATCCTCGGTTCCGGGCGCGGCACGGAAACTCGCCTTGACCAGCGGCCGCAGCACGGCCTGATGGTCGAAGACCTGATGGGTGTAGCTTTCGGCGAGGGCCTGATCGACGCAGCCGGTGATGAAGAGCAGCGGCACGCGATCCTGCTGGGCATTGGCGACGACATTGACCGCATTGGCGACGCCGGGACCCAGCGTCGCGACCAGAACCGGCAGCGCTCCGGTCACATGCCACAACCCCTCGGCCATGAAGCCCGCCGCATTCTCGTGCTTGGCGAGCAGGAAGCGGATGCCGGCGCGCTCCAGCGCATCGACCAGCGCCAGCACCTCGCCGCCCGGGATGCCGAAGGCATGGGTCGAGCCTGCCACTGCCAGCCCGGCGGCGATGATGTCGGCACCGGTGACGAGCCCGTCCGGAGCGATGCCGGCGGGGTGGGAAGCGGATATCGGGTCGTGGCGCATAGGCATCTCTCCGGCGGCCCGCGAGGGCGGCGTTGCCAGTGAGATCGCAGCCGGAGCAGCGCCGGTTACATCCTCACGGAGATGTGAGCCTGGCGCCGGCGGCCAGAGGCGCGGGCTCGGCCGACATCGTCAGGCGCCAGGCGCGCTCGACCCAGGCCGCATCGGCGGCATGGCCGCCGCCATGCAGGCAGAGTTCGAGCCGCGCCTCGCCGCCGCAGCCGCTCGCCAGCCGGCAGGTCAGCGCCGTTCCTCCAGCCACGACGTCGCGCGCCGCATCGGCCCAGCCGGCCGTGCAGCCGCCGGGCGCGAGGATGGCGAAGCTCTTGAAGACATCGCCTTGCCTGTAACCCTGGCGCAGCGCCCGGCCCGCGAGCGGCACGGTGCTGTCGCTCGTGCCGTGGACATGGATCAGCGTCGGTCGCGGGCCGGCGCAGTTCTCCGGCAGAGGCTCCCAGAAGGCACCGGCGATCGGCGCGAAGGCGGCGAAGCGCGTCGGCATCCGGCAGGCGAGATACCAGACCATCGAGCCGCCCTGCGAAAAGCCGCTCGCCATCAGCCGGTGGGGATCGACCGGGAAGCGGCGCGCGATATCGTCGAGCATCTCGGCGACAAAAATGAACTCGTCGCGGTTGCGCGCCGGAGAGCCGGGGAAGGACCAACTGCGGCCGAGCCCTTCCGGCGCAATCAGCGCGACGCCGAGCCGCCGTGCCACCGCAACCAGGGCGGGATCTGCGATCACCTCCGCGGCCGTGCCCTGATAGCCGTGGAAAAAGACGATGGCGCCGCCCTGCCGTCCCGAAACGGCCTCTGGCGGCAACAGGATGCGATAGGAGCCGCTTCCGACCTTGCAGCCTCCATCGGCCGGGCACGGTTCGGCCGATGGGCGCGGCTGCTGCGCCTGCAAGGGCGCCGCGCCCGCGAGGATGGCGCCCAAGCCGATCAGAAAGGCGAAACGAGCAGCGGGAGCCATCAGCGATCCTCCGGACAGGCAGGCACCGCCTCCCTGCGCAGGAGCGCGAGCGTATCGGCCCTGTCGGCAAGGCTCATCATGCGGTCACGCGCTTGTGAGCCGGGCGCCGCCATGCGACGGGATAAGCGGGATCGGCTCCACATCACCGGAAAAGCGCACCGGCCTTGTCGCTCGAAGAGTTCGAAACGCAGCTCAGGCCCGTCTTCCTCGCGGCGCTCGCCGGCGACGCCGTCGCCTATCGGCGCTTTCTCGACGCGATCGGCGGGCGCCTGCGCGGCTATCTCAGGCAGATGCTGGCGCGTGCCGGCCGGCATGAGCCGAGTGAGGCCGAGGACGTTTTGCAGGAGGTGCTGCTGGCGCTGCATCTCTCCCGCCACACCTATGATCCGGCGAGCCCGGTCACGGCCTGGGCCCATGCGATCGCGCGTTACAAGCTGGTCGACCATCTGCGCCGCTCCGGCCGCCATGCCGGCAACCTGCCGCTCGACGACGAAGCCTTCCAGCTCGCCGACCGGCCGGAGGCGCCATCCACCGAGGCACGGCTCGACCTCGACCGAGCCATGGCGAGCCTGCCCGAACGGACACGCGGCCTGATCGACCGGGTCAGGCTGCAGGGCGCGAGCGTCGCGGAGGCGGCGGATGCCGCCGGCATGACCGAAAACGCGGCCAAGGTCGCGATCCATCGCGGCCTGCAAGCCATGGCGAAATTCCTCTCGCGGCGCGGGGAAAGACCGACATGACCCGCTGCGACATCCCATACCCGTAACGTTTCGCAAGCGCCCCGCGAATTCCCGTTGAAGCAGGACAACCGAAAAAACGGACATGCAGACCAACGAGCTGATTTCCCTGATGAGCGCGAGCCACCGGCCGGTGGATACCGGCTGGCTGCGCCGCGCCACCTGGCTCGGCGCCCTCTGCGCGCTCGCAGCGACGGCCGGACTCGTCCTGCTCACGCTCGGCGCGCGGCACGATTTCGGCCGTGCCTGGCTGACCACGCCGGTCCTGGCCAAGATGCTCCTCGGCGCCAGCGTCGCCGGCATCGCGCTGCCGCTGTTCCAGCGCAGCCTGCGGCCCGGCCTGAAACCGGCGCGGCGCCTGCCGCTCGTGGCGTTGCCGATCCTTCTGGCGGCCGGCTGGGCTCTGCTGACGCTGGCGCAAGTGCCGGCGGAGCAATGGAGCACGCTGATCTTCGGCCGCTACTGGCGCGCCTGCCTCATCGCCGTGCCGCTCTATGCGCTGTGTCCGCTCATCGTGCTCTTGCTGCTGGCGCGCCGGGGGGCTCCGGTGGACGGGCCGCTGACCGGCGCCTGCGCCGGCCTCGCCTCGGCCGGATTGGCGACGGTCGCCTACGCGCTGCACTGCCCCGACGATGCGGCGCCCTTCCTGGCGACCTGGTACACGATCGCGATCGCCTCGATGACCGCTCTCGGCGCCCTGATCTTCCCGCGCTTCCTGCGCTGGTGAGCGCCAGCGCCGCCGGCTGTCACAAGACGGTCATGGGCTGGGCGGTACTCCGCTCGGCATGTCGCGAACATCAGGTCAATCACCGGATCGGCCGCAATGGCCCGCTCCCGGCCACGCCGCCACAGCGGGCCGCCCGGCGCTTCTGCGCCTGCAGGATTTCACCGTCACCCTGTCGGGCACCGTGCCGATCGTGCGCGGCATCGACCTGTCGGTCGGTCGCGGCGAGGCGCTCGGCATCGTCGGCGAATCCGGCTGCGGCAAGAGCATCACCTGGCTCGCGGCGCTGCGCCTGCTCGGGCGCAACGTCACCACGGGCGGTGAGGTCCAGCTCGACGGGCAGGATGTCGGAGGGCTTTCCGAGCGCGAGCTCGCACGGGTCCGCGGCGGCCGCATCGCCCTGATCTTCCAGGATCCGGCCAGCGCGCTGAACCCGGTGCAGCGCATCGGCACGCAGATCGCGGAGGTGCTGCGCCTGCATCGTGGCCTGACCGGGGAACCGGCGCGCCGCGAGGCGCTGCGCCTGCTCGACCGCGTCGGCATCGCCGACGGCCCGCGCCGACTGAAGCAATATCCGCACGAGTTCTCCGGCGGCATGAACCAGCGGGTGATGATCGCGCTGGCGCTGGCGGGCGAGCCCGATGTGCTGGTGGCCGACGAGCCGACGACGGCGCTCGACGCCACCATCCAGGCACAGGTCCTCGACCTGATCCGCGAGCTGCGCCGCGAGACCGGCATGGCGCTGATCCTGATCTCGCACGATATCGGCGTGGTCGGCGACCTCTGCGAGCGGATCGCGGTGATGTATGCCGGACGGATCGTCGAAACCGCCGCGACGCATGACCTGCTCACCCGCCCGCGCCACCCCTACACCCAGGGCCTGCTCGCGGCGCTGCCGACGCTCACCGGTCCGCGCCAGCGGCTGACGCCGATCCCCGGCACCGTGCCGGCACCCGCCGCCATTCCGCCCGGCTGCGCCTTCGCGCCGCGCTGCCCGATCGCCGTCGAGCGCTGCGGACGCGAGCTGCCGGAACTCACCTTCGCGGCGCAGGACCAGCGCGCGGCCTGCCTGCGGCTCGGCGAGCCGATCTCGCTTGAAAGCGCGGCCCTTCCGGTCATGGCGATGCCAGCGCAGGTCGGGGCGCCGGCATGAGCGTTCTTCTCGATGTTCGCGACCTCGCCCGCGAATACCCGGTCTCGACAGCCGGCGGCGTGCGCCGGATCCTGCATGCCGTCGACGGGGTGAGCTTCTCGCTCGAACGCGGCCGGACGCTCGGCATCGTCGGCGAATCCGGTTGCGGCAAGTCGACCACCGCCAAGCTCGCGCTCGGCCTGCTGCCAGCGACGCGGGGGCAGATCGACTTCGAGGGCCAACCGGTGACCGCGCTGCGCGACCGGGCCTGGCGCGCCTTGCGCCGACGCATGCAGCTCGTCCATCAGGACCCGCTCTCCGCGCTCGACCGGCGCCTGCCGGTCGGGCAGCAGGTCGTCGAACCGCTGGTCATCCACACGCTCGAAGACAGCGCGGAAGCACAGCGGCAGAAGGCGCTCGCGCTGTTCGACGCGGTGGGCCTGCGGGCCGATCTGTTCGAGCGCTATCCGCATGAGCTTTCCGGCGGGCAGCGCCAGCGTGTCCTGCTCGCCCGCGCGCTGGTGCTCGAGCCGGCGCTGCTCGTCTGCGACGAGCCGATCTCGGCGCTCGACGTCTCGGTCGCGGCGCAGGTCATCAACCTGATGCAGGATCTGCAGGCGCGCTTCGGCATGGCCTATCTCTTCATCAGCCACGATCTCAAGGTGGTCCGGCAGATCGCCGACGAGGTCGCGGTCATGTATCTCGGCCGCATCGTCGAGCAGGGGCCGCCGGATGCGCTGTTCCATGCGCCGGCCCATCCCTATACCGAGGCGCTGGTTTCGGCCGTGCCGACGCCGTTGCGCGGCACGCAAGGGCGCATCATCCTGAAGGGCGACCCGCCGAATCCCGTCGACAGGCCTTCGGGCTGCGCCTTCCATCCGCGCTGCCCGCGCACCGTGGCCCGCTGCCGGGAGGAGGTGCCCGTGCTGCGGCCCGTGGCCGATGGCCGGCTCGCCGCCTGCCATCTGGCGGCGGCGGCGCCCGCTATGGCCGCAGCCTGACCGTTTGCCTTGCCGACCCCGGAGACGAGATGAGCCGCCCCAACCAGCCGACCGCCGACCGTGTCGTCATCGCCGTCTTCGACGGCTTGCGGCCGGATCTCGTCACGCCCGAGCTCACGCCGAACATCCTGCGGCTCGCCGCGCGCGGAACCTGGTTCCGGCAGGCGCGGAGCGTCTTTCCCTCGGTGACGCGGGTGGCGACGAGCTCGATCGCGGCCGGCGCGCCTCCGATCGTCCACGGCATCGTCGGCAACGCCTTCTATCATCGCGAGGCGATCCCCGAGCGGATGTTCGATACCAGCGACGCCGCCCAGATCCGCCGCGCCGAGGCGCATCATGACGGGCGCCTGCTCGCCGCCGACACCTTCGGCGACGTGCTGGCCCGCGCCGGCAAGCGGCTGGCGGTGGTGCATACCGGTTCGGCCGGCTCGGCGCATTTCATCAATCCGCGCGCCCGTGCCAACGGGCACTGGACCTTCTCGATGCACGGCGCCGGGGCGACCCAGACGCCGGAGGCGGTCGAGCAGGCGATTGCCCACCTCGGCCCGCTGCCGGAGCGCGAATTGCCCCGGCTGCAGGAGCTTGCCTATGGCGGGCGCGTGATGACCGAAATCGTGCTGCCGGAACTCCGGCCGGATGTCGCCCTGATCTGGTTCAACGAGCCCGACACGACCTTCCACTATCGCGGTCTCGGCTCTCCCGAAGCCATGGCCGGCCTGCGCGAAGCCGACCGCGCCTTCGGCAGCATTCTCGACTGGGTCGAGGCTCAAGCCGATGCCGAGCGCATCGCGGTGATCGTCGCTTCCGACCATGGGCAGATCTCGACCGGTTCGGTCGAGCCGCTGTTCGAGACGGCGCGCGAGGCCGGCTTCGACCTCAGCGCGGAGAAGGCGATCAACGGCGCGACCCTTGTCGCCACCGGCGGGATGAGCGGTGAAATCCGCCTGCGCGAGGGCGAGCGCGGCGAAGTCGAGCGCATCGCAAGCTGGCTGATGGAGCATCCCACCATCGGCCATGTCTTCTCGCGCGACCGTAACGGCGTCGAGGGCGAAGTCGCGGGCACGCTCTCATTGAGCCTGATGAATACGGGCCATGCCGAGCGCCAGCCGGAATTGATGTTCATCCTGAAATCGACGCTCGAGGCCGATCAGTACGGCCTGCCCGGCCTCGGCGCGATGACGCCGGGCGACGTGCCGCTCGGTGGCGGCATGCATGGCGGCATCAACCCGCATGAATTGAACACCGTGCTGATCCTCGGCGATGCCAGCGGCCATGGCGGCGTCTCGCAGGAACCCGCCGGTATCATCGATATCGGCCCGACCGTGCTGGGGCTGCTCGATCTCGCGCCGGCGGCGACGATGATGGGACGCAATCTCGCCGCTCCGCCCCGGGAGGAGGCCCGCGTCGCGCGGCATTCGGCCAGCACCGGCGCCTTCGCCCAGCATGTCGATATCGTCGAGCAGGACGGCCGGCGCTTCATCCTCGGCGGCGGGCAGTAGAGCTCACGGGTTTCCAACCTGGCGCGGCAAGCCCGTGACGACGTCGAATGCAAAAAGGGCGGCCCATGGCCGCCCTTTCCCATTGCAGAGGCCGAACCCAAGCCTCAGGCCCTAGCGAAGCTCAGATTGTCCGGCCGCAGATCCATGAAGTAGAAGGTCGTCGGCCGCCAGCCGATCGACTTCTTGATCGCGTAGGCCTCGCTCGGCTGATAGAGGATCGTCGCCGGCGCCTCGTCCTCCCAGATATCGAGCATCTGCGTGAAGAGCGCCTTGCGCTTCACTGGGTCGGTCTCGGCCTCCAGCGCCGTGCCTGCCTTGTTGAAGGCCTGCGTCGAGGTCCAGAACTTCGAGACCTGGATCTCGCCGGCCGGGCCCCAGGCCACCCAGATCGAGCCGAGCGGATCGGGCAGGCGCGTCGAGTTCGACCAGTTGAAGATCTGCGTGTTGGCGCCGCGCATCTGGGTCGAGTTCTCGACGACCTGCAGCGAGGCGTTGATGCCGACGGCCTTCCACTGCTCGGTCAGGATCTGCGCGGCCTCGAGCGCATTGGTGTAGTAGTTGGCCTGCGTCCGGTAGACGATCGGCTCGCCCTTGTAGCCGGCTTCCTTGAGCAGGGCCCGCGCCTTGGCTGGGTCGTAGGAGAGCTTGCGGCCCTCGACGAACATTGGGCCGTATTCCGGGAAATTGTGGCTCGCCGGCACCTGCGCCGTGCCCTGCCAGAGCGCCTCGACCAGCTTCTGGCGGTCGATCGCGTAGTTCAGCGCCTGCCGGACGCGCTTGTCGGAGAGCACCTTGTCCTGCTCGTTATAGGCGAGGACATGGACATTCGCGAGCACGACCGAGCGGACGTCGATGTCCTTGTAGCCGCCGACGACGCTCATCTGGTCGGGCGGGATATTGGTGACGAGGTCGTAATCACCCGCGACGAGGCCGGCGACGCGCGCGGCCAGCTCCGGCACGCGCTTGAAGGTGACGCGCTTGGCCGTCGGCTTGCCCATGAAATAGTCGTCGAAGGCTTCCAGCACCGTGGCGTCGGCGGCCGAATGCGAGACGACGCGGTAGGGGCCTGTCGCGACGGGCTTGCGCGAATAGGCCTCGAAGCCCATCGCCTCATAGGCGCGCTTGTTGACGATCCAGGCGCACCAGGAGGCGAGGCGCTGCTCCAGCAGCACATCGGCGACCTTGGTCTTGAAGCGCACGGTGTAGCGGTCGATTGGCTCGACGCCGGCGAGGATGCCGAAATAGGGCTTTCCGCCCGGGATCTGGGCCTTGTCGCCCCACATCCGGCCTTCACGGAAGGTGTAGGCGACGTCCTCCGAAGTCAGCTCGTCACCATTGTGGAACTTCACGCCCTGGCGCAGCGTGACGACGAGTTCCTGCGGCGAGACACGCTCCCATTTCGTCGCCAGATGCGGCTTGAGTTCCGAGCCGCCGCCATCGGCAGCACCGAGGAAATCACGCCGGATCAGCGTGTCGAAGATCGAATAGGTGACGCGGGTGCCGACATTGGAGAGCTCGCGCGCCGGTTCCAGCGTCGCCGGCAGATCGGCCACCGCGACGGTGAAGTTCGGGCGGCTGTCATCGGCGGCGAAGGCGGTCGGCAGAGCGAACGCGACCGGCAGGGCGGCGGCGCCCTCAATGAAGCGGCGGCGGGACAGGACGGGCATGGGGTTCCTCGCAAGACATCGAGCGGCGCTGGCAAGCCGCGCCGCGATGCGGCTGCCTTGCATCAGATTGACGACGGGCCGGTGACAGTTCGGGCCGAGAGAAGCAGGCTGGGATCATCGAGCATCACGGCGTCGGGACCGAGCGCCAGAATGCGGGCGATGCCCTGCGCATCGATCCGGCCGACCGGGAAAGGCGGATAGCCGGGCTCGGGCACCGAACGCGGCTGGCCGGCCATGATGACGGTGGTCATGCCGGCATCGCGCACGGCATCGAGCCGCTCCGGCGTCGCATCGCCCTGCCAGAGACGGAATCCGTCGGCGCCGGCAGCACGCGCCTCGGCGACGCTGTCGGGGTCGGGCAGCAGGGCCAGGATCGCGATCTCCGGCGACAGCCGGCGCGCCGCCGCGATCAGATCGATGTCGCGAAGGCCGAGCAGGCTGCGCGGAAGCGCATCGGCGGCCTCCAGCGCGGCCAGGATCGGCGGCAAGATGGCAGGGTCGCGCAGCTTGACGTCGAGCAGGAGCCCGAGCGGCGTGGAGGCCGAGATCGCCTCGTCGAGCGTCAGCAGGCCGGGCAGGATGGTCCGGAGCGTCGCGAGATCGGTGTCGGCGACCCGTCGCGGATAGCCGGCGAGGCGCGTCAGATCGGCATCGTGCAGACAGACGAACGCGCCGTCCGCGCTCAGGCGCAGATCGGTTTCAACCATCTCGGCGCCGGCCCCGGCGGAAGCCGCGAAGGCCTCGGCCGTGTTCTCCGGCCCGAGCAGGGCTCCGCCCCGATGCGCGATCGCGAGCGGGCGGGGAGCGGCGGCGAAGAAACCGGGTCGCATCGCGTCAGTGCCTCTCGCTGGTCGGGTCGAAACGATCGCGCAGCCAGTCGCCGAACAGGCTCATCGACAGCGTCGTCAGGAAGATCGTCAGGCCCGGAAAGACCGCGATCCACCAGGCGTTCAGCAGGTAGCGGCGGCCCTCGCCGAGCATCAGCCCGAGCGAGGTGCCCGGCGGCTGCACGCCGAGCCCGAGGAAGGAGAGCGAGGTTTCGAGCAGGATCGTGCCGGGGAAGTTCAGCGTCGCCTGAACCACCAGCGCCGCGGCGATATTGGGCAGGAGATGGCGCAGGACGACCCGCGAGGGGCTCGCACCCAGCGCCTCGACGGCATTGATGTAGTCGCTCTCCTGTTCGGAGACGACGAGCCCGCGCGCCAGCCTCGTATAACGATCCCAGCCGTCGATGCTGACGAGGATGATGAACAGGACGATGTTGTTGCCGAAGAAGGCGAGCATGGTGAGCGCGAGGAAGAGCGCCGGAATCGCCGCCTGGGCATCCACCAGCATCATGATGGCCTGGTCGACGAAGCCGCGCAGCCGCGCCGCGATGAAGCCGAGCAGCGTGCCGAACACGGCGCCGATCAGGGTGCCCATCACGGCGATCAGGATCGAGGTGCGGACCGCGAAGATCATCCGGCTCAGGATGTCGCGGCCGAGCTGGTCGGTGCCGAGCCAGTGGGTCGTGCCCCCGGCTTCCGTGAGAGGCGGCTTCAGCCGGGCGGCGAGGTTCTGCGCGGTGTAGGGCAGCGGCGCCAGCCAATCCGCGAGCAGCGCGACCAGCACCACGGCGAGCAGGAAACCGGCCGAGAGCTTGACGACCGGCGACATCCGGTTGCCGGAGGCGCAGGTGGCCGGCGCCGGCGCGGCGGAAAGGTCGACGGCCGCCATCAGGCCTGTTTCCCAAGGGCGCGGGAGAAGCCGCCGAGCCGGGGATCGATGAGGATATGCACGATATCGACCAGGAGATTGGCACCGACCATGATGACCGTCACGGTGAAGATCACGGCCTGGACCACGGCGAGGTCGCGCGTCGAAACCGAATCGACCAGGAGCCGGCCGACCCCCGGCCAGGCGAAGATGGTCTCGACCACCGCGCTGCCGGCGAGGATATGGCCGATCTCGATGCCGATGAACATCAGCAGCGGCACCGCCGCATTCGGCAGGGCATGCCGGACGATCACGCGAAGCGGCATCACGCCGCGTCCGCGCGCCGCCCGGATATAGGGCTTGCCCAGCACTTCCAGCGTCGCGGTGCGGGCGAAGCGCGCAAGCCTTCCCGCGAGCGGCAGGCCGAGCGTCACCGTCGGCAGGATCAGGTGCCAGAGGCTGTCCGAGCCGGCCGAAGGCAGCACGCGCAGCTTCAGCGCGAAGAGCAGGATCAGCAGGATGCCGAGGAAGAAGACGGGAATGGCATAGCCGAACACCGCCACTGCCATGGCGAGCCGGTCGGCGGCGCGGTTGTGGCGCAAGGCGGCGAGGACGCCGAGCGGCAGGCCGACGAGGAGCGCCAGCATCAGCGCGGAGGAGCCGAGTAGGAAGGTCTTCGGCAGGGCCTCGACCACGGCGGCGAAGGCCGGCCGGTCATCGGCGAAGGACAGCCCGAAATCGCCGCGAACCACGCTGGCGACATAGCGCAGATATTGCTCGGCCAGCGGCCGGTCGAGGCCCCAGGCCTCGCGATAATGGGCCCGCACATCCGGCGGCGTATCGCTCGGCAGCATGATCTCGGCCGGGTCGCCGGCCAGGCGCAAGGCGAGGAACACGGCCGACACGCAGATCGCGATGGTCAGCAAAGCGCGCAGACTGCGAAGGGCCAGGAAACGAAACATCGACATCGGGTGCAGAAGATGGGGAAGGTGCTTCTGCAAGCCCTCTTGCGACAGGCTGATGACAGGCCGCCGATCGCCTTCCCTTAGTCGCCGCGCCGGGCGGGCGATCCATGCGTCCCGCACTCGGCACCGACCTGTCCCGGCGAAACGAGCGGGGCGCCCTGCCGTCATTGCCCCTTCCCGGCCGCGCTTCTTTCCTTACGATTTCACCACGGAGCGGATCGCCGCTTCGCGTAAGCTTGCCGCAGCAGAGGTCCGTCATGACGCGCCATCATTTCCAGCCGACGCAGTATTCGAACGTGATCGGCACCCTGCCGGCCGTGCTGGAAATCGCAAGCGGCGACAGCGTCGTCACGACGACGCTCGACGCGGCCGGGGTCGGGCATGACGGCGGCCAGAAGGCGCCGCGCGGCAACCCGATGACCGGTCCGTTCTTCGTGACCGGCGCCGAGCCCGGCGACGCGCTGCTGGTGACGATCGAGCGGATGACGCCGAATCGCGGCACCGGCTGGACCTATTCGCCGCTGGCGCCCGGCGTGCTCGACCCGGCCGCGCTGGCCGATCTGCCGAAGCGCGAACGGTATGAATGGGCGATCGATGCGACGGCCGGCACGGTGAAGCTGCTCGATCCCTCGCCGCGCATCAAGGAGTGGAGCTTCCCGCTCGAGCCGATGCTCGGCTGCTTCGGCGTCGCGCCCGAGCGCGGCCAGGCGATCTCGACGGCGACGAGCGGCCCCTATGGCGGCAATATGGACTATCGGTTCTTCGGCCCGGGCGCGACCATCGCCTTCCCGGTCTTCGCGGCCGGCGCCCTGTTCTTCCTCGGCGACGGCCATGCCTGCCAGGGTGACGGCGAGATCGCCGGCACCGGCGTCGAGACCTCGTTCGAGGTCGAGTTCCGCGTCGAGCTGCGCAAGCAGCAGGGCCTGCGCTGGCCGCGCTGCGAGACCGCGACCGATCTGCTGGTCATCGCCGCCGGGCGCCCGCTCGACCAGCCGCTGCAATTCGCGACCACCGAGATGCTGCGCTGGATCCAGGCCGATCTCGGCGTCGATGCCGTCGAGGCCAGCCATCTGCTCGGACAGGCCGTGCGCTACGATATCGCGAACGTCTTCAACCCGGCCTATTGCGTCGCCTGCCGGCTGGAGAAGACCGAGATCACCCGCGCCATGTCACTGCGCGGCAAGGGCTGAGGGCAGAGCCCCCGCCACAGAAGAAGGCAAGCTGATGCTCTTCATTAGATTTCACCATGAAGAGCCAGCCACGAGCCTCGCCATGGTTGGATCGCGCCATCGACGATCCAACCATGCAGGCCTGCCGGTAGCACGATGACCAGGGACCCCGCCAAGCTCAAGGCCGAGCTGCTCCAGGCCGTCGATGCGCGCCGCGACGAGATTCTGGCGCTGCTGCAACGCTTCCTGCGCATCAAGAGCGTCAATCCGCCAGGCGATACACGCGAGGCCGCAGACTTCGTGCGCGAGCTGCTGGACAAGGCGGGCGTGCCACATCGCACCGAGGCCTTCACGCCGGAGATGCCGAACATCATCGGCCGCTGGGAGACCGGAAATCCCGGCCGCCATCTCGTGCTCAACGGCCATATGGACATCTTCCCGGTCACCAATGAGAGGCTCTGGGAGGCCGACATCGTCGACGGCAAGATCATGGGCCGCGGCGCTTCCGACATGAAGACCGGCACGCTCGCCTCGATCCTGACCTATTGCTGGCTCTACCCCTATCGCGGCTGGCTGAACGGCGCGCTGACGCTGACCGTCGTCTCCGACGAGCAGTCGGGCGGGCGCTACGGCACGAAATTCCTGTTCGACAATTTCGAGAGCGAGATGGTCGGCGATTGCTGCCTCAATGGCGAGCCGAGCGGCCTCTCCAATCTGCGCTTCACCGAAAAGGGCACGCTGCGCTTCTCGCTTTCGGCGAAGAGCATCGGTGGCCATGGCGGCTATTCGCACCGGGCGCGCAACCCCATCGCCGATGTCAGCCGGCTGGTGAACCTGATCTATGACCGCTACCACCTCAAGCTCGCGACGCTGCCGCCCGAGATCGACGCGGTGCTGACCTCGCCCGAGACCATCGCGGCGGCCGACCACAATCTTGGGAAAGGTGCCGCAGACATCGCCCGGCGCATCACCGTCAATGTCGGCATCATGCAGGGCGGGCAGAAGGCGACGCAGATCCCGACGCATTGCATCGCTCATCTCGACATGCGCGTGCCCATCGGCTCGGACCGCGACGCGATCCGCGCCGATCTCGAAGCCCTCGCCCGGGAAGCCGATTGCGAGATGGTCGTGAACGAGGACCACAGCTATCCGGCGAGCCTGACCGACCCCTTCAGCGAGATGGCCAATATCCTGCGCGGCAATATCCGCGACCTGCTCGGCCATGACGCACCGCCCGTCTCAAGCCTCGGCGGCACCGACACACGCTACTGGCGCTGGCGCGGCGTACCGGCGCTGATCTGCGGCCCCTCCCCGATCAGCATGGGCACGGATGAGGAGCATGCGACGCTGGAGGAGGTGATCGCGGTGATGAAGCTGCACATCGCCTGCGCCATCGACTATCTCGGCTCGGCAGGCGCGAAGGCCTGAAGCGCATCAGCCGCGGGGCTGGGGGAAAACCCGCAAGCCGTCGCCGATCCAGGGCGCGACCTCCCGCAATTCCGGCACGAGCTTGTCCTGGATGAGCGTGTGCAGGATGGCGGCGATCTCCTGGGGAATCGCACCGAGCTCGCCCTTGCGGGCATAGAGATCGACCCGCCGCCGCAGGCTCAGCCCCGGCACCGGCAGCAGGCGCACGCCGGCCAGGCGCGAGCGGGCCTGCAGCGCCATCAGCGGCGTGGTGATGGCCCAGCCGAGGCCGGCCGCTACCATGGTCAGCACCGTCTCGGCGGTATCGCTCTCGACCTCGCGCGGAAAATCGAGCCGCAGCCGGCTCAGCGCCTGCTCGACCTGCCGGCCCGTGCTGGTGCGCAGCGTGTAGCGGATCATGCTGCGGCCGGTCAGATCGGAAAGCTTGCCGACCTCCATGTCCCACTCGGCCGGCAAGGCCAGCGCGAAAGGCTCCGCCAGCAGCGGAATCGCCATCGCCGTCTCGACCTCCTGCAGGAAGTCGACGCCGACGATCATGTCGATCTGGCGGGCGTTGAACTGCTGCTCGCTGAGCTCGCGCGGATTGGCGATCAAGGCGCAGCGCGGAAAGCTCTTGCGCAATTCACGGATGAAATCCGGCCCCAGCGTCGTGCTGAGCGAATCGATCATCGCGATCCTGAGCGCCGGAATGGCGTCGCGGGCATTGAGGCGCACGGCGGTGTCGAGCTCATGCGCCTGCCGCAGCAACTCCTGCCCGCGCTCGGCCAGCAGTCGCCCGGCCATGGTGGCGCGGACCGGGCGGATATCGCGGTCGATCAGCGGAACGCCCATCGCCTTCTCCAGCGCGGCGACGAGCTGCGAGGCGGCCGATTGCGTCAGGCCGAGCTGGCGGGCGCCCCTGGTCATGCTGCCCGTCTCGACGACGGCGCAGAAGACCGCGAGCTGGCGCAGGTCGAAGGCTAATCTCTGACCGATCGTCATCGACAAGCGCTTACGCCCGCCGGAGGCGCCGGACAATCGGCCGATGCCGTTCAGGCACCGACCTTGGCGAGGACATCGGCGCGCAGGAAGCGCTCGATGAACAGCATGAACAGCACCGAGGGCACCAGCAGGATCAGCGCGGTGATCGAGGCGACCTGATAATTGCCACCCATCGCCGCGTTGTAGAGCAGCAGCGGCAGCGTCGTGACCTGCGGCACGCCGACGAAGAAGGTGCCGGTGAACTCGTCGAGCGACTCCAGGAAGACGAAGATGCCGCTGGCGATGATGCCGGGCGCGGCCAGCGGCAGCGTCACCGAGAAGAAGGCCTTGAGCGGCGAGGCGCCGATATTGCGGGCCGCCAGTTCCAGATCCCGGTCGACGGCGCCGAAGGCGGCCGCCGCGATCCAGACGGAATAGACGAGACCATGGGCGGCATGGACCAGCACGACGGCGAAGACCGTGCCGTTGATGCCGAGCTGGTAGAAGATGCGGGCGACGTTGATGTAGATCGCGACCGAGGGGAACGCCTGCGGCAGCAGGAACAGGATCATGAAGAAGGCGCGCGCCGGCAGCTTCAATCGCGCCAGCGCGTAGCCGGCGGGAATCGAGAGCGCGAGCGCGACGATGACCGTCAGCACCGCGATCCAGACGGAGGTGCCGAGCGAGGCCATGGCGTCGCCGGTCGGCCGGAAGACCTGCTCCCAGTAGCGCGTGCCGTAGACGACCGGCAGCTTGTAGGGCGTGTACCAGCGCTCGGCGACGGACCAGAGCGCGAGGTTCGCGAGCGGGCCGATCAGCACGAAGGCGAAGGCGGCGAGCAGGAAGGCGGCGAGCGTCGCCCGTGCCGTGGAAGCAAGGCGCATCATGGCGTGCCCTCCTTCGCCATGCCGCGCTTGAGATAGATGATCGCCGCCCCGGCCGAGATCAGATAGGTGATGACGCCGAGCGCGTTGGCCGTGGCGTAGTCGCCATAGGCATTGATGCGGAAGGCCATGTCGACGGTCAGCATGGTCGGCTGCGAGCCCGCCACCATCATCGGCACCGAGAGTACCGAGAGCATCGTCACGAAGGAGAGGACGAGCGCGACGAGCAGCGTCGGCATCACCTGCGGCAGGGCGAGCTCGATCATCACCCGCAGACGCGAGGCGCCGAGATTGCGGCCGGCTTCGAGCGTGGCGCGGTCGATCGAGGCCAGCGCGCCTGCGAGCAGCAGCGCGACGAAGGGCGTCTGCTTCCAGACGAAGGTGGCGATGATGCCGCGCCAGTCGAGGAAGCTCACCGCCTGCAGCGGCTCCATCAGGCCCAGCGAGACGAAGCTGTTGTTCATCAGCCCGTTCTTGGCGAGGAAGGTGCGCATGCATTGCGCCGCGACGATGAAGGGGATGAAGAGCGGCCAGCGATAGAGCGCCTTCAGCGTGCCGACGATGTAAGGATTCTCGCCGAGCGTCAGCGTGCCGGCGATGACGATCGCGGCAATCGCGGTGAACAGGCAGGAGGCGAGCACGATGACGACGGTGAAGACGACGTCGCCGGAATAGAGCTCCCAGGCCTTGCCGAAGGCCTGCAGCGAGAAGCCCCCCTCCGGCCCGGTAAAGGCCGAGATCAGCGAGAAACTGAGCGGGTAGATGAACAGCGCGGCCACGAGCGCGAGGCCGGGCGCGATCAGCAGCAGGGCGAGATTGCGTTGGGAAAGGGACATTCTTTGGTTCCGGCTAAACCAATCGCGGCGGCGGAAAATGCCGTCATGGTCGGGCTTGACCCGACCATCTCGGAAACCAGAGCGAACTGGTCATGAGATCCTCGGGTCAAGCCCGAGGATGACGGAGGATGAGGCCCGGGACGACGTGGTTTCCCACGCCGCCCCAGCAGGCGAATCTCAGTTCGCGACCTTCTTCTCGTAGCCCTCGAGGATGTCGTTGAAGTAGGGCGCGATCGGGAAGGGCTTAGCGTTCTTGGACAGGTCGGCCGGGGTGATGTCGGTGAACAGCTTGTCCCAGGCGGCTTTGTCGAGCTTGCCTTCGAGGTTCTTGGCGTCGATGCCCGGATACCAGTTGAACTTCTTGACGATGCCGTCGGCCTGGACCTGCGGGCTGGTGGCGAGCGCGATGAACTCCTCGGCCAGCTTCTTCTGAGCCGACTTCTCCGGAACCGAATAATACATCGGCTGGCCGGGCATGCCGGGCGAGGCGAGCTTCAGCTTCATGCTCGGCGGCAGCTTGCCGTCGGCCTGCCAGGAATAGAACATGTCGACCCAGACCGGTCCCATCGCGATCTCGCCGCGGTTGAGCATGTCGAGCGTGCCGGCATTGCCGGGGGTGATCACGGCGTTCTTGTTGAACTCCTTGAGCTCTCCGAAGGCGGCGTCCCACTTGGCTTTCTCGGCCGCGTCATAAGGGCCCTGGATCAGCTTGTTGGCGTCGCCGCCGAAGGCGTAGACCCAGCCGGCGACGAAAGCGACGCCGGACATGCCGCCCTTGATGCCGTTATAGCCGAACTGCTTCGGGTTCTTCTTCACCCACTCCTTCAGCTCGGTGAAGTTGGCGGGCGGGTTCTTCAGCATGTCGGCGTTGTAGGCGAGCGCCGTCTGCGACTGGAACATCGGCATGACATAGCCGGAGACGTCGGAGCCGAGCGAGTTCTTCGCCGTCTCGCTGGAAACGAGCTTCGAAGTGTCGACATTGGCCGTGTACTTGGCGAGCAGGCCTTCCTTGACCATCTGGCCGGCGGCCTTCTGGTGGATCACGACGACGTCGAAATCGGTCGTGGCCGAACCCTTCTGGGCGTCGAGCTTCTCGTAGATCTTCTGCGAGCCGGCATCGCCGGGGCCGGTGCCGACAGAGACGACCTTCACGCCCGGATGGGCCTTCTCGAACATCGGCCCGAGATAGTCCTTGACGTAATCGACCATGTTCTGGTCGCCCGCGGAGGCGACGTTGAGGGTCTGCGCGGATAGCGGCGATGCCACAATCAGCGCAGCGAGTGAGCAGGCAAGCGTGATAATGCGCATGTGTCTGACTCCCTGTCAGGCGGCAATCCCGGCCTCGGTCGCCGGGAAGATGTGAAGGCGCTGCAGCGGAATGCGCAGACCGACCTTCGTTCCGAGTTCGTGACGGCCGACATCGTCGACCGTGATCTGGCGACCGGCGGCTTCCACCTTGTAGCGGTAGATGCCGCCGGGATAGGCGCGTGCGGCGATGGTGCCGGGGACGACGAGATCGCCCCCCGAAGCCGGCGCATCGAGGTTGCCCAGGCTTGCGACATCGTCGCGGAAATAGGCGAGCGCCTCGCCGGCCGGCAGTGCGGCGGCGGCTTCGCCGGCAAGCGTCGCACGGGCGTCGCCGGCAGCGATGGCAGCCTGCCCCTCGCCGCGCTCCACATGGAGCGGCAATACGTTCTCGGCGCCCATAAAATTGGCGACGAAGGCACTGGCCGGGCGGTCATAGACCTCCTCGGGCGTGCCGACCTGCGCGATATGACCCGCCTGCATGATCACCAGCCGGTCGGCCATGGTCATGGCCTCCTCGCGATCATGGGTGACATGGACGGCGGTGAGGCCGAGCCGCTGCTGGATGGCCCTGATCTCATGGCGCATCGTCATGCGGATCTTGGCGTCGAGATTGGAAAGCGGCTCGTCGAGCAGCAGGATGCCGGGGTCGATCGCAAGCGCGCGGCCCAGCGCGACGCGCTGGCGCTGGCCGCCCGACAGCGCCGTGACCTTGCGCTCCTCGTAGCCGGACAAGCCGAGGAAACTCAGCACCTCGGCGACCCGGGCGGCGATCTCCGCCTTCGACTTGCCGCGCAGCTTGAGGCCGTAGCCGATGTTCTGCAGCACGGTCATATGCGGCCAGAGCGCATAGGATTGGAAGACCATCGCCATACCCCGCTTCTCAGGCGGCAGGCCGGCGATATCCTTGCCGCCGACGACGATGGAGCCGGCCTCGACCGGAACGAAGCCGGAGAGGGAGCGCAACAGCGTGGTCTTGCCGCAGCCGGAGGAGCCGAGCAGCGCCGTGAAACTGCCGGGCGCGAAGTCGAGATCGATGCCATGCAGCACCCGCGTGCCGCTATAGGCGACCTCGAGACCGCGCACGCTGATCGCCGCGCCGCTGCCGGTTTTGGGCTGCGTTTCCACCTGCAAGACAGCTACTCCCTGGCCCTTCCCCGGCCGCCGGCGAACTGGAATATTTCTTCCATTGCCGATCCTTTTGAAATAAATGTTACGTACGGGGCGCAGTCTATGCAAGAGCTTTGTGAAACTTGGATGACAGCTAAAATTCATTCCCTCTGGCTTCTGCCGGCCGCCGATGACGAGGCGATGATGGCGGCTCTCGTCGGCGAATTGTCGGGCCGTTTCGGCACGCCCATCTTCGCCCCGCATCTGACGCTGCGCGGCGACACGCCCACGCCCCCTGCCGCCCTGGAACGCGCGGTGGCGGAGGCCGCGGCGACGGTCGAAGCCTTTGCGGAACCGGTCGCCGTCGTCGAGGGAAGCGACGCCTTCTTCCGCTCATTCTACGCGCGTTTCGCGGTCTCGTCGCCGCTGGCGAAGCTCAAGCGCGCGCTCGATCCCGACAGCCTCGACAGCTTCATGCCGCATGTCTCGCTGCTCTACGGCCCGGTCGTGGCAGCGGCGAAGGCCGAAGCCATCCGGGAGGTGAATGCGCGGCTCGCCGGACGCAGCATCCGCTTCGACCGGATCGGCGTCGTCACCTCGGGGCAGGATGTCCCGATCGCGGAATGGCGTGTGGTTGCGCAGGCAAGCCTGCGCTCGGCCTGAGCCGGCGGCTTCTCAGATCATCGGCGGAAAAGGGAAGGCAGGCTACTCGCCCGTCAGCTCGCGGTTGCGGCGGCTGACCTCTTCGCTGTAGCGCTTGATCGCATGCGCCTCGCTGAGGATGCCGACGAGGCGCCGGCTCTCGCGATCGGCCACCACCGGCAGCGCCTCGCTCTCCGCCTCGTCGAACAGCTTCAGCGTGTCGCGCACCGACATGTTGGCGAGGAGCATCTTGTCGCCGTTGCGCAGGAGATGGCGCACGGTGCGCGGCGCCGGCTCGGCCGCGGCCTGCTCGTCGAGCGCGGGGTCGGGCTCGTAGAGCACGCCCGGCGGGATCATGCCGGCATAGGCGTCGTTCTGGCCGACGGCGACGAGATAGTTGATTGAACCGGGCGGATATTTCAGCCGGGCCTCGGCGATCGGCGCGTCCGCCTCGATCTTCGGCACTTCGAGACGCATCATGCTGCCGGCGGTGAGATCGCGGATCCAGCCGACATCATAGGCGCCGCGGATGCTTTCGCCGCGCAGATGGAAGCGCCAGGTGGCGAAGGAGTAGCCGAAGAGCCGGCGTGTCACCAGCGAGGCGGCGCCGGCCGCGCCCATCACCGCCAAGGTGAGCTTGAGATTGCCCGTCATCTCCAGCGCCAGGAGCGCCATCGTCATCGGCCCGCCGACGATCGAGACGGCAAGCGAGCTCATCCCCACCAGCGCGAACAAGGTCTCGTGGCCGACGAGATTGGGGAAGAATGGGGTGAGCAGGCCGATGAAGAGCCGGCCGGTCAGGACCCCGAGCAGCAGCGAGGCGAAGAACAGGCCGCCGCGGAAGCCGGAGCCGATCGAGACCGAGGAGGCCAGCGCCTTGGCGACCAGCACCAGCGCCAGCAGGCCGAGGCTCGCATCCATGCCGAGATAGAGGTTGATGGCGCCGTGACCGGCGGAGAAGACCGAGGGAATCCAGATGGCGAGCGCGCCGACGACGAGGCCGCCGAAGGCCGGTCGCAGATAGGTCGGGATGCGCGAGCGGCGGAAGGCCGCCTCGACGAAGGCGGCGGCGCGCATCACGACGATGCCGACGAGGCCGCAGGCCGAGCCGAGCAGGACGACCAGCGGCAGGTCCGAGATGGTGATCGAGCCGATCGCCGGCACCTCGACCGAGAGCAGGGCCGGCGAGAGCAGATCATGCGTGACGGTCGCCATGAAGGTCGCGGCCATGACCGGCACGAAGACCGCGATCGAATAGCTGCCGAGGATGAGCTCGAAGGCGTAGAAGGCGCCGGTCAGCGGCGCGTCGAAGGCGGCGCCGATCGCACCGCCGGCAGCGCAGCCGACGATGAGCCGCATATCCGCCCGGCGCAGGCGCAACCGGCGTCCGATATGGGAGGCGAGCCCGCTGGCGGCCTGCGTGTAGCCGGCTTCAAGCCCGACCGAGGCACCGGAACCGCTCGAGCCGATGGTCTGGAGCGCGACGATGATGCTGTCGCGCATCGACATGCGCCCGCCATGCAGCGCGTTGGCCTCGATCGGGTCGACCGGCTGGCTGCGACGGCGGAAGAAGAACCAGGAGGCGAAACCGACGACGAGGCCGCCGGCCACCGGCCCGGCAATGGCCCGCCAGGGCGGAATGCCGCTCGCGATCGAAAGCCGCTGGCCGCTGGCGATCCCGAAGATCAGCTCGTGCAGGAACTGCGTCGCCAGCGACATCGCGACGACGACGATGCCGGCCAGGACGCCAACCACCGACGCCAGGACGACGATCCCGATTTCGCTGGACCGGATCAGCGCGCGCAGCCCCTGCGGCGTATCGGGAGACGACGTGTCGGGAGGGGTGGCTTTGACGGTGATCAAGGCAGCGGCCCGTGAGGCGGGTTTGCGTTGGCCGGCGGTCGCATATTGCCGTGGCGATAACAAGGGCCGGGCGGTCGCCCGATGCGATCATCATGCTTTCGGGTGAAGTGGTTTCAAAAAGATGTCCGTTTGCATGCCCTCGACGCATGACGGCCGCGCTCGATGCGCGGTTGATTGTCATCGTTCTAAAGTGAAGTTTCGGCGATGTGGTCCGCGGCGCTTCGCCGCAGAAGACCAGCCCAGCGAGGCCCGTCTATGCCGTCCCTCTCTCCCAGTCGGCGCCAGTTTCTTTCCTCCACCAGTATGTTGCTGCTGATCGCCTCGGCTCCCGGGGCGCGCGCCGCGGAGCATTCCGGTTCGCTGCCGTGGAAGCCCTTCGCGGCCCTGCCTCCCGCGACGCTGCCCGGCGGGCGCTGGTACGTCTTCACCCCGGAGGAAGCCCGCACCGTCGAGGCGATCGTCGACCGGCTGATCCCGGCCGACGAGCTCAGCATCGGCGGCAGGGAGGCCGGCTGCGCAGGCTTCATCGACCGGCAGCTCGCCGGCAGCTACGGCTCCTCGGAACGACTCTACACGCAAGGCCCCTTTGCCGCCGGGCTGCCGACGCAGGGCTATCAGGGCAGCGCGGCGCCGACCCGGCGCTATCGGGAAGGGCTCGACGCACTCAACAAGCACACAAGGGCGAACTTCGGCGGCAAAGCATTCTTCGATCTCGGCGCCGCCGAGCAGGACCAGGTGCTGAAGGACTTCGAGACCGGCAAGGTCGACTACAAGCCCGCCGCCGGCTTCTTCAACCTCGTGCTGCAGAACACCATGGAAGGCTTCTTCGCCGACCCGATCTATGGCGGCAACAAGGACATGGCGGGCTGGAAGTTCATCGGCTTCCCCGGCGCCCGCTACGATTATCGCGATTACATCACGGCCCATAACCAGCCCTTCCCCCTGCCGCCGCTGTCGATTGCGGGCCGGCCGGAATGGAAGACGGGCGACAAGTAGGCGGGAAGCTGACAGATGGCACGCAAACTCCCCCGCAAGGATGTCGTCATCGTCGGGCTCGGCTGGACCGGCTCGATCCTGGCGCATGAGCTGACGGATGCCGGCCTCGACGTCGTCGCGATCGAGCGCGGCCCCTGGCGCGACACCGCGACCGACTTCAACGTCGCCTACGCCCCCGACGAATTGCGCTATGCCGTGCGCAAGGACCTGTTCCTGCAGCCGGCGCAGGAAGCGATGACGATGCGTAACAACGTCACGCAGACGGCGCTGCCGATGCGCGACTACGGCTCCTTCCTGCCCGGCACCGGCGTCGGCGGCGCGGGCACGCACTGGAACGGCCATACCTGGCGCTTCTTTCCGAGCGATTTCACGCTCAAGACGCATCTGACCGAGCGCTACGGCGCGGACCGGCTCTCCGAGCTTCAGATCCAGGACTGGGGCGTGAGCTATGACGAGCTCGAAAGCGCCTTCGACCGCTTCGAATATCTCGCCGGCATTTCCGGCAAGGCCGGGAACCTCAACGGCACGATCCAGCCGGGCGGCAACCCCTTCGAGGGGCCGCGCAAGCGCGAATACCCGCTGCCGGCGATGCAGATGACCTATGCGCCGACGCTGTTCGCGGAAGCCGCGCGGTCCAGGGGGCTGCACCCCTTCCCGACGCCCTCGGCCAACCTGTCCAAGGCCTATGTCAACCCGCTCGGCATCGCCATGGGGCAATGCACCGCCTGCGGCTTCTGCGAGCGCTTCGGCTGCGCCAATTATTCGAAGTCGAGCGCGCATACGACCGTGCTGCCCGTCCTGATGCGCAAGTCGAATTTCGAGGCGCGCACCGAATGCGAGGTGCTCAAGATCAACCTGGCGCCCGACGGCAAGACCGCGACGGGCGTCACCTATATCGACGTCAACGGCGAAACTTTCGAGCAGCCGGCCGATATCGTGCTGCTCAACGCCTACGGGCTGCACAATGTCCGGCTGATGCTGCTCTCGGGCATCGGCAAGCCCTACGATCCCGCAACCGGCGAAGGCGTGGTCGGGCGCAACTACTGCTACCAGACCAATGCCTCGGCGCAGGTCTTCTTCGAGGGCAAGTCGATGAACCCGTTCATCGCGGCCGGCGCGCTCGGCCAGACGGTGGACGACTACAATGGCGATGCCTTCGACCATGGCGCGCTGAACTTCGTCGGCGGCGCCGGCATCAACTGCATCCCGACGAATGGCCGCCCGATCCAGTACCGGCCCGTGCCGCCCGGCACGCCGCGCTGGGGCTCGGCCTGGAAGAAGGCGACCAAGCAGTATTACAACAACACCCTGACCTTCTCGTCGCAGGGCTCCTCCTATGCGACGCGCGGCAACTATCTCGACCTCGACCCGACCTATAAGGACCGCTTCGGCCGGCCGCTGCTGCGCGTCACCTTCGACTTCCCGGACAACGACATCCGCATGTCGAACTGGGTGAGCGACCGGATGCAGGAAATCGCCACCGCGCTCGGCGGCAAGCAGGCGGTCGTCGGCAAGCAGCAGAAGGGCTGGAACTCCGTGCCCTATCAGAGCACGCACAACACCGGCGGCGCGATCATGGGCACGGACCCGAGGACCAGCGCGGTCAACCGGCACCTGCAGAGCTGGGACGTGCCGAACGTCTTCGCCATCGGCGCCTCGGCCTTCCCGCAGAATGCCGGCAAGAACCCGACCGGGCCGGTCGGCGCGCTTGCCTTCTGGGCCGCGGATTCGATCCGCAACCACTATCTGAAAAACCCCGGCAAGCTGGTGGAAGCATGAAGAAGGCAGCGCTCCTCGCCGGCCTCGCGGCCGCCACGCTCTTCGGGGCGAAAGTCCTCGCCTCCGACCTGTTCGACCGCATCAATGCCGGCCGCTACCAGGCGATCCTGGCCGATTGCGCGGCCTGCCACACCAAGCCCGGCGGCAAGCCCTTCGCCGGGGGCGCGCCACTGCAGACGCCCTTCGGCGCGCTGGTGCCGTCCAACATCACGCCAGACCTCGAGACCGGCATCGGAAGCTGGACCTATGCGGATTTCCGCAGCGCGGTGAAGACCGGCGTCGGCAAGGACGGCAAGCGCCTCTACCCGGCGATGCCCTACCCGGCCTATGCGACGATGAAGGATTCCGACATCGCCGATCTCTGGGCCTATTTCCAGAAGGTCGAGCCGGTCTCGAACCGCGTCGTCTCGAACCAGCTCCCCTTCCCGTTCAATATCCGGGCCTCGCTGATCGGCTGGAACCTCCTCAATTTCTCGCCGAAGGAGTTCCAGCCCGACGCCAGCAAATCGGCCGAGTGGAACCGGGGCGCCTATCTGGTCAACGGCGCCGGCCATTGCGGCACCTGCCATACGCCCAAGAGCCTGACCGGCGCCGACAAGGGCGACGAATTCCTGCGCGGCGGCAATCTGCAGAGCTGGTTTGCGCCGAACATCACCAGCGATCCGCATAAGGGCATCGGAAGCTGGTCGACCGACGACATCGTCGCCTATCTCAAGACCGGTGCGAACCGCTTCGACATCGCGTCGGGCCCGATGGCCGAGGCCATCAACCATTCGACGCGCCTGTGGGACGACGCCGACCTCACAGCCGTCGCGACCTATCTCAAGGACGTCAAGGGCGACGGCGCGCCAGCCCCCACCCCGGTCGCTGCGACCGATGCCGCCATGACCGCCGGCAAGGCGATCTATCTCGACCGCTGCTCGGCCTGCCACATCTCCTCCGGCGCGGGCCAGCCCTCTCTGTTCCCGACGCTGGCCAAGACTCCGACGGTCAACGGCACCGACCCGACATCGCTGATCCGCGTCGTGCTGGAAGGCAGCCAGGCGGCCAGCACCGCCGCCAAGCCGACGACGCCGGCGATGCCTTCCTTCGGCTGGAACCTCAGCGACGCCGATGTCGCCAATGTCCTGACCTATGTCCGCAACAGCTGGGGCAATGCCGCCCCGCCCGTGACAGCCGGGCAGGTCAAGGATCTGCGGGCGGCGCTGACGCGATAGGGACTGCGCGGCAGGGCTCGAGAGCGATACCTAGACCGGGACAGTCAGCCCGGTCTTGACCCGGTCCATGGCGACGAATGAGCGGAACTTGCGGATATTAGGGTTGGCGAAGAAGAGTCGGCGGGTCAGCCCCTCATAGGCCGCCATGCTCGGCACCAGCACGACCAGCATGAAGTCGACCTCGCCGGTGACGTAGTAGCATTGCTGCACCTCCGGCGCGGCGAGGAAGGCGGTCTTGGCGGCGTCGATGTCGACGGCCGTCTCGCTGACGAGCTCGATCTCGACGAAGAGCGTGATCGGATGACCGAGCGCGGCGGGATCGACCACCGCGACATTGGCCCGGATGATCCCTTGAGCCTCCATGCGGCGGATGCGGCGCTGCACCGCCGGCGCCGAGAGATGGACCCGCTCGCCTATCACCCGCTGCGGCGTGGTGTTGTCCTGCTGGAGGATGGCGAGGATCGCGCGGTCGAAAGCGTCGAGTTGCATATCCGGCTCGGGCACGCCCTGCTCCACGAAATAAACTTGCATCCGAAGAGCTGGATTGCAGCACCTTTTTCGCCTGCGTTGCAATATCCATTCGCTATCCGGTGGAATGGCGAGGCGATCCATGTTTCTGCTCAACACGCATCACGACTATGGATGTGATCTCGACCCGGCCGATGTCGCGACGCTCGGGCCGCAGGGGGCCGAGGCCATCGCGCGCCATCTCGCCCAGCGCGCCGGCCATACGCCGACGCCGCTCCATGCCTTGCCCGGCCTCGCAGCGGCGCTGGGAATCGGCGGGCTATTCGTCAAGGATGAAGGCCGGCGCCTCGGGCTCGGGAGCTTCAAGGCGCTGGGCGGCGCCTATGCGGTGATCCGGCTCGCGCTGGAGGAAGCCTCGATCAAGCTCGGCCGGAGCCTGGACGACGCCGACATCGACGCCCCCGCCATGCGGGCGATCGCCGCCGGCATGACCTTCGCCTGCGCCACCGACGGCAATCACGGGCGCTCGGTCGCTCAGGGCGCGCAGCTCGTCGGGGCCAAGGCCGTGATCTTCGTGCATGGCGGTGTCAGCGAGGAGCGCGTCGCCGCCATCGCCCGCTTCGGTGCTGAGATGGTGCGGGTCGCCGGTACCTATGACGATTCGGTCGTCGAAGCCGCGCGGGTCGCGGCCGAGCGGGGTTGGACCGTCGTTTCGGATACCTCCTGGGATGGCTATGAGCGCATTCCGGGCCTGGTGATGCAGGGCTATACGGCCATCGCGAGCGAGGCCTTCGCCCAGCTCCCGGAGCGTCCGACACATGTCTTCGTGCAGGCCGGCGTCGGCGGCATCGCAGCCGCGCTGGCGGCACAGATGCAGACGCAGTTCGGCGCCAACCGCCCGTTCTTCACCGTGGTCGAGCCGGAACTCGCGGCTTGCGTCTTCGCCGCCGCGCGGCAGGGCCACCCGGTCAAGATCGCCCATGGCGCCCCGACGGTGATGGCGATGCTCGAATGCTACGATCCCTCGCCCCTGGCGCTGCGCGTGCTCTACCGCGCCGCCGATGCCTTCCTCACGGCAGCGGATTCCGACGCCGTGGAGGCGATGAACCGGCTCGCCCGCCCGGTCGCGGGCGATCCCGCGATCGTCGCTGGCGAAAGCGGCGCGGCAGGGCTTGCGGGACTGCTGGCGGCGCTGCGCAATCCCGATACGCGCGCGGCGCTGAAGCTCGACGGGACCTCGCGCGTCTTCCTCGTCAACACCGAGGGTGCGACCGACCCGGCGCGCTATGCCGAACTGGTCGGGCTTTCGCCCGGCGCGGTGGCGCCATGACCCCGCCGGCGGCGAGCACCGGCGCGCGCCTGCCGCTCTATTCGCAGAGCCACTCACCCTATGCCCGCAAGGTCATCGTCTTCGCCCATGAGGCGGGGCTCGCCGAACGGCTCGCGGTGATCGACCATGAGACCAGCCCGACCAACCGGAACAACGCCGTCTTCGCGGTCAACCCACTCGGCAAGGTGCCGGTTCTGATCACGCCGGAAGTTGGCGCGATCTTCGATTCGCTGGTGATCTGCGACTATCTCGACCGGCTTCATGCCGGCCGGCGGCTGATCCCGCCCGGCGGGCCGACGCGCTGGGAAGCGCTGCGTCTGCACGCCGTCGCTCAGGGCCTCTGCGATGCCGGTATCGCGCTGCGCTGGGAGATCGAGCGCCGCCCCGCGCATCTGCGCCATCCGCCGTTGGCCGAGGGGCAGGCCGCCAAGCTCGTCGAATCCTACGACCTCATCGAACGGCAGAATGGACTCGAAGGGCCCGTGCATCTCGGCCATGTCGCACTGGCGACCGCGCTCGCCTGGCTGGAATTCCGCGCGCTGCCGGATTTCCGCACCGGCCGCCCCCGGCTGACCCAGTGGTACGAGGCTTTTTCCGAGCGCCCGTCGATGCGGGCGACGGACTATTCCGGTGAGACGCAGGATGCTCCGCCGGCCACGACCATTGCCGGATGACCGGCTGACGTCGTAGCAGGGGCGCGCGGCCCGCGATCCGGCCGTGTGCCGGAGACCCGCGATGAAGCTTCGTCCCGATACGCTGGCGATGACGGCCGTCCTCGCCATGCTGACGGCGCTGGGTCCGCTCTCGACCGATTTCTACCTGCCCTCGCTGCCCGACATCGTGCGCGTGATGGGGACCGACGTCGCCGGCGCGCAGGCGACGCTCTCCTCCTTCCTCTTCGGCTTCGCCGCTGGGCAGATCCTGTGGGGGCCGCTCTCGGACCGGCTCGGCCGCAAGCCCGTCCTGCTCGCCGGGCTCGGCCTCTTCACCGTGGCGACGCTGGCCTGTGCCTTCTCGCCCTCGATCGAGGCCTTGACCGCGGCGCGGGCGCTGCAGGCGCTCGGCGCCTCCGGGCCGATCGTGCTCGGCCGCGCCATGGTGCGCGACCTCTATGAAGGCGCGCGTGCCGGCAAGGAACTGGCCCGGATGGGCATGATCATGGGGCTGGTGCCGGCGGTGGCGCCCGTCATCGGCGGCGTGCTGCAGGTCGCCTTCGGCTGGCGCTCGACCTTCATCGCCTCGCTCGTCTTCGCGCTCGGGCTGGCAGCGGTGATCGTCGCCGTGATGCCGGAGACGCTGCGCAAGCGCTCCCCGCAGCCGCTCTCGCTCGTCACGATCTTCAAAGGCTTCGGCACTTTGCTGGAGAACCGCGCCTTCCGCGTCTATGTCGCGCTGACGGCGCTGGCCTATGCCGGGCTCTTCGCCTTCATCTCCGGCTCTTCCTTCGTGTTGACCGGCGTCTACGGGCTGACGCCGGTGCAATACGGGCTTTCCTTCTCTTTCGGCGTCGTCGGCTTCATCGGCGGCACCATCCTGGCGCAGCGGCTCGTCGGGTCGCGCGGCATGGACGGGATCATCGGGCTCGGCGTGCTCTGCCTGGCGCTCGGCGGGCTGATGATGCTGGGCGCCGTCGCGACGGGCGCGGGCGGGGCCTTCGGGGTGGTGCTGTCCTGGGCGGTCTATGCCTGCGGTGTCGGGCTCACCATGCCGCAGGCGCAGGCCTCGGCGATGATGCCGTTTCCGGACCGTGCCGGCGCGGCCTCGTCGTTCAACGGGCTCTGCCAGATGCTGCTCTCGGCCTGCGTCGGGCTGCTCGTCGGCCACCTGCTGAAGGGGGCGGCGCTGCCCCTACCGCTGGTGATGTCGGCGCTCGGCGTCGCGGCCTTCGTGCTGTTCAAGCTCAGCGGCCGGGTCAGGGCCGCGAGACACTGAAGGGGGCTCTAGGCGTCACGTATCGGCTTGCTCCGAAAAGTGCGCTCCACTTTTCGGACCGATGCTAGCCCCCGAACAGCCGCTCCAGGAAGTTCTTCTCCTGCGGCGGTGGCGGCACCCAGGCGCGGTCGCCCTCGAGCGGCATCGGGCCGCCCTGCTGCGGCGCGGCTTGGGCGATCGGCGCCTCCACCGGCGTCGGCGCGCCCTGCCAGAAGCCGCCGGGCAGCGGGATCGGCTGCGCACCGGCATGGGCCAGCTTCATGTACTTGCCCCAGATCTCGCCGGGCAGGCCGCTGCCGGTGACGCGCTTCATCTTCGAATTGTCGTCGTTGCCGACCCAGACGGCGGTGACGAGCTTGGCCGTGAAGCCGACGAACCAGGCGTCGCCGTAATCCTGCGTCGTGCCCGACTTGCCGCCGACCTCCCAACCCGGAATGTTGAACTTGCTGCCGGTGCCGCCGTTCATGACGCCGTTGAACATCGTGTCCATCATCGCCAGCGGTTGCGGCTGGATGACGGGGCCGAAGCTGTTGGCCTTGCGGGCATAGACGACCTTGCCGCTGGTCTGGCGGACCTCGCGGATGACATAGGGCAGCACCGACTGGCCGCCATTGGCGAAAGTGGCATAGGCCGCCGTCATCTCGAGCGGCGTCACCTCGGAGGTGCCGAGCGCCAGTGACATATTGGGCTGGAGCGCCGAGCTGATGCCGAGGCGCTGGGCCGTGCGGACCACCTCCTTGGGCGTGACCTCCTGGATCAGCCGGGCGGCGACCGTGTTGAGCGAATGCTGCATCGCGGTCCGCAGCGTCACCGGGCCGCGATAGGTCCGCGAATAGTTCTCCGGCTCCCAGCCCTTGATCGAGACCGGCGCATCGTCGCGGATCGTGTCGGGGGTGAGCCCCTTCTCCATCGCCGTCAGATAGACGAAGGGCTTGAAGGAGGAGCCCGGCTGGCGGCGCGCCGCGGTCGCGCGGTTGAACTGGCTCTTGGTGTAGTCGCGCCCGCCGATCAGCGCGCGGATGGCGCCGTCGGGCGCCAGCGAGACGACCGCGCCCTGCGAGGCGTGCAGCTTGGCGCCCTGCGCCGAGAGCGCATCGACGAGGATGGTCTCGGCCGAGCCCTGCAGCTTGGTGTCGATCGTGGTCAGCACGGTGACGTCGCCCTCGACCGCGCCGATGAAGTCGTCGAGCACGTCCATGACATAGTCGGCGGCATAGTTGACCGAGCCGGCGCCGGTGCGTTCGGGCACTTCGGCCGGGGCGGTCATCGCGGTCTTGGCCGCGTCCTGCGAGATGAAGCCCTGATCGGCCATGGCAGCGATGACGAGCTGCGCCCGCTTCTCGGCCAGATCGGGGTTGCGGTTCGGCGCCAGCCGCGACGGCGCCTGGACGAGGCCGGCCAGCATCGCCGCCTCGGCGATCGTCACCGAGCGGGCCGATTTGTTGAAATAGCGCTGCGCCGCCGCCTCGACGCCATAGGCGCCGGAGCCGAAATAGACGCGGTTCAGATAGAGCTCGAGGATCTGGTCCTTGCTGTAGGTGCGCTCCAGCCAGAGCGCCAGGATCGCTTCCTGGATCTTGCGGGCGGCGGTGCGCTCCTGCGTCAGGAACAGGTTCTTGGCGAGCTGTTGGGTCAGCGTCGAGCCGCCCTGCACGCCGTTGCGGCCGCGCAGATTGTTGACCACGGCGCGGGAGATGCCGACCGGATCGACACCGAAATGGTCGTAGAAGCGCTTGTCCTCGATGGCGACGAAGGCTTTCGGCAGATAAGGCGGTATCTCGCCCAGCGTGACGGTGCGCCCGCCCGTCTCGCCGCGATTGGCGAGCAGCGAACCGTCGGCGGCGAGGATCGCGATGTTCGGCGGCCGGCGCGGCACGGTGAGCTGATCGATCGGCGGCAATTGCGAGGCGTAATAGGCCACGACGCCGCCGACGCCGATGACGCACCAGAGGCCGAGCACCATCGTCCAGTAGATCAGCCCGCCGAACAGGGAACGCCGCCGGCGCCTGCCGCGTTTCTTACCGCCACCACCCCCACCGCCGCTGCCATTGCGCTTGTCGCGGCGTGGCGGATTGCGCAGTTGGCGCTCGGGCTCGGTCCGGGCCGGAGCCCGCTGGAATCGAGTCGGGCGATCGTCTGGAGAAAGGCGCATGTCACCGTCGTCGCGGCTTTCGCCGCGCCCAGAATCAAAGGAGGGCTCGCGCCGCTCGCCTCGTGAAAGCCGGTCGTTCATCCTGTCCCGTTCGGCCGCTAGCCCGCCCTTCAAGGCGGTCAGGCCAATCAGAATTCAAACATGGCGCTTTTAAGGGTTCGTAAAGCGTGCAGTGCGGCAAGGATAACACAGTCGTCGCGGGAACGTGATTATTTTGCAAATGCGCAAACGAGGATGAGCCCGTTCGGGATGTTGCGCAAAGTCGGAAGCCCTGCCTAAAAGCCGAGCAGGAAACGCGCAGGAACCCGCCGCCCACCACCGCTTCTTCGACAGAGGATCCAGATGACTTCCCTCAATCGCTATGCGCCTCATATGCTTGGCCTGCTGCGTATCGTCACCGCGCTGATCTTCATCGTGCACGGCGCGCAGAAGCTCTTCGGCTTCCCGGCCCCTCCCGGCCCCAGCCTGCCTGCGGTCTTCACGCTCTACTGGTTCGCGGGCGTGCTCGAATTCGTCGGCGGCCTGCTTGTGCTGGTCGGTTTCCAGACCCGGATCGTCGCCTTCATCCTCTCCGGCCAGATGGCCTTCGCCTACTGGATGGCGCATGCGCCGAAGAGCCTCTATCCGGCCCTGAACGGCGGCGATGCGGCGATCCTCTACTGCTTCGTCTTCCTCTACTTCGTCTTCGCCGGCGCCGGCGCCTTCGCGATCGACAAGGACAGCCGCGCCTGAAGCCGCTGTAGTCCCCCGAATCGAAAAGGCCCGCCTCCTCACGGAAGCGGGCCTTTTTTGATGCGATCGTTGAAAAGCGGATCAGACGGCCGCGGAGATCCAGCGCGAGAGATCGCTCTTGGGAGCGGCGCCGACCTTCTGGGAGGCGAGCTTGCCGTCCTTGAACAGCATCAGCGTCGGGATCGAGCGGATGCCGAACTGGGCCGGGATCTGCTGATTCTCGTCGACATTCATCTTGACGATCTTGACCTTGCCGTTGAGCTCGGTCGCGATCTCCTCGAGCGCCGGGCCGATCATGCGGCAGGGGCCGCACCATTCGGCCCAGAAATCCACAACCACCGGCTCGGAGGACTTGAGGACATCGGCCTCGAAGCTCTGGTCGGTTACCTTGCTCGTTGCCATGACTGGCCGCCTTTCGGTTTCAGTGGGAGGCAATGCCACCCTTCGCAGCGAAGCTATGAACGACCGCCCCTTCGGTCAAGACGCGTGTATCGCAGGGCAGAGGCGAGGCTGACGCGTCACGATCCCCCCGAAACCAGGCTTGCCCCGACATTGATCGCCATCGCCAGGATCGACGTGTTGAAGATGAAGGTCAGGACGGAGTGCAGCAGCACGACGGCCCGCGCCTCGCGCGTGGTCACGCCGACATCGGAGGTCTGCGAGGTGCAGCCGATCGTGTAGGAGAAATACAGGAAATCGATGTAGTCCGGGTCGCCCTTGCCCGGGAAGCCGAGGCAGGGCGTGGTCTTGCCGCCGCGATAATAGATGCTGGCATAGTGCAGGGCGAAGAACGCATGCAGCAGCGTCCACGAACACAGGATCGTGGCGCCGCCGAGCGCCAGATGCAGGCCGCGATCCGGCGCCGGCACCGCCCCGATGCCGGTGAGCTGAAGCACGATGGCGACCAGGCTCGCGCTCGCCGCCAGGCAGGCGATGATGAGAATCGCGAAGGCGCCCTCGTCCTGTCGCTCGGCGCGCGCCCGGATTTCATCGACGCTCTCGGTGAACATGGTCGAGGCGAGCAGAACGAGATAGAAGACCGCGCCGACATCCCAGGCGATCAGCAATCGCGTCGCCCAGCGCCAGTCGCCGGGCAGCAGGACGGTGAGCCCGGCGCCCGCGGCCAGTGCCACCAGAAGCCGTGGACGCAGGAGCAGCGACGGCAGGAGTTTCATGGGCGGGATCCAGCAGGGAATTCGACCGTAGCGTCCGGCGCCGCCCCGGCCAAGGTCGCGAGCGCCGCCGAGAGACGCTCTGCGGAAAACTCGAAGCAGGCGAGGTTCGCCGTATAGACCACCAGCGCCCGCACCTGCCGGCCGGGATAGATATCCGCCAGCAGCGCGGCATAGGCCGCGAGCTGGGCCAGCGTGCCGGTCGGAATCGCCTCGATGTCGCGCGGCGGGTTCGCCGTCGTCTTGAAATCGGCGACGATCACGCTGTCGGGTGTCACTGCCAGCCGGTCGATCCGGCCCGAAACGGCCCGCTCGATCCCGCCCGGAAGCCGGATCATGCCGGCGACCGGAACCTCCGCCAGCGCCCCCTCGGTGAAGAGCGCGGCGAGATCGGGCACCGCAAGCAAGCGCAAGGCGTCGGCGGCAAGACGGGCGCGGCGCTCGGGCGGCAGCGCGCCGCCGCGCGCCTGCGCCAGCGCTTCGGCCGTTGCGGCGCGGCGCTCGGCCGGGACATCGGGCAGGAGCTGGAGCAGGAGATGCGCCAGCCGGCCGGCCGCAGCGGCCTCGGCCAGGAACGGCCCGTCGCCCGGACGCTCCTCGCGATCGGCGGCGGCAAGCGCGCCGGACGGCTTCAGCGGCGGGGCCGGCTCGGCCTCCCGCACGACCGGGCGCGCCAGCCAATCGGGGGGCGCAAGCCCTGCCGGAGCGGGGGTCGGTTCAGGCTCATCCTCCGGGGACGCCGGCGGCGTCACGGTGAAGCGCAGGATCGCGTCATCCCCCTCCCCGATCTCGCGCAGGCCGGCCTCAGAGGCTGCGAGCCCCTCGGAGATCATCGCGTACCAGCTTCCCTCCGGCGCCTCGCCCCTGGCTTGCGCGGCACAGACGATCAGCCGGTCCTCGGCGCGGGTCATCGCGACATAGAGCAGACGGTGATGCTCCTCGACCATCTGCGCCACCACGATCGCCTTGGCGCCCGCGGTCGCAGCGATGTCCTCGGCGCTGGCCGGCGGCCAGATCGGCACGAGTGAGCCGCCCGGAGCCGGAACGGCCATGATCTTCGGCAGTCGCTTGGCGCCGGGCTCGGGACCGAGATCGGCGAGGATGACGATCTTCGCCTCCAGCCCCTTCGAGCCATGCACGGTCATGACGCGCACCTCGCCGGCGCTGGCCGAGAGGTCGCGCTTCACATCGGCGGCGCTGCCGCTGACATGCTGGAGGAAGCCCGCGAGCGAGGGGCCGTAGCGCCGCTCATGGTCGAGCGCGGCATTGAGGAAGGCATCGAGCGCGTCGCCGGCCTCGGCGCCCAGTCGCGCCAGAGCGAGACTGCGCCCGCCGCCGGGGCCGAGCAGATCGGCGAAGAAGCGGAAGGGGCCACAACGCCCGGCCTCACGGGTCCAGTGGATCAGCTTCGCTTCCACGGCGGCATAGCGCGGCTCGGTTCCGGCGGCCTCCTGCAAGGCGGCGCGCAAGGAACCCTTGCGGCCGGGGGCGAGGCGCAGGAGATCGTCGTCGTTCAGATCGATCAATGGCGTCTTGAGCGCGGTCGCCAGAGTGAGGTCGTCATCCGGCAGCAGCAAAGCGCGGCCGAGCACGACGAGATCCTCCACCGCCGGATGCTCGGCCAGCGTCAGCCGGTCGCGGCCCGCGACGGGAACGTCGGCGTCCTTCAGCGCCTTGACGATCGCCTCGAACAGCGCGCCGCGCTGGCGCAGCAGGATCATCACGTCGCCGGCCTTGAACGGGTTGCCGCGATCGTCGCGGCGGTCGCGGTGCCAGCGCTGCAAGGTGCGGGCGATGCGCTCGGCGAGCTTGACCGTGCCGCTGCGGCGCTCGGGCGCGTCGACCGGCGTGGTCCAGGCATCGGGCGGCTCGCCGGTATCGTTGGCGGCGAGCGGCCAGATATCGACCGTGCCGGGCGCACTGCGGCGCACGGTGTCGTGCGTTTCCGGCCGCGCCGCGCCGTCGAAGACGAGTCCGCGCGCATGCCCGGGCAGGGCGAAGACGGCATCGACCGCCTGCATGATGTCGGGCGCCGAGCGGAAGGAGGTGTTGAGGCTGATCGCCTCAAAATCCAGCTGCGCGGCCTCGATCCGCTTCTCCAATGCGCGCCGCTCCTCGTCGAAGGCGGCGGGCGCGGCTCCCTGGAAGCCGTAGATCGACTGCTTCTCGTCGCCGACGACGAAGATGGTGCGCGGCTTCAGCCGGAGATCGCCGCCACTGGTGAACTCCTCGGCGAGCTTGCGCAGGATCGCCCATTGCGCCTCGCCGGTGTCCTGCGCCTCGTCGAGCAGGATGTGGTCGATGCCGGCGTCGAGCTTGTAGAGCACCCAGGCAGCCTCGACCCGCTCCAGCAACGAGCGCGTCCGCGCGATCAGGTCGTCATAGTCGAGCAGCGAGCGCAGGCTTTTCTGGCGCTGATAGGAAGCCAGCATGCGCGTCACCAGCAAGGCGAGCGCCGCGCTGCGGTCGCGGATGGCGATCGCGTTCAGCCGGTCGGACGCCGTCAGCAGACAATCCGCCAGCGCCTCGAGCGTCGCGAGCAGGGCGCCGTCGAAGGCGGAGTTGCCCCGCCCACGCACATTGCTGTTGATCGCCCCTTCCGCGGTGATGAAGCCGCGCCGGCAAAAGGCGACAGGGTCGCCATCATCCTGCCCGGCGAGCAGCGCGCGCAAGGTCGCGGCGAAATCCTGCCGGGTCTTGCTGCCGGCGGCAAGCGCCTCGATCAGCGCCTGCAGGCCGGGCAGCGCGGTGAATTCCGCGCGGAAGGCGGCCTTGACCGCATCGGCTGTGAGATCGGGCGCGATGCCGAGGAAGGCGGCGATGCCGGCGCGCATCTCCTGCGGATCACGGGCACGGCCGTTCGCATCGCTGAACAAAGCGCGCTGGCGCAGCGCTTCCTGCACCATGCTCTCGAATGAGTCCTGCGCCGCGAGCCGCGCCAGCAGGTCGAGCGCCGTCGCCTCCGGCCCTTGCGGATTGGCCGCGACGAGCGCGAGCAGTTCGCGCCGCGCCTCGCGCAGCATCTGCGCCTGGGCGAGATCATCTGCGACCTCGAAGCGCGGCGGCACGTTCGCCTCGAAAGGCGCCGCCTGGAGCACGCGGGTGCAGAAGGCGTGGATCGTCTCGATCCGCAGGCCGCCCGGCGTCTCCAGCGATTCCGCGAAAAGGCGGCGCGCCTTGGCCTGCTCGGCCATGCTCGGCATGCGGCCGCTCAGTTGCGTCAAGGCCTGGCGCAAGGCTTCCGGCTCGAGCGTCGCCCAGTTGCCGAGCGCCTTGAAGATGCGGTTCGCCATGTTGGCGGCCGCCGCCTTGGTATAGGTGATGCACAGCATCCGGCCGGGCGGGACGCCGTCGAGCAGCAGGCGCAGCACCCGGTTGACCAGCACATGGGTCTTGCCGGAGCCGGCATTGGCCGAGACCCAGGCGGAGAGGCCGGGATCGGCGGCCCGCGCCTGCCTCTGATTGGTCAGCGGCGGAACGATCCAGCCCGGCTTCATGGTTCGCCCCCTTCGTCTCCGCCGGGAGCGGCCGACCATTCCTTGACCCGGGCGAGATGATCGTAGGGGCTGGCGTAGCGGATATAGTCCGGCGCGCGGCGCGAGACATAGGCCTCGCGGCCGGAGCGCAGCGCATCGAGATGCTTCAGCAGGTTGTCGAGGTGCCGGGCGGCGACATCCGCCAGCGGCTCGCCGTCGAAATCGAGCGGCTTGTCCTTGGCCCAGCCCTTCGGATCGTGATGCAGCTTCATGTAGAGCAGGCCTGAGACCGGCGTCGGGCCGGCCAACCCCTTGAAGCCGGCGCGGGCGGCAAGTTCGGCTTCGAGCGTGAGCTGGGGGGCGAAGCCCTTTTCCACCTGCGCCTTGCTCGGCGGTGCGCCGGTCTTGAAATCGACGATGCGCAGGCTCGGCTCGCGGGTCAATTCGATACGGTCGGCGCGGCCATGCAGGCGGAACTCGCTGCCATCGGCCAGCGTGAAGCTCGCGCCGGTGTCGAGTTCGACGCCGATGCGGGCGATCTCGCCGCGGCGGCGCTCCTCCCAGCGGACGAAGTGGCCTGCCGTCAGCAGGAAGCGCGGCCACCAGAAGGCGCGCACCTCGGGCACGTCGTCATAGGCCTGGAACAGGCGATGGCCGATGGCGACGACCTGCCCCAAGGCATCGGCGGGCAATTGCTCGGGATAGGTCCTAGTGAAGTCCTCGACGATGCCGTGCAGCAGCTTGCCGCGATCCTGCGCGGTCGGGTCCTCGATCAGCTGATCGAGCGCATCGAGCTTCAGGATCTTGCGGGCATGGATCTGATAGGGGTCGCGATAGAGCGTCTCGACTTCGGTGACGCTGAGCGAGAGCGGCTGCCATTCGCGCGGCGGGCGCGGCGCCGGACGCGCCACGGGCTTCGCGGCAGCCGGCGCGCTGAGCAGGGCCGCGAAGCCGCGCAACCGATCGCCTCGCTCAAGCGCGGCTTTCCAGACCTCCGCCGGCGCCACGGCCTGCAGGCGCTGCCAAAAGCGCGAGGCGATGGTTTCCGCCTCCCCTGCCTTGCGCGGGCGCGTCAGCGTGACGGTCGGCGCCATCAGCGCCTGGATGAAGTCATGCGCCGTCTGGCCGATGCGGCGCTCCGGCGGCGTCAGGCCGAGCTCGGCGCGCATCGGGCGGTTGATGAAGGAATCGGTCGTGGTCTGCGGCGGCCAGACCGTCTCGTTCAGCCCACCCAGCACGATATGGTCGGCTTCGAGCAGGCGCGCCTCGAGCAAGCCCCAGATGGCGACGCGCGGATGGCCCGGCGCCTTGCGCGCGACTGCGCGCTCGCCCAGCAAGCCGTCGAGGATCGCGACGAAATCCTGCGCCCGGCCGCCCGGCGGCATCACGGTTTCGGCAGCAACCAGCTCGTCGAACAGCCCGGAGAGCGCCTCGCCATCCGGCCCGACAAAGGCGAGCGGTTGACCGGCTTCGCCCGCACTGAAGGCGGTGACGGCCTCGCGGGCCGCCCGAACCACGCGGGCAAGCGACGGCTCTTCGAGAAACAGGGCTTCGAGCAGGGGGGCGCTCGCCCGCTCGACGGCGTGCAGCAGCGCGGCGGCAGTGGCACGATCCTCCACCGTCAGCCGCGCCTGCGGGCCGGGCACGTGCCGGTCCTTGCGCAATTCGTCCCATTGGTCGAGCGCGACATTGAGCCCGGCGAGCCCCTTGCCGACCGCATTGCCGCGCCAGGTGCCGATCTCCAGCGCCGCCGCGCCACGCGCGACCGCCTCGCGGCTCAAGCCCAACCGACAGAGCGGGTGGGCGAGCAAGGGCACCAGCGTCGCCGGCGTCATCTGCGCCAGCGCCGCCTCCAGGATCTGCCGCAGCAGCGCGCCCGCGGGCCAGCGGCCGAGCGGCAGGCCGGCGGAATCGTCGACCTCGACGCCCCAGCGCCTCAGCTCGACCGCGACGCGCTCGGCAAGGCCCCGGTCCGGCGTCACCAGTGCCGCATGGCTCCCCGGCTGCTCCAATGTCTCGCGCAGCGCCAGCGCCACGGCCAGCGCCTCCTCGCGCTCATCCGCCGCCTCGACGATGCGCAGGCCATCGAAGGCAGCCTCGGCCATATCCTGCGGCACGCGTCGGCCGAGATCGGACCAGAGCTCGGTGACCGAGGCGGGCAACGTCGCCTCACCTACGAGGTCGGCACGGGCGCTGCGGGCGGCATCGGGCACGGCGAGCTCGCGCACATCGGCGCGCGTCGCCTGAAGCACCTCCATCAGGCGGTGCAGCGCGGCTTGCGGGTGGGATGGGGCCGGCTCGGCCTCGATCGCCGTCCAGCTCCGCTCGTCGAGCCCGAGGTCGATGCCGGGCAGCACCACGGCCCCGTTCGGCAGCCGGGCAATGGCCGTGAGCAGTTCCGCCGTCGCGGGCACGGTGCCGGTCGAACCGGCGGCGATGATCGGCCCCTTCGCTTCGCCCGCGAGAAGCCGCTCGCGTTCGGCCGCCAGCATCCGGTTGCGGAAGTCGGCGGGATCGCAAGCGTCCAGTTCGGCAAGGATCTGCGGCCAGGCCTCGCCGAGAATGCCGAGGAAGCCGGCATTGAGCTGCCAGACCTTGTCGAAGCGCGCGGCATCGAGCTTGCCCAGCCGTTCGACAGGCACGCCCTCGGTCTGCATCTGGTCGAGCAGGGCGGCGAGATCGCCGGCCAGCCCATAGGCCTCGGCCAGCGTCGCCGGCACCAATGACGGCTCGGACGGGTCGAGCCGGAGATGGCTGCGATTGGCGCTGCGGCCCCAGGCATCGACCAGCCTGGTCAGCAGCATGCGGCGCGTCAGCGGCTCGATCGGCGCGACGCGCTCGCCCGCCCAGGCGCCGGAGCCGATCAGCGCCGTCTCGGCCTCGTCGACATCGCCGAGCGGGACGATGCGGGGCAGGAGCAACGGCCTGCCGCCGAGCCTGCCCGCCAGGATCGCGGTGAAGGCGCGGGCGGCGCGGCGCGTCGGCAGATAGAGCGTCGCGCGCGCCATGGCGGCGGGATCGGCCGGGTCGTAGACCGGGCCGAAGCGGCCCTCGACCATCGCCCCGGCCAGCACCTCCAGAAACGGCGCGCCGGCCGGGATGTTGAACAGGTTGAGCTCAGGCATCGACAGGCTGGGCGGCGAGCGCGGCCTCGGCCGGCGCGATCGCGTCGGGCGTGCCGACATGGAGCCAGCGGCCTTCCAGCACCTCGCCGAAGAGGCGGCCCTGCGCGATGGCACGGTCGAAGAGCAGGTTGAGCGAGAACGGACCATCGGGCGTGTCGGCAAAGAGCCCGGGCTTCAGAATGGCGACGCCGGCATAGACCCATGGCGCGCGCGCGGCCGAACCACGGCGTGTCAGGCGCCCGTCCGCGCCGCGGAAGAAGTCGCCCGCACCGTCGAAGCCGAGACTGGTTTCGAGATCGGCGAGCAGCAGCAGGATGTCCATGCGCTCCGGGTCCCAGCTCCGCGCCATCGCCGGGAGCGCCGGCCGGCCCGTCTCGCGCCAGAGCGCATCGGAATTGGTGTGGAAGAACGGCGTCGTGCCGAACAGGGGTAGCGCCTTCTTCACGCCGCCGCCGGTCTCGAGCAGTTCGGCGCGCTCGTCGGAGATGGTGATGCGCGGCTGCTGCCGGGCGGCGAGATGCGCCTCGACCTGGCCGGCGAGGTGGTGGACGTTGACCACCGCGTCCTCGACGCCCGCATCGGCCAGCCGGTCGAGCATATGGTCCAGCATGGCTCGCCCGCCGATCCTCACCAGCGGCTTCGGCAGCGTATCGGTGATCGGGCGCATGCGCTGGCCGAGGCCCGCTGCGAGCACCATGGCCCGGCGGATCGGCGGCGTAGCGGGTTTGGTCACGCGAATCTCTCCCTGTTCGTCGACCGAAGCTAGCAGACAAGGCCGCAGACCACACCGTCCCTGCCGCGGGTCCCGGCCCGGCGGCGCTCGCTCCTGCCGGCACCGCGGAACCATGCCGGCCATGCGCGGCGCGGGATTGTCAGCGCCGGTTTCTGCGGTCAAAGCCTTGCCCGAAACGAGGATGCCGGAATCGGCACCGGGAACGGATGGAGCGGGATATGAGCTGGGGCAATCGCGATTTCATGGTGCCGGGCCGTTCGGTGGCGGTCGGCGAGCGCGGCATGGCGGCGACCTCGCATCCGGCGGCGACGCTCGCGGCCGTCGACATCCTGCGCGCCGGCGGCAACGCCGTCGACGCGGCCATCGCGGCGGTCGCGGTGCAGGCGGTGGTCGATCCGCATATGACCGGCATCGGCGGCGACTGCTTCGCGATCTATGCCCCGGCCGGCGGCAAGATGGTCGCCATCAACGGCTCGGGCCGCGCGCCCGCCAAGGCCGAGCTCGGCTGGTTCCTCGGCCAGGGCCTGACCGCGATCGCGCCGGATTCGCCTCATGCCGTCACCGTGCCGGGCGCGATCGACGCCTGGTGCCGCCTCAACGCCGATCACGGCAGCAAGAGCCTCGACGAGATCTTCGCTGCGGCGATCCGCGCCGCCGAGGAGGGCTTCGTGGTGACGCCGCGCGTCTCGCTCGACTGGAACCGCTATCGCGGCCGCATCGAGAAGCACGGCCTCGGCAATGCCGTCTACCTGCCCGGCGGCAAAGCGCCGATGACGGGCGACAAGATGGTCCACCCCGCTCTCGGCAGGATGCTGCGCCGCATCGCCCGCGAAGGCCGTGCCGCCTTCTATGAGGGCGAGGCCGCCGAGGAGATGGTCGCCGTGCTGAACCAGGCCGGCAGCCTGATGGCGGTCGAGGATTTCGCCACCGCGAAGCCGGACTATGTCGATCCGATCGGCGCCGCTTATCGCGACCACCATCTCTGGGAGTGCCCGCCGAACGGCCAGGGCATCGCGGCGCTGCTGATCGCGCGCATCCTCGACGGCTTCGATCTCAAGGACGGCAAGCTCGGCGAGGCCGATCGCATCCATCTCCTCGCGGAGGCCAGCAAGGCGGCCTATCGCCAGCGCGACGCGCTGGTCGCCGATCCGGCTGCGAGCCCCTTCGACACCGAGGCGTTCCTGTCCGACGCATTCGTCGGCCGGCTGCGGGCGCAGATCAGCCTGGAGAAGGCGGCGAAGCCTGAAGCCTTCGACATGCCCTTGCACAAGGACACGATCTATCTCTGCGTCGTCGACGGCGACGGCAACATGATCTCCTTCATCAACTCGCTGTTCTCGGCTTTCGGCAGCGGCATCTATGCGGAAAAATCCGGCGTCATGCTGCAGAACCGCGGCTCGGGCTTCCGCCTGATCGAGGGCCATCCCAACGCCATCGCGCCGCGCAAGCGCCCCTTCCACACCATCATCCCCGGCATGCTCGCCAAGGGTGGTCGTGCGGTGATGCCTTTCGGCGTGATGGGCGGTCAGTACCAGTCGACCGGCCACGCCCATTTCATCTCCGGCATTCTCGATCGCGGCCTCGATCCGCAGCAGGCATCCGATGCGGCCCGCAGCTTCGCCTATGACGGCAAGCTCTCGCTGGAGCCGACGATCCCCGAAAGCGTCGCGGCCGATCTCAAGGCACGCGGCCATGACGTGGTCTGGGCCGAGGAGCCGCTCGGCGGCTGCCAGGCGATCTGGGTCGATCACGCCCGCGGCGTGATGTTCGGCGCCTCCGACCACCGCAAGGACGGCATGGCGCTGGCGGTCTGAGGAACGCACCCTTAACCGCGCGCCCGCTATCGCTGGCGACAGCGACGGAGGGGCGCGTGGCGCAGGAACGGTCATTCGGCTGGGGAATCATGGGCACCGGCGCCATCGCCGGGCTCTTCGCCGCCGATCTCGGCCTGCTGCCGCAGGCACGCATCGCGGCCGTTCATTCGCGCTCGCAGGACAAGGCGCAAGCCTTCGCCGACCGCCTCAGTGCGACGGCCTATGACGACGAAACAGCCTTTCTCGCCGATCCGGCCGTCGCAGCGGTCTATATCGCGACGCCGAACCATCTCCATGCCGCGCAGGCGCTGAAGGTCATCGCCGCCGGCAAGCCGGTGCTGATCGAGAAGCCGATCGCGCTGAAGAGCGGCGATGTCGAGGCGATCGCGCAGGCTTCACGCGAGCGCGGCGTCTTCGCCATGGAGGCGCTGTGGAGCCGCTTCCTGCCGGCGGTGCGCGCGGTCCGCGAACAGCTCGCGGCAGGGCGGATCGGAGACGTCAGGCGCATTCGCGCGGATCTCTCCTATGCCCATCCGCAGGAGCCGGGCAGCCGCTTCTTCGATCCGGTCCTAGGCGGCGGCGCGGCCTTCGATCTCGGCGTCTATCCCCTGTCGCTGGTGCTGCATCTGCTCGGCGAGCCGCAGGCCGTCAGCGGGCGCTGGCTTGCGGCGGCGAGCGGCGTCGATCTGCGCAGCGAATTCAGGCTCGACTATCCGCAGGCCGTGGCCGAGCTCTCCTGCGGCTTCGACCGCAACGGCACCAATCGTTTCCTGATCGAAGGCACGCGAGGGGCGCTGCTGATCGAAACCCCGTTTCTGAAGGCGCAGCGCCTGAGCTTCGTCAGCGATCCCGTTCGGGCTTCAGCGGTCTATGAGCGCGGACAAGGCCTCGCGACGCGCTTCCTCGACCGCATTCCGAAGGCCGGACGCCGCAGCGAGGTTTTCGCCTTTCCCGGTCACGGCCTGCAATTCCAGGCGGAGGCGGTGATGGCTGCGGTTCGGGCCGGGGAGACGCGTTGCGCGACGATGCCGCTCTCGGAAAGCGCGGCGGTGCTGCGCATCATCGAAACCGTGCTGGCCCAGCCGCCGGCAGGGCGCGGCTGATCAGAAACGCGATCTCACCCGATAAGGCTGCGGCAGGTCGCGCGCACTGTTCAGGGCCAGCGCGAGTTCCGTGATGTGCAGCGCCAGAGCGCCGGAGAAGCGTGGCGCCTCTCCGCGAGCGATCGCCTCGGCCTGGTCGGCGATGCCGCGCATGAAATCGATCTGCGAGGGGAAGTTCGGCAGGGCCTTGCTCGCTGCCTGCGCCGGATAGGGCAGGCGCCGGCCGGGCGTCGGCTTCCAGGGCAAGGCGCGCCCGAGCTTCGCCTCGGCGCGGGTCAAGAGGCGGCCGAGCAGCGGGCGCGGCGCGTCGGTTTCCTCGACATGGACGGTGGAGCGGTTGTCCCAGAGGTCGCGCACCGTGAGCGAGCCCTTTTCCGCGAAGATCTGCAATGACCGGTCGCGCGGCGCGGCGAGCCCGTTCGTCAGCCTCGCCACGACGCCGGAATGGAAGCTCAGGCAGCCGACCGAGAAATCCGGCGCCATCGCGATATGCCCGGTGCCCGGCCCCTTGTCCGGAAATGTCACGGCGGAGAAGGCGGTCAGGCTCTCGACCGGGCCGAACAACGTGACCAGCCAGGAGAGCGCGTAGCCGGCATGCTCCAGCGTGCAGCCGATCTCGAACTCGTGCAGCCCCGGCCAGGGCGCACCCGAGCGCGAGCGCCAGCGAGCCCAATTGTCGCGGAAGACCGGCCCGTCCTCCATGGCGGCATAGACCAGCCGGGGCGCGCCGATACGCCCCGCACGCAGCGTCTCATCGACAAGGCGATGCGCGTCGCTGAGCCCGTTGGCAGGGGCCGTCGCCAGTGTCAGCCCGGAGCCTTGCGCCTGCGAGATCAGCGCCTCGGCTTGCGCCAGCTCCATGGCGAGCGGCTTCTCGCAATAGACATGCTTGCCGGCAGCCAGCGCGCGATGGGTGATCTCGTAATGGCTTTCGGGCGTCGTCAGGTTGACGACGATGCCGACCGAGGGGTCGGCCAGCAGCGCGTCGAGATCGGGATAGGCCGGGACATTGTGGAAGCTGCGGAAGGCTTCGAGACGCGCGCCGTCGCGATCCCAGACGCCGGCAAGCGACAGTGCCGGGTGGTTCGCAAGCGTCGTCATGTAATAGTCGGCGACGAAGCCCGTGCCGACGAGCGCGATCTTCATGATGCAGTCCCGTTCCGCCAGCCTCGCAGCCGGCGGAACAGGCTATGCCATCCAAGAATGAAGATCGGCTTTCGCGAAAGCGCGACTTCAGGCCGCGCCGATCGCGTTGGACGGCGTCTGGCGGTCGGTGATCTGCTGGCCGAACAGGCTGCCCGCCAGCTCGACGGCGAGACGCGCCGTCTGGCCGCGATCGTCGAGGAAGGGGTTGAGCTCGACGATGTCCATCGAGCGCACCAGCCCGGAATCGTGAAGCAGCTCCATCACCAGATGCGCCTCGCGATAGGTCGCCCCGCCCGGCACGGTGGTGCCGACGCCCGGCGCCAGCGGCGGGTCGATGAAATCGACGTCGAAGGAGACGTGCAGCACGCCGTTGGCCGCGCGCACCTTCTCGATGACCTGGCGGATCAGCACGCCCACGCCATGCTCGTCGATGGCGCGCATGTCGGCGACATCGACGCCGCGTGCCTTCACGGCCGCCTTCTCGAGCGGATCGACCGAGCGGATGCCGAACAGGCTGAGCTGGGCCGGGGTGATCGAGGCGCGGGGTTCCGTGCCGAGCAGATCGTCGAGGCCGGCCTCGCCGCAGAGAAAGGCCGAGGACATGCCGTGCATGTTTCCGGAGGGCGAGATCGCCGGCATGTTGAAATCGGCATGGGCGTCGAGCCAGAGCACGAAGAGCTTGCGGCCCTGCTCCTGCCAGTGCCGCGCGACGCCATTGACCGAGCCCATCGACAGGCTGTGGTCGCCGCCGAGGAAGATCGGCGTGGCGCCGGTCCGCGCCAGCTCATAGGCGCGGGCGCTGAGCGCGCGCATCCAGGCGGCGATCTCAGGGTAGAAGCGGGCGTTCTCTGGCGCCGGACCGTCGACGGGCGTCAGGTCGCGCGGCAGGATGTCGCCATGATCCTCGACGGTGTAGCCGAGCTCTTCCAGCACGCGCGTGAGCCCGGCGGTGCGCAGTCCGGCGGGGCCCATCAGCGCGCCGCGACGGGAGGCACCGACCTCGATCGGCGCGCCGAGCAGGGCGATGCGGCCCTGGGAAGCGGGTGCGTTCGCGGAAGAGGCGGTCATGCTGGCGGTCCGTTGATGGTGGCTTGAAAGGCGATGACGCCGATGTGCCGTCATTGGCGCATCGGCTTCCACCTGTCGAGTGCCGCGCCAGCGTGACCGCTCTGTGTCGGGGGCGCTCAGCCGAGGCCGAGCACGCCCTTGAGCTTGGCGAGGTCTTCCGCGAGCGTGGTGATCGTCGCGGCGAGCGCCTTGCGGTCGGCCTCACTCAGCTTGTCATAGGTCTCGAAGCCGCCGTCCTGGAGCTTGTATTTGGCCAGCGTCCTGTCGACCGTGGCGAAATTGGCGTCGATCTTCTCGGACAGCGCCTTGTCGTCCTTGACGACGAGCGGGCGCAGCAGGTCGACGATCGTCTTGGCGCCGTCGACATTGGCCTGGAAGTCCCAGAGATCGGTGTGGCTGTAGCGATCCTCCTCGCCGGAGACCTTGGTCGCGGCAACCTCCTCGATCAGTGCCGCCGCGCCCCCGACCATCTTGTCCGGCGGAACGGTCAGCCCCTTGATGCGGCCCTGCAACTCGGTGACGTCGGCCATGAGCGTGTCGGCGAAGGGGCCAAGCCCCTCGGTGCTGTTCTTGGCGAAGAGCCCGTATTCGATGCGGTGGAAGCCGGTGAACTCCGGGTCCTCCTCCTTCTTCTCGTGATCGTCGGCGCGCGAATCGATCTTGCCATCGAGATCGCTGAACAATTCCGCGACCGGCTCGATCATCTCGTAGGAGACGCGGGTGGGCGCATAGAGGGCCTTGGCCTTGGCGAGGTCGCCGGCCTTGACCGCGTCGGTGAAGGCTTTGGTGTCCTTCACCAGCTTGTCGACGCCTTGCGAGACATAGAGCTTGTACGCGGCGACGGGTGCGACGAGATCGAGCGGCGAGGCGGCCTGCGCCGATCCGGCGGTCACAGCGGCGATCAGGCTGGCGCCGGCCAGCCATGCGAAGCGCAAGCTCATATCAATCTCCTGTCTTGCGGGGGGAAGTCGAAGCCGCGGCGGGAACGATGCCGCGCGCGGCCCGGATCAGGCCTGCGCCGAGATAGCTGCCAGCGTCAGGCACGCCGGGCAGCGCGAAGAAGTAGCCGCCGCCGACGGGCTTGATGTATTCCTCGAGCGGCTCGCCATCGAGGCGCTTCTGCACGGCGATGAAACTGCGCTCCAGATCTTGCTGGAACGAGATGAAGAGCAGCCCCATGTCGAGCTGGCCGGCGCGGGTGACGCCGTTGGAATAGTTGAACGGCCGGCGCAGCATGCGGCTCGGTTCCGTCTCCGGCCGGCGCGGATTGGCCAGCCGGATATGGGCGTCGAGCCTGGTGCGCTTGCCTTCGGGATCGTCGGCATAGGCGGGCTCGTCATATTCGCGGCTGCCGCCCATCGGCGCGCCCGATGCCTTCATGCGGCCCATGATGTCCTGCTGCTCGCTGAGCGCGGTGCGGTCCCAGCGCTCGACGAAATTGCGGATGATACGCACGACCTGATAGCTGCCATGCGCTGCCCAGCCCGGCTCGTCGGAGCCTTCCTGCACCCAGACGAGATGGTCCATCAGCGCCTTCTCGGTGGTGTCGGGATTGGCCGTGCCGTCGCGGAAGCCGAGCAGGTTGCGCGCGCTTTCGGGCGGTTCGCCCGGCCTCGCATCGGTCGATCTGGCCTGGCGCACCGGCACGCTGCCTTCCTGCTTCCAGCGCAGCAGCAACAGATCGGGCGTGTTCTTCAGGATGTCGCGCAGCGCGTGGATATTGGTGTCGGCGGTGTTCGAGCAGATCTGCAGCAGGAGATCGCCATGGCAGAGCGCGCCGTCGAGCGCGTCGTTCGGAAAGCGCTTCATCCGCTGCAGGCGCTTCGGCTTCAGCGGGCTCAAGCCGAAGCGTTCGTCGAAGAGCGAGGCGCCGAGCGCGACGGTGACGGTGAGATTGTCGGGCGCGATCACCGGGCCGAGGATGCCGCTGTCCGGCGGCGGAAAGCCGGGATCGGCGGTAGGCGCCGGGCCGCCCTGCATCAGGAAGGCGATGCGCTCGGTCAGAATGCGCAGGAGCCGGTCGAGCTCGTCGAGCGAGGTGGCCGCGACATCGAAGGCGGCGACGAGACCGGTCGCGGGACGCGGCGTCACGATGCCGGATTGGTGCAGGCCGTGGAAGGGCTGGCGTTGGGCGGTCGCGTCGCTCTCGGGCGCTGCGGCCGGGTTTTGGGCCGGTTGAGGCGCCGCCTGCGCCAGCGTGGCGCCGCCGATGGTTGCCGCGCCGCCGGTCAGCAGCGAACGCCGCGAGGGGGCGAAGCCCTTGCCCGGTTTCGTCACGATCTGCGCTCCGTCTCGGGCAGGGCGAGCGCCTTGCGCATGGCCGCGAGGTCCTCGGCCAGCGCCCGCGTCGCGCCGCCCGGCTTGGCGTCGCGCGGCAGGCCGGCAAGATCGGCCCCGGTCCGCGCCGCCAGATCGGGGTCGATGCGCGCCGTCAGCGGCAGCAGCAGCCGCGCGATGGCACTCGCGGCGGCGACATCCTCGGGCGCGCTCGTCTCGCCATCCTGCGGCGACAACAGCGTGATCGCCCCGGCCAGCATGGTATCGGGCAGCACGGTGCGCTGGCTGAGCGCCGTGCGGAAAGCCTCGCCTGCCTGCCGGATCTCGGCGGGGACGGCCGCTGTATCGCCGGCAAGGGCGGTTTGCACCCTGGCGAAGAGCGTATCGAGCTCCGCGTCGCCCGCCGTCGCGGGACGCAGCACCGGAAGGAGCGCCATGGCGTCACGGCGAGCCTCGCGCGCGGCCTGTGCGTCTCCCGCCGCCTGTGCCTGCTCGAAGGCATCGAGCGCGCTGCCGAACGCGGCCGTGCGCTCGCTCAGGACAGCGCGGTATTCGGCGGCCGGGCCGACCATGTCCATCAGCGTGAGCGCCGGCCGCGGCTGCGCCGTCGAAGCCTGGACGATCAGGCGGCCGCGCGGGGCGCTGAGCAGGCCGCAGGTGATGCTGTACTCGCCGGGATGGAGCTGCGTGGTCAGACGCCGCGACTGGCCGGGCGCGATGTTCTCGCGCTCCTCCAGCACCATGACGCCGTCGAGGATTTCCCATTCCAGCACGCGTTCGCCGCGATTGGTCACGACGAAGCTCAGCCTGCCGGCGGGGACCGTCAGCGTTGCCGGCTCGCAGCTCTTGTCGGTGATGGCGACGGCGATCTCGTTCCTGTCCGGCGTGGCGGCGCGCCGGTTGCCGGCGGCATAGACGAAGGCACTGATGCCGCCGCAGATCAGCAGCAGCGTGGCGACGCCGGCAAGCTTCAGGCGCGGCGAATGGCGGGTTCCGGCGCGCGCCACCGTGGTGGCCTGGTCCTGGCCGCCCGCCCTGAGGAAAAGCACGAGCGCCGGCACCAGGAAGGCGAGATAGGCGATGACCTCGCCGAGCGCGGCCCGCTCCTGATAGCCGAAGAAGCCGGAGAGGATTGCGCCCAGCGGACCATCGGCCGGCAAGGTCGTGCCGAGATCGTAGACGTTCTGCTGGAGATGGTTCCAGAGCCCGGCCTCGTGCAGCGAGCGCACGGCATTCGCGACCAGCCCGGCCGCGACGAACAGGATCAGGATGCCGGTCCAGCGGAAGAAGACGCGCAGATTGAGCTTCACGCCAAGCGCATAGATGGCGTAGCCGGCCGCGACAGCGAGCAGGATGCCGAGCCCGGCGCCGAGCGCAGGTCCCCAGCCTCCGTTCTGCTGGAAGATGGCGAGCAGGAAGAAGACCGATTCCAGCCCCTCGCGCACCACGGCGAGGAAGGCGAGGCCGACCAGCGCGAAGCCCTGATGCTCGCCGGAAAGCGCCGCATCGACGCCGGCCTGCAATTCGCCCTTGATCGAACGCGCCGCCTTGCGCATCCAGAACACCATCGAAACGAGCATGGCGGCGGCGATCAGGCCGATGACGGCCTCGAACAGCTCCTGCCCGCGCTGCGGCAATTCCCCCGCGACGATGTCGAGCGCCGCGCCGGCCACCAGGCTCGCGGCGCAGGCGAGGCCGACGCCGACCCACAGCGCCGGCAGCCATTCGCGCCGCCCGGTCCTGACCAGATAGCTCGCGACGATGCCGACGATCAGCGCGGCCTCGATGCCTTCGCGAAGCATGATGAGAAACGGTACGATCACGGCGAACCAGGCCCGGTTGCGCGTCGCGGCCGATGCCGTTCGCGGCGCAGATGCCCTGTTGCCTAGGCATCCCGCACCGGCCGGTCAACCAAAACCGTTCAGTTTAGAAGCATAATAAACTACTGATATCACTGCATTATTGCCACAATCGACAGCTTGGCGTCGCAGCCGTGGCGGCCTCCCCGGCAGGCATGCCCGCCGCGTGGTCGCGACGCCGCGGAGCCGCGGCGGCCGGGCCCCGGGGCCCCTCAGCGCCGCTTCATCAGGATCATCTTCTCCTGCGTCATGTCGTGCATGGTGAAGGGGATGCCGCCCGTGCCGTAGCCCGAGACGCGCCGGCCGGCGAAAGGCATCCAGTCGGTGCGGAAGGTGGTGGGGTCGTTGATCATCACCGCCGAGGCGTCGAGCCGGTTGGCGGCCCGGAGCGCAACATCGATATCCTGCGCGAAGATGCTGGACTGGAACGAGACCGGCAGCGAATTGGCCCGGGCGATGGCGTCGTCGAGATCGCGGAAACGATAGATCGCGACGGCCGGCCCGAAGATTTCCTCGCGCGAGATGCGCGCTTCCGGCGCCGGATCGACCAGCACCGTCGGCTCCAGCGTCGTCTCGGAGAGCCGCTTGCCGCCGGCGAGCAGCTTGGCGCCGCCCTTCACCGCCTCGTCGATCCAGTCGGCGACGCGGTCCGCCTCCTTCGGCGTGATCAGCGGGCCGACCTCGGTGTCCCCGAGCGTCGGATCGCCGGTACGCAGCTTCTTGACCCGCGCGACGAGGCGCTCGGTGAAATCGTTGACGATGGAATCATGGACATAGATGCGCTGCGTCGAGACGCAGACCTGGCCGGCATGATAGTAGCCGCCCTTCACGATCGGCTCGATGATCGCCTCGAGATTGGCGCTCCTGTCGACGATCGCCGGCGCGACGCCGCCATGCTCCAGCGCCGAGCGCGCGCCGGGCGCGAGCTTCGAATGCAGGTACCAGCCGACCTTGGCCGAGCCGATGAAGCTGAGGAAGGCGATGCGCGGATCGGTCGCGAGCTTTTCCGCCAGCGCGGTCTCGGCCGGCACGAAGGTCTGGCACCAGGCTTCGGGCAGCCCGGCCTCATGCACCAGCCTGACGAAGTCGATGCAGGAAAGTGGCGTCGTGCCGGCCGGCTTGACGATGACCGGGCAGCCGGTCGCGATCGCCGGCGCGACCTGATGGACGATCAGGTTGAGCGGATGGTTGAAGGCCGAGATCGCCGCGACGATGCCGATCGGCTCCTTGGTGGTGAAGGCCCAGCGGCCATCGGCCGCGGCGGACAGCCCCATCGGGATCTCGCGGCCGGCGAAATTGCGCAATTCGTCGGCGGCATTGTTCACGCCGTCGACAGCGCGATTGGCCTCGACGATGGCGTCCGGCAGCGGCTTGCCGCCCTCGCGGGCGATCTGCATCGCGAAATGGTCGCGCTTCGCCTCGAGCAGCCCGGCGAGCTTGCGCAGGATCGCCATGCGCTGATGCGGCTTCAGCCAGTTGTCGCGGTCCTTGAAGACGGCCTGCGCGGCCTGGAGCTTGCGTTCCAGAGCGGCTGCGTCGTCGGTCTCGATCTCGGTGATCGGCGCGCGGTCATAAACCTGAACAACCTGAAGCATGGTCGTCTCCTTCAAAAAACGCGATGAATGTGAAAGCTCAGGCCAGATCGACGTCGGGCACGCGGTTGCGCAGTTCTTCGACGAGGACGCGGGTGTTCTCCGAATAGTCGATCGGGCAGTCGACGAGATGGACGCCGCCGCCCTTGAACGCGGCTTCGAGCGTCGGCACCAGCGCTTCCGCCGAGGTCACGCGCGAGCCCTTGGCGCCATAGGCCTGTGCGTAACGCACGAAATCGGGATTGCCGAAGGTCATGCCGTAATCGGGGAATTTGTCGACGGCCTGCTTCCAGCGGATCATGCCATAGGCGCCGTCATTGAGAACGAGCACGACGAGGTTGAGCTTGAGCCTCACCGCCGTCTCCATCTCCTGCGAATTCATCATGAAGCCGCCATCGCCGCAGACGGCCATGACGCGCCGGCGCGGATGCAGCATCGCCGCCATCATCGCCGAGGGCAGGCCGGCGCCCATCGTCGCCAGCGCATTGTCGAGCAGCAGCGTGTTGGCGACATGGGTGCGGTAGTTCCGCGCGAACCAGATCTTGTACATGCCGTTGTCGAGGCAGACGATGCCGTCCTCCGGCATCACCGCGCGCACGTCATGGACGAGCCGCTGCGGCGTGACCGGGAAGCGGTCCTCCTCGGCCCGGTCGTTGATCTTCGTCAGGATGCGCTGGCGCAGCTCGAGCATTTTGGCCTGCTCCGGAAGCTTGCCGCCGAGCCTGTCGCCGAGCGCCGTGACGCTCGCGCCGATGTCGCCGATCACCTCCGCATCGGGATGGTAGACCTGCTCGACATCGGCCGATTGGTAGCCGACATGGATGACCTTCGGCCCGCCAGCGCTGCGCATCAGGAAGGGCGGCTTCTCGACCGTGTCGTGGCCGACCGCGATGATGAGGTCCGCCGCGGCGACGGCCTCATGGACATAATCGCCCTCGGACAGGGCAGCGGTGCCCAGATAGAGGTTGGAGCCGCCGGTGACGGCGCCCTTACCCATCTGCGTGTTGAAGAACGGCACGCCGATCTTGCGCACGAAGGCCGAGAGCGGCTCGACCAGGCGCGGCCGGTTGCCGGCGGCACCGATCATCACCAGCGGGCGCTTGGCCGCGAGGATCATCTGCGCCGCGCGGTCGAGCGCGACGGCCGGGGCGACGGGCTGGTCGAGTGGATGGACGGGGATGAGCGGGATGTCGTCGATCTCCTCGGCGGCCACATCCTCCGGCAGTTCGAGATGGACCGGGCCCGGCCGCTCCTCCATCGCGACGCGGAAGGCATCGCGCACCACGGAGGGGATGCTGGCCGGGCTGACGATCTGGCGCGTCATCTTGGTCAGCGGGCGCATCGAGGCGACGACGTCGACGATCTGGAAGCGCGCCTGCTTGGCGGTCATGATCGCCTTCTGCCCGGTGATCAGGATCATCGGCATGGCGCCGAGATGGGCATAGGCCGCGCCGGTCGAGAAGTTGAGCGCACCAGGACCGAGCGTCGCGATGCAGACGCCGGGCTTGCCGGTGAGCCTGCCATGGGTCGCGGCCATGAAGGCCGCCGCCTGTTCGTGCCGCGTCAGAACCAGCTCGATCTTGGATTTGCGCAGGGACTCGACGACATCGAGATTCTCCTCGCCCGGAACGCCGAAAACGCGGTCGACGCCTTCATTCTCCAAAGCCGCAACCAGAAGATCGGAACCCTTCTTCATCGTCGTCGCCTTTCCGTCGAGCTGCCCTGCCAGGTCAGCAACGCTAGGCTCCCGACGTAGGAAGGCAACCACGGAGTTACGAGCGCGCCTCGCGCATGGCGGCTTCCGCCTGGGCGCCGTGGCCCCGACCAGGCACTCGCGCGGCCCGGAGGCCGCCGCCTGACAGAGGAAGAAAAGTAAATGCGGCAAGTCGTCGCTTGTATTCATGCCGACGACGGCCATTCACGGTGACGTGAATGCTAGTGAAATCGCGGAGGCATTGGAAATCAGGTTCCGACAATTAGCTGGGTGCTTGTGGGCGTAAGAACAGGAGATTGTCATGATTTCGCGCAAGACTATTGCCGTCGCCGCCGCGCTTCTGCTGTCCGCAGCCGGTTCTACGGCCTATGCCGCCGAGCTCGGGGCGGAAAGCATCGTACATGAGCAGGCGCAAAATAACCGCGCCCTGGCCGAGCAGAGCCAGTATCTCGCCTATCACGAGCACTTCAAGGGGCAGCCGACCCGGGCCTTCGTTCCGGCCGGAACGTTGCCGCACCACAACTGAGCGCTCGTCGAGCAGAACAGAAGAGGGCCGTCCCGCACGGTCCCTTTTCGATTCCGCGACGCGTGGACGGCCCTGCATCAGGCCGCCTGGCGCAGCGCGATCTCGAAGGGAGCGAGGCTGACCGTGCCACCCCGCACCGTGGCCAGCGTGTTGCAGGGCAGCGCCTGCCAGCATTCGCGCGCCGCATCGACGGGCTCGGAGGCGATGACGACGCTGTCGGCCTTCTGGCAGACATAGAGGCTCGGCGGCCGGTCGTCGGAGGACCAGCGCACGGCATGGATGGTCTCGCCATCGGCGAGGGCCGCCGCGCAGCGCAGCGGCTCGCGCGTGCCGGCCTCCTCCATCAGGGACAGCGCCGTCGAAAGCGCCGCAGCCAGCGCCTCGCCGGCGGGAAGCCCGCGCGCCATCTGCGCCATCGCCAGCAGGAAGATCGCCTCGGAATCGGTGGTGCCGGCGCGCACGCCGTAGAGCGCATCCGGAATCAGGTTCTCGAGCTTGCGGCGGATCGCGCCATAGCCGCCGATCTGACCGTTATGCATGAAGAGATGGCGGCCATGGACGAAGGGGTGGCAGTTGGCGCGCGTCGTCGCCGTGCCGGTCGCGGCCCTGACATGGGCGAAGAACAGATGCGAGCGCACCTGCCGCGCGATCGAGAGCAGGTTCTCGTCCGACCAGGCCGGCCTGACCTCGCGATACTGCCCGGGCTCGGAGCGTTCCCCGTACCAGCCGACGCCGAAGCCGTCGCCATTCGTGCCGGTCTTGGCCTCCTCGGCATGGAGCGACTGGTGGATCAGCGAGTGGCAGGGCGAGGCGATGAAGTCCTCGAGAAAGACGGGCACGCCGGAATAGGCAAGGAAGCGGCACATGAAGGGCTCGAATCGGCCGGGGCGGATGGTCGAGAATAATATTCTTCAAAAATGAATGGCGACATAATGATCGTTCTCCGCCATCGCGCCGCGACCGTGAGGACGGCAGATGGGCGCCCTGCAGAACCCTCTCGCAGCCCGCCCGGACACGTGCTTCTTTCGTCTAATGGATAAGGCGTCCCCCGTCTTGCGCCGCTGCATGTGCTCCTATACCCAGCACGTAAACGGCGCATAACCGGCAGACGGGCGAAGCATGACCGGGCCTGCGCGCATCTCGATGGGAGCGGGGACGTGAAGGGCCTTCTTGCAGTCAGCCGCGTGATCGACGCGGTCAACGGCTTCATCGGCCGGAAAATCGCGTGGCTGATCCTTGCGGCGGTGATCGTCGCGACCGTCAACGCCGTCATCCGCAAGGTCTTCAACGTCTCGTCGAATGCCTGGCTCGAATTGCAATGGATGCTGTTCGGCGCGGTCTTCCTGATGTGCGCCTCCTGGACGATGCAGGTGAAGGAGCACATCCGCATCGACATCGTGAACAGCATGCTGCCGAAGCGCGTACGGCAATGGATCGAGCTGCTCGGCCATCTCTTCTTCCTGATGCCGTTCTGCCTGCTGATCGTCTACCATTCCTGGCCGTTCTTCCTGCGCTCCTACGAGATCAACGAGCAGTCGCTCTCGGCCGGCGGCCTGCCGCAATGGCCGGCGAAGGGCCTCGTCATCGTCGGCTTCCTGATGCTGACGATCCAGGGCGTCTCCGAGATCATCAAGCAGATCGCGATCATGCGCGGCGATCTCGAGGATCAGGAGGTGGCTGCCGGTCACGCCGCCGCGGCGGAGGCGGAAGCCCAGCGCCTGCTCGATCAAGCCAAGGAACAGGGCCTCGCTTCGTGAGCGGCCCGCAAGAAGTCCGGAAACTCGCCATGCACGCATTTCGCCTTCCGCGCGCCGCCGGCCTGCTGCTCGCGCTCACAGTCCTCGCCTTCTTCAGCCTGCACACCGGCGACGCCTTCGCGGCGGGCGGCGGCATCGGCGATTTCCTGCGCGTCAACATGGCGCCGGTGATGTTCGCCACCCTCGTCGTCTTCCTGCTGCTGGGCTATCCCGTCGCCTTCGCGCTCGCGGCCAACGGCCTGCTCTTCGCGCTGATCGGCATCGATCTCGGCCTGTTCCAGGAGAATTTCCTGCAGGCTCTGCCGGAGCGCATCTACGGCACGATGAACAACGACGTGCTGCTGGCCATCCCGTTCTTCACCTTCATGGGCCTCATCCTCGAGCGCTCCGGCATGGCCGAAGACCTGCTCGACACGATCGGCCAGCTCTTCGGCCCGGTCCGTGGCGGCCTCGCCTATGCCGTGATCTTCGTCGGCGCGCTGCTTGCGGCCACCACCGGCGTCGTCGCGGCCTCGGTGATCTCGATGGGCCTGATCTCGCTGCCGATCATGCTGCGCTACGGCTATGACCGGCGCCTCGCCTCGGGCGTCATCGCGGCCTCGGGCACGCTGGCCCAGATCATCCCGCCCTCGCTGGTGCTGATCGTGCTCGCCGACCAGCTCGGCCGTTCGGTCGGCGACATGTATGAGGGCGCCTTCATTCCCGGCCTCGTCCTGGCCGGCCTCTACGCGCTCTACGTCTTCCTCGTCACCATCGTCTATCCGAAGCGCGCCCCGGGCCTGCCGCCGGAAGCGCAGACGCTGCGCGACGCCGACGGCAAGACCCGGCGCTTCTCGCTGCTCGTCGTCACCGTCATCTCCTTCGCCATCGCCTACGCCTATATGAAGCTCTTCACCAAGGTGACGGCGGGGTCGGACTTCGTCGTGCTGACGATGTCGATCGCGGTCGGCGTGTCCTTCGTGATCGCGCTCATCAACAAGGCGCTGGGCCTCAACCTGCTCTCGCGCATGGCCGAGCAGGTCGTGTTCGTGATGGTGCCGCCGCTGGCGCTGATCTTCCTGGTGCTGGGCACGATCTTCATCGGCGTCGCCACGCCGACAGAGGGCGGCGCCATGGGCGCGGCCGGCGCGATCCTGCTCGCCTGGGGCAAGAAGCGCATGAATTTCGAGCTGCTCCGGCAGGCGACGGAGTCGACCGCCAAGCTCTCGGCCTTCGTGCTCTTCATCCTGGTCGGCGCGCGCGTCTTCTCGCTCACCTTCTACGGCGTCAACGGCCATGTCTGGGTCGAGCATCTGCTGGTCGGCCTGCCGGGCGGCGCGACGGGCTTCCTGATCGTCGTCAACGTGATGGTGTTCCTGCTCGCCTTCTTCCTCGACTTCTTCGAGCTGGCCTTCATCATCGTGCCGCTGCTGGGCCCTGCGGCGGACAAGCTCGGCATCGACCTGATCTGGTTCGGCGTCATCCTGGGCGTGAACATGCAGACCTCGTTCATGCACCCGCCCTTCGGATTCGCGCTGTTCTTCCTGCGCTCGGTTGCGCCGAAGAACCCCTACAAGGACAAGATCACCGGCAGGATGATGCAGCCCGTCACCACCGGGCAGATCTACTGGGGCGCCGTGCCCTTCGTCGTGATCCAGTGCATCATGGTCGCACTCGTCGTGCTCTTCCCGCAGATGGTGATGCACTACAAGGCCTCGGCCGTGCAGCTCGACCAGAAGGCGATCGACAAGCAGTTCGACTCGATCCAGGTTCCGACCATCGGCGGTCCGGGCGGCTTCGACTTCACCGCGCCGCCGGCGATCGATCCACCCAAGCCCTGAGCAAGGAGACAGCATGGCGAAATGGTGGAAGGCGCTGGCCGGCGCCGGTGTGATCAGCCTATTGCCAGGAGCCGCGCTCGCGGCCGGGGATATCGGCGGCGCGACGATGGGGCCGCTCTGGGCACTGCCCTTCGCCGGCATGCTGCTCTCGATCGCGCTCGGGCCGATCCTGTTCCACCATCTCTGGGAATTGCACTACGGCAAATTCGCCGCCTTCTGGGCGCTCCTGCTGCTGGTGCCGCTCGTCACCCTGCGCGGCTTCGACGCCTCGCTCGGCGCCGTGCTCCATACGGCCCTGCTCGAATATTTGCCCTTCATCATCCTGCTCTTCGCGCTCTTCACCATCGCGGGCGGCATCCTGATCACCGGCAACCTGCACGGCTCGCCGGCGACCAACACCGTCATCCTCGCGATCGGCACGGTGATGGCCAGCATCGTCGGCACGACCGGCGCCTCGATGATCCTGATCCGGCCCCTGCTGCGGGCGAACGACAACCGGCGCCACAACGTCCATGTCGTGGTCTTCTTCATCTTCCTGGTCTCGAATATCGGTGGATCGCTGACGCCGCTCGGCGACCCGCCGCTCTTCCTCGGCTTCCTGCGCGGGGTCGACTTCTTCTGGACGACCTGGCACCTGCTGCCGGAGACCGGCTTCGCCGTCGTGGTCCTGCTGCCGCTGTTCTACGCGCTCGACAGCTATCTCTACAGCAAGGACGACAGCCTGCCGTCGCTGAAGGACCCGACGCCGGACCGCAACCTGAAGCTCTGGGGCAAGGTCAACATCCCCCTGCTCGCCGGCGTCATCGCCGCGATCCTGCTCTCGGCCAACTGGAAGCCGGGCATCGTCTTCGATATCCACGGCGTGCATGTCGAGCTGCAGAACCTCGTCCGAGACGTCATTCTGCTCGGGCTCGCCGGGCTCTCGCTGGTGCTGACCCCGAAGCAGGTGCGCGCCGGCAACGAGTTCTCCTGGGGCCCGATCCTCGAGGTCGCGAAGCTTTTCGCCGGGATCTTCATCTGCATCATTCCGGTGCTGGCGATGCTGCAGGCCGGACGCGAGGGCGCCTTCTCGTCGCTGGTCGCGCTGGTCAACCATCCCGATGGCAGCCACAACACCGTCGCCTATTTCTGGCTGACCGGGCTGCTCTCCTCCTTCCTCGACAACGCCCCGACCTATCTCGTCTTCTTCGAGCTGGCCGGCGGCAATGCCAAGGAGCTGATGACGACGGGTGCGCTGACGCTGGCGGCGATCTCGGGCGGCGCGGTCTTCATGGGCGCCAACACCTATATCGGCAACGCGCCGAACTTCATGGTCTACGCCATCGCCAAGGACCGTAAGGTCGCGATGCCCAGCTTCTTCGGCTACATGCTCTGGTCCGGCGCGATCCTGATCCCGGTGTTCATCCTGCAGACCTTCCTGTTCTTCCGGTAACGCCGGACATCCAATCGTCATTCTCGGGCGCAGACCCGAGAAGCGCTGGACGAGAGGACACTGGTTTCCGAGATGGTCGGGTCAAGCCCGACCATGACGGGAGAGCGCTGCTACGGCCGCCCCGTCGGCACGCCTTCCCTGATCTTCGCCGAGAAATCCGGATCGTCGAGCGAGAGCGCTCGCGCCTTGTCGCCGATGCGCGCGAGGCGGACCAGCTCGTCGAGAGGCACATCCTGCCGGATCGCGCCGATCCGCTGGAGATAGCCCGGCAGGTAGCCCGAGAGCAGCACGCGCGGATCGAGCGGCAGCGAGAACTTCCATTCGGGCGCCACCGTGCCGACGAGGTGGTAGACCACGGTGGTGCAGTTCGTGGTCAGCGTATTGTACCAGCGCGGCCTGGCGGCAAGGTCGTTCACGTCCTTGGCATAGGCCAGCAGCAGGTCGCGCGCCTGGGCCGGCGAGGCGCTCAGCCGGAAGAGGCGCGCATCCTCCTTGCGGGCGTTGGTGCGCAGGCCGACGATATCGCGCTCGTCGGCGGCGACATAGGCCATCTCGTAGCTGCGGAAGAAGCCGGCGATGGCCGAATACTCCTCGCCCTTTTCGCGCCTGATCTCGACCGAGAAGGTCAGGGGCGGCTGGTCGGAGAAGGTGAAGCTGACCAGCAGATGCGCGATGGCCTCGCCCGACCAGTAGCTCAGGAAGATGTCGGCGCCGCTGATCGCGGCGAGGTCGTAGCGCCGCGTTTCCCAGCGCTGGTCGTAGTCCTGCTCGCTGCGCCAGCGAAAGTTCCTGACATTCGAAACCGTGAGCACCTCGCCTTCGCGAGCGATGCTCGGCAGGCGGGCGAGCTCGGGAATCCAATCGCGCTGGTGCGATGGCAGGAAGCTGCTCCACCAGGACAGAAGGCCAATGAAGAGGGCGGCGAAGCCCAGCGGCAGCCGCGCCTCGCTCGTCCAGATGCCGACGAGCCCGGCCAGCGCGGCGATGCCGAAGCCGATGGCCGCGATGCCGGCCGTCGCACCGGACAGGCGAAAATAAAGGAAGCCCGCGCCCCAGAGCGCGGCACCGAGGATCACGAGGGTCAGGACGAGCTTCAGCACAATGAGAAAGAGGCGGCGCATGGCCGCCTCTCCTAGCATAGCCGCAGCCGCTTGACGTCAGGCTGCGAGCGAATTGCTCGGCGCCGCCGCCTTCACCGCGTCGTCGACATGGGCCTCGAACTTCGCGAAGTTCTTGGCGAACATGCCGACGAGGTTCTTCGCCGTCTCGGCGAAGGCGGCTTTGTCGGCCCAGGTCTTCACCGGATAGAGGATATGCGGCTCGACGCCGGGCACCGACGTGGGGACGGCGAAACCGAAATAGGGATCCCGGCGGAAATCGGCGCGGTTGAGCGAGCCGTCGAGCGCGGACGAGAGCAGCCGGCGCGTCACGCGGATCGGCATGCGCCGGCCGGTGCCGTACTGCCCGCCGGTCCAGCCGGTATTGACCAGCCAGCAATCGACATGGTGCTTGGCGATGAAGTCGCGCAGCAGATTGGCGTATTCCGACGGGTGCCGCGGCAGGAAGGGCGAGCCGAAGCAGGTCGAGAACTCCGGCTGCACGCCGGTCAGCCCGCGCTCCGTGCCGGCAACCTTGGCGGTGTAGCCGGAGAGGAAGTGGTACATCGCCTCGGCCGGGGTCAGCTTGGCGATCGGCGGCATCACGCCGAAGGCGTCGGCGGTCAGCATCACGATGTTCTTCGGGATGCCGGCGCGGCCGGTGCGCGAGGCGTTGGGGATGAAGTCGAGCGGATAGGCCGAGCGGGTGTTCTCGGTCTTGCTCTCATTGTCGAAATCGACCTCGCGGGTCAGCTCGTCCATCACGGTGTTCTCGAGCACCGTGCCGAAGCGCAGCGAGGCGGCGAAGATCTCGGGCTCGGCCTCGGCCGAGAGACGGATCGTCTTGGCGTAGCAGCCGCCCTCGAAGTTGAAGATGCCCTCCTTCGACCAGCCATGCTCGTCGTCGCCGATCAGCGTGCGCGCGGGGTCGGCCGAGAGCGTGGTCTTGCCGGTGCCCGACAGGCCGAAGAAGATCGCCGGGTCGTCCTTGGGGCCGACATTGGCCGAGCAGTGCATCGGCACCACACCCTTGGTCGGCAGCACGTAGTTCAGATAGGTGAAGACCGATTTCTTCATCTCGCCGGCATAGGCCGAGCCGCCGATCAGCACGATCTTGCGGGTGAAATCGATCGCGACGACGGTCTCGCTGCGGCAGCCATGCCGGGCCGGGTCGGCCTTGAAGCTCGGCAGGTCGACGATCGTCATCTGCGGGACGTAATCGTCCAATTCCCCGCGCGCCGGGCGGATCAGCAGGTTGCGGATGAAGAGCGAGTGCCAGGCCATCTCGGTATAGACCCGGGCCTTGACGCGATGGGCCGGGTCGGCACCGCCATAGAGATCCTGCGCGAACAGCTCCTTGCCTTCGGCATGCGCCAGGAAATCGGCGAGCAGCGTCTCGAAATGCTCAGGGCTCATCGCCTGGTTGTTGTCCCACCAGACCGTGTTCTCGGTCAGCGCGTCGCGCACCGTGAACTTGTCCTTAGGCGAGCGGCCGGTATGGCTGCCGGTATCGGCGCAGAGCGCGCCGCCGCGCGCGAGCTGGGATTCGCCCCGGCGCAGCGACTCCTCGTAAAGCTGTGGCGCCTCCAGGTTCCAGTACACGGCCTTGAGCTTGCGGAAGCCGAAGCCCTCGGCACCCTGGGCGGCGTTGAACTGACCGATCGTGTTCACTGAAATCCTCCGGCAGCCGCCGCATCGTGGCAGCCTGTTGTCGAACGCGTACGCTCGGACCTTGAAGAAGATCCAGCGCCGGGCGGAGACCTTGCGGCCGTGTCCGGTCTTTAAGCCTCGGCGGCACGGCGCTCAAGTCACGGAAATCGCAAAAAACTTCGCAACTTCGGCTAAATCGTTTGAATTCGCGGGGGATGGTGAGCGAGGATGGTGAATATCCCCCGCCCCCGATCATCCGCGCGCCCGTGCCTCCTGAGCGAGCGCGACGAGGACATGCCGCAGCCCGGCCGGCTCGGTGACGCGGTCGGGGAAGACGAGCCGCCCGTTCTCGTCGCCGCAGACGAGATCGAGCCCTTCCGGGTCGAGGCCGGTCGCCTTCCAGCGTCCCTCGGGCAGGCCCAGAAGCTTCGTCGCATAGAGGCTCAGCGCCTCGGCATGGTCTTCGTTCATATGGGCGATCGCGTCGTCCTCGGCCGCGATCAGCGCCTCGCAGCCGGCAAGGTCGAGCAGCACCGCACCGACCGCGATCTCGCCGGCACGGGCGAAGCCGCCATTGGGGTGGAACCCCTGGACGGAGAGGCGGAACAGCGAGAAATCCGGGAAGTCGGCATAGAGCTTCGCCTTGGGGTGGCGCGCGAGGAAGCGGCGCCTGGCGTTCTCGTCGGTGCAGCGCTCGGCTCGCCCGACGACGCTGAGCCGGGCGGAATTGGCGAGCGGATCCCCCTTGCCCAGCGACGAGACGAGAACGGAAACGCGCGGATCGGCCTCGATGTTGCGGGTGTGGAGCGAAAGCTTCGAGGCGAGGAACAGCGGCGAACCATCGACATCGGTGGCGATGTTCGTCAGCGTCGCGAGCGGGAAGCCGCTCATCGGGTCGAGCGTCGCCAGCGCCGCGATCCGCGCCTTGCGCAATGTCGCGCGAGCCATGGCGACGGCGTCGAAATCATCCGGCGCGGAGCCGCCGAGTTCGAGGCCGCGCGGCGTGATGGCGGAGGGGGCGACGGCCTCGGTCATCTCCGTTTGCTTCCTGCCGGTCCGATTTCTTCTGCAAAAACATGAACGCTTGGGGCGTTCGAGCGTTGCGCCATAGCGAATCCGCCTCCGAGGCGCTAGATTGCTGCCATGCTTTGGCCGCTCTCGCAGGGGAGTGGACCCCTTTATTGCAACAAGAGCAAGAGATGAAACCCTTATGCCAACGATTGCGCTGGTCGATGACGACCGCAACATCCTGACGTCGGTATCCATCGCGCTCGAGGCCGAGGGCTACCGCATCATGACCTATACCGACGGTGCCTCGGCCCTCGACGGGCTGAAGCAGAACCCGCCGGACCTCGCGATCTTCGACATCAAGATGCCGCGCATGGACGGCATGGAACTGCTGCGCCGGCTGCGCCAGAAATCCGACCTGCCCGTCATCTTCCTGACCTCGAAGGACGAGGAGATCGACGAGCTCTTCGGGCTCAAGATGGGCGCCGACGATTTCATCCGGAAGCCGTTCTCGCAGCGCCTCCTGGTCGAGCGCGTCAAGGCGATCCTGCGCCGCGCCGGCGCCAAGGACCCCACCGCCGTTCCCCGTTCCGAGGATGCCAAGGCGCTGGAGCGCGGCCTGCTGCGCATGGACCCCGAGCGCCACACCTGTACCTGGAAGGGCGAGCCGGTGACGCTGACCGTCACGGAATTCCTGATCCTGCAGTCGCTGGCGCAGCGTCCCGGTGTGGTCAAAAGCCGCAACGCCCTGATGGATGCGGCCTATGACGATGAGGTGTATGTCGATGACCGCACCATCGACAGCCACATCAAGCGGCTGCGCAAGAAGTTCAATCAGGTCGATCCCGAGTTCGACATGATCGAGACGCTCTACGGCGTGGGCTATCGCTTCAAGGAAACCTGAGGCGAGCCTGCCGGATATCGATGCTGGGATCCCGCGTGCCGGATCGGGCTGGGGCGCGGCTGGAGCGAGTACAGACCCAAGGCATGGCAACGGTCGACAACGAAGCACCTGCGTCATCGGCGGGAAGCCGCTGGAGCGCGGCTCTGCGGCGCCGTCTCGGCCTGATCTGGCGCCGCATGGCGCGTGCGGTCTCGTCGCGCGCGGCGTCCAGCCTGACCCGGCGCATCGTGGTGCTGAATCTCGGCGGCCTCTTCGCGCTGCTGCTCGGCTTCCTCTATCTCAACCAGTTCCGCGAAGGGCTGATCGAGGCGCGCGTGCAGAGCCTGCTGACGCAGGGCGAGATCATCGCCGGAGCGATCGCGGCCTCGGCCACGGTCGAGACCGATACGATCACCATCGATCCGGACAAGCTGCTGCAGCTCCAGGCCGGCGAAAGCGCGGGGATCGCCGATGATCCGCTCGACTTCTCCATCAATCCCGAGAAGGTCGCGCCCCTCCTGCGCCGCCTGGTGACGCCGACGAAGACGCGGGCACGGGTCTACGACAAGGAGGGCTTCCTCACCATCGACTCGCGCGGCCTCTATTCGCGCGGCGACGTGCTGCGCCTCGACCTGCCGCGCGTCGGCGAGCCCGACGAGCCGCCGCTGCTGGAACGCACCTGGAACATGCTGCGCAACCGGCTCGGCCGGGCCGACGTGCCGACCTATGACGATTTCGAGAATGCCAACGGCAAGTCCTATCCGGAGGTCGCGCGCGCCCTGAACGGGGCGCCGGCGAGCGTCGTGCGCGTCAACACGCGCGGCCAGACCATCGTCTCGGTCGCGGTGCCGGTGCAGCGCTTCCGGGCGGTGAAGGGCGCGCTGCTGCTCTCGACGCAAGGAGGCGACATCGACGCGGTGATCGCCGCCGAGCGCTTCGCCATCTTCCAGGTCTTCGCCGTGGCGGCGGGCGTGATGATCGTGCTCTCGGTCCTGCTCGCCGGCACCATCGCCGAGCCGATCCGCAAGCTCGCCGACGCAGCCCAGCGCGTGCGGCGCGGGGTCAAGTCGCGCGAGCAGATCCCTGATTTCGGCAGCCGCCATGACGAGATCGGCCATTTGTCCGGCTCGCTGCGCGACATGACCAAGGCGCTCTACAGCCGCATCGAGGCGATCGAGAGCTTCGCCGCCGATGTCGCCCATGAGCTCAAGAATCCGCTGACCTCGCTGCGCAGCGCCGTCGAGACGCTGCCGCGGGCCAAGACGGAGGATTCGCGCGGGCGGCTGCTCTCGGTCATCCAGCACGACGTGCGCCGTCTCGACCGGCTGATCTCCGACATCTCCGACGCCTCCCGCCTCGATGCCGAACTCGCCCGCAACGATTCCGCTCCGGTCGATGTCGCGCAGGTGCTGGAGGCCGTGGTGACGATCCAGAACGAGACGCGGCGCGAGGGGCAGGCGAAGATCGAGCTCTCGGCTGAGCGGCGCAGCCAGCGCCCCGGCGCCGACGCCTTCCTCGTCATGGGGCACGATTCGCGGATCGGACAGGTCATGGTCAATCTCATCGACAACGCCCGCTCCTTCTCGCCGGCGGACGGGACCGTGCGCGTCATGCTCTCGCGTGTCGCCAACGACGTGCTCGTCACCGTCGAGGACGAAGGGCCGGGCATCGAGCCGCATGCGCTGGAGCGCATCTTCGAGCGCTTCTACACCGACCGTCCGAATGAGGGCTTCGGCCAGAATTCGGGGCTGGGCCTGTCGATTTCGCGCCAGATCGTCGAGGCGCATCGCGGCTCGATCCGGGCGGAGAACCGGCTCGGCCCGGCGGAGCCGGGCGGCGAGACGCCGCGGCTCGGCGCCCGCTTCATCGTCCGGCTGCCGGCCGCCTATCAGCATGCTTCCTGATCCGGGGGGGAAACCGGTCCCGCACCGGGCCGGCGAGACGCGCGTCCATGCGACCACCGTCGCCATCGGCGAGGCCGGCATCCTGCTGCGCGGCCCTGCCGGCAGCGGCAAGTCGACGCTGGCGCTCGCGCTGATCGCGCTGGCCGGCCAGGCCGGCCGCTTCGGCCGGCTCGTGGCCGATGATCGCACCGCCCTGACGGCAAGAGGCGACCGGCTGGTGGCCCGGGCGGTCGCGCCGCTGGAAGGCATCGTCGAGCGCCGCGGCCTCGGCCTGACGCCGGAGCCGGCAACGCCGGCCGTCGTCGTCAGGCTGCTCGTCGATCTGATCGGCGAGGAGCCGGCGCGCATGCCGGAACCGGAAGAGCTGGTGGACAACCTGTGCGGGATCGACCTGCCGCGGTTGCGCGTGGTGGGACGTGTCGGCGACGAGCGGCTGGTGCTCACCGCGCTCGACTTGTTCACAGGCCAGGCGTGAAGGCCATGATTTCGGCGTTTTCGGCGGCGAGTCCCTTGCGATTGTCTCGCACCTGCCGCATAAACCGCCACCTTGTCCGGGCGCCGATGGGCGCTCTCCGGTGCTGGATTGAATGATCGGACTGGTCCTCGTGACTCATGGGCATCTGGCGACGGAGTTCCGCGCGGCCCTCGAACATGTCGTCGGCCCCCAGGCGAACCTGGCGACCATCGCCATCGCCCCCGATGACGACATGGAAAGTCGCCGCCGCGACATCATCGCCGCCGTCGAGCAGGTCGAGGGCGGTCGCGGCGTCGTCATCCTCACCGATATGTTCGGAGGCACACCTTCCAACCTCGCCATTTCGGTGATGGAGCCGGGTCGCGTCGATGTTGTCGCCGGCGTCAACCTGCCGATGCTGATCAAGCTCGCCAGCGTGCGCGAGGAGAAGAGCCTCGACGAAGCGGTGACGAGCGCGCAGGATGCGGGCCGCAAATACATCACCGTCGCCAGCCGGGTTCTTGCCGGCAAATAAGGGCGAGCAGGAAGGGCGGAATGGAAGAAGACTGCGACTGCCCCGAGACCGAGATTCCCGCCGGCGCCCGCTACGGCGAATTCCAGATCATCAACAAGAAGGGGCTGCACGCCCGCGCCACGGCGAAATTCGTGCAATGCGCCGCCCGCTTCGAGGCCGACATCACGGTCAGCCGCTGCGGCGAGACGGTCGGCGCGACCTCGATCATGGGCGTGCTGACGCTCGGCGCCGGCATCGGCTCGACCATCACCATCGTCGCCCAGGGACCGGAGGCAGGCGAGGCGCTGCAGGCGCTGAGCGAGCTGATCGCCGACCGCTTCGGCGAGGGCGAGTGAGGCGCTGAACGGGCTCTGCCCGGTTCGCGCCGCCATGCTCGGGCTCGACCCGAGCATCTCCTGCCGCAGAAGGCTCCCTGCCCGGTTTCCAGAGATTCTCGGGTCAAGCCCGAGAATGACGCCCTGTCACGGGGACCGGACCCCGACCTTCAGACAGCTTCGCCCGGCTCCTCGAACAGCCTCGGCATATGCGCCTGGTACCAGCCCTTGAGCTCCTCGAGGGCCGGGTGCTCGAGATTGCGGCGCAGATAGGCCTCGATCCGCGGCAGGTGCTTGAGATAGCCCGGCTTGCCGTCGCGCTTGTCGAGGCGGGCGAAGATGCCGGCGATCTTGGTGTTGCGCTGCGCGCCGAGGATCGCATAGGCGCGGGCGAAGCCGGCGAGGTCGAAATCGGGCACGTCCGCCCGGCGGGCCGAGCCATAGGCCGCGAGCAGCCTGAGTTCGAGCGCAGCCGGCACGTCGACGCGCGCATCCTGCCCGAGCGCGGCGAGATCATAGGCGGGATGGCCCAGCACCGCGTCCTGGAAATCGATCAGGCCGAGCTTCGCCAGCCCCTCGCGCTCGTCCAGCCAGATCAGGTTGGGGGAATGGACGTCGCGCAGCGTCCAGGTCGCGGGTGCGGCGAGGATCTCGTCGAAGAGCTTGTTCCAGATGCGGCCGAACTCAGCCTGCGTCACGGCCGGCAGCGTCACCCCGGCGATATGCGGAGCATACCATTCGAGGATCAGCTCGGTCTCGATCGCCAGCGCCTGCCGGTCGTATTCGGGGATGATGTGGTCGTGGCCCTCGGCCACCGGCAGGATCGTCGGCAGGGTGTGGCGGTGCAGGTCGGCGAGCAGCCGGGCCGTGGCCTCGTAGCGCTCGGGGATCGGCCGGCCTTCCGCGTCGAGCACGCCCTCCGCGCCGAGATCCTCGATCAGCAGCAGCCCACCGGCCAGATCCTCGGCCAGGATCTCGGGGGCGGAATAGCCGAGCGAGCGCAGGCCGCGATCCATCGCGACGAAGGCGTCGATGGTCTCGGCCAGATGCGCGATCGCGCTATAGGGCTTGCCCATGCGGATCGGCGGCCCGTCCGGGCGCGGCGGCGAGATCATCAGCACGGCGGTCTCGCCGCCCGGCCGTGTCAGGCGCTCATAGGCGCGCGTCGAGGCGTCGCCGAGCATGAAGTCGCGCCGTGCCTCGCCCCAGCCGGCGCCGTCGATGAGCTTGCGCGCCGCGACCGCGATGGCGAGGCGCTGCTTCCAGAGCACGCCGCCGGACAGATCGGCGATGCGGCCGGTTTCCGGATTGTCGGGATCGATGTCGAGCAGGATGTCGAGGCGCCGCCCGGCCGGCAGGCGCCCGCCCGCGCGGTCGGGCCATTCGACCAGCATCACCGCCTGGTCGACATCCTCGACCAGGCCGAGATCGTCGAGCTCGTCCGGCGAGCGCACGCGATAGAGATCGGCATGCAGAACCGGGCCACGCGGCGTCTCGTAGCTCTGCACGAGGGTGAAGGTCGGGCTCGGCGCCTCCAGCGCGGGGTCGCCGGCGAGCTCGCGCAGGATGGCGCGCGCCATCAGCGACTTGCCCGAGCCGAGATGGCCGGAGAGCGCGACGATGTCGCCGGGCTTGACGATGGCGGCGATGTCGGCGGCGAGGCGTATCGTCGCCGCCTCATTCGCCAGCAGGAGCCGGTGCGTGCCGGCCGCGCGGGCTTCCTCGGTCATTCGGCAGCGTCCGAGAGCGGCAGGCCCTGGGCCGGGAAGATCGCGGTGACGCGCGTGCCCTGCCCCGGCGTGGAGTCGAGTTCGACATGGCCGCCATGGAGCTCGACGATCGAGCGCACGATCGAGAGCCCCAGGCCGACGCCGCGATGGGTCGAGCCGAGAGAATGGCTTTCGAAGCGCTCGAACACCTTCTCCTTGACCTCCGCGGGGATGCCGCGGCCCTGATCGGTGACGGTGAGGCGGATGTCGCCGCCCTGCCGCGTCGCCCTGACGCCGATGGTCTGGCCGGGCGAGGAGAAGCCGATCGCGTTGGAGAGCAGATTGAACAGCACCTGCCGCAGGCGCTTGCCATCCGCCCGCAGCGGCCCGGTGCGCGGATCGATCTCGACCTTGAGCGACAATTTGCTGTCGGTCAGCCGGTCCTGAAGCCCGGCCGCCGCCTGCGCGATGGTGTCGGCGACGTCGACATCCTGCATGTCGAGCGTCAGCGCACCATTGTCGATGGTGGCGAGGTCGAGGATGTCGTTGATGATGGCGAGCAGCGCGCCCGAGGAGCGCACGATATGGGAGGTGTAGTCGCGCTGCTTCTCGTTGAGCGCGCCGACGGTCTCGGTGCCAAGGAGCTGGGCGAAGCCGATGATGTTGGTCAGCGGCGAGCGCAGTTCGTAGGAGACGTGGTGGACGAAGTCCTCGCGCAGCCGCGAGACCTTCTCCAGCGCGTCGTTCTTCTCGGTCAGCGCCCGTTCGACATTCACGCTGGCGGTGACGTCGGCGAAGGAGATCAGCGTCGCGCCGTCGGGCAGCGGCGCGGCCGCCATATCGAGCACGGTGCCGTCGCGGCGCTCGATCCGGCAGCGATAATCCTCGCGCGCATCGCGCACGCCGGTGACGGTGCTGAGCAATTCGCGCCAGACCTCGTCCTGCGGGAAGAGCGGCCGGCAAAGCCCGACCACCTCGTCGATATGCGGGCCGCTGGCGAGCAGGTCGGCGTCGATGCGCCAGGATTGGGCGAAGGCTGGGTTCGAGAGCTTGAGGCGCCCGTCGGAGCCGAACACGGCGACGCCCTCGCGCAGCGAATCCAGCGTCTCGCGCTGGGTGCGGGTCAGCGCGTTGAAGCGCGATTCCAGCGTGAAGCGTTCGGTGACGTCGTCATAGAGATAGGTGACGCCGCCTTGCGGGTTGGGGCTGGAGACGACGTGTATGGTGCGCCCATCGGGCAGGTACCACCAATCCTCATTCGCGCGCGTGGCGGTATAGGCGGCGTGAACGCCCGTTTTCCAGCTCCGGTAGTCGCCGAGTTCAGGCAAGCGGCGCTCGGCGCGCAGGCGGTCGAGGATCTCGCCATCGGTCGGCTGGCCGTCGAGGAAGGCCGGATCGAGCGACCAGAGCGCGTCGAAGCCGGCATTGCGGTAGAGCAGCCGCTGCGTGCCGTCGAAGGCCGCCACCGCCGTCTTCAGCCGGTCGAGCGTGCGGACATGGGCGTCCATCTGGCGCTGCAGATCGTTGCGCACCGCTTCCAGCTCGCTCATATCCGTGGCCAGGCCAGCGAAGCCGGTCGCAGTCGGCAATTCGACGACGTCGAGCGTCCGGCGCTGGCCGGCGACGATGGCCGGGGTGCGGATCGCGAAGGGGTTGCCCTCGCGGCGCGCACGCGCCGCCGCCTCGCGCTCGTTGCGATCGAGCAGCTCCATCCCGCTCTTGGCGGCTGTCGCTGCATCGCCGGCCTCGACCGCGCCCGCATAGGCGGCGTTGACCCAGAGCAGACGTCCGTCGGCATCGCGCATCCAGGCCGGGTGAGGCAGCCCGGCGAGTAGGCTCGACAGCGCCGCATGGTCTCCCGTGACCCGCTCCAGCTCGCTGCGCAGCGTCATCACCTGCGCCCGCTCGCCGGTGACCTCGCGGAAGCGGATGACAGCGCGCCCGGCGACGGGCCGGCCCTCGATATCGACGAAAGGCCCGGCCTTGCTGCGGATCGTGAAGCTGAAGGCCTCGCCGCGCTCCTTCAGCGCGTCGGTGGCCAGTTCCAGCCGCTTGGCGTCGGTCGGCGTCGCCCAACTGCCATAGGCCAGCGCCAGCGCCGCCCCGGGTGCGCCGAGGAAGCCGCTGTCGCCCTCGAAGACCGGCTGTGCGTCGCGCCCGTTCCAGCTCGCGACCACCTGCGGATCGGCGGCGAGCAGGATGGAAAGCCGCTCCTGATGGCCGCGCGCCGCCTCCAGCTCGCTCGCGAGCCTGGCCTCGCGCCGCTGCCAGCGCGTGCGCTCGCGGACATAGACGAGGGATGTCGTCGTGGCGAAGACGGCAAGACCCGCCAGGATGATGGAGAGCGCGCCGGTGCTCACCGTATCGAGCTTGGCCGGCGACAGCAGGTCGCTCTGGGCCATGGCAGGCACGGGAAGCAGGGCCAATGCGGGCAGAAGCCCGTGTGGACGCCAGCCGCCACCTCGTCCCTGTCGCCTCGCACGTCTCATTCCGCGTCTGTCGCCTCTTGGGCGGCCGGGCGGCCGCCAACATCGCCGGTCTCGTCGGAATCGGTATCGCGGAGCCGGGCGTTACACCCTCCCCGGCGGCCGATCCACGCGCGCCACCACGCCAATCACTATAGAGCTTGAACCGGGAGCCGCGCCGTCGCAGCACCCCGAATCAGCCCCACTGTAATCGTCGCCTGACTCCGTCAGGAAGTGCTTAATCGCAGGTAAACGGAGAGTTTTTCGAGGCGCACTCGAAGGAGGCGCACCCGCATCAAGGTCTAGATATTCTATGCCCCGAAACCACTATTAGTTGTGTTCTTGTTTTATTCCGAAGGCATCATCAGACCGAAAAAAGGCCCGGCTTGCGCCGGGCCTCGTCGTTCATGCCGCTGCGCGGCTGTCAGTAGCGGTAGAGCTCGGGCTTGAACGGCCCGGCCTGCGGCACGCCGATGTACTTCGCCTGGGCGTCATTGAGCTTGGTGAGCTTGGCGCCGACCTTGGCGAGATGGAGCGCCGCGACCTTCTCGTCGAGATGCTTCGGCAGGGTGTAGACGTTGTTCTGGTAGTTGGCGTGATGGTTCCAGAGCTCGATCTGGGCGAGCGTCTGGTTCGAGAACGAGCAGGACATCACGAAGGACGGGTGGCCCGTGGCGTTGCCGAGGTTCACCAGGCGGCCTTCCGAGAGCAGGATGATGCGCTTGCCGTCGGGGAACTCGACCTCGTCGACCTGCGGCTTGACGTTGTCCCACTTGAAGTTCTTCAGGCCGGCGACCTGAATCTCCGAGTCGAAATGGCCGATATTGCAGACGATGGCGCGGTGCTTCATCGCGCGCATGTGGTCGACGGTGATGACGTCGAGATTGCCGGTCGCCGTGCAGAAGATGTCGCCGCGCGGGGCAGCGTCTTCCATGGTCACGACCTCATAGCCTTCCATCGCCGCCTGCAGGGCGCAGATCGGGTCGATCTCGGTGACGAGCACGCGGCAGCCGGCCTGGCGCAGCGAGGCGGCCGAGCCCTTGCCGACGTCGCCATAACCGGCGACGACCGCGACCTTGCCCGACATCATCACGTCGGTGCCGCGGCGGATGGCGTCGACCAGCGACTCGCGGCAGCCATAGAGGTTGTCGAATTTCGACTTGGTGACGCTGTCGTTGACGTTGATCGCCGGGAACGGCAGGCGATTGGCCTTGGCCAGTTCGTAGAGGCGATGCACGCCGGTGGTGGTCTCCTCGGAGACGCCCTTGATCGCGGCGCGGGTCTTGGTGAACCAGCCCGGATTGGCCTTAAGCTGGCGCTTGATCAGCGCGAAGAAGATCGTCTCTTCCTCATTGCCCGGCTTGTCGAGGAACTCGGCCTTGCCGGCCTCGGCCTCGGCGCCGAGGATGATCAGCATGGTCAGGTCGCCGCCATCGTCGAGGATCATGTTCGGCGTGCCGCCGTCGCCCCAGGTGGCGGTCTTCAGCACATACTCCCAATACTCTTCCAGCGTCTCGCCCTTGATGGCGAAGACGGGGGTGCCGGTCGCGGCGATCGCGGCGGCGGCGTGGTCCTGGGTCGAGAAGATGTTGCAGGACGACCAGCGCACATCGGCGCCGAGTTCCTTCAGCGTCTCGATCAGCACGGCGGTCTGGATGGTCATGTGCAGGCAGCCGGCAATGCGCGCGCCCTTGAGCGGGGCCTTGCCCTTGTGCTCGGCGCGGATCGCCATCAGGCCCGGCATCTCGTCCTGGGCCATGTTGATTTCCTTGCGGCCGTAATCCGCAAGCGAGATGTCCTTGACGATGTAGTCCTGCGACACGGGGAAGCTCCAATCGCTCGCTGAATGATGGCGGCTCTCTAGCAGTGCCAGCGGCGGAAGGCAATCAAAGATATAAAGATGTCTTTATATGATCGTTTTCGACATCGATCCTCGCGACCCATCCTGAGAGGCTGAGTTTTTTCGATCGGGCTGTAAGATCGGCTGATGACGCTCGAACAGCTCCGCATCTTCGTCGCCGTCGCCGAACGGGAGCATCTGACGCAAGGCGCCCGCGCCCTCAACCTGACGCAATCGGCGGTCAGCTCGGCGATCGCCGCGCTGGAAGCGCGCTACGCCACCAAGCTGTTCGACCGGATCGGCCGGCGGATCGCCCTCACCGATGCCGGGCGGCTCTTCCTCGCCGAGGCACGCGCCGTGCTGGCGCGAGCCGCCGCTGCCGAGGCCGTGCTCATCGACCTCGCCGGGCTGTCGCGCGGCGCGCTCTCGCTGATGGCGAGCCAGACCGTGGCGAATTACTGGCTGCCGCCGCTGATCCAGCGCTACCGTGCCGTCCATCCCGGCATCACTGTGAGCCTGGGCATCGACAATACCGAGACCGTCACGGCCGCGATCCATGACGGCGCGGCCGATCTCGGCTTCATCGAAGGCGCGATCGACGATCCGACGCTCGCCGTGACCGCCGTGGCGGAGGACGAGCTGGTGATCGTCGTGCCGGCCGGACATTCCTGGGCAGGGCAGCCACCCGCCTCCGAGGCCTTGCAGCAAGGGCCATGGGTGCTGCGTGAGCCCGGCTCCGGCACGCGCGCCATGTTCGAGGCGGCGCTGCCGGGGCTCGGCCTCGCGCCGGATGATCTTACTGTCGCGCTGGAGCTGCCCTCGAACGAAGCCATCTGCTCCGCCGTCGCGGCCGGCGCCGGCGCGACGGCGATTTCGCGGCTCGTCGCGGCCAATGCCATCGCCGCCGGCCGGCTCGCCACCGTCGCCATCGCGCTGCCCAAACGGCATTTCTTCGTGCTGCGCCACAAGGAACGCTATCTCTCCAAGGCGGCGAAAGCCTTCTTCGACCTCGCGCATGCGCCGCCGGCCGTCTGAGCGACCCTCCCCCGAGCCTCCGGACAAGGACAAGCCACTCACGACGGAGGGCGCATCGGTTGACAGAGATGAAATGTTATACTGTAACAAATTATCCTTTGTCCAAACCGGGCTCCTTCCGATGGCCGCATCTTCTCTCCTCCTCGACCGGCGCCTGCCGGTCACGGTCCTTTCCGGCTTCCTTGGCGCCGGCAAGACCACCTTGCTCAATCACATCCTGAACAACCGCGAGGGCCGGCGCGTCGCCGTCATCGTCAACGACATGAGCGAGGTGAACATCGACGCCGATCTCGTGCGCGAGGGCGGGGCCAACCTCTCCAAGACCGAGGAGAGCCTGGTCGAGATGAGCAATGGCTGCATCTGCTGCACATTGCGCGACGATTTGCTGACCGAGGTGCGACGCCTCGCCGAGGAGCGCAAATTCGATTACCTGCTGATCGAGGGCACCGGCATCGCCGAGCCCCTGCCGATCGCCGCGACCTTCTCCTTCCGCGACGAAGAGGATCGCTCGCTCGACGACGTCGCCCGGCTCGACACGATGGCGACGGTGGTCGATGCGCTCAACCTGCTGAAAGACTACGACAGCCGCGATTTCTTGGGCGATCGTGGCGAGACGGCCGGCGAAGGCGATGAGCGCACGCTGGTCGATCTCCTGGTCGAGCAGATCGAATTCGCCGATGTCGTGGTGATCAACAAGGCGAGCGAGGTCTCGGCCGAAGAGCTGGAGAGGGTCAGGCAGGTGGTGCGCGGGCTCAATGCCGATGCCCGCATCGTCGAGGCCGATTTCGGCCGCGTGCCGCTCGACCGGCTGCTCGATACGAAGCTCTACAGCGAGGAGAAGGCGCAGACCCATCCCCTCTGGCACAAGGAGCTCTATGGCTTCCGCGACCATGTGCCGGAGACCGAGGAATACGGCATCCGCTCCTTCGTCTACCGGGCGCGCCGGCCGTTCCATCCGCTGAAGCTGCATGAGCTCATGGCTCAGCGCCTCCCGGGCGTGATCCGGGCCAAGGGACATTTCTGGCTGGCAAGCCGGCCGCATTGGGTCGGCGAATACTCGCTGGCCGGGCGGATCACCCGCACCGAAGCGATGGGGCGCTGGTGGGCGGCGGTGCCCCGGGAGCGCTGGCCGCGCTCGGAGGAGTTCCAGTCGCTGATGCGCAAGCACTGGTCGCCGACATGGGGCGACCGGCGCCAGGAAATGGTGTTCATCGGCGGGCCGGAGATGGACGAGGCGGCGATCCGCGCCGAGCTCGATTCCTGCCTGACCGGCAGCCCGGCAACCGGGCTGACGCAGGCGCTGCTCGGGCTGGAAGACCCGTTTCCGCGTTGGGATCGCGACGCGGCCTGAACCTCAGGCCGCCGCGGCCGAACTCGGCGCAGCCCGCATCAGCATGCCGAACAGATCGCGCGGATCATCGGGATCCGCGATCAGGTCGAGATCGACATAGGTGCCGGCCTCGCGGATGCGCTCATGGACATAGCGCAGCGCCGAGAAATCCTCGATGGCGAAGCCGACCGAGTCGAACAGCGTGATCTGGCTGGAATCGGTGCGGCCTTGAGCCGCCCCGGCGATGACCTTCCAGAGTTCCTCGACCGGGTGGTCGGGATCGAGTTGCTGGATGTCGCCCTCGATGCGGGTCTGGGGCGGATACTCGACGAAGATCGAGGACCGCAGCAGCACGTCGCGGTGGATCTCGGTCTTGCCGGGGCAATCGCCGCCGACTGCGTTGATATGGATGCCGGCGCCGACCATGTTGTCGGTCAGGATCGTGGCGTATTGCTTGTCGGCGGTGACGGTGGTCACGATCTCCGCGCCCTCGACCGCTTCCATCGCGGTGGCGCAGCGGGTGATCCTGAAACCGTGGCGCGCGAGGTTGCGGGCGCATTTCTCGGTTGCGGCCGGATCGACGTCATAGAGCCGCAGATTCTCGATGCCGAGCAGGGCGCGGAAGGCGAAGGCCTGGAACTCGGACTGCGCGCCGTTGCCGATGATCGCCATGGTCGCCGCGTGCTTCGGCGCGAGGTGTCTGGCCGCCACCGCCGACATCGCCGCCGTGCGCAATGCCGTCAGGATGGTCATCTCCGAAAGCAGGACCGGATAGCCGGTCGCGACATCGGAGAGCAGGCCGAAGGCGGTGACCGTCTGCAAGCCGGCCTTCATGTTCTTGGGATGGCCGTTGACGTATTTGAAGCCGTAGAGCTTGCCGTCGCTGGTCGGCATCAATTCGATCACGCCTTCGAGGCTGTGCGAGGCGATGCGCGGCGTCTTGTCGAATATCTCCCAGCGCCGGAAATCCTGCTCGATATAAGCCGCGATGTCGGACAGCATCCGCTCGATGCCGATCGCATGGACCAGCTTCATCATGTGGTCGACGCTGACGAAGGGCACGACGTTGAGCTGCTGAATCATGGGTCCCCGCGCTGTTCTTATGGAGGAGCCATTCTCCGTGTTTTCAGCGGCAGGTGATAGAAGCCAAATCGACCTGATCGGCGCCGATATTGATCAGATCGATAAAGTCGATTATCCATTCTGAGCAATGGATGATATCGACCAGCGTCTCATCACCCTGCTGCGCCATGACGGGCGCCGCAGCATATCGGACCTCGCCACCGATCTCGGCCTGACGCGGGCGACGGTGCGCGCCCGGCTGGAGAAGCTGGAGCAATCGGGCGAGATCATCGGCTTCACCGTGATCCTGCGCTCGGACGCGATCGACCTGCCGGTGCGCGGCATCACCATGATCGAGATCGCAGGCCAGGCGGCCGATGCGGTCATCACCGCGCTCTCCGGCTTCAGCGAGGTCTCCAGCATCCACACCACCAACGGCAACTGGGACCTCGTGGTCGAGCTCGGCACCTCCGACCTGATCGCCTTCGACCAGGTGCTGCGGCGCATCCGCCTGATCCCCGGCGTCACCAACAGCGAGACCAGCCTGCTGCTGGCGACGCCCCGCAGCGTCAAGGCGCGGCTCTGAGCACACTCATCTCCACCGCCATCCCGGGCGAAGCGAAGCGTAGACCCGGGATGACGCGGTGGTTCTCGTGAAGAACAGGCCCGGCGCGTCCTCGCACAAGAAGCGCCACTGCATGGCCGCCATCCGCAAACGCGACACGGTGCCCGGTGACAGGCGCGGATCCGCCCCCTAACGTTATGCCCCGTCAGATACAGCGTCGATGGCGGCCGGCGATGCATGATCGCGCAAGGCGGCCCGTTCGCATCCGACACCGACAGTTTCCGCTCGGGGCATCGATCGCCAGCCGCTTCCGGCAGGCTGTCCGCGCGCCCGAGCCAAGACAAGGCAGGAGACCAGACCATGGCGCATGAGCTCGAATTCTATATCGACGGCCAGTGGGTGAAGCCCTCGGGCAACCGCACGCTCGGCGTGATCGATCCGTCGAACGAGGAGGTCTTCGCCACGATCGCGCTCGGCGAGCAGGCCGATGTCGACAAGGCCGTCGCGGCCGCACGCGCCGCCTTCCCGGCCTTCGCCGCGACCTCCAAGGCCGAGCGCCTCGCCCTGATGCGCCGCCTCGCCGAGGCCTACAAGAAGCGCTACGACGCCATCGCCGATATCCTGTCGCGCGAGATGGGCGCGCCGAAGGAGCTGGCGCACCGCGCGCAGGCCGCGATGGGCACCGCCCATCTCGCCAAGATGATCGAGACCCTCGAAAACTTCGAGTTCGAGGAGCTGCGCGGCACCACCCTGATCGCCAAGGAGCCGATCGGAGTCGTCGGCATGATCACGCCGTGGAACTGGCCGCTCAACCAGATCATGTGCAAGGTCGCGCCCGCGCTTGCCGCCGGCTGCACCATGGTGCTGAAGCCCTCCGAGATCGCGCCGCTCAACGCCATCATCTTCGCCGAGGCGATGGACGAGGCCGGCGTGCCTAAGGGCGTGTTCAACCTCGTCAACGGCGACGGCCCGACGGTCGGCGAGGCCATTTCGCGCCATCCGGGCGTCGACATGGTCTCCTTCACCGGCTCGACGCGGGCCGGCATTCTCGTCGCCAAGGCGGCGGCGGACACGGTCAAGCGCGTGCACCAGGAGCTCGGCGGCAAGTCGGCCAATATCATCCTGGACGATGCCGACCTGAAGAAGTCGGTGAAGCTCGGCGTCGAGAGCGTGATGCGCAACTCCGGCCAGTCCTGCAACGCGCCGACCCGGATGTTCGTGCCGGAGAAGCTGCATGAGGAGGCGCTTGCCATCGCCAAGCAGGTGGCCGAGCCGCTCAAGGTCGGCGCTCCCTCGGCGGACGGCGTCTTCCTCGGCCCGGTCGTCAGCGAGGTCCAGTACGAGAAGATCCAGCGCCTGATCGAGGCCGGCATCAAGGAAGGCGCGACGCTGGTCACCGGCGGCACGGGCCGTCCGGAAGGCCTCAATCGCGGCTACTATGTCCGCCCGACGGTGTTCGGCGGCGTGACCGACGAGATGACCATCGCCCGCGAGGAAATCTTTGGCCCCGTGCTGTCGATCCTGCCCTACAAGAGCGACGACGAAGTCGTCTCGCGCGCCAACGACACGCCCTATGGCCTGGCTTCCTATGTCCAGTCCGGCTCTCAGGAGCGCGCGCGCAAGATCGCCTCGCAGATGCGCTCGGGCAATGTCTACATCAACTATCCGGCCTGGGATGCGGGCGCGCCCTTCGGCGGCTACAAGCAGTCCGGCAACGGCCGCGAATACGCCGATTTCGGCCTCGAGGAGTTCCTCGAGATCAAGGGCACGGTCGGCTACGCCGCGGCCTGATCGGATCGCGACCCGATAGACAACGAGGCCCGGTGGACGCAATGCCACCGGGCCTTCATCTTATCCGCCATTCAATCGATTGAGAGGCTTGAGTCATGGTCAATCCCAACCGCTATGACGCGATGCGCTACAACCGCTGCGGCCGCAGCGGACTGATGCTGCCGGCGCTTTCGCTCGGCCTCTGGCAGAATTTCGGCGAGACCGGTGCCCGTGCCAATATGCGCGAGATCTGCCGCACGGCCTTCGATCTCGGCATCACCCATTTCGACCTCGCCAATAATTACGGTCCGCCCCCAGGCTCTGCCGAAACCGCCTTCGGCGAGATTCTCAGCCAGGACTTCGCCGGCTATCGCGACGAGCTGGTGATCTCGACCAAGGCCGGCTACCGGATGTGGCCCGGCCCCTATGGCGAATGGGGCAGCCGCAAATACCTGATCTCCAGCCTCGACCAGAGCCTGAAGCGGATGAAGCTCGACTATGTCGACATCTTCTACTCGCACCGCTTCGACCCGAACACGCCGCTGGAGGAGACGATGGGCGCGCTCGATGCCATCGTGCGCCAGGGCAAGGCGCTCTATGTCGGCCTATCCTCCTACAACTCGAAGCGCACGCAGGAGGCGGTCGCGATCCTGCGCCGGCTCGGCACGCCCTGCCTGATCCACCAGCCGAGCTATTCGATGCTCAACCGCTGGATCGAGGAGGACGGTTTGCTCGACACGCTCGACGCGGAAGGGATCGGCTCGATCGTGTTCTCGCCGCTGGCGCAGGGCATGCTGACCGACAAGTACCTGAAGGGCGTGCCGGCCGGCAGCCGCGCCGACAAGAAGGCGCCCTCCTTCCGCGAAGGCTTCCTCAGCGACGACAACATCCAGCACATCGCGGCGCTGAACGAGATTGCCAGGGCGCGGGGCCAGAGCCTCGCCCAGATGGCAATCGCCTGGGTATTGCGCGGCGGGCGCGTGACCTCGGCCCTGATCGGCGCGAGCCGGCCGGAACAGGTGACGGATTGCGTCGCGGCGCTGAAGAACCCCGAGTTCTCGGCCGAAGAACTGGCCGCGATCGACCGGCATGCCGTCGATGGCGGGATCAACATCTGGGCGGCTTCGGCGGAGCGGTAGACTCAGCCGTCCTGCTCGGGCTTGACCCGAGCATCTCTCAAACCAGAGCCCTCTCGTCCCGAGGTTCTCGGGTCGCCGCTATGCGGCGCCCGAAAATGACGGCCTTGGTCAATCCTCCTCCGGCGCCGCCGCGATCGGCAAGGCGCTGGAGCGCTTCACCTGACCCAGCGCGAAACTCGACTCGATCGAGGCGACGCCGTCGAGGCGGGTGAGCTTGTCCTTGAGGAAGCGTTCATAGGCCGGCAGGTCGCGCACGACGATGCGCAGCAGATAATCGCGCTGGCCGGTCATCAGATAGCAGTCGACCACCTCGGGCCAGCGCGCCACCGCCTGCGAGAAGCGGTCGAGCTCGTCCTCGCGCTGGCGTTCCAGCCTGATCGAGACGAAGACGCTGACCGGCAGGCCGACCTTGGTCTGGTCGATGATCGCGGCATAGCCCTGGATGACGCCCGCCTCTTCGAGGATGCGGATGCGCCGCGCGCAGGGCGAGGCGGAGAGGCCGACCCGCTCGGCCAATTCCTGCACCGAGAGGCGCGAATTGGTCTGCAATTCCGCGATGATCTTGCGGTCGAGCGCATCGAGGCGCGGGCGGGCCATCCTTGTCCTCCGGCGGATCAGGTTCCGCCGTTCTACAGGACGGCGAGCATTCCGCCATCGACATAGATGATCTGGCCGTTGACGTAGTCGGAGGCCGGCGCGGCGAGGAAGACGGCGGCGCCGATCAGTTCCTCCGGCTTGCCCCAGCGCTTGGACGGGGTGCGGCCCTTGACCCAGGCGTCGAAGGTCGGGTTCTCGATCAGCGCCTGGTTCATGTCGGTCAGCATGTAGCCGGGGCCGATGGCATTGGCCTGGATGCCGTGCTCGGCCCATTCGGCGGCCATCGCCTGGGTCAGCATCTTGATGCCGCCCTTGGCGACCGTATAGGGCGCGACGGTGGCCCGGGCCAGCGCTGAGGTCAGCGAGCCGATGTTGATGACCTTGCCGTGGCCGCGCGCGATCATGCGCTTCGCGGCTTCCCGGCCGATGACGAAGGCGGAGGTCAGGTTGGTGTCGATGACCCGCTGCCAATCGGCCGTCGCCAGCTCGACCATCGGCTTGCGAAACTGGATGCCGGCATTGTTGACGAGGATGTCGACCGCGATGCCGGCGGCGTCGAAGCCGGCGAAGGCCTTGACGACTTCATCCTCGGAGGTGACGTCGAAGGGCGCGGCATCGGCCTCATGGCCGGCCTGACGCATCTCCTTGACGGCGGTCGCGACCCGTTCCGCATCCGTGCCGTTGACGAGAATGCGGGCGCCGGCCGCCGCCAGCCCCTCCGCCATGGCGCGGCCGAGCCCGCGCGAGGAACCGGTGACGAGGGCCGTGCGGCCGGTGAGATCGAAGAGGGGATTGGTCATCACGTCATCTCAGAGGCTGGAGCGGCGGACCGTCAGGTCCGAGCGCTCGAACACCGCCGGCAGCAATTCAACGCCGAGGCCCGGAGCCTCCATCGGGTAGACATAGCCACCCTCGATCCGCGGCATCTCGGTGACGAGCTCCTTGTACCAGCCGGTGTAGAAGGCGCGTACCGATTCCTGGATCAGCGTATTGGGCTGGCTGAAGGAGGCGTGGATCGCCGCGATGAAGCCGACCGGGCCGATGCAGTCATGCGGCGCGAAGGGGCGGTGATAGGTCTCCGCCATCGCCGCGATCTTGCGGCCCTCGGTGAGCCCGCCGGTCCAGCACAGATCGGCCATCACGACATGCATCGCGTCGCGGTCGAGCATGTCCTTGTAGGGGAAGCGCGAGCCCAGCGTCTCGCTCGCGGTCACCGAGACAGTGGTCGAGCGGGCGAATTCGGCCAGCGCCTGCGGCGAGTTCATCCGGATCGGGTCCTCGTACCAGCTCGGCTCGTATTGCTCGAGCACGCGGGCGATCTTGATCGCGGTCGGCAGGTTCCAGAGCGAGTGGAACTCGACCATGATTTCCATCTTGTCGCCGACGGCCTTGCGGATCTTCTCGAAGGGCTCGCAGGCCTTGCGCATCTGGTCGGGCGTGATGAACAGGCCCTGGTTCTCGATCGCCGGGGGATCGAAGGGCCAGATCTTCATCGCGGTGATGCCGCTTTCGAGCAGGCTTTCGGCGACCTCGTCGGCACGGGTCATGAAGCCGTGCAGGTCTTCATAGGGGCCCTCGGAGTGCCCGAAATTCCAGGTCGAGACCGGCTTGATGTTGTGCGAGCGGACATATCCATAGCCGGCACAGGTGTTGTAGATGCGCTGCTTGTCGCGGCAGAGGCCGCCCAGCATCTGGTGGACCGGCTGGCCGCAGACCTTGCCGAAGATGTCCCAGAGCGCGATGTCGACGGCCGAGGTCGCGCGCGATTCCGCACCCGTCGAGGCCTGCGCCATCGGCAGGTTGGTCATCTCCTTGTGCAGCGCCTCGATATGCAGCGGGTTCTTGCCGAGGAGCCGCATGGCGAGCGTGTCGTGGAGATGGGCCTCCACCGAGGCCGCGCCGTAGAAGGTCTCGCCGAGGCCGATCACCCCCGCATCGGTGTGCACGCGCACCCAGAGGACATTGGCGAACTCCTCGGTCCGCAACGTCTCGATCGCTGTGATTTTCAAAGTCCGCCTCCCTGGCGAGGGCTGGCTTCGACTTTGGTCGTGCCCTCCCATCCTTTACCCGCGCTTCCGTCGGCCTAGGATGGCGACGGAGCGTGCCGACCATAAGAGCGCTTGTAAAATATCACAACATGTTTATCGTCGCCGGCAAGCATGGGCCGGCAAGAGCCCGCTGCGGAGGAAACATGGCAAGACGCAAGGAGGAGCCGAAGCTCGCCGAGCTCGATGCGCTCGAGCCGCTGCCGCGCCGCAACCGCCTGAACTTCTTCGAACTGGCTTATGAACGCATCGAGTCGATGCTGATCGATTGCCAGCTCAAGCCCGGCCGCCTGCTGACGATGCAGGATCTGCAGGATCTGACCGGCTTCGGCCGCACCCCCGTCCACCACGCCGTCAACCGGCTCGCGGCGGACACGCTGATCAATATTCGCCCCCGGCATGGGCTCCAGATCGCGCCGATCGACCTGGCGCGCGAACGCGTGCTGCTCAAGCTGCGCGGCGATCTCGAGCGCTTCGTCGCGCGGCTCGCCGCCGAGCGCGCCGGGCCGACCCACCGCAACCAGATGCTGCATATGGCCCGGCTGCTCCGCGACCGCCGCGAGGAGCTGACGCTGGCCGAATTCAACAGCCTCGACCGGCGCATCGACCAGATGATCCTGGCGGCGGCGGGCGAGCCTTTCCTCGAGCATACGCTGAGGCCGCTGCACACCATCTTCCGACGCATCGGCTTCATCCATCACAGCTACATGCCCGGCCAGCACAATCTGGACGGGACCATCGACCATCATCTCGCCCTGCTCAACGGCATCGCCTCGTCGCAGGCCGAGCGCGCCATCGCCGCCTCCGAAAAGCTGATCGCCTTCGTCGACACCATGTTCGACGAGATGGAGGAGAACATCGATCCCTCCCTGCTCGACTGCAGCGTCGAGCCGCTGCTGCCCCGCTAAACTCCCGAACCGCCGGACATCCGAGACCATGCGCATCATCTTCCACGGCGAGAACGCCGCCAGCTTCAGCCACGGTTTCGCCGATCTGCTCGGCGGGCCGGCCGAGATCCAATTGCTGCCGGATGTGCTGGAGACCGAGGCGGAGCAGGCGGCCTATGCGCAGGCGCAGGCCATCATCGGCGTGAAGTTCGACGCGAGCCTGCCGGTACCGGCGGGGCTCAAGCTCTTCCATGTGCCGGGCGCCGGCTACGATGCCGTCAATCTCGACCTGCTGCCGGCTTCCGCCGCCGTGTGCAACTGCTTCGGCCACGAGCAGGCCATCGCGGAATATGTGATGAGCGCCCTGCTCGCCCGCGCGATCCCGCTCGCCGACGCCGACCAGCGGCTGCGCCAGGGCGACTGGGCCTATTGGGCCGGCGCGCCGGAGCGGGTGCATGACGAGATCGCCGGCCGGACCATCGGCCTCCTCGGCTTCGGCCATATCGGCAAGGCGATCGCCGCCCGCGCCAAGGCCTTCGAGATGCAGGTGCATGTCGCCAACCGAAGCCCGGTCGCGCCCTCGCCCCTCGTCGACCGCGCCTTCACCCTCGACCAGCTCGCTGCCTTCTGCGGCTCGGTCGATGTCGTCGTCGTCTCGGTGCCGCTGACGGAGGAGACCAAGGGCATCGTCGGCGCCGCGGCCTTCGCGGCGATGCGGCCCGACGCCGTCGTGGTCAATGTCGGGCGCGGGCCGACCATCGACGAAGAGGCGCTTTACGACGCCCTGAAGAGCCGCCGCATCGGCGGCGCGATCATCGACACCTGGTACCGTTATCCACAGGCTGGGGATGCCACGCCGCTGCCGTCGAAACTGCCTTTCCACGAGCTTTCAAACGTTTTAATGACCCCGCATATGTCCGGCTGGACCAGCGGAACGATCCGGCGGCGCCAGGCGGTCATTGCTGGTAACATCAGGCGCCGTTTCTCCGGCGAGCCGCTGGAGAACGTCGTCCGAAGGGGACAGTGAACCGAGAGGCATAACCACTTCTCGCCCATCAACCGGCCACAAGAAGCCGGGGACCAATCAGCGCGAATGCACCACAACGGGAGACGTCCAGTGAATATCCTCAAGCGTATCAAGATCGCCGGCGTGGCTCTCGCGCTCGGCGCCGGCATGTTCGCGGCGAGCCAGGCCTCGGCCCAGTCGATCACCGACATCATCAAGCGCGGCTCGGTCAAGATCGGCGTGCTGATCGGCGCCCCGCCCTATGGCTCGGTCGACTCGCAGGGCAACGCCATCGGCTATGACGCCGACGTCATCGCGCTGATCGGCAAATATCTCGGCGTCAAGGTCGAGATGGTGCAGCTCACCCCGCCGGCCCGCATCCCGGCGCTGGAGGCCAACAAGGTCGACTTCCTCGTCGCCACGCTGGCGCCCACGCCCGAGCGCGCCAAGGCGGTGATGTTCTCCATCCCCTACAGCGCCTTCCAGACCGGCATCTATGCCAAGAAGAACGTCGCCATCAAAACCTGGGACGACCTCAAGGGCCGCAAGGTCGGCGTCAACCGCGGCTCCAGCGTCGAGCGCGAGTTCACCAGCCGCGAGAAGGAGCTGAACCTCACCATCCTGCGCTTCGAGGACGACGCCACCACCATGCAGGCGCTGTTCTCCGGCCAGGTCGAGGCCATCGCCGGCCCCGACGCCCAGGCCAACGCCGCCATGAAGGCGCGCGGCGAGACCGAGACCGAGCTGAAGTTCGTGTTCGGCGTGCAGCCGAACTCGATGACCATGCGCAAGGACGCCTGGGAGCTGCGCCAGTGGCTCAACAACTTCATCTACTACGTCAAGCAGAACGGCGAGCTCGACGCGATCGCGCAGAAGTGGGTCGGCAGCCCGCTGCCGCCGCTGCCGACCTTCTGATCCAACCCTCCGATCGGACCTGCCGGCGCGCCTGAGCGCGCGCCGGCGACCCTCGACCTCGCAGGCCGAAGGAGCGCGCCGTTGCTCTTCCAAGACGTCCTTTCCAAATGGCCGATGATCCTGCACGGGGTCTGGCTCACGATCGCGCTGTCCTTCGTCGCGATCGCGCTCGGCCTCGTCCTGGCGACGGGCATGACCGCGCTGCGCAGCCTCGCGGGCAGCTGGGCCGGCTATCTCGTCGACGCCTATGTCGAACTGATGCGCAACACGCCCTTCCTGGTGCAGCTCTTCATGATCTTCTTCGGGCTGCCGCAGTTGGGTATCCGCCTGAACGGGCTCGAAGCCTCCGTTCTGGCGATGACGCTCAATCTCGCCGCTTACGCCACCGAGATCATCCGCGCCGGCGTCGATTCCATCCATAAATCGCAGATCGAGGCCGGTCTCGCGCTGGCGATGACCAAATGGCAGGTCCTGAAGCATGTCATCCTGCAGCCGGCCTTCGCCCGTGTCTGGCCGGCGCTGTCGAGCCAGTTCGTGCTGATGATGCTGGCCTCCAGCATCTGCTCCTTCGTCTCGGTGCAGGAATTGTCCGGAACGGCGGCGATCATCGAGCAGGACACGTTCCGCTCGTTCGAGACCTATATCGTCGTCACCGTGCTCTACCTCGTGCTGGCGCTCTCCTTCAAACTCTTCCTGAACTGGCTCGGCCGAAAGCTCTTCCCGCAGGTGTCGGGCCTTGCCCGGCTCACCGAAGCGCATGGGGAGGCCGCCTGATGCAGACCTTCGGTTGGCCCGAGGCCTATTTCATCCTGCGCTCCGCCGGCTGGACGCTGGCTCTCACCGCGATCGCCTTCTTCATCGGCAGCATCATCGGCGGCGTCTTCGCGATCATGCGCCTGTCGCGGCTCCGGTGGCTGCGCCGCTTCGCCGCCAGCTACATCCTGGTGATCCAGTCGATCCCGGTGCTGATGGTGCTGTTCATGAGCTATTACGGGCTCTCGGCGCTCGGCATCGAACTGCCGCCCTTCCTCGCGGCCTCCGCCTCGCTGTCGATCTATGTCTCGGCCTATCTCGCCGAGATCTGGCGCGGATCGATCGAATCCGTGCCGCGCCAGCAATGGGAGGCCTCGGCCTCGCTGGCGCATACGACGGCGCAGACCTACCGCCATGTCATCCTGCCGCAGGCGGTCCGGATTTCACTGCCGCCGACGGTCGGCTTCCTCGTCCAGCTCGTGAAGAACACCTCGATCGTCCAGGTCGTCGGCTTCGTCGACCTGATGCGCGCCGGCATGCTGGTCAACAACGCGACCTATCAGGCCTTCCAGATCTTCAGCCTGGTCGCGCTGATCTATTTCGCGATCTGCTTCCCACTGTCCCGGCTCAGCCGCCATCTCGAAAAGGTGATGAATGCCAGCCGTTCTCATTGAAGACATCCACAAGCGCTTTGGCTCGCTGGAGGTGCTGAAGGGCGTCTCGCTCAGCGTCGAGGCCGGCCAGGTGGTCGCCATCATCGGGCGCTCCGGCTCGGGCAAGTCGACGCTGCTGCGCTGCATCAATGGACTCGAGAGCTTCCATGCCGGCAAGATCGAGGTCGCCGGGCACCTGACGACACAGGATCCGAAGAAGCTGCGCGAATTGCGCAAGGATGTCGGCATCGTCTTCCAGAGCTACAATCTGTTCCCGCACCTCACGGTGGGACAGAACATCATGCTTTCGCCGCGCATCACCAAGGACGTGCCGCAGGCGGAGGCGCTGGCGCTGGCCAAGGAGGTGCTGGCGCAGGTCGGCTTGTCCGAGAAGTTCGACAGCTATCCGGACAATCTCTCCGGCGGCCAGCAGCAGCGCGTCGCCATCGCCCGCTCGCTGGCGATGAAGCCGAAGGTGATGCTGTTCGACGAGGTCACCTCGGCGCTTGATCCGGAACTGACCGGCGAGGTGCTGCTCGTCATGGAGAAGCTCGCCAAGGGCGGCATGACCATGCTGCTCGTGACCCATGAGATGAACTTCGCCCGCACGGTCGCGAACACCACCGTGTTCATGCATCAGGGCAAGATCTGGGAGCAGGGTCCGTCGAAGGAGCTCTTCGCCAACCCGCAGACGCCGGAGCTCAAGGCCTTCGTCAGCGCCGGCGCGCATTGAGCCTCGGCGGCCACGCCCGTCATGGCACCGGCTCGACCGGCCTCCAGGCCGTGGCCATATCGTAGAAGAAGCGCTCTTCGACGATGCGGTCGCCGCGCCAGCGCTGGATCGCAAGCTCGTCGAGCCGGCGCGTGACACCGTCCTTGCCCGTCGCGTCAAAGGTCCAGTGGACGACCACCCGGTCGCCATCGACCAGCACGGCGCGCGGCGGATGGGTGTGCATGCGCTCAAGGCGCGCGAGCGCCCGCGCCTCATGCTCCATCAGCAGATCCCGGCCGCGCCGTGGCTCGGCCATGTTCTCCTGCATGGAAGCGTCTTCCCAGTAGAAATCGCGGATCGCCGCGACATGATCGCCTCCGACAACGGCCGCGATGAAATCCTCGACACGCGAACGCTCGGGCATAGCTCTTCTCCAGAGAGAGGCCCTCGTTCTCGCAAGGGCGGAGGCACTGGCTTGTCAGCAGCGGCTGCGCTATCGACGCATACAATAGCAAGAATGTATGGCATGAGGGATCAGCCATGGCGCAAGCCGCGACAATGCCGTCATGGCTCGGTGAGCTCGACCCCGCTGCCGGGCCGCGCTACCTGCAAATCGTCGGGCTGATCGAACGCGCTGTCTCTGATGGACGCCTGCGGCCCGGTGACCGGTTGCCGCCTCAGCGGAAACTGGCCGAACTCCTCGAGGTCGACCTCACCACCGTGACCCGCGCCTTCGGCGAGGCGCGCGAGCGCGGGCTGCTCGATGCGGTGACGGGGCGCGGCTCCTTCATCTCGACCCGGCAGGAAGAGGCCGGCCCGCCGCTCGACCTGAGCATGACGATCCCGCCCGCGCCGAAAGGCGTGCGGCTGGGCGAGATGATGGAACGCGGCATCGCCGAGTTGCTGGCGCGCAGCAACGCCGACCAGCTGATGAACTACCATGCCGGCAGCGGCTCGCTGGCGGAGCGGGCGGCCGGCGCGGCCTGGCTTGCGCCTTTGATGGGTGCCCTGCCGCCGCAAAGGATCGTGGTGGCGCCCGGCGCCCAGACCGCACTCACCGCCCTGTTCCAGATGCTCGCCGCCCCCGGCTACACCGTCCTGATGGAACCGCTCGCCTATCCCGGCCAGATCGACGCGGCCCGCCGGCGCGGCCTCGCCATTGCACCGGTGGCGGAGGACGGCGATGGCCCCTTGCCGCAGGCGCTGGAGGAAGCCGCCCGCCGTTCCGGTGCCCGGCTGTTCTGCCTGACGCTGACGCTGCACAACCCGACCTGCCGGACTGTTCCACTCGGACGGCGGCAGGAGATCGCAGCCATGGCGCGCAAGCTCGACCTCACCTTGATCGAGGACGACCCCTACAGCCTGCTTGCGGGTGATGCACCGCCGCCCCTCGCCGTGCTGGCCCCGGAGCGGACATGGCATGTCGCGACCTTGTCAAAGGTGCTCACCCCCGGCCTGCGCACTGCCTTCGTCGTGCTGCCCGACGGCATCGAGGGCGACGGGCTTGTTGCTGCGTTGCGGGCCGCCGCGCTGATGCCGGCTCCCTTGATGACGGCTCTCGCCGCCCACTGGATCAGGATCGGTGCCGCGCAGGATTTGCTCGACGGCGTGCGCCGCGAGGCGGCCGAGCGGCAGGCGCTGGCGCGTGCGATCCTGCCTGCCTTGATGCAAGCGCATCCGCATGCGCTGCATCTCTGGCAGCCGCTGCCTCCGCATCGGGACCGGCACCGGCTGATCGAGAGCGCGCGTCAGGCAGGGCTCGGCGTGATGGCCTCGGATGCGTTCGCGACGGGCGAACAGGTGCCGGACGCGATCCGGGTCGCGCTCGGAGCCGTACCCGAGCGCGCGCGCCTTGCCGAGGCGCTGCGCCTGCTCGCCGGAATCATCGCCGGGGAACGCGCGCCGGCCTGAGCCGAGCCAATGGCCGGGTCAGGCGGCGGGGCTGTCCTTCGGCGTGGCGGGAGCCGCGAGGCGCCCTTCCTCGGCCTTGTGGAAGAACTGCGAGGCGACGAGCCAGCCCTTCAAGGGCTGCAAGGGCGGGATGCAGGTCAGCAGGATCAACGGCAGCGTCGTGACGAGATGCACCCAGGTCGGCGGGTTGTAGTTCAATTCCAGCCAGAGCGGGAAAGCCGCCGCGGGGATGCAGACGAACATCATCACGAAGAAGGCCGGACCATCGGCCGGGTCGGCGAAGGAATAGTCGAGGCCGCAGACCTCGCATTTCGGCTTCAGCTTCAGGAAGCTCTCGAACATCTTGCCCTGCCCACAGCGCGGGCAGCGGCCGCGCAGGCCGGTCTGGAGCGGAGAGAGTGGCGGCCAATGCTCGCCGGACATGGAACGTCTCCTCGGGACGGCGCCGTTCGCTCGGCGTCGCCCCTCAGATCATCCTCGATGAAGACAATGTCAAGATTGTATGCATCTTAGCCGGCGACCTGCGCGGATCGGTCGCGGCTCCTCAGATGTGCAGGGCGTGGCCGAGCGCCTTCATCGCGGCCTCCGGGAAAGCCTCGCCCAGCGTCGGATGGGCGTGGATCGTGCCGGCGATATCCTGCAGCGTCGCGCCCATCTCGATCGCGAGGCCGAAGGCGGCCGAGAGTTCCGAGACACCTTGCCCGACTGCCTGGATGCCGAGCACCAGCTCGCTGCCGGCCTGCGCCACGACGCGGACGAAGCCAGCCTCGCCATGGCGGGTCATGGCGCGGCCATTGGCGGCGAAGGGGAACTGGCCGATCTTGAGCTCGTGGCCGGCGCGCTTGGCTTCATCAGGCGAGAGGCCGACCGAGACAATCTCGGGATCGGTGAAGCAGATCGCCGCGATGCCGCGCTTGTCCCAGGCACGCGGCAATCCGGCGACGATCTCCGCCACCATCTCGCCCTGCGCCATGGCGCGATGCGCGAGCATGGGTTCGCCGGTGACGTCGCCGATGGCGTAAATGCCGCGCATCGCCGTCTCGCAGCGCTCGCCGATGCGGATAAAGCGGCCATCCATGTCGAGCACGAGGTTTTCGAGGCTTAAGCCCTCGGTCACCGGCTTGCGGCCGACCGTCACCAGGATCTTGTCGGCCGGCAGGCTGCGCTCCTTGCCATCCGCCGTCTCGATGCGCAGGCCGTCGCCCTTGGGGGTAGGCCCGAGCGCCTTGGCGCCGGTGAGCACCTCGACGCCGAGCGCGGTCAGGCGCTTGGAGATCGGGCCAGTCAGCTCGGCATCGTAGAGCGGCAGGATCTTGTCCTGCGCCTCGACGACGGTGACCTTGGCTCCGAGCTTGGCGAAGGCTGTGCCCAGCTCCAGCCCGATATAGCCGCCGCCGACGACGACGAGGCGCTTCGGCACCTCCGTCAGCGCCAGCGCGCCGGTCGAGGAGATCACGCTCCCGCCGAAAGGCAGGAAGGGCAATTCGACCGGGGCAGAGCCGGTGGCGATGACGATGGCCTCGGCCTGAATCGTCTTCGGGCCGGTCTCGGTCTCGACGACCACGGTCTTGCCGTCGCGGAAGCGGGCCTTGCCGTGGACGATCTTGACCTTGGCCTTGCGCAGCAGCGCCGCGACGCCGTTGTTGAGGCGCTGGACGATGCCGTCCTTCCAGGCCACCGCCTGCTTCAGGTCGAGCTTCGGCTCGGCCGCCGTCAGGCCGAAGGGCGTCTTGCCGGCCGCTGCTTCCGCCGCCTTCTCGAACTCCTCGGCGACATGGATCATCGCCTTGGAGGGGATGCAGCCGACATTGAGGCAGGAGCCGCCGAGCTTGGTGCTCTCGACAATGACGGTGTCGATGCCGAGCTGACCGGCACGGATGGCGCAGACATAGCCGCCGGGGCCGGCACCGATGACGAGGAGCTTGCAGGTGATTTCTGTCATGGCGTGCTCCTCATAGATCCACGAAGAGCGTGGCCGGGTTCTCCAGCAGCTCCTTCAGCCGCTGCACGAAGACGGCCGCGTCCCAGCCATCGATGACGCGGTGGTCGAAGCTCGAGGAGAGGTTCATCATCTTGCGCGGCACGAAGGTGGTGCCGTCCCAGACCGGGCGCACGACCATCTTGTTGACGCCGACGATGGCGACCTCCGGATAGTTGATCACCGGCGTCGTCGCGATGCCGCCGAGCGCGCCGAGCGAGGTGATGGTGATGGTCGAGCCGGTGAGCTCGTCGCGCGTCGCCGTGCCGTCGCGGCCGCGCTCGGCGAGGCGGGCGAGCTCGATGCCGCAGCCCCAGAGATCGCGGGCCTCGGCATGCTTCACCACCGGCACGATCAGGCCGGTCGGCGTCTGCGTGGCGATGCCGATATTGATCGCGGCATGCTGGCGCACGATCCCGGCCTCGTCGTCATAGAGCGCATTCAGCGCCGGCTGCTCGGCCAGCGCCTTGACCATGGCGCGCATCAGGAAAGGGAGCAGCGTCAGCTTCGGCCGCTCCGGCGTCGGCTTCCTGTTCAGCGTCGCGCGCAAATCCTCCAGCGGCGAGACGTTGACCTCTTCGACGATGGTGATGTGCGGGATGCGCGATTTCGACAGCGCCATCTTCTCGGCGATGCGGCGGCGCAGGCCGACGACCTTCACCTCGGTGACGGCGCTCTGCTCGACGAGCCCGCCGCCACGCGCCGGCTCCGGGCCGCGCAACAAGAAGGCGTCGATATCCTGATGGGTGACGCGGCCGGCAGGGCCGGTACCCTGGACCTGGCGCAGGTCGACCCCGGCCTCGCGCGCCTTCAGGCGCACGGCCGGCGAAGCCAGCGGCTTCTCGCCCGGCGCGCGGCGCTGGATAGGGGCCGCGTCGGCACGCACGGCCTTCGGCGGCGGAGGCGGTGCTGCCGGCTTGGCGGGAGCTGCCGATGCAGCAGGCTTCTCCCCCTTGGGCGCTGGTGCGACCGGAGCCGGCTTCTCGGCAGGCGCTTCCTCGGCAGGCTCTTCAGCCACCGCGCCTTCAGCGCCCGCCACCTTCAGCTTCACGATGGCCGAGCCGATCGCGACGGTGTCGCCGACCTCGGCGCCGACCCAGGTGACCTCGCCCTCGACAGGCGAGGGAATCTCGACCGTCGCCTTGTCGGTCATCACGGCGGCGAGCAGATCGTCCTCGCGGACGATGTCGCCGACCTTGACGTGCCACTCGACGAGTTCGGCTTCCGCGATGCCCTCGCCGACATCCGGCAGCTTGATGATGCGCTCGACCATCAGCGTGCCTCCATGATGTCTAGCAGCGCCTGTCCGAGGCGGGCGGGGCCGGGGAAGTAGTCCCATTCCTGCGCATGCGGATAGGGCGTGTCCCAGCCGGTGACGCGCATCACCGGCGCCTCCAGATGGTAGAAGCAGTGCTCCTGCACCAGTGCAGCAAGCTCGCCGCCGAAGCCGGAGGTCAGCGTCGCTTCGTGCAGCACGATGCAGCGGCCGGTCTTCTGGACCGAGGCGATGATCGCCTCCAAATCAAGCGGGACGAGCGTGCGCAGGTCGATGATTTCGGCATCGATGCCGGTATCCTCGGCCGCCGCCAGCGCGACATGGACCATGGTGCCATAGGCGAGGATGGTGACGGCGGAGCCTTCGCGACGCGTCACCGCCTTGCCGAGCGGCACGGTGTAATGGCCCTCCGGCACCTCCGCCAGCTCATGCTTCGACCAGGCCGTGACGGGCCGGTCATGGTGGCCGTCGAAGGGGCCGTTATAGAGCCGCTTCGGCTCTAGGAAGATCACCGGGTCGGGGTCCTCGATCGCGGCGATCAGCAGGCCCTTGGCGTCATAGGGGTTGGAGGGGACGATGGTCTTCAGGCCGGAGACGTGCGTGAAGAGCGCTTCCGGGCTCTGGCTATGGGTCTGGCCGCCGAAGATGCCGCCGCCAGTCGGCATGCGGATCACCATCGGACAGGTGAAGTCGCCGGCCGAACGGTAGCGCAGCCGGGCCGCTTCCGAGACGATCTGGTCATAGGCCGGATACATGTAGTCGGCGAACTGGATCTCGACGCAGGGTTTCAGGCCATAGGCCGCCATGCCGATGGCGGTGCCGACGATGCCGGCCTCGCTGATCGGCGCGTCGAAGCAGCGCGACATCCCGTATTTCTGCTGCAAACCGTGGGTGCAGCGGAAGACGCCGCCGAAGAAGCCGACATCCTCGCCGAAAACCACAACATCGTCGTCGCGGCCCATGGAGACGTCCATGGCGGAGCGGATCGCCTCGATCATCGTCATGCGTGCCATCGGGTCAGACTCCGATCTGCTGGCGCTGACGGCGCAGATGTGGCGGCAGCTCGGCATAGACGTCCTCGAAGATGTCGCGCGCCGAGGGCTTGCCGCCGGAATGCAGCGTGCCGAAGCTTTCGGCCTCCTTCTGCGCCGCGATGACGGTGGCGAGGATTTCCGCTTCCGCCTGCTTGTGGCGCTCCTCCGACCAGGCACCGACCGCGATCAAATGCTGCTTCAAGCGGATCAACGGGTCGCCCAAGGGCCAATCGTCGGATTCGTGCTTGGGGCGATAGGCGGAGGGGTCGTCCGAGGTGGAATGGGCGCCGGCGCGGTAGGTGACGTATTCGACCAGCGTCGGCCCGAGATTGCGGCGGGCGCGCTCGACTGCCCATTGCGCGACGGCATAGACCGCGAGGTAGTCGTTGCCGTCGACGCGCAAGGCCGGGATGCCGAAGCCGAGACCGCGCGCTGCGAAGGTGCCGGAGCCGCCGCGCGCGATGCCCTGAAAGGTCGAGATCGCCCACTGGTTGTTGACGACGTTGAGGACGACCGGCGCCTTGTAGGTCGAGGCGAAGACGAGCGCGGCGTGGAAATCCGATTCCGCGGTCGAACCGTCGCCGATCCAGGCGGCGGCGATGCGGGTGTCGTTCTTGATCGCCGAGGCCATCGCCCAGCCGACGGCCTGGACATATTGCGTCGCGAGGTTGCCGGAGATCGAGAAGAAGCCGTGCTCCTTGGAGGAGTACATCACCGGCAATTGCCGGCCCTTCATCGGGTCGCGCTCGTTCGAGTAGATCTGGCACATCATGTCGACGAGCGGATAGTCGTGCGCGATCAGCAGGCCGGCCTGGCGATAGGTCGGGAAGTTCATGTCGCCGGGCTGGAGCGCGATGCGGAAGGCGCAACTCACCGCCTCCTCGCCGGTGTGCTGCATGTAGAACGAGGTCTTGCCCTGGCGCTGCGCCATCTGCATGCGCCCGTCGAAGGTGCGCAGCGTCATCATGTGGCGCAGCCCCCGGATCAGATCGTCATGCGAGAGATCGGGCACCCAGGGGCCGACCGCCTCGCCCTCGCGGTTGAGGACGCGGATGATCGAATAGGCGAGATCGCGGATATCCTTGGGGTCGACATCGACGGGCGGGCGCGCGACGGAACCGGCCTTGGGGATCACGACATGGGAGAAGTCCGGTTTCTCGCCCGGGCGACTCGCCGGTTTGGGGACATGGAACTGCAGTGGCTGGGTTACTGCCGGCGCCTGGCCTGCCTTGTCGCTGCTCATGAGCGCCTCCATCCCTGTCGCCGCCAGCATTCCGCCTTTGCCGGCGTCCGGCAAGGCGTTCCGTCAACGGCGCTGCCATGCCCTGCGACCGCAGCCGCCGGCAATCGTTCCCCTTGCAACCAACGCTAGCTCCACCGCCCCGGAGGTTCCTTCCGAATTTGCCGGCATCCCGGAAGCGTGGCAGAAGATCATTCTGACTTGTAGCCAAAACCCAGAATGATCGCCCGATGAATAAAAAGAGCCAGAAGAGTCCTGCTCTCGATCCGATCGATCGCAAGATTCTTGCTGCATTGCGGGAAGACGGGCGATTGACCACCCAGGCCCTGGCCGAAAAGGTCGGCCTCTCGCCCTCGCCCTGCTGGACGCGGGTGAAGCGGCTGGAGGAGGCCGGCGTCATCGAGAAATACGTCGCCCTGCTGGATCATCAGGCGCTCGGCTACAACAATGTCGTCTTCGTCGAGATCACGCTCGACAAGCATGACGACAAGGTGCTCGACCAGTTCGCCGAGGCGCTGGTGAAGGCGCCGGAGGTGGTCGAGGCGCATCTGGTCACCGGCGAATACGACTATCTCGCCAAGGTCGTGGTCAGCGGCACCGACCATTACGAGCGCTTCCTGCGCGGCACGATCTACCGCATTCCGGGGGTCAGGCAGACGCGGACGACCTTCGGATTGCGGGCCCTGAAGCGGACGCTCTCGGTCGATCCGCTGAAGGTGGTGGGATGAGCGGTGTCGTCGATGACAGACGCGGGGAACCCCTCTCCCGGATGGGAGAGGGGCAGGGGTGAGGGCCTGCCGCTGATCGTTAAAAACGGGGCAGTGCCGTTGTGCCCTCAGTGCTGAGGACGGGCCCTCATCCGGCCCTCCGGGCCACCTTCTCCCATCCGGGAGAAGGAAAAAGCGTCGCGGTACCAGAGTCTGACTGGCGCCTTACGCCAGCATCTCCCGCACCAGCGGCACGACCTTCTCGCCGTAGAGCCGGATGCACTCCATCGCCTTCTCATGCGCCAGCGGGCCGGCGCTGTACTTGAGCTGGAAGCGGGCGATGCCCAGCCCCTTGGCGGTAGCAGTGATCTTGCGGGCCACCGTCTCGGGCGAGCCGAGATAGAGCGAGCCGCGCGCGACCTCCTGCTCGAACTCGTCGCGGCCCATCGGCGGCCAGCCGCGCTCGGCGCCGATGCGGTCGCGCATCTGCTTGTAGGCCGGGAAGAACTCCTCCTTGGCCTGCTCGTCGGTCGCGGCGACATAGCCCGGCGAATGCACGCCGACGGGCTTCGCCGGCTTGCCGATCTGGCCATAGGCGCGGTGGTACAAGTCGACGAACGGCTTGAAGCGCAGCGGGTCGCCGCCGATGATGGCGAGCATCAACGGCAGGTCGTAGCGCACCGCGCGCACCACCGATTCCGGGCTGCCGCCGACGCCGATCCAGGTCTTGAGCGGGCCGTTCTCGACCGGCGGATAGACGAGTTGGTCCTTCAACGACGGCCGGATCGAGCCCTGCCAGGTCAATGGCTCCTGCGGCAGCAGACCGGCGAAGAGATCGAGCTTCTCCTCGAACAGCTTCTCGTAGTCGCGCAGGTCGAGCCCGAAGAGCGGGAAGGACTCGGTGAAGGAGCCGCGCCCCAGGATCACCTCGGCGCGCCCGTTCGAGAGCGCATCGACCGTCGAGAAGCGCTGGAAGACGCGGATCGGATCGTCCGAGCTCAGCACGGTGACGGCCGAGCCAAGCTTGATCCGGCTGGTGCGCGTGGCCATGCCGGCCAGCACCGTCTCCGGCGACGAGACCGCGAAATCGGCACGGTGATGCTCGCCGACGCCGATGAAATCGATGCCGATCTCGTCGGCCAGGACGGCTTCGTCGACGAGATTGCGGATCACCTGCGCATGCGGCAGCGGCTTGCCGCCCGTCCCGTTGGTGACGTCGCCGAAGGTGTCGAGTCCGAATTCCAGTTCCTGTGCCATGATCATCCCGAGGCCGCGACGCGACCCTTTGCCTGCCGGCCATCCCGGCTCCCCGCAGTTAGGGTCGGGGTTGCTGCAGCGCAATTCTCCAGGCGTTGCCCTCACAGCAACAGCCTGTTTGCAGGGCTGCAACCGCCCCGCTTGCAACCGGCCGCCGCTATGCCGATGCTCTGCTGCGCGGCGGCATGCGTCGCATCCGAAGCGACCTCATGATCATTCGCCAACTGGTCTATCTCGACGCGCTTGCGCGCGAAAAACATTTCCGCCGCGCAGCCGAGGCCTGCCATGTCTCGCAGCCGACGCTCTCGGCCGCGATCGTGCAGCTCGAGGAAGAGCTCGGCGTGATGATCGTCGAGCGCGGGCGGCGTTTCCAGGGCTTCACCAAGGAAGGCGAGGTCGTGCTCGCCCATGCCAGGCGCATCCTGGCCGAGGCCGAGGTGATGAAGGATTCGATCGCGGAGCTGCGTGAAGGCGTCTCCGGCCGGATCAGGCTCGGCGCGATCCCGACCGCGCTGCCGATGATCGCCCATATCACCGCGCCCTTCTCGGAGCGCTATCCGGCGGTGTCGCTGACCGTGCTCTCGCTGACCTCGCAGGAGATCCAGCAGGGCATCGACGATTTCGAGCTCGATGTCGGGCTGACCTATCTCGACAACGAGCCGCTCGACCGGGTGATCTCGAAGCCGATCTACCAGGAATCCTATGTGCTGCTGACGCGCGAGGACGGGCCGTTCGGCGCGCGCGACACGATCACCTGGGCCGAGGCCGCCGAGCAAAAGCTCTGCCTGCTCACAGGCGACATGCAGAACCGGCGCATCATCGACGGCATCTTCCGCTCGGTCGGCACGGCGCCGCGCCCGATGATCGAGACGAACTCGATCTTCAACCTCTGTTCGCATGCCGGCATCCAGGGCGTCTCCAGCATCGTCTCGCTGCAATTGCTGGAATTCTTCGGCGTGCCGCTCGGCACGCGGGCGCTGTCGCTGGTCGAGCCGGAGGCGCAGCGCACGATCGGGCTGATCGTGGCGGACCGGCAGCCGGTGGCGCCGCTCGCGCGCAACCTCCTGATGATGACGAAGCCGGTCACCGATGCGGGCCTGCCGCGCCGCCCCATCATTCGATAGTCTTCGCCTATCGTCTTAGAAGCGGCGCAGCATTGTGCAGCGCAAAACGGCCCTCCGGGAGAATTTTTGGAGCCACCCAAACCCGCCGCATGGCGGACGCACGCCTATATCGCGCAGATTGATAGCTATAAACTATCACACATTCGAAAGAATCGATTTGAAATCATTCCAGTTTCAACCACCCTTCCCATAACGAGCGTCCGGCGAACCGGGCCTATGGAGGAAAGATGGCGGGTTATCCGGCCTGGGATCAGGACAGCGCACGCATGATCGTCGCGGGCCTCGCGCATCTGGAAGGCGCCACGCTGCCGATGCTGCACGCCCTTCAGGACGAGTTCGGCTATGTCGACCCTCAGGCCGTGCCGCTGATCGCGGAAGCGCTTAACCTGTCGCGCGCCGAGGTCCATGGCGCGATCTCCTTCTATCACGACTTCAAGACCACCCCGCAGCCGGCCCGGGTCATCAAGCTCTGCCGGGCGGAGGCCTGCCAGGCTTTGGGCTGCGAGAGCGTCGTCGACGAACTCGCCCGCAACCACGGCATCGCGGTCGACGGCCACCATGCCGGCGACGCCATCGTCGAAACGGTGTATTGTCTCGGCAATTGCGCGCTCGGGCCCTCGGCCCTGATCGATGGCGAACTGATCGGGCGCGTCGATGCCGCCCGCATCGCCGGGCTCTGCCAGCACGGAAGGGCGCATTCATGAGCGCCACCCCGGTTCGCATCTTCGTCCCCATCGACGCCGCCGCCCTGTCGGTCGGCGCGGAAGCCGTCGCGCATGCCATCGCCTTTGAGGCGACGACGCGCGGGCTTTCCGTCGAGATCGTCCGCAACGGCTCGCGCGGGATGCTCTGGCTGGAGCCGATGGTCGAGGTCGAGACGAACGAGGGCCGCATCGCCTACGGGCCGGTCGCGGCCAGGGACGTCGCCTCGCTGTTCGATGCCGGCTTCGCTTCGGGCGGCGCGCATGCCTTGCGCCTCGGCAGGACCGATGAGCTCGACTGGATGAAGCGCCAGCAGCGCCTCACCTTCGAGCGTGTCGGTGTCATTGACCCGCTTTCGATCGCCGATTATCGCGCCCATGGCGGCTTCAAGGGGCTGGAGAAGGCGCTGGCGCTCACCGGCGGCGAGATCGTCGAGGCGGTGAAGGCCTCCGGCCTGCGCGGACGCGGCGGCGCCGGCTTCCCGACCGGCATCAAGTGGAAGACAGTCCACGACGCCAAGGCGGAGCAGAAATACATCGTCTGCAACGCCGACGAGGGCGACAGCGGCACCTTCGCCGACCGGATGCTGTTCGAGGGCGACCCCTATCTCGTCATCGAGGGCATGGCGATCGCGGCGATCGCGGTCGGGGCCACGCGCGGCTATATCTATCTTCGCTCGGAATACCCGCATGCCCATCGCACGCTTCAGCGCGCCATCCTGAAGGCGGAAGCCGCCGGGCTGATCGGGGCTTCGGTTCTGGGCTCTGAACACGCCTTTCATCTGGAAGTGCGGCTCGGGGCCGGTGCCTATATCTGCGGCGAGGAGACTTCGCTGCTCGAAAGCCTCGAAGGCAAGCGCGCCATCGTCCGCGCCAAGCCGCCGCTGCCGGCGCTGCAGGGCCTGTTCGGCAAGCCGACCGTCGTCAACAACGTGCTCTCCTTCGCCGCCGTGCCGTGGATCCTCGACCATGGTGCGCAGGCCTATGCCGACTACGGCATGGGCCGCTCGCGCGGCACGCTGCCGATCCAGCTCGGCGGCAATGTCAAGCGCGGCGGGCTGATCGAACTCGCCTTCGGCATCAGCTTGCGCGAGATCATCGAGGATATGGGCGGCGGCACGCTGTCGGGCCGGCCGATCCGGGCCGTGCAGGTCGGCGGGCCGCTCGGCGCCTATCTCACGGCCGGTCAGCTCGACGTGCAGATGGATTACGAGGCGCTCGCAGCGATGCGGGCGATGCTCGGCCATGGCGGCATCGTCGTCTTCGACGACAGCGTGGACATGGCCAAGCAGGCCCGCTTCGCCTTCGAATTCTGCGCCAAGGAAAGCTGCGGGAAGTGCACGCCCTGCCGCATCGGGGCTACGCGCGGGGTCGAGACGATGGACCGCATCATCGCCGGCACCGAGGCGCCGAAGAACATCGCCGTGCTGCGCGATCTCTCGAAGCTGATGACCGACGCCTCGCTCTGCGCCATGGGCGGCCTGACCCCCATGCCAGTGCTGAGCGCGCTCAATCATTTCCCCGAGGATTTCGACCGCCCTCCGCTGCCGCTGGCAGCCGAGTGAGGAGGCCACGATGAGCCTGATCAAGGAAATAGACTACGGCACGCCGATCCGGCTCTCCGAGAAGACGGTGACGCTGACCATCGACGGCCAGAGCATCACGGTCCCGGCGGGTACCTCGGTCATGGCCGCCGCCATGAGCCTCGGCACCAAGATCCCCAAGCTCTGCGCCACCGACTCGCTCGAACCCTTCGGCTCCTGCCGGCTCTGCCTCGTCGAGATCGAGGGGCGGCGCGGCACGCCTGCCTCCTGCACCACACCGGCCGAAGAGGGCATGGTCGTCCGCACCCAGTCGGAGAACCTCTCCGGCCTGCGCAAGGGCGTGATGGAGCTCTATATCTCCGACCACCCGCTGGATTGCCTGACCTGCTCGGCCAATGGCGATTGCGAATTGCAGGACATGGCCGGCGCGGTCGGCCTGCGCGAGGTCCGCTACGGCTATGAGGGCGAGAACCACGTCTTCGCCAAGGGCAAGGACGGCGCGGTCAACGCGAACTGGCTCGCGAAGGACACCTCCAACCCGTACTTCACCTATGACCCGTCGAAATGCATCGTCTGCAATCGCTGCGTGCGGGCTTGCGAGGAGGTGCAGGGCACCTTCGCCCTGACGATCACGGGCCGCGGCTTCGACTCCCGCGTCGCGGCGGGGCCGACCGATTTCCTGGGCTCGGAATGCGTTTCCTGCGGCGCCTGCGTGCAGGCCTGCCCGACGGCGACGCTGATGGAGAACAAGGTCATCGAGCACGGCCAGCCCGAGCATTCGGTGGTGACGACCTGCGCCTATTGCGGCGTCGGCTGCTCGTTCAAGGCGGAGATGCAGGGCGACCGCGTCATCCGCATGGTGCCCTACAAGGACGGCAAGGCGAACGAGGGCCACTCCTGCGTCAAGGGCCGCTTCGCCTGGGGCTATGCGACCCATACCGACCGCATGACCAAGCCGATGATCCGGGCGAAGATCACCGACCCGTGGCGCGAAGTGTCGTGGGAAGAGGCGATCAACTACGCGGCTTCCGAATTCAAGCGCATCCAGGCCAAATACGGCCGTGAATCGGTCGGCGCCATCACCTCCTCGCGCTGCACCAATGAGGAGGTCTTCCTCGTCCAGAAGCTGGTGCGCGCCGCCTTCCGCAACAACAATGTCGATACCTGCGCCCGCGTCTGCCATTCGCCGACCGGCTATGGGCTGCGCACGACGCTCGGCACCTCGGCCGGCACGCAGGATTTCAAGTCCGTCGCCAAATCCGACGTCATCCTGGTCATCGGAGCCAATCCGACCGACGGCCACCCGGTCTTCGCCTCGCGCATGAAGAAGCGCATCCGCCAGGGCGCGCGCCTGATCGTCGCCGATCCCCGCCGGATCGACATGGTGCAGTCGCCGCATGTGAAGGCGGATTACCACCTGCCGCTGCGCCCCGGCACCAATGTCGCGCTGCTCAATGCGCTGAGCCATGTCGTGGTTACCGAGGGGCTGATCGACGAGGCCTATGTGCGCGAGCGCTGCGATCTCGGCGATTTCGAGCACTGGGCCCGCTTCGTCGCCCGCGAGGAGAACTCGCCGGAAGCGAGCGAGACCTATACCGGCGTGCCGGCGGCGGATGTGCGCGCCGCGGCGCGGCTCTATGCCACCGGCGGCAATGGCGCGATCTATTACGGGCTCGGCGTCACCGAGCACAGCCAGGGCTCGACCACGGTGATGGCGATGGCGAACCTCGCCATGGCGACCGGCAATATCGGGCGCGACGGCGTCGGCATCAATCCGCTGCGCGGGCAGAACAACGTGCAGGGCTCCTGCGACATGGGCTCCTTCCCGCACGAATTCTCGGGCTATCGCCACGTCTCCGACGATTCGACACGGCAGGTCTTCGAGATGCTCTGGGGCGTGCCGCTCGATCCCGAGCAGGGCCTGCGCATCAACAACATGCTGGACGAGGCGGTCGAGGGCACCTTCAAGGGGCTCTACGTCCAGGGCGAGGACATCGCCCAGTCGGACCCCAATACCAAGCATGTCACGGCGGGCTTGGCCTCGATGGAATGCGTCGTCATCCAGGACATCTTCCTGAACGAGACGGCGAAATACGCCCATGTCTTCCTGCCGGGCGCCTCCTTCCTGGAGAAGGACGGCACCTTCACCAATGCCGAGCGGCGTATCAACCGCGTGCGGCAGGTCATGGCCCCGCTCGCCGGCAAGGACGAGTGGCAGGTCACGATCGATCTGGCCCGCGCGCTGGGCTACGAGATGGCCTATGGCCACCCGAGCGAGATCATGGACGAGATCGCACGATTGACGCCGAGCTTCGCGGGGGTCTCCTACGACAAGCTGGACAAGCTCGGCTCGGTGCAGTGGCCCTGCAACGACAAGGCGCCGACCGGCACGCCCTTGATGCATGTCGACCGCTTCGTGCGCGGCAAGGGCAAGTTCATGATCACCGAGTATGTCCCGACCGACGAACGGACCGGGCCGCGCTTCCCGCTGCTGCTCACCACGGGCCGCATCCTCTCGCAATACAATGTCGGCGCGCAGACGCGGCGCACCGAGAACGGCGCCTGGCATGACGAGGACGTGCTGGAAATCCATCCTTTCGACGCCGAAAGCCGCGGCGTCCGCGACGGCGATCTCGTCGCGCTCGCCAGCCGCTCGGGCGATATCGCGCTCCGGGCCGTGATCTCCGAGCGGATGCAGCCGGGCGTGGTCTACACGACCTTCCACCACGCCAAGACCGGCGCCAACGTCATCACCACCGACTATTCGGATTGGGCGACGAACTGCCCGGAATACAAGGTCACCGCCGTCGACGTCCGGCGCACGAACGCTTATTCCGCCTGGCAGGAGAAGAATTTCGAGGAGGACGTGACCTTGCGCCGGATCGCGGAGCGCCTGCCCGATGCCGCGGAATAATCCGTCCGCCCAGCCGCCGGCCTCGGCCGCCGTCACGGCCCGGCCGCTGCGTTTCGGCGCAGCGCAGGAGGATGCACGCGAGATCGAGGTCGCCGTCGAGACGCCCATCAACATCGTCTACGGCAACATGCCCTATGCGGTGATGATGGCGAGCCCGTCGGATCTCGAGGATTTCGTCACCGGCTTCAGCCTGACCGAGGGCATCGTGCGCGGCGCGGATGAGATCCGCGGCATCGCCGTCGAGCCGAAGGACGAGGGCGTGATCGTCACCATCGAGCTCGCGCCGGGCCGCTTCCGCGAGCATCTGGCGCGGCGGCGCAATCTCTCGGGCCGGACCTCCTGCGGGCTCTGCGGAGTCGAGACCATCGAGGAAATTCCGATGGCCGATGCCGCGACGCGGGCTTCACGCGCCGTCTCCGCAGCTGCGATCGAGGCCGCGCTCGCCGCGCTCGACAAGCACCAGCCGCTGAACCAGCTCACCCGCGCCGTCCACGGCGCCGCCTGGTGCGATGCCTCCGGCGCGATCCTGGCGGTGCGTGAGGATGTCGGCCGCCACAACGCCCTCGACAAGCTGATCGGCGCGCGGCTCCGCGCCGGGGCCGATGCCCACGAGGGCTTCCTGCTCGTCACCAGCCGCGCCTCCTTCGAGATGGTCGAGAAAGCCGCGATCTTCGGCGCGGGAACGCTGGTCGCGATCTCCGCGCCGACCTCGCTCGCGATCGAGCGGGCCCGGCATCTCGGCCTGACGCTCGCCGCGGTCGCACGGCGCGACGGCTGCATCGTCTTCACCGGTGCACTCGCGCCAAAGCCTGAGACGATCGCCCGATGACGGAGGCCGGCCTGACCACCGATCACCACGCGGAAAACGTCGAGAAGCTCCGGCGCATGGCCGGGCAGATCGCCGATTTCTTCAAGGCCTATCCGGAAGCGGAGGCCGCCGCCTCCGTCGCCGACCATATCAACCAGTTCTGGACCGGACGCATGCGCGGCGACTTCCTTGCCGCCTTCGTCAACCGGCCGGAGGACCTCACGCCCCTGCTGCGGCAAGCCCTGCCGAAGATCAGGCCGGGGCGCGGAGGTTAGCAGCCAGACGCCGGTCCTGCCGGCGACAAGAGATGACAACGAGCTGGGACCCTACCCGGCCCGAACGGCGAAGCCATGGGGAAAGGAACCGGGGAATGAGTGTCGCAGAGGATATCGGACAGATCGGGGGCGGCATCGGCCTGCTCGACCGCGAACGGACCATCGCCAAGGCCGGCTTCAACCGCTGGCTGGTGCCGCCGGCTGCGCTTTGCATCCATCTGTGCATCGGCATGGCCTATGGCTTCTCGGTGTTCTGGCTGCCGCTGAGCCAGGCGATCGGCATCACCAAGCCCGTCGCCTGCGCCGCGGATGTCGGCCTGATCGGCTCGCTGTTCACCACCGCCTGCGACTGGAAGGTCGCCGATCTCGGCTGGATGTACACGCTGTTCTTCGTGCTGCTCGGCTCCTCCGCCGCGATCTGGGGCGGCTGGCTCGAACGCGTCGGCCCGCGCAAGGCGGCTTTCGTCTCGACGCTGTGCTGGTGCGGCGGCCTTCTGGTCTCGGCGCTCGGCGTCTACACGCACCAGCTCTGGCTGATGTGGCTCGGCTCCGGCGTCATCGGCGGCATCGGCCTTGGCCTCGGCTATATCTCGCCGGTCTCGACCCTCGTGAAATGGTTCCCGGACCGGCGCGGCATGGCGACCGGCATGGCGATCATGGGCTTCGGCGGCGGCGCGATGATCGGCTCGCCGCTGGCCGACATGCTGATGAATACCTTCAAGACCCCGGCCTCGGTCGGCGTCTGGCAGACCTTCGTCGCGATGGCCGCGATCTATTTCGTGTTCATGATGGCCGGCACCTTCGGCTACCGCGTGCCGCCGGCGAACTGGCGCCCGGAGGGCTGGACGCCCCCGGCGACGCAGAACGCGATGATCACCTCCGGCCATGTCCATCTCCAGAACGCGCACAAGACGCCGCAGTTCTGGCTGATCTGGGCGGTGCTCTGCCTCAACGTCTCCGCCGGCATCGGCGTGCTCGGCATGGCCTCGCCGATGCTGCAGGAGATCTTCGCGGGTTCGCTGATCGGCAAGCCGGAGATCGGCTTCGCCGCCCTCGACGCCGGGCAGAAGACGCAGATCGCCACGATCGCGGCGGCCTTCGTCGGCCTGCTCTCGCTGTTCAATATCGCCGGGCGCTTCTTCTGGGCCTCGCTCTCGGACAAGCTCGGCCGCAAATTGACCTATGCCACCTTCTTCGGGCTCGGCATCCTGCTCTATGCGCTTTCGCCCTGGGCGGCGCATGCCGGGTCGCTGGCGCTCTTCGTCGGCTTCTTCTGCATCATCCTGTCGATGTATGGCGGCGGCTTCGCGACGGTGCCGGCCTATCTCGCCGACATGTTCGGCACGCAGTTCGTCGGCGCCATCCATGGCCGGCTGCTGACGGCCTGGTCGACCGCGGGCATCATCGGCCCCGTCGTGGTGAACTATATCCGCGAGGCGCAAATCAATGCCGGCGTGCCGCGCGCCCAGGTCTATGACCGCACCATGTACATCCTCGCCGGGATGCTGGTGCTCGGCTTCCTCTGCAACCTGCTGGTCCGCCCGGTGGCGGCGAAGTGGTTCATGAAGGATGCCGAGGTCGCGGCGCTGCAGGCCCGCACGGCCAATGCCAATGCGACCGCGCATTACGGCTCCTACGGCATCGGCAAAGGCGGCTTCGACGGCACGGCGCTCCTCGCCTGGGCGGTGGTCGGCCTGCCGATCGCCTGGGGCGTCTGGATCACGCTGTCGAAGTCGCTGGCGCTGTTCCGCTAGGCTTCTACCGCAACGACACGACGAGGCCCGCATCGGGAGACCGGTGCGGGCTTCTCTCTTGGATGACGGTGCTAAGATGCCCGCTGAGGCAAGCCTGGGATGGTGGGACGCCGGAGTCAGTCAGCGATGCCGTCCCGGCCTTCGATCGCCATCAGCGTGGCTGTCAGGAGCGCGATCAAGCGCTCCTTGCCGTCGCTTTCAGCGAACACCTCAGTTTGAGCAAGGGTGAGAGTGCGGCCCGCCTTGACCACCCTCCCTCGAGCGATAATGCGCTTGCCTGCCGCAGGCGCCAGCAGGTTGATCTTGAATTCGGTGGTGAGCACGCCCCGGTCCATGGGCATCATGCTGAGGGCCGCGTAACCGGCAGCGCTGTCGGCTATGGAGCTCACGGCTCCCGCATGGACAAAGCCATGCTGTTGCGAGATCTCGGGCATGGGAGTCAGCGCGATTTCCACTTGTCCGGGCAGCACTTCGCCGAGCGTTGCGCCGAGGGTTTGCATCAGGCCCTGCTTGGAAAAGCTTGTCCGAATGCGCTGGTCGATTTCGGCGATGCCGTGGCTCATGGTGTATCCTCCGCAAGTACCGTGGCAGGCGCGCGCGCGGCCGGCAACAGATCGGAAGCGGGCTATCTGCCCCCTACGGCCTCTCCCCGAGGTCGGCGCGTCGGCTGCTTTTCCTTGTCGGCGCTCGTGCGCCACATTTTATTGCCTGGCAGGAAGCGAACCCGACGGGTTCTGAACCGTTATCGGAAGACCGGCCCGTCAGGCGCCGCATGACTATCCGCAGCCAGAACAGGAGACAGCGTCATGGCGATCAACAAGACCGGCTCGGCCCATTGGGAAGGCGGCATCAAGGACGGCAAGGGCGCGATCTCGACGCAGACAGGCTCGCTCAAGGACTATCCTTACGGCTTCGCCAGCCGCTTCGAGGGCAAGCCCGGCAGCAACCCGGAAGAATTGCTCGGCGCGGCGCATGCCGCCTGCTTCACCATGGCGCTGTCGCTGATCCTCGGCGAAGCCAAGCTGACCGCCGAGGCGCTCGACACCACGGCGCAGGTGACGCTCGACAAGCTCGACGACGGCTACGCCATCACCGCGATCCAACTCACCCTCAAGGGCAAGGTGCCCGGCGCCGACCAGGCGACCTTCCAGTCGCTGGCCGACAAGGCGAAGGCCGGTTGTCCGGTCTCGAAGCTGTTCAAGGCGCCGATCACGCTCGAGGCGACATTGGTAGGTTGAGTTTCCGGCCGCAACGTCATGCTCGCCCTTGTGGCGAGCATCCACGTCTTGAACACCGCCTTCGCCGAAGGAAGACGTGGATGGTCGGGACAAGCTCGACCATGACGGAGAGGAACTGCCACCTCACGCGAAATGACAGGAGACGCTGACGCCACCCAGCATCCGCAACTCCGGCCGCTCGGCCCGGCAGCGATCGGCGGCGCGTGAGCAGCGCGGGTTGAAGCTGCAGCCCGGCGGCGGGTCGATCGGGCTCGGCACCTCGCCCGACATCGGCCGGCGCTCGCGGTTCGGCCGCTCGACATCGGGAATCGTGTCGAGCAGCAGCCGTGTATAGGGGTGGCGCGGCCGGCTGAAGACCTCCTCGGCCGGCCCCGCCTCGACGAAGCGGCCGAGATACATGATGGCGAGATCGTCCGACATGTGCCGGACGACCGAAAGATTGTGGCTGATGAAGAGATAGGTCAGCCCCAGCTCCTTCTGCAGCTTGACCATCAGGTTGAGGATCTGCGCCTGCACGGAGACGTCGAGCGCCGAGGTCGGCTCGTCGCAGACGAGGAAATCGGCCTCGGTCGCGAGGGCGCGGGCAATCGAGATGCGCTGGCGCTGGCCGCCGGAGAAGGCATGCGGGTAGCGGCTCGCATCGCTGCGCGACAGGCCGACGATCTCCAGCAGGTCGCCGACACGGTCTTTCGTGCTCGCGGCGTCCGGCCGCAGCTTCAATTCGCGGATCGGCTCGGCGATGATGTCGCCGACGCGCCAGCGCGGGTTGAGCGAGGCATAGGGGTCCTGGAAGATCATCTGCACGCGCGGCGGACCGAAGGAGCCGTCGGCGCGGCGGATGTCGCGGAAGTTCAGCATCCCCTGCGTCGGGCGCTGGAGGCCGACGACCATGCGCGCCAGGGTCGACTTCCCGCAGCCGGATTCGCCGACGATGCTGAAGGTCGTGCCGCGCCTGACCGTGAAAGAGACGTTTTCGACGGCACGCAGGATGCGGCGCGGCTGCTTCGAGAACAGCCGCGAGAGCGTCGGCGCCGAGACGTCGAAGCGGCAGGAGGCCGAGGCGACATCGAGGATGATGTCGTCCATGGTCGCCGTAGCGGTGGTCGCGATCTCCGGCACGGCCTGCCCTCGTTCGAGCGTGGTCACGGTATCACGCATGGGCCAACTCCTGCAGCGGGAAGTGGCAGGCCGCCGCATGGGCGACCGGCGGAAGGCCCGGCTTGTGATCGCGGCAGACGCCCTCCGCCCGGCCGCAGCGCGGGTTGAAGGCGCAGCCCGGCGGAATGGCGTTGAGCCGCGGCATGGCGCCGTCGATCTGGTTGAGCTGCGCATGCCGGGCATGGACGCTCGGGATCGAGGCCATCAGCCCGGCCGTGTAGGGGTGGCGCGGGCGGCGCACGACATCCTCGACCGGGCCGATCTCGACGATGCGGCCGGCATACATCACCGCGACGCGATCGGCGGTTTCGGCGATGACGCCCATATCATGCGTCACCAGCATGATGGACGTGCCGTGCTCGCGGCAGAGCCGCTTCAAGAGCGTGGTGATCTGCGCCTGAATGGAGACGTCGAGCGCGGTCGTCGGCTCGTCGGCGATGATCAGCGAAGGCTCGGCGCAGAGCGCGAGCGCGATGACGACGCGCTGGCGCATGCCGCCCGAGAACTGGTGCGGGTAGGCGTCGATGCGCGACTCGGCTGCGGGGATGCCGACCTCCTTGAGCAGGTCGAGCGCGCGCCTGCGCGCCTCCGCCTTGCCGACCGGCAGATGGGTGGTGATGGTCTCGACGAGCTGGTCGCCGACCGTCAGCAGCGGGTGCAGCGAGGTCAGCGGGTCCTGGAAGATCGCGCCGATGCGACGGCCGCGCAGGCGGCGCATTGTCTCCGCCGGCAGATCGTCGATGCGCTGGCCTTCCAGCCTGATCTCGCCGCCGGCGATGCGGCCGGGCGGATCGAGCAGGCCGATCACCGCCGTGCCGGTCAGAGATTTGCCGGCGCCGGACTCGCCGACCACGCCGAGGATCTCTCCCGGCGCGATGTCGAAGGAGACGCCGTCCAGCGCCGTCAGCGGGCCGTGGCGGCCGTCGAAGACGATGCGCAGGTCGCGCACGGAGAGCAAAGGCGCGGCGGCGGATGCGGTCATGCGATGGCCTCGCTGCGTTCGATGGCGTAGCTCGACGAGAAGATCTCGCTCATCGGCGGGTGTCCGAGGGTGCGTTCGGGGTAGCGCGCCATCAGCCCCTCGAACTGGGCCTGGGCGCGGGCGTTGTCGGCGGCCTCGTCGATGCCGGGGATGATGCGGTTTTCCATGACGAAGCGGCCGTCGATCACCACGGTCGAGACGTCGCGGCCATGGCCAGTCAGCATCATCGTCTGAATGGGGTCGATGACCTGCCCGCTATGGGGCCGGTCGAGCTCGAAGACGGTGATGTCGGCGCAGGCGCCCGGCTGGAGCCGGCCGAGATCGGGCCGCCGCAGCGCATCGGCGCCGCCGATGGTCGCGGCATCGTAATAATCCTCGGAGCGCACGGCGCCGGCGTTGCCCGCCATGGTGCGGGCGAGGATCATGCCGACCTGCAGGTTCGTCACCATGTCGGGCGGGCTCGTATCCGTGCCCATGGCGATGTTGAGCCCCATCGCGCGGTAGCGGCCGAAATGATCGATGGCATTGCCGTGCCGGCCCGAGACCAGCGGGCAATGGACGATGCTCGCGCCGGAATCGCGGATGATCTCGAGATCGCGGCCGGGCCGGTCGACGAGCCGGCTGCCGGAGACGACAGTGCCGTGCGGCAGCAGGCAGCGCTCGTTGAGGAAGCCGAGGCTCTCCAGCCATTCCGGCGGGCTTAATCCCTGCTGGGCGAGGACGAGGTCGTATTCGATCTTCGACTGGCAGCAATGCAGCCGGACGGGAATACCCAGCTCGCGCGAGGCCGCGGCCGTGCGGCGCAAGAGCTCCGCCGTCGAGGTCTCGATGCGGTCCGGCGCGAGCATGGCACGGATCAGACCGCCGGCGGCGCCTTCATGGCGTTTCGCGAAATCGATCGCGGCGGCGAGCTCGGCGAGGCCGCGCGCCTCGTCGTAATGGGTGACGATGCGGCCGTCTTCCTCGACCAGCTGGTTGCCGGTGCGATAGGCCGGGCCGAGATAGGCGCGGATGCCGAGCGCAGCGGCGGCTTCAGCGGCATCCTCGAACTCCTGCACCGTCTCGCCCCAGGCGCGGTAGAACAGCGAGGCGATCGGCAGCGCCGTGGTGATGCCGTTGCGGATCAGGGACGCGAAGGCGTGCTTCTTCTGGAAGGCCAGCTCCTCGCGGCTGTACATCTCGTAGGGTCCGGCCTCGAGATAGCTGCGCGGCCAGACACGGCCCTTCTTCCAGGCCGGCTGGTTGTCGTAGCCGAGGATGGTGGTGTCGAGATCGGAAAGCGCGTCGCAATCGACGAAGCCCGGCCCGATCAGGGCGTTGCCGTAGTCGACGCGTCTGCTGACCTCGCCGGGAAAGCCATGGCCGACGAAGACGATCCTGCCATCCTCGAAGACCACCTCGCCGTTCTCGTAGAGGCGATGGCGGCCGTCCTTGTGGCCGACGACCCAGCGCGCCGCCATGAGGATGCGGCCTTCGGGGCGCTTTGCCGGCTTGAGGCTCACGGCGCGGTCCTGACCGAAACGCCGTCGCGGGCGACGATCTTGCCGCGCTTGACGACGCGGCGCTTTGGAGAGCGGGTGACGACCGCCTCGGCCAGCGTCTCGCCCGGCAGGATGACGAAATCCGCCGCCTTGCCCTCGGCCAATCCGTAATCGGCGATCTCCATCACCTGCGCGCCGCCGAGCGTACAGACATCGAGCGCGATCCTGAGCTCGTCGTCGCGGCGGAAATTGTTGCGCAGGCCGACGAACATCGCCCGCTCCAGCATGTCGGCATTGCCATAGGGGCCCCAGGTGTCGCGGATGCCGTCCGAGCCTGAGCAGACGCGCACGCCGGCCTCGACCAGCTTCTTCACCGGCGGGGCGGCGCTGCGCGAGGGGGCGGTGGTCATGATCGCGATGTCGAGCCCGGCGAGCTGCGCGATCAGCGGATCGACCAGCGCAGGATCGGGTGAGCCCAGGCAGAAGGCGTGGCTGATCGTGACCTTGCCCTGCATGCCGAGCGCGCGGGTGCGCTCGATGATCAGCTCCGTCGAGAAGGCGCCCATCTCGCCGGGCTCGTGCAGATGGATGTCGAGCGGCTTGCCATATGTCTGGCAGAGCGCGAAGACGGCATCGAGATGGCCCTTGGGGTCGCGGTCGATGCCGCAGGGATCGAGGCCGCCGACGATCTCGCAGCCGGCCTTCATCGCCTGATCCATCAGCTCCAGCGTGCCGGGACGGCGCAGCAGGCCCGATTGCGGGAAGGCGACGAGCTCGATGTCGACGATGTCGCGGTAGTCGTCGCGGGTCTTCATCACGCCCTCGACGCCCCAGAGCCCGTGCTCGGTGTCAACGTCGACATGGCTGCGGATATGGGTCGTGCCCATCAGCGAGGACTGGATCGACTGCCGGGCCGACTGGCGGGCCGGCTCGATATCCAGCCGCTTCTTGCTCTCGCGCTCATTGTCGATCTTGTCGAGCAGCTTCGGCCCGACCTCGTTGACGTACCAGGGCTGGCCCCAGAGGCTCTTGTCGAGATGGGTGTGCGCCTCGACGAGGCCGGGGATGACGATCTCGCCGCGCCCATCCTCGACCGCCACGCCGGCGGGCGCGGCGATGTCCTTCGCCATGCGGGCGATGCGGCCGTTCTCGATGAGGATGTCGAGGGCAGCACCGGCGTTCGGGCGGACATTCTTGAGCAGCAGGGAGGCGGTCATATCAGGCATTTCCTCGTGGTTTCTTGTCAGCGAAGTTTCGGATTCAGCGCATCGCGCAGCCAGTCGCCGAGCAGGTTGACCGAGAGCACGATCAGCCCGAGCTGCAGCGAGGGGAACACGACGAGCCACCAGGAGCCGGAGAACAGGTACTGGTTGCCGATGCGAATCAGCGTACCCAGCGAAGGCTGGGTGATCGGCATGCCCACCCCCAGGAAGGAGAGCGTCGCCTCCGAGAGGATGGCGAGGCCGAGATTGAGCGTCGCCGCGACCATGACCGGCGTCAGCGTGTTCGGCAGGATGTGCCAGAGCATGATGCGCGTCGCCGGCACGCGGATGATGCGGGCGGCCAGCACATATTCCTTGCGGCGCTCGACCATGGTCGAGGCGCGCACGGTGCGGGCATACTGCACCCAGTTGGTCAGCGAGATCGCAAGCACCAGCACCATCGCGGCGAAGGGGTCGCGCAGTTCCGGCGGCAGCAGGCCGCGGAACACCGCCGAGACCAGGATCGCCATCAAGAGCGTCGGAATCGACAGCACGGTATCCCCGAGGCGCATCAGCAGATTGTCGATGCGCCCGCCATGGAAGCCGGCGACGAGCCCGACGGACACGCCGATCAGCATCGAGACGACCACGGCGGAAAAGCCGATGATCAGCGAGATGCGCGAGCCGTAGAGGATGGCGGAGAGCACGTCTCGGCCCTGCGGGTCGGTGCCGAGCAGGAAGGGCCATTCGCCGCCCTCCTGCCAGATCGGCGGGATCTCGGCCTTGTCGATGAAGATCTGCGAGAGATCATAGGGGTTCTGCGCCGCGATCAGCGGGGCCAGGAAGGCCGTGACGATCAGCAGCGTCAGCACCAGCGCCGAAATCCAGGCGGCGGGCGTCTTGCGGAAGCTCCAGCCGATGTCGCTGTCGAGAAAGCGCCGGATGCGGCCGGGCTTGGCATCGGCAGGCTTGGCATCGGCAGGTTTGGCGGCGGTCGCGACGGTTTCAGCGGGCATTGGCGGCTCCCGAGAGCGCGTCCTCGCGCAGGCGCGGATCGACCCAGGCATAGGTCAGGTCGACCAGGGTGTTCAGCGCGACGAAGATGAAGGAGACGATGATCAGATAGGCCGCCATCACCGGGATATCGACGAAGGTCACGGCCTGGACGAAGAGCATGCCCATGCCCGGCCACTGGAACACCGTCTCGGTGACCAGCGCGAAGGCGATGAGATTGCCGATCTGCAGGCCGGTGACGGTGATGACCGGCATCAGGCAGTTGCGCAGCGCATGGCCGAAATGGATCGAGCGGGCCGGCAGGCCGCGCGCCCTCGCGAAGCGGATGAAATCGGTGCGCATGGTCTCGAGCATCTCGGCCCGCACCAGCCGCATCACCAGCGTGATCTGGAAGAGCGAGAGGGTGATGCCGGGCAGGATCAGCGCCTTGCGCCCCGACGGCGTCAGGAAACCGGTGCTCCACCAGCCGAGCTTCACCACCTCGCCGCGGCCGAAGGCCGGCAGCCATTGCAGCGTCACCGAGAAGACGAGGATCAGCATGATGCCGAGCGCGAAGCTCGGCAGCGAGACGCCGAGCACCGAGCCGAATTGCAGCGCCTTGGCGAGGAGGCTTTCTCGTCGGATGGCGGTGTAGACCCCGAGCGGGATGCCGAGGGCGAGCGAGAGGAAGGTCGCGACCAGGACGAGCTCGAAGGTCGCCGGGAAGCGCTCCGAGATCAGCGCGAAGACATCCTGCTGATTGCGGTAGGAGATGCCGAAATCGCCCTGGGCCGCGTTCTTCACGAAGGTCGCGAATTGCAGCACGAAGCCCTTGTCGAGACCGAGGCGGGTCCGCAATTCGTCGCGCTGCTGCTGGCTCGCCTGCTCGTTCAGCATCAGTTCGACGGGATCGCCGACGAAGCGGAAGCTCAGGAAGGCGAGGAAGGCCACGGCGAGCATGACGCCGGCGGCATTCAGGAAGCGCTTGAGGAGGAAGGCCGGCATGGGCGGCTCCTGGGTTCCGGCGGCATTCCCGGGCTTCGCGTTGGCGAAGACCCGGGAAGCTCAGGCGGATGAAGGGCTCGTTTCCGAGATGGCCGGGTCAAACCCGGCCACGACGGCGGCGGTTCAGCCTCACTTCAGCTTGGTCAGCCACAGGCGCGGCTTGTTGTCGGAGGCCTGCACCATGGTCTCGACATTGGCACGCATCGCCCAGGCCATCGGCTGCTGGTGCAGCGGGATGAACAGGGTCTGCTCCTTCACCAGCTTGAGCGCCTGCTTCATCAATTCGATGCGTTTGGCGTTGTCGAGCTCGACGCCGGCCTTGTCGATCAGCGCGTCGACCTTCGGATCGCCCCAGTTGCCCCAGTTGAACACGCCGGCCGTGCCGGTCCTGGAGTGGATCACCTGCACGAGCAGGGAATAGGCGTCGATCATCGGCTCGTTGGCCCAGCCGAAGGAGAGGACGTCGAAATCGCCCTTGGTGCGCTTCGGCGTCTGCTGGGCGCGCGGCGCCATGCTGAGATTGGGCTTGAAGCCGGCGCGCGACCACATCGAGGCGACCGCCTGGCAGAACTCCTCCTCATTGACCAGCGAATCGCTCTGGCAATTCATCTGGAAGGAGAAGCCGTTGGGATAGCCGGCCTCGGTGAGCAGCTTCTTGGCGGCGTTCAGATCGAAGGGCGGACGCTCGTCCTGCGACGGCTCATAGCCCGGGATGGCGGGCGCGATGAGCGCGCCGGTGTTGCGCGAGAGGCCGCGCATGGCGCGCTTCTGGACCGCGTCGATGTCGATGGCGCGATAGAGCGCCTCGCGCACCCGGATGTCCTGGAAGGGATTCTTGCCCTTCACGTCGCTCTCGAAGAGCTGGTCCTTGAGATTGAAGGCGAAGAAGACCGAGCGCAATTCGTTGGTCTGCATCACCTTGACGTCGGACGACGCCTTGAGGCGCGGCAGATCCTGCAGCGGCGCGACATTGGTGTAGTCGATCTCGCCCGACAGCAGCGCCGCGACGCGGGTCGAGGCCGAGGCGATCGGGACGAACTCGATGCGGTCGATATTGTGCTGCGGCTTGTCCCACCAGCCCTGATTCCTGACGAGGATCGTCTTGGCGTCGGGCTGGCGGCTCTCGATCGAGAAGGGGCCGGTGCCGTTGGCGTGGTCGGTGGGATAGCCGGTGACGCCCTTGCCGACATCGGTCGGCTTCAGGGCGTTGTGCTCCTCCAGCCACTTCTTGTCGAAGATGAAGATGTTGGTGAGGTCGTTGAGCAGCAGCGGATAGGGGCCGTCGACCTCGATCTCGACGGTGTAGTCGTCGATCTTTTTCGAGGATTTATAGGCCGGCAGATTGCCCTTCAGCGGCGAGGCGGCATCCGAGACGCGAGCGAGCGAGGCGATGACGTCGTCGGCCGTGAAGGGGTCGCCATTGTGGAAGGTCACGCCCTTGCGCAGATGGAAGCGCCAGACCGTCGGCGACACCGTCTCCCAGGACTCGGCCAGCGCCGGCTCGATCTTGAGGTCGCCGGTGTAGCGCACCAACCCTTCATAGACATGGTTCAGGACCGACAGCGTGAAGGTCTCGCCGAAGGAATAGGGATCGAGCGAGGCGATCTCGCGACCCGCACCCCATTTCAGCGTCTTCGCCTCCGCCGCGCCGCTCAGCGCGAAAGCGGCAACAGCCGCCAGCAACCAGGCCTTCTTCATCGACACTCTCCCCTTTTCATTCGGCGCAGCCCGGAACGAAGCCACGCGGTCGTCACTGCCACCTCTGTGCGCATCGTGGCGCTTTCCGCGCCATCTCGTGTGCGATTAATGTTCAGTCTTGCATACGATTGTTTGATCGTATTGTATGCGATTATTGAACACAAGCGCAAACTGGAACGGAGCCCCGTCTCGTGACATTGACGGTCCCCAGCAAGGTCAGACCAAAGCGAGGACAGGCCGATATGGGCGAGTCACGGCTGCCGGGATTGCGTGCGCAATCCGTCTACAGGGCGCTTCGGCGCGCGATCATCGAACAGGCGCTGAAACCGGGCATGAAACTGCCCGAGGATTCGATCGGCGAGCAGCTCGGGGTCAGCCGCACACTTGTCCGGGAGGCCTTCAACCGCCTTTCGGTGGAAGGGCTGGTCGAGCTTACGCCGAACAAGGGCGCCTCCGTCGCCTATCCGACGCTGGAGGAGGCGCGCGACGTCTTCGAGGTCCGGCGCGGGCTCGAGCGGCTCGTCGCCGAGAACCTCGCCGGGCGGTTGACCGCCGCGCAGGCGGCCGAGCTGGAAGCCCATGTCCGGCAGGAGGAAAAGGCGCATGGGCAGGACGGGCCGGAATCGATCCGTCTGTCCGGCGAGTTCCATATCAAGCTCGCGGAGATGACCGGCAACGCCCTGCTGCTGCGCTATGTGCAGGAATCCTCGTCGCGCTGTTCGCTGATCCTGGCGATCTACGGCCGGCCGCATTCCTCGGAATGCGCCGTCTCCGAACACCGCCAGCTGATCGAGGCCCTGCGCGACGGCGACGCCGCCCGCGCCGCCGACCTGATGGACCACCATTTGCGCGCCGTCGTCACCCGCGCGCTGCTGACACCCCGCATCGAGCGCGACATCCGCGACGTGCTCGCCCCCTATGCCCTGAGCGAAGGACTGACTCCATCATGACAGCGACGCCGGCCGTGCAGCCGCGGGCCGAGGAAGCCCCAGGCATCGTCACCTTCGATTTCGCGCAGCTGACGCCGCGCGAACGCTACAAGCTGCTGATCGGCGCCGTGGTGCCGCGGCCGATCGCGCTGGTGACAACGGTCGATGCGCAGGGCACGGTCAATGCCGCGCCCTTCTCCTTCTTCAACTGCCTCTCCGCCGATCCCGCGATCCTGGCGCTCGGCGTCGAATACCGCCCGACCGGCGCGCAGAAGGATACCGGCCGCAATATCCGCGAGACGCTGGCCTTCACCGTCAACATCGTCTCCGACGCGCTGGTCGCCGGCATGAACATCTGCGCCGTGCCCTTCGAGCCCGGCACGGACGAGCTCGCCGAGGCCGGCCTCACCGCCATGCCCGGCATCAAGGTGCCCTGTCCCTGGATCGGCCAGGCGCCGGCCGCCTTCGAATGCCGCCACCACACCACGCTCGGCATCGGCAGCTCGCGCGAGATCATCCTGGGCGAGATCGTCTATGCGCATTTCCGCGGCGATACCGTCGACGAACGCCTGCATGTCGACCCTGTCGCGCTCGACGCCGTCGGCCGCATGGGCGGCCATGGCTACGCGACGACGCGGGACTATTTCGATCTGCCGACCATGCCGCTCGCGACCTGGCGGACCGATCCGGACGCCGCAAACCGACGGGACTGACCTGCCGGTGCTGCGGCGAAGCGCAGCTTTGCCATGCAACAGACGCGCAACGGTTAGTCCTCCACCTATCGACCTTGCATTTATCGCATCCCGCCCCTCGCGCTCACGCCATGGCGGGCTCCGCCCGCATGGGTCATCCTGACCTGACGTGACGGCAGCGCTCTTCGGAGCGCGGCCGAAGAACAGCGGGGCGATGCACCGCGACAGGGGGAAGGCGGAACCATGGCGGCGCAGCCGCGCCATTGCTGCGCGGCACGGGGCCATGTCCGTTGGGTGACGACATGACGACGACAAGCGAGATCATCGACTTCCGGGCCGAGACGGATGACGGAGCCACGCTCCATTGCTTCCGCGAGGGCCATGGCCAGCCGCTGCTGCTGGTCAGCGGCCTCAGCGGCACCGCCGGATTCTGGACGAACATCGCCGCGACGCTCGGGCGTTCCTTCGAGATCATCCGCTTCGACCAGCGCGGCATCGGCGGCAGCAGCCGCGGCGAGGCGCCCTGCGACATCGAGAGGCTCGCCCGCGACGGCCTCGCCGTGCTCGACGCGGCCGGACTCGACCGGGCCGTCGTGCTCGGCCATTCGACCGGCGGCTGCATCGCGCAGGGGATGGCAAAGCTTGCGCCCGGCCGGTTCGACGGGCTCATCCTCAGCGGAAGCTGGCTCAAGGCCTGCCGCTACATGACCGCCCTGTTCGGTGCCCGGCGCGCCATCCTCGACTGCGCTCCGCAGGGCTTCGCCGCCCTGTCCGTGCTCAGCGCCTACCAGCCGCGCTGGATCGAGGCGAACTGGCACATCTATGACGACGCGATCGAGGCCGCGCCGGTGAGCGACCACGCCCGGACCGTGATGCGCGAACGCATCGACGCACTGCTCGCTTTCGACGGCACCGCCGATATCGAAGCCCTGCCGATGCCGATCCTGGTGATGGGGGCGCGGGACGACATGGTCGTGCCGGTCTACCATCAGGAGGCGCTGGCCGCCGCCCTGCCCGGCTGCCGCCGCTCGATCATGGAAACCGGCGGACATCTCTTCCCTGTGTCGCGCCCGGACATCTTCACCGCCTCCGTGGCGGAGTGGATCGGCGAGCTCTGAGCGCCCCGCCCGCCCGGCCGCGTCGAAAGGACCCATATCGGCCCGGCGCCGGCCCACGCTAAACCGGAACCGTTCCAAGGAAGAGCCGGGCCGCAAGCCGGGCCCCGAAAGACGAGACCCATGCGCGCCGTTCTGCCCCGCCTCCTCGCTGTATCCTTCCTGACCTCATCGCTTCTGGCCCTGCCGCTCCTCGCCCATCCCGCCGCCGCGCAGGATCTCGAGGCCGGCCAGCGCTCCTTCAACAAATGCCGGGCCTGCCACCAGATCGGTGAGGGCGCGCGCAATCTCGTCGGACCCGAGCTCAACGGCGTGATCGGCCGGCATTCCGGCGCGGCCGAGGGCTACAGCTACTCCAACGCCAACAAGAATTCCGGCCTGACCTGGGACGAGGCGACCTTCGCGGATTACATCAAGGATCCCAAGGCGAAGATCCCCGGCACCAAGATGATCTTCGCCGGCATCCGCAGCGAGAAGGAGATCCAGGACCTGATCGCCTTCCTCAAGCAGTTCGACAAGGACGGCAAGAAGCTCTGACGGCGCCCCTCGCCGCGCAGTTCCCCGACCAAACCCATGTCTTGCGCGGCGCCACGGAAGGCGGCGCCGGACGAAAAACGACGGCATGCGCTCAGATCAGGGCCGGTAATCCCCCGGCCATGACAGAACGCCTCTTCCATTTTCGCGATTGGATGCAATATTTATTCGCTCCGGCGGATCATCGCGATTCGGGAGCCGGAGAAATGTGCTGCCTAGGAAAGGTCTCCACGCACCGATGAAGAAGGCCAAGCGGAAAACGGGAGAGAAGCGGTCGCAGATCGCCGCTGTGCCGATCCGCCGCGCCGCCGACGGTTCGATGGAGATCCTGCTCGTGACCTCGCGGACGACGCGCCGCTGGATCGTGCCGAAGGGCTGGCCGATCAAGGGCCTCAAGGACCACGACGCCGCTGCGCGCGAGGCCTATGAGGAAGCCGGCGTGATCGGCCGCATCGGCCATGAGCCGGCCGGGCGCTACAGCTACTGGAAGCGGATGAGCGACCATTTCGCGCTCTGCGAGGTGAAGCTCTATCTGCTGACGGTCGAGAAGCAGCTCGGCAGCTTCCGCGAGCAGCACCAGCGCGACCTGCACTGGTTCAAGCTCGCCGACGCCGCCGACATCGTCGACGAGCCCGAGCTCAGCACCGCCATCCGCAAGCTGGAGACGCTGCCTGCCCTGGCGGCATGAAGGCCCGCGGCGACCGCACCCCGAATGACAGCGCCGGGACCTGACGATTACTGGCGCATTCGACGAAAATGACGTAGCGTCACCATCCGGAACAAAGAAAAGCGGAGGCCGGCAATGCCCGACCAGACGCGCCATGACGCATGGCAGGCCGGCGAGACTGACGAGCGCTTCATGGCGCGCTGGAGCCGGGAGCTGGCGCCGCGCTTCATCGACTGGCTGAACCCCCTGCCCGGCTTCGAATGGCTGGAGGTCGGCTGCGGCAGCGGCACGCTCACCGAGGCGCTGCTCGGCCTGACCGTGCCGGTCAGCGTCGTCGCGATCGACCCCTCGGAGGACCTCCTGGCGCTGGCGCGCGAGCGCATCACCAATCCCCGCGCCAGCTTCCGCAAGGGCAGCGCCGAGGCCCTGCCGGTGGCGAATACAAGCTGCGACGCCGTCGGCTCCGGGCTGGTGCTCGATATCGTGCCGGACCGGGCGAAGGCGCTGGCGGAGATGCGCCGGGTGGTGCGGCCGCGCGGGCTGATCTGCTTCTATGTCTGGGATTATCCGGGCGGCGGGGTGCAGTTCCTGCGCGCCTTCTGGAGCGCCGCGACGGTGCTCGACCCGCAAGCCGCCGATCTCGGCGAGGACCGGCGCTTCCCCTTCTGCACCCAGGAGGGGCTGACCGGGCTCGCACTCGCCGCCGGGCTCACCGACGTCACCTGCGCGCCGATCACGATCCCGACCGTGTTCCGCGACTTCACGGATTTCTGGCAGCCCTTCACGCTCGGCACCGGGCCGGCTGCGGCCTATTACGCCAGCCTGGCGCCGGCGGCGCGCGAGTCCCTGCGGCAGAGGCTGCGGGACAGGCTGCCCATCGCCGAGGACGGCACGATCGCGCTGGAGGCGCGCGCCTGGGCGGTGCAGGGCATCTCGCCCTGAGAGGGCGGCATGGCCGATGCCTGCCGCGCGAGCCAAAACCCGCCCGCCTTGCGGCGTTCGTTTGCCATGAGGGGCAGCGGAGCGCCGCGAGGCGCGGTTGGGTATCGGGCCGCTTCCATTGAGCCAGGATGCGGCGCGGAAGGATTGAGCCACCTTCCGCACGCCCCGTGGCGCTCCGCTTATCGGCGTTCTTTAAGTCTCCGGGCCGCGCTTATCGGGCCTGCGGCCATCCTTCGCCGCGAGCCCTTTCGACGCCAGTTCGGCTCATCGCCTTGTCGCGTCTACTCGGGCATGGGACGAAGGCGTGATGCCATCGGCCGTTCCCAGCGAGCTCCTCGCACAGGGGCCGTAGTACCCCCAGGGCGGTGCCCCGAAGCCTCCCGGGAGTGGATCGTGACTCCACCCGCAGGCGCCGACCCCATCCCCACCAACGGCACACCTCCGGATGGCTGCCCCTCGGGATGAGGTGGGCCGAGGATAGGCGCGGCCTGCAAGGGCGGGGATAAGTTTTGGCGAGCCGCGACGCCTCTTCCCGTCTTCCCCTGCGGGAGAAGGGTTCCCGCGCCCTCCATCGGCCGCGCGAGACGCGGATGCTCGGCACAAGGCCGAGCCTGACGGCGGGCCGGGTTCGACTCCACGCCGGGATGGCGGCATGGCATAAGCGCTCTCTCAAGGAGCCAGCATGCCAATTCGCCCTGAACAGCCCGCGGACGCAGCCGCCATCCGCACCCTGACCACCGAAGCCTTCGCAGCGGCGCCGCATAGCAGCGGCACCGAAGCGGCCATCATCGACGGCTTGCGCGCGGCCGGGGCGCTGACGCTCTCGCTCGTCGCGGTCGAGGGCGACGAGATCGTCGGCCATGTCGCCTTCTCGCCAGTGACGATCGACGGGGCGGAGCGCGGCTGGTTCGGGCTCGGGCCGGTCTCGGTGCGGCCGGGCCGGCAGCGCGGCGGTGTCGGCTCGGAGCTGATCCGCGACGGCCTGCAGCGCCTGCGCGAGATCGGCGCCGGCGGCTGCGTGTTGCTCGGCGACCCCGGCTATTACGGCCGCTTCGGTTTTGCTGCCGATCCGGCGCTGGTGCTGGAGGGCGTGCCGCCGGAATACTTCATGCGCCTCGCCTTCGGCGCCGGGGTGCCGGCCGGCACGGTGCGCTATCACGCGGCTTTCGACGGGGCCTGAGGTTCAGCTCTCATCGCCCATCGTTCAGCATTCGTGCTCAGGAGCCATTCCGCAAGAATACTATGACGGGGAGATAGGGCGGCGTCGAGAGATAGCTTCCTCAATTCGGCCAGCTCCTCTCTTCAGCGCAGAACCACAACTCCTGCGAGCAGAAAACTTGACCCAATGGGATGTATATCTCACCCTATCAAAAAACGAATCATGCTGCTTGTCGGGGCGAATATGACTTCCAAGGAATCGCTATCACTCTTACGTCAGGTAATTTCAGAGAATTTGCGCGTTCAACGAGGCGGCAGCGTCGTTGAATATATTAGCGTCGGAACAGCACTTCAAGACGCCAAATCGAAGCAAAATCATGCAATTTTTGCGCGCCGAGGCTGCGGAAAGACACTACTCCTACACCATTCATCATCGACGCTAAACACCGATGGCCGCGCGATTTATTTGAACTGCGAAGATTTCAAGCGGCATTCATTTCCTAATGTCCTGATAGAAATACTTTCATCCATATTCAAGGAATTGGATAAGAATCTAAGTGGGTGGTTCGGCAAAAAGGCCAAATCAAAGAAAATTATCCAAGAAATTATTGTCAAACTTTCGGATCTTCAGAAATCGGCCGACCTTCATGACGAAGAAATTCGGCGCAAAAGCCTTGCCGGAGAAACCTCATCGCTGGAAGCAGAGGTGGGCGCTGAGGTTGAACCCCTGAAGCTAAAATCAACGGCCAAATCGACATCGAATCGATCCGAAGAAATAGAACGCTCATTTCGCGTTCATCGTGACAAACTTCAGGAATTAGATAGATGGCTTCCCGAGCTAAAAAGCAATATTAGGACATTCTTTGAACTTTCCAGCAACATTCGATACATTATATTACAAATAGACGATCTTTATCACCTTAAGAGGGCGGATCAAGCTTTCGTTGTAGATTATATACATAGACTCTGCAAAGATATACCGATGTTCTTTAAAATTGCGACGCTTCGCCATGCGTCAACCCTTTATCTTGACCGCGACGGGCAACCCATCGGCGCTCAGAGTCCGTCCCGGAACTCATGACGCTCGCGCGATGCGGCGGATAAGAACCATGGCGGCGGCTGCGTAGAGGAAGGCCGTCGCGGAGGCGATGGTGGCTTCGGCGTCCTTCCAGAGCCGTCTATT
>JAESGN010000160.1_pt1 | contig 150370 bp, 155 predicted proteins | sample 9269731 | NCBI WGS metagenome assembly JAESGN01 (sample SAMN15720683, study PRJNA650826) | algae metagenome | isolation source: Mojavia pulchra JT2-VF2 and co-occurring heterotrophs from desert soil | place: USA: Cadiz Valley, Joshua Tree National Park, CA | collected 1998-06-08
GAAGTCCCGCGCGACTATGCTGCCGGCGAGTGGCTGGGGTCCACATCGCTCGCTCCAAGATGGCCTGAACAACCCCTTGGAATCACGAGTGCCCCAGTCGCTCAACCCTTTCGGGACGGGCTCTTAGAGATGGATCAGGGGTACTGTCAGTGGTGAAGGCGATCGGGCGGCGCGACGGCGGCCGGCACTGCGGGACGGCCCGGTGACGGGAAGCGGCTCGCTGAAATGGGGCCGCTATGCGCTCAACGGCGCGGCCGCGCTCGCGCTCGGCTTCATCCTGCTGCCGCTGATCTTCGTCACCTGGCTCGCCTTCTTCAGGCAGGAGATCCCCTCCTTTCCGCCGGAGGGCTATTCGCTGCAGTGGTTTACGGCTGCAGCGAACAACAAACCCTTCATCGACGGCTTCATCCTCAGCCTCCAGGTCGCGGTCGCTTCGACGCTGATCGGGCTCGCGCTCGGCGTGCCGGCGAGCCTCGCCCTGGTTCGCCATCGCATTCCGTTCGGGCCGGGCGTCTCGACCTTGCTGCTGCTACCGCTGGTGATGCCGGGCATCGTGCTGGGCACCGCGACCTATGTCTTTCAGATCGAGGTCGAGATCGCGACTGAGATTCCGGTCATGGGCTCGCTCGGCGGCCTGATCGCGGCGCATACGCTCGTCGTCGTCCCCTGGGTGGTCCGGCTGGTGACGGCGAGCCTCGCAGGCTTCGATCGCTCGATCGAGGAGGCGGCGCAGAATCTGGGCGCGGGACCGTTCACGACCTTCTGGCGCGTGACGCTGCCGAGCATCCGGCCAGGCCTCGTCGCCGCCGCGCTGTTCGGCTTCGTCACCTCCTTCGGCAACCTCGAGATGAGCCTGTTCCTGGTCGGGCCGGGCCGCACGACGCTGCCGATCGCGATCCTGCAATATCTCGAATGGAAGATCGATCCGACCGTGGCGGCCGCCTCGCTGATCCAGATCGTCCTGATCGGCACGGCGATGCTCGTGACCGACCGCTATGTCAAACTGAGCCGGGTGGTGTGAACGGATGGCAGATCTTCTGTAATGGCACGCCTCTCGATCTCGCATCTCAAGAAGCGCTATGGCGAGCTGACGGTCGTCGACAATGTCGACATCGCGGTCGCCGACGGCGAATTCCTCGTCCTGCTCGGACCGTCCGGCTGCGGCAAGACCACGACCTTGCGCATGGTCGCGGGCTTCATCCCGCCGAGCGCCGGGCAGATCACCATCGGCGAGCGCGACGTCACGAATCTTCCGCCCTGGAAGCGGCATTGCGGCCTCGTCTTCCAGAGCTACGCGCTCTTTCCGCATATGAGCGTGGCGCAGAACGTCGCCTTCGGGCTGGAGATGCACAAGGTGCCGGCTGCCGAACGCGGCCCGCGCGTCGCGGAGGCGTTGCGGCTGGTTCAGCTCGGCGGCTTCGACGAGCGCTATCCGCGCCAGCTGTCCGGCGGCCAGCAGCAGCGCGTGGCGCTGGCGCGCGCGCTCGCCATGGAGCCGCAGGTGCTGCTGCTTGACGAGCCGCTCTCCAATCTCGATGCGAAGCTGCGGCTGGAAGTGCGCGTCGAGATCCGCGAATTGCAGCGCAAGCTCGGCCTCACCACGATCATGGTGACGCATGACCAGGAGGAGGCGCTGACCATGGCCGATCGCCTCGTGGTGATGGACCGCGGCAAGGTCCGCCAGATCGGCACGCAGCGCGAGCTCTACGAGAAGCCGGCCGACCGCTTCGTCGCAGGCTTCATCGGCCGCAGCGCCTTTCTCGACGGCGAGGTGACGGCGCCGGGCCGCTTCCGCACGGCAGGCGGGCGCGAGATCGCCTGCGCCGCCGCGGGCACAAGCGGGTCGGCCACGCTGGCGCTGCGGCCCGAGCGCATCGCGATCGGCAGCGAGGCGGACGGGTTGCCCAACCGCTTCGCGACGCAGATCGTGCATGCCTCCTATCTCGGCGCGCAGCTCGACGTGCAGGTCGCGCTCGACGGGCAGGAGCGCATGCTGCTGCAGATTCCGAACCGACCGGGCCTGTCCGAGCCGCGACCGGGCGACACGATCACGATAGGCTGGGCCGAAGATGCCGGGCTCGTTTATCCGCGCGAGGCATGAGCTTCGTTCGGGGTTCAAAAAGAAGGGGATAGGACCATGACCGCATTCGACAGGCGCGAACTTCTGAAGGGCGCGGGCGTTGTCGCGCTCGCCGCCGCGGCCGGCACGCCCGCTCTGGCGCAATCGGGCGGACGCGTCGTCGTCGGCACCTGGGGCGGCGACTATGCCCGGCTGCTGACCAAGAACATCGAGGACCCGATCCTCAAGGCCAAGGGCATCGAGGTGATCCAGGACCAGGCCGGCGACGCGCCGCGCCGGGCCAAGATGGTCGCGGAAAAGCGCCTGCCGCGCGGCACGGTCGACATCCAGGGCTTCTCGGCCGCGAACATGTTCGAGATGAGCGAGGCCGGGGTCACCGAGGCACTCGACTATTCCAAGCTGCCGAACGCGAAGAACCTGCTGCCCTCGATGAAATATCCCTACGGCATCGGGCAGATCTATTCCGGCAACGTCGTCATCTACAATCCCAAGCTGATTTCTCCGGCCCCGACCGGCTTCAAGGACTGGCTCGACCCGAAATGGGGTTCGAAGATCGGCTTCATCGACATCCAGTACCAGTCGATCTTCATCGCGGCCTCGCTGGCCGCGACCGGCGGCAAGGACATGAACGACCTCGACAAGGCCAAGGAGGTCCTGATGGCGGTCAAGAAGGCCGGCGGGCGCGTCTATCCGACCAACGAGGCCTTCGCCCAGGCGATGAAGAACGAGGAGGTCGGCATCAGCGCGATCTGGAAGGCGCGCGTGGTGCAGTGGCAGAATGCCGGCATCCCCTGCGAGGCGGTTTCGCCGGTCGAGGGTATCCCGATCTATGTCTCCGGCTTCGTCATCGCCAAGAACGCGCCGAACAAGGAGAACGCCTACGCTTATATGGATGCCATGCTCGCCAAGCCGCCGCAGGAGGCCTTTGCGGTCGACATGGGCTATAACGGCACGGTCTCCGGGCTCACCGTCGATCCGGCCCTGCAGAAGCGCATCGGCTTTACGCCCGAGGAGGAGAAGCGCCTGCGGGACCTCGACTACGCCTTCCTCGCCAAGAACGATTCCGCGATGAAGGAGTGGTGGGACAAGGTCTTCAAGGCCTGACATGGCTTGTCCGCTCGATCATTGCGGCCGCCTGACTCGGGGGCGAAGCCGATGACTTCCGCCCCCGAAGCCGTCGCCGGCGCCCGCAGGAACCTCGCAGGCCTGCTCGTCCTGCCGGCGACGCTTTTCGTGGCCGTCGCGCTGATCGGCCCGCTCACGATCCTGTTGCGCTATTCGCTCAACAAATTCGTGCCCGGCCAGTTCATGGTCGATGCGCTGGTGATCGAGAACTACGTCAAGTTCTTCACCGACGCCTATTACCTCAATGTGCTGGCCCGCACCGTGCGCGTCGCGGTGATCTGCACGCTTGCCTGCCTGGTGATGGGATTTCCGCTGGCCTATGTGCTGGCCCGCACCCAAAGCCGCTTCAAGAACCTGATGGTCATCGCGGTGGTGCTGCCGCTCTTCGTCGGCAATGCGGTGCGTGCCGCCGGCTGGATGACCGCTTTCGGCAGCCGCGGCGCGCTCAACGCCTCGCTGATGGGAATGGGCCTGATCGACCAGCCGCTCGAGATCATGTTCACCGAGACGGCGGTGCTGATCGGCATCGTGGCGGTCAACCTGCCCTTCATGGTGCTGTCACTGCAGAGCGTGATCGAGGGCATTCCGCGCAATGTCGAGGAAGCGGCGTTCAGCCTCGGCGCAGGCCCCGGCGCGATGTTTCGCCGGGTGCTCTGGCCCCTGGCGTTGCCAGGCGTGCTGGCCGGCACGATCCTGACCTTCATCCTGGCGATGAACGCCTATGCCACGCCGGTTCTGCTCGGCGGCCCGAAATTCCAGATGATGGGCCCGCTGGTCTACGGGCAGTTTGCCCAGCAGAACAATTGGCCCTTCGGCGGCGCGATCTCCTTCATCCTGATGACGGCGACGATCCTGCTGACCGCGCTGGCGCATCTGATCGTCCAGGGGCGTTATCGCGCGAACCGACCCGCGGAATGAGCGTTCAGCCCTGCCGCTATGCAGGATTTCTCGCCGACCAGAAGGCCCGCGCTCTCCGAGATGGCAACGACAGCGGGGCAAGCCACTGCGCCGAACGAGCCGGAGCGGCCACGTCTCAACCTGCAGTTGCAACAAGCCAGATCCGCACCGGCCTCCGGTCCGGATCCGAATTCCGGTCGAATCCGGAGGGATAAGCGCCCTGCTCTGCTATCGGGGCGGACGTGCTTCGGCCTTGCGCAGAACCGCTCGATCAGATGGCTCTCTCGGGAGAGCATCCTCCTGAAGCAGGGCTTCCGGCTTCGATTCCTCTCGGGCGGGATCGGGCGAGCCCCTGGCTTTCAGCCATTCGGCAAAGAGCCATTATTTGTAATAATTATAAACTAGACGATAATAATTGACAGTTTTGGCGCATAAGAATCTAACGCCGGCCTCACCTCTTGATCTGCATCGGCAGGAGAAGGCCGCATGACGTCATACTCGTTTCTTGCTCTTCGGGTCGGCGTGCTCGCCATCTCGCTCGCCGCGGCGGCCACGGTGCGCGCCGAGGACGGCATCACGGTCTACAACGCGCAACATGCCAGCCTGACCCAGGCCTGGGCCGACGACTTCACCAAGGAGACCGGCATCAAGGTGACGATCCGCAAGGGGTCGGACACCGAGCTCGCCAACCAGATCGTCCAGGAAGGCGCGTCTTCCCCGGCCGACGTCTTCGTCACCGAGAATTCTCCGGCCATGGTGCTGGTCGAGAAGGCCGGGCTGTTCGAGACCCTGCCCAAGGACATTCTCGATCAGGTTCCGGCCCAGTTCCGTCCCGCGAGCGGGCGCTGGATGGGTGTCGCAGCGCGCAGCACCGTCTTCGCCTATGACAAGCGCAAGCTGAAGGAGGCCGATCTTCCGAAGTCGATGCTGGACCTCGCCGACCCCAAGTGGAAGGGGCGCTGGGCCGCCTCGCCGTCGGGCGCCGACTTCCAGGCGATCGTCGGCGCGCTCCTCGTCCTCAAGGGGGAGAAGGTCACGGCCGACTGGCTCAAGGCGATGAAGGATAACTCCAGCGCCTATCGCGGCAACAGCGTCGCCATGAAGGCGGTCAATGCCGGCGAGGTCGAAGGCGCGGTGATCTATCACTACTACTACTTCGGCGACCAGGCGAAGACGGCCGAGAACAGCAACAACGTCGCGCTGCACTATTTCCGCGGGCAGGATCCTGGCGCCTTCCTGAGCACCTCGGGCGCAGGCGTGCTCGAATCCAGCAAGCACAAGAAGGAGGCGGAAACCTTCGTGAAGTGGATGAGCGGCAAGCATGGCCAGGCCGTCCTGCGCGAGGGCGACTCGTTCGAATACGCCATCGGCAACGGCGAGGCTTCGAATCCGAAGCTGGAGCCGATCGCCAAGCTCGACGCGCCGAAGGTCGAGCCCTCGCAACTCGACAGCAAGAAGGTCACCGAGCTGATGACCGCCGCCGGCCTGCTCTGACCCGGTTGCGTCGGCTCATGGCGCGTGCGAAAGGCCCCGCACGCGCATTTTGCCCATGACCGTTTCACTTTCCATCGCGATGCCGGCCCTGCCGGATTTGCCGCTCAGGCGGCAACGCAATCTCGCGAGCCGGGCCATGCTCCTGCTCGCCGGGGGCGTCTCCCTCTGCGCCCTGCTGCCGCTGGGATTCATCGCCTGGATCGCGATCGAGACGGGTTGGCAGACCGCGTTCTCGCTGATCTGGCGGCCGCGCGTCGGCGAATTGCTCGTCAACACGCTGCTGCTCGAATTGTGCACGCTGCCGCCTGCGATCCTGCTGGCGGTCGCGCTGGCCTGGCTGACCGAGCGCAGCGACATGCCCGGCGCGAAATTCCTCTCCTGGCTTGCGGTCGCGCCGCTCGCCGTGCCCGCCTTCGTCCAGTCCTATGCCTGGGTCAGCCTCCTGCCGCGCTTCCACGGGCTGCCGGCCGCGGTGCTGGTTTCGGTTCTCGCCTATCTGCCTTTCCTCTATCTGCCCGTCGCCGCGCAGATCCGCCGGCTCGACCCCGAGCTCGAGCATGTCGCCGCTTCGCTCGGGCAGACGCCTCCGCGCGTGTTCCTGCGGGTGGTCCTGCCGCAGCTGCGGCTTGCGATCTGCGGCGGCAGCCTGCTGGTCGGGCTGCACCTGCTCGCCGAATACGGCCTCTACGCGATGATCCGCTTCGACACCTTCACCACCGCGATCATCGATCAGTTCCAGTCGAGCTATAACGGCCCGGCGGCGAACATGCTCGCCGGCGTGCTGGTGCTGAGCTGCTTCGGGCTCATCGCACTCGAATGGCTGCTGCGGGGCAGCGCACGCTATGCCCGGCTCGGCTCGGGCGCGCCCCGCCCTGCCCCGCGCCAGCGCCTGGGAAACTGGCGGCTGCCGGCGCTTGCACTGCCGCTCGCCTTCGCAGTTCTCAGCCTCGGCGTGCCCGCGCTGACGCTCACGCATTGGCTCCTGGCCTCGGGAGACGATGTCTGGCGGCAGGGTGCGCTGGCCGCGTCCCTGGCGGAAACGCTGGGCTATGCGGCTGCCGGCGCCCTGGCCACTGCGGCGGTAGCGTTGCCGATGGCGTGGCTGTCGGTGCGCGCGCCCGGCCGGGCAACCCGTTTCCTGGAAAGCTGCCACAGCTATCTCGGCGCGCTCCCGGGCGTCGTGATCGCGCTCGCCCTCGTCACCGTGACGGTGCGCGTCGCCTTGCCGCTCTACCAGACGGTGGCGACCGTGGTCTTCGCCTATGTCCTGATGTTCCTGCCGCGCGCGCTCGTCGGGCTGCGGGCCGGCATCGCGCAGGTCCCGGTCGAGCTGGAACGTGCCGCGGCGGCGCTCGGCCGCAGCCCGGCCCGTGCGCTTCTTGCCGTCACGCTGCCGCTCGCGGCGCCCGGCGTCGCCGCCGCGATGGCGCTTGTCGCGATGGGCGTGGCGACAGAGCTGACCGCGACATTGCTGCTCGCCCCCAACGGCACGCGGACGCTGGCCACCGAGTTCTGGGCGCTCACCAGCGAACTCGACTATGCGAAGGCCGCGCCCTATGCCGTGCTGATGATCCTTCTCTCGTTGCCGATGACCGCGCTGCTGCACGCTCAGGCCCGCAGATCGCTCGGCGCATGACCCAGCTCGTCATTTCGGACGTCTCGAAGCGCTATGGCGCGACAGCGGCGCTGGATCGCGTATCCCTTGCCGTGGAGGCGGGCAGCCGCGTTGCCATCGTCGGCCCGTCCGGCTCGGGAAAGACGACGCTGCTGCGCGTCATCGCCGGCTTCGAAGCTCCCGACTCGGGAACGGTGACGCTCGACGGGCAGGTATTGGCCGACGGGTTGGCGATCGCCCCCGCGCATCGACGCCGGATCGGCTATGTCGCCCAGGACGGGGCGCTGTTCCCGCATCTCGATGTCGCCGGCAATCTCGGTTTCGGCATCCCGCGAAACGAGCCGGACCGCGCTGCCCGCCTGCGCGAGCTGATGGAGCTCGTCGAGCTCGATGCCGCGATGCTGACCCGCAGGCCGCACGAGCTCTCCGGAGGGCAGCAGCAGCGCGTCGCGCTGGCCCGCGCGCTCGCCCGCAAGCCGGCCCTGATGCTGCTCGACGAGCCGTTCTCGGCGCTCGATACCGGGCTGCGCGAGAGTGTCCGGCAAGCTGTCGCGCGCGTGCTGGCCAAGGCCGGCATCACCACCATTCTGGTCACCCACGACCAGGGCGAGGCGCTGTCCTTCGCCGATCAACTCGCGGTGATGCGGGAGGGGCGACTGGTGCAAACGGGCCGGCCAGCCGAGCTTTACTGGCGCCCTGCCGATGTCGAAACGGCTCTGTTCCTTGGCAATGCCGCCCTGTTCAAGGCCGACATCGCGGAGGGGATCGTCTCCTGCGGGCTGGGCGAGTTCGAGGCCGAGACCGGCCGCCGCCGCGGACATGGAACCATCATGCTCAGGCCGGAGCAGTTCCAACTGTCATCGGTGGGGCCTGGCCTGGAGGCGATCGTCGAGGACGTCGCCTTCCGGGGCGGGCAATATGCGGTGACGCTGCGGACAAAGCATGATGGCGCCGAAGCACGCTTCACGGCCCATGTTTCGAGCACCGAGCAGCCACAGCTCGGCAGCACCGTCTTCGTATCGGTCAAAGGCGGCCCGTTCCTGCTGCCCGACATCGTCGCGTGAAGGTCAGCGTCCGGACAGGAAGCAAACGGCGACGGCAAGCGCCGGGCACTGTCCGCCATTCGCTGCTCCGGAAAATCTGCTAGGGCCGCCCCGCCGGACAGAGCATTTCGGCCAAATCGGCCAGGAGGTCGTCGGGATGCTCCAGCCCGACCGAGAGCCGCACCAGACCGGGAGGACAATCGGACCGCTCCCCTTCGGTGCTGCGCCTGTGTTCGATCAGGCTCTCGGGCGATCCAAGCGAGGTCGAGCGGCGGAAGATCCGCGCCCGGGCACAGAGATCGATGGCCTCTGCCGCGTCGCCGAGTTCGAAGGAGAGCATGCCGCCGAAGCCGTCCCGGAATTGTCGGCAGGCCAGTTCATGCTGCGGATGCTGCGGCAACCCCGGATAATGCACCTTGCCGACGCGCGGATGCCGGGCAAGCCAGCCGGCGAGCGTCTGCGCGGTTGCCGACACGCGCTCCATCCTCAGCGCCAGGGAGCGCATGCCACGCAGCAGGAGCCAGGCCTCGAAGGGCGGCAGGATGCTGCCATGCATCTCGCGCGCGGTCAGCATCTCCCGCCACCACGCATCTTCTGCCGCCGCAACGAGCGCGCCGGCGACCACATCGCCATGGCCGTTGAGATATTTCGTCGCCGAGTGCAGCACGAGATCGGCGCCCAGCGTCAGCGGCCGGCAATGGACCGGCGTGGCCGCCGTCGCATCGACCAGCAGACGCGCACCGTGCCGATGAGCCAGCGCCGCCAAGGCGGCGAGATCCGGCACGCGCCAGAGCGGGTTGCTCGGGCATTCGGCCCAAACGAGTCGCGTGGCCGCGACACCCATGCTGCGGGCGACGCCCTCCAGATCGCATAGATCGACCCGCACCATGTCCAGGCCGAAGCGTTCGGCGAAGGCCCAGATCATCCGTCCGAACTCGTAGTAGAGGCCTGTGTCGACCAGCACCCGGTCGCCGGGCTGCAAGCTCGCCAGCACGGCCTGCGCCGCAGCCGCGCCGGCGCCGAAGGCCGCCGCCGCCGCACCCTTCTCCAACTGGCACAGAATGCTCTCGACGAGCGCGGCGCCGCTGTTGCCCGAGCGGGCGTAACCCGCCGCGATCGCGCTGCCCGGCCGGGCATGGGTCACGCCCGGATGGATCGACGGCACCAGCCCGCCAGTTGAGGGATCGGTGACATGATCGAGCTGGGCCAGGATGGTCGCGGCGTGCATGAGAACAACATTCTGAAACGGGCCCGCATTTTAGTAAGCTATTGTCGATTGTCGATCCTCGGTCCGATTGCGACGGCTAAGGATCTGTGCGAGGTTCCGGCGCCGCTTACCGTCCGTCAGAGCTTCTTATGTCTCCCGACCGCCCGAACGACCCCACTCTCGACATCGAGCGCCATGTCGCGGCGATGGAACCGCAATTGATCGCCATCCGCCGCGACATCCATGCCCATCCGGAAATCGGGTTCGAGACCGTCAGGACCGCGGAAATCGTCGCGCAGGAGCTGGAGCGGATCGGGCTCTCGCCGCGACGCGGCGTCGGGCGCACCGGCGTCGTGGCCGAGATCGCAGGCGGCGCTCCGGGCCCCTGCCTGCTGATCCGCGCCGACATGGATGCGCTGCCGATGGAGGAGCTGACGGGGCTGCCCTTCGCCAGCACCATCCCCGGGACGATGCATGCCTGCGGCCATGACATTCACACCGCCACGCTGCTCGGTGTCGGCTCTGTCCTGCAGGCCATGGCGCCCAAGCTGCGCGGCAGCGTCAGGCTGGTGTTCCAGCCGGCCGAGGAAACGGTGGAGAGCGGCGCCGCCGCGATGGTCGCGGACGGCGCTGCCGATGGTGCCGCCATCGCGCTGGCCTTCCACAACCGGCCCGAGATGCCGGTGGGGCGCTTCGGCTATGTCCGGGGGGCCTCCACGGCATCGAGCGACGAATTCGACGTGATCGTGCGTGGAAAATCGGGCCATGCGGCGCGCCCGCATTCCGCGCTCGATCCGATCGTCGCCGCTTCCGCGATGATCATGCAGCTGCAGACGGCGATTTCGCGCGTCATGGACCCGTCGCGATCTGCGGTGCTCACCGTCGGCCACATCCAGGGCGGCTCGACGCACAACATCATCCCCGACAGCTGTCTGTTCCAGGGCACGGTCCGCTGCCGCTCGCCCGAGAGCCGCGACACGATGGAAGCCAGCTTCCGGCGGATCTGCGACGGCGTCGCCGCGGCGATGGGCGTCACCTGCGAGATCGACTACAAGCGCGGGGCGCCCGCCCTGATCAACGATGACGGCGTCGTCGATGCGGTGATCCGGTCGGTGTCCGAGCAATTCGGCGCCGACAAGGTCGAGCAGCTCGAAGGGCGCTTCGGCGCCGAGGATTTCTCCTATTTCTCGGAGCGCATTCCGTCCTGCCAATTGCTGGTCGGCTCGTCGCAGCCCGGCCGCGACGACCGGGTCCACAATTCCGACTACCAGCCGGACGAGCGCAGCATCGGCCTGGGCGTCGCCGCGCTCGCCCGCACCGCTCTCGACATCCTGTCCTGATCCCGCCCGCATTCGCTACGGCACCGGAGATTCGCCATGACGATCACCCGCTCTGACTTCCTGAAGCTCGGCCTCGGCGCCGCAGCCGGCCTCGCTCTGGGCGCAGCGCCCCGTTCCGCCACGGCCAAGGAATGGAAGCTCATCCGCGTCGCCACCGAAGGCGCGTTTCCTCCCTACAACATGCACGCTCCCGACGGCCGCCTGATCGGCTTCGAGCCCGACCTCCTGCAGGAGCTGTCGACCCGCATGGGCGTCAAGTGCGAGATGATCGCGCAGGCCTGGGACGGCATGATCGCCGGGCTCACCGACGGCAAATACGACGCCATCATGGACGCCGTTTCGATCACGCCGAAGCGCGAGGAGGTCATCGCCTTCTCCCGCCCCTACGCCTCGGCCGGCTCGGGCTTCGCGATCATGAAGGAGGGCAGCATCAAGTCGCTGCCCGGAACGGGCGCGCCACGTGTCCCCTTCACGGATGAGGCCGCCGCCAAGACGGCGATCGACGAACTGGCGAAAGCGCTGACCGGCAAGACCGTCGCGGTACAGGTCGCCACGATCCAGAACGACGTCCTCAACCGCTATTTCAAGGACGTGGTGACCGTCCGCACCTATCCGTCCGGGCCGGATACCTTCCTGGACCTGAAGAGCGGCCGCGTCGATGCGGTGATGGCCTCCCAGATCAACATCCAGGCGAGCGCGAAGAAGTCGAATGGCGAGATGATCCAGTCCGGCTATCTTTTCACGGGCGGCCTCCTGGGCGTCGGATCCGCGGTCGGCCTGCGCAAGGGCGATCCGGAGCTGAAGGAGATGTTCGACAAGGCGCTGAAGTCGACCATCGACGACGGCACGCTCAAGAAGCTGGCGCTGAAGTGGTTCGAGATGGACATCACGCCCGCGAGCTGACGCGGGCGAGCCGAACGGGATGGACGACAGCCTGACATTGCTGGGCTTCGGCCCGGAGGGCTGGGGGCACGCGCTGCTGAACGGCGGGCTGATGACGCTCGCCGTATCGGCCTGCGCCTTCGCGCTCGGGCTCGGCCTCGGCACGCTCTGCGCCTGGGCGCGGATCGCGGGCTCAGCGCCCGTCCGGCGCCTCGCGCAGGGCTATGGCGTGGTGATGCGCGGCATTCCCGACCTGCTCGTCATCTACCTGTTCTATTTCGGCGGCCGGCAGATCGCCTCGGTGGTCGCCAAGCAGTTCGGGCATGTCGGCCCCGTCGAGATCAGCGGCTTCGCCGCGGGGTGCCTGGCGATCGGCCTGCTCTCCGGCGCCACGCAGGCGGAAGTCCTGCGCGGCGCCTTCCACGCCATCGCGCCCGGAACGCTCGAGGCGGCGCGCGTCACCGGCATGGGCCGCTGGACGATGTTCCGGCGCATCATCGCGCCGCTGGCCCTGCGTACCGCGCTGCCCGGCCTCGGCAACCAATGGCAGTCGGTCATCAAGGAATCCGCGCTGGTCTCGGTCACCGGGTTGGTCGAGACGTTGCGCGCCGTCACGGTGGCGGCAAACTCGACCGAATTGCCCTTCCTGTTCTTCCTCGCCGGCGGCGCGATCTATCTCGCCATCACGACGATCTCCGGGTTCCTCTTCCGCATCGCCGAATGGCGCTCCATGCGGGGGCAGGCCGCGGCGAGAACCGGGGGCTAGCGATGGATTTCGCCTTTATCGCCCAGATCTTTCCCAAGCTGCTCGCCGGCCTGCCGCTGACATTGCTGCTGGCGGTCCTGTCGTTGCTCGGCGGCGGCCTGATCGCGCTCGGGCTGTCGGGCCTGCGCGCCACCTCCTGGCTCGGGGCGCGGATCGCCGATTTCTACGTCTACATCTTCCGCGGCACGCCGCTGCTGATCCAGATCTTCCTGATCTATTACGGGCTCGCCCAGTTCTCGGCGGTGCGCCACTCGCTGCTCTGGCCGCTGCTGCGCGAACCTTATGTCTGCGCCGTCCTCGCCCTGATGCTGAACGATGCGGCCTACACTTCGGAAATCCTGCGCGGCGGTCTTCGCGCGGTGCCTTCCGGGGCGATCGAGGCGGCTCGCGTTTCCGGCATGACGCGGCTGACCATGCTGCGCCGGATCGTGCTGCCTCTCGCCTTCCGGCAGGCGCTGCCCGCCTATGGCGCGGAGATCACGAGCATGGTCAAGGCGACCTCGCTCGCCAGCGTCGTGACGCTGATGGAGATCACCGGCATCGCGCGTGCGGAGGTCTCCGAAACCTACCGCGCCATCGAGATCTTCCTGTGCGCGGCGGCGATCTATCTCGTCCTGGTGACAGTGATCGCGCGGGCGGTGGATCTGCTCGAGCAGCATCTCTCCCCCTATCGCCGACCGACCGACGCACGGAGCGTGGCATGACGCCGATCACGGTCAAGCTGACCGATATCCGAAAGAGCTTTGGCGGCCAGGAGGTGCTGCGCGGGATCGATCTCGCCGCCCGAGACGGCGACGTGATCGCCATCATCGGTGCCAGCGGCTCGGGCAAGAGCACGCTGCTGCGCTGCATCCCCCTGCTGGAGATCCCGGACCAGGGCGAGGTCAGCGTCGGCGATGCGCAGATCCGCATCAGGGATGCGGGGCATCGCTTCTCCCGTGCGGAGCGGCAGACCGTCCGCAGGCTGCGCGGCCAGCTCGGCTTCGTCTTCCAGAGCTTCAATCTCTGGCCCCATATGACGGCGCTGCAGAACGTCATGGAGGTGCCGCTCCACGTCCAAGGGCGGCCGCGCGCGGAATGCCGCGAGGAGGCTGAGGCGATGCTCGCCAAGGTCGGGCTCGCCGACAAATTCGACGCCTGGCCCGCCCATCTCTCCGGCGGCCAGCAGCAGCGCGTCGCGATTGCGCGCGCGCTTGCGATGCGGCCGCGCGCGCTGCTCTTCGACGAGCCGACCTCGGCGCTCGACCCGGAACTGGTCGGCGAGGTGCTGCGCGTCATCCGCGCGCTGGCCGAGGAAGGCCGCACGATGCTGATCGTGACCCATGAGATGACCTTCGCGCGCGAGGTCTCGAATCACGCCATCTATCTCCAGGATGGTCGCGTCGAGGAACAGGGCCCGCCCGAGCAGGTTTTCCTCGACCCGCAATCCGAGCGCTGCCGCCGCTTCGTCGGCATGCAACGCGGCGGACAATGAGGACCGGACCGTGCCCCTGACGGACGACCAGCAACCGATCGAACGGCTCAGCCTCGCCGACATGGCGATGCGGCGCCTGCGCGACGAAATCGTCCGCGGTCGCCTGGCACCCGGCGAGGTGCTGACGGAAATCGCGCTGGCGGGGCGGCTCGGCGTCGGGCGCGGGACGGTGCGCACCGCGCTGTTCGCGCTGGAGGCCGACGAGCTGGTGGTCCGGGCACCCTATTCGAACTGGCGCGTCCCCAGCCTCAACGCCCAGGTGATCTGGGAGATCTACACCTTGCGCGAGGCGATGGAGGGTCTGGCGGCCCGCATTCTCGCCGAGCGCAGCGAGGCGCAGCCCAAAAGCCTGATTGCCGCCGCCTTCGCGCGGCTGGCGCCGGCGGAAACCGGCTCGGTCGATGACCGCGTCGCGGCCGATCTCGGCTTCCACCGGGCGATTGTCGATGCGACGGGCCATCGCCACCTGATCAAGCGCTACAACGCCCTGTCGACGAAGATGGAGTGGCTCTACCGCTGGTCCGAGACGCATTGGCCCGCGCGTTTTCCGCTCGAAGCCGATCATCGCGGGCTGTTCGAGGGCGTGATGCACGGTAGCCCGGATGAGGCCGAGCGTGCCGTGCGTGCCCATATCGCGCCCAGCCTCGCCGCCGATCTGGAGGGGCAGCATGCCCTGGTTTCGGCGGGCGGCGCAGGGGCCGAAGGCGAATTCAAGAAGAGCGATCTGGCATGACGGACAAGGTGGTCGTCCTCGATGGCGGCATGGGGCGCGAGCTGAAGCGGATGGGTGCGCCCTTCCGGCAGCCGGAATGGTCGGCGCTGGCGCTGATGGAGGCGCCGGAGACCGTGCTGGCAGCGCACCGCGCCTTCATCGAGGCGGGCGCCGAAGTCATCACCACCAACAGCTATGCGGTGGTGCCGTTCCATATCGGCGAGGCGCGCTTCACGCAGGACGGCGCGAGGCTTGCCGCCCTGTCGGGCGAATTGGCGCGCCGCGCCGCGGAGGAGGAAGCGCAGCGCAGCGGCCGCAAGATCACCGTGGCCGGATCGCTGCCGCCACTGTTCGGCTCCTACCGCCCCGATCTGTTCGATCCCGCGCGGGCTCCGGCCATGCTGGCGGTGCTGGTGGATGCCCTGCTGCCATCCGTCGACCATTTCCTTGCCGAAACGCAAAGCTGCATCGCCGAGGCGCTCGCGGCTTGCGCGGCGGTGCGCCCAACCGGCAAGCCGATCTGGGTTTCCTTCACACTGCAGGACGATGGCACTGCCGGAGAGGCCCCCGCCCTCCGTTCGGGCGAAGGCGTCGCCGAGGCCGTCGCGGCGGTCCGCGCTGCCGGCGCCGCCGCCGTGCTGTTCAATTGCAGCCAGCCGGAGGTGATGGGCCCGGCTGTCGCGCTCGCGCATGACGTTCTCGGAGAGAGTGGAATCCCGATCGGCGTCTACGCCAACGCCTTCCCCGAGAAGACCGGGGAAGCTGCGGCAAATGAGGGGCTGAGCGACCTGCGCGAGGATATCGTGCCGCTTCGCTACCGCGACTTCGGGCGGGACTGGCACCGCCGCGGCGCCCGGATCATCGGCGGGTGCTGCGGCATCGGACCGGATTCCATTTGCGAGATCCACCGCGCGTTCCGCGCCGATTGAGCTTCCATGCGGTGAGCGGTGTTCCACAGCACGCGCGACGCGGGAAATTCCCTACGGCTGCGCGAATGATGGCTTTCCGACCGAATTCGCGGACAGGGGCTACGGGATCGGCTGCGTGGCCCCTGCCCCGAGCGAGCGCTGCATCATGACGCTGTCGGCCCAGCGGCCATAGCGATAGGCGACGCCCGGCAACAGGCCGACCCGGGTGAAACCGAAGCGCTCGTGCAATGCCAGCGACGTGCTGTTCTCCGCGTCGATATAGCCGATCATCTGGCGGAAGCCGGCGGCGGCGCAGGCGTCGATCAGCGCCTGCATCAGCAGCCGCCCGATGCCATGCCCGAGATGCTCGTGGTGGACGTAGATCGAGTGCTTCACCGTGAAGCGGTAGGCCGGCCGCTTGCGGAACAGCACGACATAGGCGTAGCCCACGACCTCGCCACTGCGGGTCGCCACCAGATGCGGCAGCTTGCGGTTGCGCAGGTTCTTGCGCCGGTCGCGCAGATCGTCCGGCTGCGGGGTGCCGGTATCCTCGACACCGGCCTCGATGCCGTGGCGGATATGCCGGCGATAAATCGCCAGCATGGGCTCGACATCGTCGTCGCGCGAGGGGCGGATGATGACGGGGCGGTCGGTTTCCATGAATCGTCGCGATCCTCAGCCCTGCGCCTGCTCGCTGACGACATAGGTATGGAGCCGCACCTGCCCGGCGGCATCGACCTCGCGGTAGATGCCCTGGATCTCGACCTCGAAGCCGGGGAAGGCATTGAAGCAGGCTTCGAACATCTTGAGATAATCGATCATCGGCTTGGCCCGCTCGGTCAGCCGCTCGCCCGGCACGATGGTGGCGATGCCGGGCGGGTAGACGACGAAGGGCGTCGTCGCGATCCGCCCGGCGATGGCGTCGATGGGCAGATAGTCGACATCGTTGCGCGTCAGGCAGCGCGCCGCGTCATGCGGTGACATCGCCATCTCCGGCAGGTGCTCGGGCGAGAACTGTCGGCTCTGCAGCCCGCTGACGTCATGGTCGCGGAAGAAGCGATGCATATCGCCGCAGAGATCGCGCAGCCGCACGCCGCCATAGCGGCCGGGCCGGCGCCGGTAGAATTCCGGAATCGCGTCTTCCAGCAGGGCGTTGTCGTCATGCAGCTTCTTGAAGGCGACGAGCCCGCTGATCAGCGTGCCGGCCTTGCTGGCCTCGACGCCGGGCGTGAGCAGGAAAAGCAGCGAGTTCAGATCGTTCTTCTCGGCGACGATCCGATTCTCGCGCAGGAACTGCGCGACGATCGGCGCGGGGATGCCATGCTCGGCATAGGCGCCGGTCTCGCGGTCGAAGCCGGGGGTCAGCAAGGTCAGCTTGTTGGGGTCCGTCATCGCGAAGCCCGGCTCCATCTGCGTGAAGCCGTGCCAGCTCGCATCCGCCGCGAGCTGCCAATAGGCAGGGTTGCTGGCGAGCTGGTCGGTAGAGACCATCTCCCAGGCGACGTCGTGGACAGCCCCCTCGCGCGCGGCATCGGCGATGCTGACCCGGTCCGGCACGAAGGGCTCGAAGAACCAGCGCCGCTCGGGCCGGACCTCCTTCTCCTCGAATTCGCGTCGCACGGCCCGGATCTTCTTGCGCAGCTCGATGCCGAGCCGGATCGTATCGTCCCAAAGCACCTCGCCGGAGCGGCCCTTCATCATCTGCGCACCGACATCGAGCGAGGCGAACAGCGGATAGAAGGGCGAGGTCGAGGCGTATTGCATGAAGCTCTCATTGAAGCGTCGATGCTCGACCCGACGCTTCTGGCCCTTGATGTGCCTGTCCTTGATATGGATCTGCGAGGCCTGGCTGAAGCTCGCGAGCTGCTTGTGGGTCGATTGCGTCGCGATGATGCCGGGCGACTCCGGCCCCAGCCCCGTAAGCCCCATGGCGAAGCGACCGGCATAGAGCGGGTGGAACTTCATGAAGCCGGCCCAAGCCTCGTCGAAGAGGATGTACTCGCAGAGATGCCCGATCTTATCGAGGATCATCTGCGCGCTGTGGATCGTGCCGTCATAGGTGCATTGCTCGACCACGGCGACGCGGAACGGGCGCGGCTTCTTCCAGGCATCCGGGTCCTTGACCAGCGGATTGGTGCAGATGCGCTCGCGCAGCGCCTCCTCGTCGAAGCTCTCCCAGCGCATCGGGCCGATCAGCCCCCAGGCATTGCGCACTGTGGGGATGTAGACCGGAATGCCGCCGGCGATCAGCAGCGCGCCGTGATGGGCAGCCTTGTGGTTGTTGCGGTCGAACAGGACGAGGTCGCCATCGGTGACCAGCGCGGCGAGCGCGACCTTGTTCGAGGTCGAGGTGCCGTTGAGGACGAAGTAGGTCTTCTCCGCCCCGAAGATCTGGGCCGCCTCCTTCTGCGCCTTGAGTGCCGGACCTTCGTGGGTCAGGAGGTCGCCGAGATCGAGCACGGAATTGTCGAGATCGTCGCGGAAGACCGCCTCGCCGAGATGTTCCATGAACACCCGGCCGATCGGGCTGCGGCTGTAGAACACGCCGCCATTATGGCCCGGACAGGTCCAGAGATGGTTTCCCTCTTCGGCATAGTCGACGAGGGCGCCGAAAAACGGCGTCTTCAGCGTGTCGGCATATTGCTTCAGCCGGCTGATCAGGCTCTTGGCGATGAAGGGCGGGGTCTCCTCCGAAAGGAAGATATAGCCGTCGATGAAGTCGAGCACCTCGACCGGCACGTCCTCGAAGCGCTTGCGGCGGATCAGCAGGATGATGGGGAAGTCGAGGCCGCGCCGGCGCATCAGGTTGATCAGCGCGGCCGTCTTGCCCTCCAGCCCCTTCTTGCCCCAGTCGACCACCATGCAGCCGATGGCGGCATCGGTCTGGACCGCGATCTCGGCATCTTCGAGCTTTCGCGCCTTGACGACCTCGAAGCCCGATCGCTCGATCTCCTCGACGATCTGATGGAAGCGGATCCCTTCGAGATCCTCGGCATCGAAGTTCGGCGTTGCGAACAGGAAGGTGAAGCGCCTGAAATAGTCCATACCGGCTCCGCTGAGCATGAACCCGCAGCATTGGGTGAGTTTTACGACAATTCGGCGACTGCCGCTCCGGCCGAAGCCGCGGCGGGCGGGCGCCCCGCGGGCCGGAGAACGAGTTTCCAGGATGGGCGTCTCGATGCCGACAGAACAGTTTGCCGCAGGACCGATCCGGAAGGCTAGAACCGCTTGGTCGAGAGCACGTCGAAGGTCTTGCCGATCGTCGCGACGGCCTTGTCATAATCGGCCAGCGACAGGCAGGCGATCAGGGCGTCGATGATGGCGAGCTGGGCGATGCGGCTCGTCATCGCCTCGGTGCGGAACTGGGTCTCGCGCGCCATGGTGTTGAGGACGATGTCGGCATAGGCGAGCAGCGGCGATTTGCCGAAATTGGTGATGCAGATCGTCATCGCCCCGGCTTCTCGCGCGAGCCTGGTCGCGGTGACGGTCTCGTGCGTCGAGCCCGAATGCGAGATCGTGATCGTCGCGACATCGGGGCCGGTCAGCGAGGCACTGATCGCCTGCACATGCGAATCGACCACGACCTTGGATTCGACGCCGACGCGCAGGAGCCGGTAATTGGCGTCCTCCGCGATCGGGGCGGCGCTGCCGATGCCGTAGAGCTCGACGCGGCGCGCCTTGCGGATCGCCCGCAACAGCGCGCTCCATCGCCCCCCTGTCGAGCACCTTCATGGTGTCGTGCAGCGCCTGCAGATCGCTGCGGAAGACCTTCTCGATCACCGTCCCGGTGTCGTCCGCGCGGGCGAGATCCTCGTGGATGAACTGCACCGGCTGCACGAGATCGCGCGCCAATGCGATCTTGACCTGCTGGAAGCCGCGCGCGCCGAGCTGGCGGCAGAGCGAGATCACGCTGCCCTCGCTCGCCTCCGCCCGTTCGGCCACCTCCATGACCGACATGGCGGTCAGGTCATTGCTACGAGGCCCATTCATAGGGCGAACCCATGCGATGGGCCGCGCGCATCATGGTGGCGTCCGCCCGCAGACCCAGCATCAGGCTGAACGAGGCATTCCTTCCTGGAAGGCATCACGGAGTTGGAAGGTTCTTCGTCTTTGCGTTGTATCTTAAAAAGAACATTCGTTTGACTTAACAAACGATCCTTTTGCAAGATTTGGGGAGTCCGGCGCTGGTCGCCGACGACCGTGAATTTGCAGAAGGTGACGACCATGGCCGGCACGACGGGGCACTCCAAGCACTTCGAAGCGAGCCGCCGCGCGGTGCTGAAGGTGTCGCTGCTGCTGCCGTTCATTCCCTCTGCCGCTCGCGACGCAGCGGCTCAGGGGGCGCTTCCCCAGCAGATCCCCGCCGGGACGAAGCTGGTGGCGGCCGATCAGAACGAGGCGCTGCAGACGCTGATCCGCGCCTCGGGCGTGCAGGCGAAGCTCTCGAGCAACGTAACCTATGCCAATTTCCTCGGCGGTCCGGCGATCCTCGAAGCCTTCCGGGCCGGCGCGCTCGACCTCGCCACCGTCGGCAACACGCCGCCGATCCAGGCGCATGCCGCCGGCGAGAAGATCCCGATCATCGCCGCGCGCGTCTCCTCCGAGACCGATTACTTCCTGGCCGTGCGTCCCGGCCTGAAGATCGACAGCCTGGAGGAGCTGAAGGGCAAGAGCATCGCCTATGGCGAGGGCACCGGACGCCAGCCCTTCGTGCTGAATGCGCTCAAGCTCGCCGGTCTGACGCGCAAGGACGTCAAGCTCGTGCCGCTTCGGGCTGCCGACTTCCCCGATGCGGTCAGGACCGGCCAGGTCGATGTCGCGGCGCTCAACGAGCCGCATTTCTCGCGCTATCTCGCCGACTTTGCCGATCGCGGCGCCAGCGCGTTGCCGAAGGCGCAGAACGACCGGCTGCCCAGGAGCCTGACCTATCTCTACGCCAGTCAGAAGGCGCTGGACGACCCGGCCAAGGCGGCAGCGATCCGCGAATTCGTCGCCGGCTGGATCGATGCCAGCCGCTGGTCGCACCAGAACGTCGATGCCTGGGTCGAGGCCTACTACGTCAAGCGCCAGAACCTGAAACCGGCCGATGCCCGCAAGATCGTCGAGTCGGAAGGCGAGTTCCAGTTTCCGCTGCTGGCCAGCCTGATCGCGAAGCAGCAATCGCTGATCGACGTGATCCACGAGGCCGGCGACCTGCCGAAGCGACTCGATGCGCGCGAGGAATTCGACCTGCGCTTCGACGAGATCATCGCCGCCAAGACCAACTGACACCCTGGCCGAGACGGATGGACGCCATGAGTCTCATCACCTATGCCACCGGCTTCCAGCCCAGCGCGGAAACCGAAAGGCATCCTGTCGGAACGCAAGCAGCGCGGCCGCCGCAACTGGCGCCGTCGCGCCTGCCGCGGGGCGGCATCCTGTTCGGGCCGGTTGCATTGGTCGCGATCTGGGAACTCGCCTCGAGGATCGGCTGGCTCTCGCCGAAATTCCTGGCGGCGCCGTCGACGGCCGTCCTGACCGGCATCGAGCTCCTGAGCAACGGCACGCTGGCCGACCATTTCCTCGCCTCGGCCCAGCGGGCCTATCTCGGCCTCGGCATCGGCGTCGCGCTCGGTCTTGGGATGGCGCTCGCCGCCGGTCTCAGCCGCATCGGCGAAGCCTCGCTCGACGGGCTCGTCCAGATCAAGCGGGCCGTGCCGACGCTGGCGCTGATCCCGCTCGCCATTCTCTGGCTCGGCATCGGCGAGGCGATGAAGGTCGCGCTGATCGCCTCCAGCGTGCTCGTGCCAATCTACATCAACACCCATGCTGCGCTCACGGGCATCGATATCCGCCATGTCGAGCTTGCCCGCAGCGTCGGGTTGTCCCGCGGCGCCTTCCTGCGCGAGGTCGCGCTGCCCGGCGCCCTGCCCGGCTTCTTCACCGGCCTGAGGCTCGCCGTCACCACCTGCTGGACGGCGCTCGTCGTGCTCGAGCAGATCAACACCACCGAGGGCATCGGCTATCTGATGAACCGCGCCCGCGACTACGGCCAGACCGATGTCATCGTCGTCGGCCTTGCGATCTATGCCATCCTCGGCCTCGGCTCGGATTTCGCGGTCAGGTTCTGGGAGCGCCGGGCGCTGTCCTATCGCAAGGCGCTGGCGTCATGAACGCCTCGGCCCATCCGCTCCACCTGCCGCGGGGCCCTGCGCCTGCCGCCGTCAGCCTGCGCGGCGTCACGCGCCGCTTCTCCGGCCGGACCGTGCTGAACGAGGTTTCGCTCGACTTCGCACCGGGTGAGTTCGTCGCGCTGATCGGCAAGAGCGGCTCGGGCAAGAGCACATTGCTGCGCGCCCTGGCGGGTCTCGACGACGGCGTCGACGGCGAAGGCCGGATCAGCGTGCCGCAGGATCGCTCGGTCCTGTTTCAGGACTCCCGGCTGCTGCCCTGGAAGAACGCGCTGCAGAACGTCGTCTTCGGCCTGCGCAGGTCGGATGCGGACGAGCGCGGCCGCGCCGCGCTTGCCGATGTCGGGCTCGGCGGGCGCGAGGACGCCTGGCCGAATGCGCTCTCCGGCGGCGAACAGCAGCGGGTGGCACTGGCGCGTTCTCTGGTGCGTCAGCCGCGCCTGCTGCTGGCCGACGAGCCCTTCGGCGCACTCGATGCCCTGACGCGGATCAGGATGCATGAATTGCTCTTCCGCCTGATCCGCCAGCACCGGCCGACGGTCCTGCTGGTCACGCATGATGTCGACGAGGCGATCAAGCTCGCCGACCGCGTCCTGGTCATGGAGGCCGGCCGCATCGTCGTCGACCGCCCGGTTGCCCTGGCGCATCCGCGCCTCAAAGCCCCTCATTTCGAAGCCTTGCGCGGCGATCTGCTCGCGGCGCTCGGCGTCTCCGATGCCGTCTAGTGACCCACATCCGACAGGATCGATCCGCCATGGCACGCGAACTTCACCTCAACCTCTTCATCAACGGCCGCGGCCACCACGAAACGGCCTGGCGCCACCCCGCCTCGACGACGAAGGCGTTGAGCGATCTCTCCTACTACCGGGATCTCGCTCTTGCGGCAGAGGCGGCGAAGCTCGACTCGATCTTCTTCGCCGATCAGCTCGCGCTCGGCGACGAGCTCGCCCATGCCGCGCGCGGGGAGCTGGAGCCGGTCACGCTGCTCGGGGCTCTTGCGGCGTTGACAAGCCAGATCGGGCTGATCGCCACGGCATCGACCACTTATAACGAGCCCTACAACCTCGCCCGCCAGTTCGCCTCGCTGGACCATCTCAGCGGTGGCCGGATCGGCTGGAACATCGTGACCTCCTGGGCGCCGGGCGCCGCCGTCAATTTCGGCCAGGAGGCTCAGGTCGGCATCGACCAGCGCTATGCACGCGCCCACGACTTCGTCGAGGCCGTCTCCAAGCTCTGGGACAGCTGGGCGAGGGACGCCATCGTCGACGACCGCGACAGCGGCACCTATGCCCGCCCCGATCGCGTCCGGCGCGCCGCGCATCGCGGCAGCCATTTCAGCGTGGCAGGGGCGCTCAACATCCCGCGCTCGCCGCAAGGCCGCCCGGTCTTCGTTCAGGCCGGCGCGTCGAAGGACGGCCGCGCCTTCGCCGCGCGCTATGCCGAGGCGATCTTCACCGCGCATCTCACCAAGGACAGCGCGATCGAATTCTATGCCGACATCAAGACCCAGGCGCGGGCATTGGGGCGGGGCCCGGACCAGATCGTCATCCTGCCCGGCCTCAGTGCCGCGATCGGCTCGACCGAGGCAGAGGCGAAACGGGTCTGGGAAGAGCTGAATGAGCTCTCCCATCCGAGCGTCGGGCTCGCCAGGCTGTCGAGCCGCTTCGGCGGCCATGACTTCTCGCATCTCAAGCTCGACGACGTTCTGTCGGTGGAGGATTTTCCCGATCCGTCGCAGGTCCAGGCTTCGCGCAGCCGGGCGCAGTCGATCACCGCACTCGTCGCGCGCGAGCGGCCGACATTGCGCGGCCTGCTGCACAGCCTCGCCGGCGCGCGCGGCCACTTCACCGCGACCGGGACGCCGGAGCAGATCGCGGATATCATCGAGGACTGGTTCGTGTCCGGTGCGGCCGACGGCTTCAACGTCATGCCGCCGATCCTGCCGACGCAATTCGACATCTTTGCGAGCGAGGTCGTGCCGCTGCTGCGCAGGCGCGGGCTGTTCCGAAGCGAATATGGCGACGGGACGCTGCGCGACCGGCTGGGCCTCGACCCGGTTCAGAGCCAGTTCGACCCGGCCGAGCCGGTGAAGCGCTCCGCCTGAGCGGAGCCTCCGGCGGGAAGCCCGTTTCCGTATCGCACGCTCACGCGCTGTTTTCGTTCTCCCGCAGCCCCGCGATTTGGAAGCAATCACCTCCCATCCGGTGACATAACGCCGATGCGCGCTCTTATGTGAGGTCGCGCGGAGGCGGAGCCCGAGATGATCGATCGTAGAACCCTGCTTGCGCTGGCGGCCGGCTCCGTCGCCGGGATCCGGCCGGGCCTCGCCCAGAGCATGGCGCTGCGCATCGGCTACGTGCCGGTCATCGGGGCGAGCGCCCTGTTCGTCCTCGCCGGCGACGGATCGGCGCGCGATGCCGGCCTCGAGCTCAAGCTCACCAAGTTCGATTCCGGCCCGAATGCGATCCAAGCCTTTGCGTCCGGCACGATCGATATCCTGGTCATCGGCGTCGCGCCGGTTGCGGTCGCCCGCTCCCGCGGCCTCGACGCATCCGTGATCGCAGCCGCGGCGGTCGGCGGTACGGCCTTCGTGGCCGGCCCTGCCCTCGCCAAGGCTTTTGCCGAGAACGCCGACGATCCCGCGAAGGCCTTCGCGGCGTTCCGCGCCGCAACGGGCCGCAAGGCCAAGCTCGGCACGCTTCCGCCGGGCGGCGTGCCGACGGTCGCGCTTCACCATTGGCTCTGGACAATCGGCAAGGTCGAGCGGTCCGATGTCGAGATCGTCAATATGGGCATCGAGGTCGTTCAGCAGGCGATGCTGACCGGCGCCATCGACGGCGGCACGCTGCTCGAACCCTCGGCGACGCTGGTTTCCGAACGCGATCCGCGCATCAAGCGCATCGTCAACTCCCCGGACATGTTCCCGAACATTCCCGGCGTCGTCGTTGCCGCCTCGGGCGCCCTCGTCAAAAATCGCCCGGAGGTGGCGGAACGCTTCGTCGGGCTTTTCCATCAAGCGACCGAACGGATTCGCAAGGAGCCGGCCAAGGTCGCCCCGTTCGTGCTGGCCGTGCTTGGCGGCGACCTGGTCGCGGAATCGACGATCGCCAAGGCGCTCGTCTCGCCGGCCGTGAGCTTCGTCAACGACCCCGCCCAGATCCGCAAGGCGACCGAGGCGCTGCTCGCCTATCAGGTCGAGCTCGGCGATTTCTCTCAGGCACCGGCCCTGGACGGCTTGTTCAACCAGGCTCTCTACGAGCGTGGGGTGCGATCCTCACCAACCCGCTGAACGATCCGAGACCCTGATCCTGCTCAAGCATGGCTCGCCGGGGAGGTTTCGTCCCGCTCCCGGATGAAATCCATGTTGAGCTTGAGGCCCAGGCCCGGCAGGTCCGGCACATGCATATGGCCGTCGATCGGCAGCGGCGCGCCGTCGAAGACCTGTGCGGTGATGTCCTCGAACATCAGAAGGCGCTCGAGGAAGAGCGCGTTCGGCACGGCCGCGACGAGATGCAGATGGAGATTTTCCATGGCATGGGGGGCGAATTTGACGTTCCAGGCCTGGGTCAGGGCGGCGCATTTCAGCATCTCGGTATAGCCGCCGGCCCGCGCTCCATCGACCTGCACGATGTCCGCAGCGTCGTGCATGAGCAGGTCCCTGACGCCGAACTTGGTGTATTCGTGCTCGCCCGTCGCCAGCGGGATGTCGGTGCCGCGCTTGAAGCGGGCGAGCCCGGGAATGTCGTCGGCGAAGACCGGCTCCTCGAACAGGAAGATATCGTATTCGCGAATGCGGTTGGCGAGCTGCACCGCCGTTGCCGCATCGAAGGAATTATTCGCGTCGACCATGAGGTTGATGTCGGGGCCGACCGCTTCGCGGACCTTGCGGACGCGCTCGGCATCGCGCCTGGGATTGCGGCCGCCGTCGAAGCCGACCTTGAACTTCACGGTCGTGAAGCCGCGCGCGACCATGCCCTTGATCTCGTCAACGAGCTGGTCGTCGGAATAGGAGGTCCAGCCGCCGCTGGCATAGACCGGCACCTTGGTCCGGTCCCCGCCGAGCAGCTTGTAGACGGGCAGATCGACGATCTTGCCCTTGAGATCCCAGAGCGCGATGTCGACGGCGCTGAGGGCGCAATACATCAGCCCCTTGCGGCCGACGCCGCGCAGATAGTGGAAGAATTCCTGCCAGATCGCCTCGGTTTCGAGCGGGTCGCGGCCGATCAGCCTGGGCGTCATGTTGCGGTTGATCAGCTCGCAGGTCGCCTCGCCGCCGACCTCGTGATAGGTGACGCCGATCCCCTCCAGCCCCTGATCCGTCGTGATACGGACGATCACGAAGCCGATCGTCTCGACCTTGCGCGTCGCGTCCGCGAAGCCGCCGAGGACCGGGGCGGAGACGAGGTGGACGTCGATCTTCCGAATCCTGTGACGCATCGGCTTCCCTGCGGCAACACGCGTTGACATCATTATCGATAATGATATCGATATTCATATCGACAGACCTTGTCCAGCGAGGCGCTCGCCTTGATTCCGAAGCTCAGCCGCCCGTCCGATCTGGTCTATGGCATCGTCAAACGGCGGATCATCCTGAACGAATTGACGCCGGAGACGGTCCTGACCGAGCTCGGCCTCGCCCATGAGATCGGCTGCAGTCAGGGTCCGATCCGCGAGGCGCTGCTGCGCCTGCAGGAGGATGGGCTCGTCGTCCGCTCGGGGCGACGGACGATCGTGACCCGGCTGACGGAAGAGGAAGCCGACGAGATGCTGGCGCTGCGCCGCCGCATCGAGACGCGCGGCGCGCTGAAGGCGGCGCTGCATGCCGATGGACGGGCGCTCGACGACCTGCGCGGCATCCTGGCAGCGATGATGGAAGCCGCCGCGGAGGGCGACGAGTACCGCGTCATCGAGGCGGACAAGGATTTCCACCTCGCTTTGTTCCGGCTCTCCGGCCTCGATGCCCTCGGGCAGATCCTGGCACGCTGCATCATGCACTCGAACCGCTACAAGCTCTGGGCGCCGGAGCATCGCCGCCCGCTGATCGAGACGGCGCGACGCCACGACATTCTCTACGAGCGCCTCGCTGCAGGCGATGGAAGCGGGCTCGCCGCAGCGCTCGGCTCCCATATCGATACGATCGTCATTCAAGGCGGCGACGAGGTGGCCGCGTGAGCGCCTTCGTCGATCCGCAGATGGCTCGCATCCTCGCCGGTTTCGCGGCGGCGCAGGGCGTCGATTTCAAGACCCTGCCGATCGCAGAGGCCCGCGCCTCCGCCGATGCCGGCTCCATCGCCTGGAACGAAGGCGCGCCCGACCTACCGGCGCGCGATATCGCGGTGCGGATCGACGGCACTTCGCTGCGGGGGCGGCTCTATCACCCCAAGCCCGGAACCGCCCTGCCGGTCATCGTCTACGTTCATGGCGGCGGCTGGACCTTCGGCTCGGTCGACACCCATGACGGCACGATGCGGACCCTCGCGGCGGCGTCCGGCTGCGCCGTCTTCGGCTTCGACTATCGCCTCGCGCCGGAGCATCCCTACCCGATCCCGCTGGAGGATACGCTCGGCGCCATCGCCTTCGGGCTCAGCGGCGAACTCGGCTCCGATGTCGATGCGCGGCGCTGGGCGCTTGCCGGAGACTCGGCCGGTGCGACGCTTGCGCTTGCGGCCATGATCCATCGCCGCGATGCCGGGCTTGCCCTCCCCGCCACAGCCGCCCTGTTCTATGGCTGCTACGCCCCCGACTTCGAAACCGGCAGCCATGCGCGCTTCGGCGAGGGATACATCCTGACCACGGCGAATATGCGCTGGTACTGGCGCAACTATCTCGGCGCGGCCTTCGACGCCCCTCCGGCGCTCGCCGCGCCGCTGCATGCCGACCTCCGCGGATTGCCGCCGCTTTACCTGACAGTCGGCGGGCTCGACCCGCTGGTCGACGACACCATCCGTCTGGCGGATCGCCTCGCGGCAGCGGGCGTCGCCTTCCGCCACGACCATGTACCCGGCGTCATCCATGGCTGCCTGCGCATGAGCCGCAAGCTCGCTCCGGCGCAGGCCATGATCGACGCCGGAGCCGCCTACATCACCGAACGACTATAAAAAAAATCAGGGAGTGAACGTCATGGAACGCAGGACTTTCATGAAACTCGCGGGAGCGGCCGCGCTCTCCTTCGAGGCCGCCAGACCAGCCATTGCCCAAGGCAAGGCGACGGTGCGCTGGTGGTATCATTACGACAATCCGCAGAACACGCCGGCCAGCCTCGTCGCGAAATTCGAAGCGGAGAACCCGGACATCAAGATACAGGCCGAGCCGATCCCCTGGGGCGGCGGCACCGACTATATCAACCGCATCTTCTCGGCCCTGGTCGCCGGCAACCAGCCCGACTGCGCCATGGTGCGCCTGTCCTATCTCTCGCGCTTCTCGCAGATGAAGGCGCTGGAGCCGCTCGACGGCTTCCTCCCCAATTGGAAAGGCCGCAGCGACATTTCCGACGACGTCTGGACAATCAACCGCTCGCCCGACGGCAAGCAGTACTACATGCCGCTGCACTACGTCGTGATCTATCTCTACTACCGGCAGGACCTGCTTCAGCAGGCCGGGCTTCAGCCGCCCAAGAGCTTCGACGACTTCCTCACAGCCGCCAAGGCGCTGACCAAGGACGGCATCTACGGCTATGGCATGCGCGGCGGCGCCGGCTGCCACGACAATTGGGGGCCGTTCGTGCTGGGCGGCGGCGCCAGCTTCGACAAGGGTGGCATGGTCACGGAGAAGGCGCTCGCGGCCAATCGCTGGTTCGTCGACCTCGCCGTGAAGCACAAGGTCGCGCCGCCCTCGGCGCCGACCGACGCCTTCCGCCAGATCGTCGATGCCTTCAAGGCCGGCCGGACCGGGATGGCGATCCACCATATCGGCTCGGTCGCGGAGATCGTCGGGGCGCTCGGCGACAAGGTCTCTGCCGTGCCGGTGCCGCGCGGGCCGGATGGCCGCGGCTGGACCTATTTCGGCGACGAGTCCAACGCCATCTTCGCAGGCAGCAAGAACAAGGAGGCGGCCTTCCGCTGGATCAGCTTCCTGTCGAGCGCCGAGAACAATGCCGAGCAGGCCAAGCTCAGCGGCCAGCTGCCGATCACCATCTCGGATGCGAAGAGCTGGACCGTGCATCCCAAGCGCTTCGTCGAGGCGAGCGACGCCTCCCTGCCGATCGCAAAGCCCCTCCCCGACCATGTGAAGACGCCGGATTTCGTCGGCCGCGTCCTGCCCACCAACCTGCAGAGGGCGCTGACCGGCGGGATGAGTCCCGACGATCTCATGAAAGCGGTCGAGCAGACCTTCCACGGCTGAGGCCGGATCGCATCGCGCGGCGCCGGGCCAAACCCGGCGCCAGCCATCGATCTACAGGGACGAGGCCATGAACAAGACGACGGCGAGCAGCGCGATGCTTCGCGCGGCGACACCCTATGGTTTCCTGCTGCCGGCACTGTTGGTGACGGCGCTGGTCATCCTGTTTCCGGTCCTGCAGACGGCCTGGTACAGCCTGCACGACTACATTCTCTACGACCCCGACAATTTCCGCTTCGTCGGTTTGCGGAATTTCGCGACCGCACTCTCGGACGAGGTCTTCTGGATCGCGCTACTGAACTCGGCGATCTGGGTCGCGGGCATCGTGTCGCTCCAGCTCCTGCTCGGGCTCGGCGCGGCTCTGCTGCTCAACCAGAGCTTCTGGTGGCGCGGCATGGCGCGCGCGCTCGTCATCATCCCCTGGGCGTTGCCGAGCGTGATCATCGGCCTGATGTGGACCTGGATCTATGATTTCAATCTTGGCGTCTTCAACGACATCCTGCTGCGCCTCGGCCTGATCTCGGCCCCGCATCCCTGGCTCGCCCAGCCCTCCACGGCGCTGGCCTGCATTATGCTGGCGCTGGTCTGGCAGGGCTTTCCGTTCTTCACCGTCACCATCCTCGCGGGTTTGCAGACCGTGCCGGGAGAACTCTACGAGGCGGCCGAGATCGACGGCGCCAGCCCCTGGCGCCAGTTCGTCCACGTCACCCTGCCCTCGATCGCCGGCATCGTCACCACGGCCGTACTGCTGCGCATCATCTGGGTCGCCAATTCGCTCGACGTCATCCTGGTGATGACTGGCGGCGGGCCGGGCTATGCCACGCATACGCTGCCGCTCTACGCCTTCCTGCGCGCCTATACCGGCATGGAATTCGGCTATGCCGCCTCGCTCTCGCTGATGCTGACGGCGATCCTGCTCGGCATCGTCTGGCTCTATGTCCGCCGCCAGGCCGGGGAGATGGAGCGATGATCCGGCGCCGTTCCTTCGCCCGCAATCTGATCCAGGTCGAAATCCCCGTCCTGCTGGTGCTCGCCTTCGCGCTGGCACCGTTCGTCTGGATGCTGCTGACCTCGATCAAGCCGAATGCGGATCTCTCGCAGTTCCCGGTGCGCTATCTGCCGAGCAGCACGACCTTCGAGCACTATCAAACGCTGATCCAGCGCACGAGCTTCCCGGTCAACCTGCTGAACAGCCTCGTCATCGCCTGCGGTGCCGTCGTGCTGGGGCTGGCAGCCAGCGTGCCGGCCGCCTATTCGTTCTCGCGCTTCCGCTTCCGCGGCCGGCGCATGCTGATGACCGGCTTCCTCGTCATCAACATGTTCCCGATCGTGCTGCTGATCATCCCGCTCTTCGTGCTGATGCGGACGCTCGGGCTGATCGACACCTTCATCGGCGTCATCATCGGCCATTCGACCTTCTCGATCCCGTTCTCGATCTGGATGCTGGTCAGCTATTTCAACGCGATCCCGAAAGATCTCGACGAAGCCGCGACGATCGACGGGGCCTCGCGCCTGCAGACGATCCGGCTGGTGGTGCTGCCGCTGGTGATGCCCGGCATCGTCACCACCGCGATCTACGTCTTCATCACCTCGTGGAACGAATATCTGTTCGCGATGATGCTGTCGGGCGAGACGGTCAGGCCGGTGACCGTCGCGCTGCAATTGTTCATCGGCGAATTCACGGTGCAGTGGGGCGTCCTCACCGCGGGCGGCACGATCATCGCTTTGCCCGTCACCATCCTTTTCCTTTTTGTGCAGAAGCGGCTCGTCGGCGGGCTGACGGCAGGAGCAGTCAAATCATGACCAATGCGATCGGGGTGATCTCGATGTTCTATGCGCGCCCCTTCGGGCGCGAGCATTTCCCCACCTTCCGGCGCATGAAGCAGGCCGGGGCCGATGTGGTCGAACTGCTGGTGCCGGAGCCGGGCGAGCTCGACCTTGCCGAGACGAAGGCCGCCGCCACCGATGCCGGCCTCTCGATCGTGCTGGCGGCGCGGGTGAACCTGACCCGCGATCTCGCCAGCGCCGACCCGGCCGCGCATGCAGCCGGCATCGCCTATCTCGAGCAATGCGTCGACATCGCTGCCGCGTTGGGGGCGGGCATCGTCGGCGGGCCGCTCTATGGCGCGCCGCTCGTCTTCGCCGGCCGGGCGCCACAGCCGGTCGAGCCGGCCGAGCGCCGCCGGCGGGTCGATGCCGTCGTGCGCGGGCTGACGCAGGCCGCGAAACGCGCCGCCGACAAGGGCGTCGTCCTCGGCGTCGAGCCCCTGAACCGGTTCGAGACCGACATGTGCAACACCTGCCGCCATGCGCTGGATTATGTCGAGGCCGTCGCCTCGCCTGCCGTCGGCGTGATGCTCGACACCTTCCACATGAACATGGAGGAATACGATCTCGCCGCCTCGATCCGGCTGGCGGGATCGCGGCTCGTGCATTTCCAGGCGAACGAGAACAATCGCGGCTTCGTCGGCTCGGGCCATATCGACTGGCCTGCCGTCGCCCGCGCCCTCGCGGCCTCCGGCTATCAGGGCCCGATCGTGCTGGAGCCGTTCCGGCGCGACGACGAGGCGGCAGGCGTGACGCTGGCGCAATGGCGCGCGCCCACCCGGAACGAGGATGCGGAGCTCAAGGCCAGCATCGACTATCTCAAGGCGACGCTCGCCTTCGCCGACCGGCTCGCGACGACGAAGGGAATTGCGTGATGACATCCCCCTTGCGCCTCGGCTGGATCGGTTGCGGCACCCATGCCAACGAGATGCTGCTGCCGCAGGTCACGCGGCACGACGTCGTCCTGCAGGCGATCTGCGACATCTCGCCCGACAACCTCGCCTCCACCGGCCGGCGCTACGGTGTCGCGCCCGAGAACCAACTGAGCGACTGGCACGCCCTGCTCGCCCGCTCCGACATCGACGCGGTTGGCCTCGCCATGGGGCCGCGGCAGCATCATGAGGTCGGTCTCGCCGCGATCGCGCGGGGATTGCCGCTCTTCATCGAGAAGCCGCCGGCCGCAACCTCGCGGCAAGCGCAGGAACTGGCGGATGCCGCCAAGGCCCGGGGCGTTCCGGTCGTCGTCGGTTTCATGAAGCGGTATTCCACCGCCAATCGCATCGCGGCCAATGTCATCCACACCCCGGAATTCGGGGAAACCGCGAGCTTCCTCGGCCAGTACATGACGGCGCCGACCTACTTCGCGGGGGATGTCGACTATACCGGCTTCTATCTGCATCACTGCGTGCATTATTTCGACCTGATCCCCCATCTGATGGGCGAGGTCGCGACAGTCGGCGCACGCCGGCACGAGCTGGAACCCGGCAAGCTGCTGCTCCATGTCGATTTCCGCTTCCGCAACGGCGGCATCGGCACGCTCGTCATGGGGACGCATCAGTCGCGCGGCACGCCGATGGAATGGTGGCAGGTGATGGGCGACCATCGCCGCGTCGAGGTCCGCAACCTGCATGAGGTTCGCTATTTCCGCAGCCCCCCCTTCAAGGTGTCGCGCCCCGACGCCAGCCTTGTCGACGGCGAAGATACGCTGGTCTGGGAGCCCAATTTCACCGTCGCTGCCAACGAGGACCACAAGGGCTATCACGCGATCCTCGGCGATTTCGTGCGGGCGGCGCGCGGCGAGACACTGGACTTTCCCGATGCGGCGGCGGGCGCACGGGCGCTCGCCCTCCTCGAACAGGCCATCGCTTCCGCCGAAACCGATGCGCATCGGTGATCGATGCCCGGACATGAAGGGGCAATGTCCGGGGCCGACAGCTCTCCATCGCTAGGCTCAGGGCCGAATCATTTGGCCTGAGATGCGATTCACGGTGTCCGGAAAGAGCCGTGATAGGTCATTCGTTTCTGCCTGCCAGGGGTCGATGACCGGCGCGTGGTGAGCGGTATCCCTGTCACCGGCTCACTCCCAGCTCAGCGCGCCGCCATTCTGGTATTCGATGACGCGGGTCTCGAAGAAGTTCTTCTCCTTCTTCAGGTCCATCGCCTCGCTCATCCAGGGGAACGGGTTCTCGGTCTCGCCGAAGACCGGCGGCAGGCCGAGCTGAGCGCAGCGGCGGTTGGCGATGAAGTGCATGTACTGCTCGCAGAGCGCCGCGTTCAGGCCGAGGAAGCCCCTCGGCATGGTGTCGCGGCCATAGGCGGCTTCAAGCTCGGCCGCATCGCGGATCATGCCGCTGACCTCGTCCTGGAAGGCCTTGGTCCAGAGATGCGGGTTCTCGATCTTGATCTGGTTGATCACGTCGATGCCGAAGTTCAGATGGATCGACTCGTCGCGCAGGATGTACTGGTACTGCTCGGCGATGCCGACCATCTTGTTGCGCCGGCCGAGCGACAGGATCTGCGCGAAGCCGGTGTAGAACCACATGCCCTCGAAGATCACGTAGAAGGTGATCAGGTCGCGCAGCAGCGCCTGGTCGTTTTCCGGCGTTCCCGTTTTGAAGTCCGGGTCCTCGATGTTCTGCGTATGCTTCAGCGCCCAGGCCGCCTTGTCGGTGATCGAGGGCACCTCGCGATACATGTTGAACAACTCGCCCTCGTCGAGCCCGAGGCTCTCAACGATGTACTGGAAGGTGTGGGTGTGGATCGCCTCCTCGAAGGCCTGGCGCAGCAGGTACTGCCGGCATTCCGGGTTGGTCAGGTGTCGGTAGATCGCCAGCACGATGTTGTTGGCGACGAGAGATTCGGACGCCGCGAAGAAGCCGAGATTGCGCTTGAGCATGCGCCGCTCGTCCTCGCTGAGCCCGTCCTTCGACTTCCACAGGGCGATGTCGGCTTGCATCGAGACCTCGGTCGGCATCCAGTGGTTGTTGCAGCCGGAAAGGTATTTCTCCCAGGCCCATTTGTACTTGAGCGGCAGGAGCTGGTTCACGTCGGCGCGCGCATTGATCATGCGCTTCTCGTCGACCGTGACGCGGCTGCCATTGCGATCGATCGTGCCGAGGCCGGTGGCGTCGGCGGCGGGAGGAGGGTTTGTCAGGATGGCCGGGGTCGAGGGCTTGGTGTCGGACCAGTCGAGCATGAGGTGTTCCGTTCTGAAATGAAGGGGCGTCATGCTCGGGCTTGACCCGAGCATCTCATGCCGAAGGAGGCCTTAGTGCCTTATCCTGCCGGAGATTCTCGGGTCTGCGCTTCGCTTCGCCCGAGAATGACGCGAGAGGTGGAATGACGGCGGGTTACTGGCAGGCTTCGCAGGTCGGATCGTCGATCGAGCAGGCGTTGGGGACGGCCATGCCGTTCTCCAGCGGGATATCGACGATGATCGGCGCGGCGGCCTTGGCTGCGACCGGCACGGTGGCCGAGACCGCATTGAGCTTGCCGTCCGTGCCCTTCAGCGTCGATTTCTCGACATGGGTCGCCGACAACGCCCGCAGGTAGTAGGTCGTCTTGAGGCCCAGCCGCCAGGCCAGGCGATAGGCCTCGTCGAGCTTCCGGCCCGAGGGCTGCGCCATGTAGAGGTTCAGCGACTGGCCCTGATCGATCCATTTCTGCCGGCGCGCCGCCGCCCTGATCAGCCATTCCGTCGGAATCTCGAAGGAGGTGGCATAGAGCGCCTTGAGATCGGCCGGGACGCGATCGATCCCACTGACCTTGCCGTCGTAGTATTTGAGATCCGAGACCATCACCTCGTCCCAGAGCCCCCTCGCCTTCAGGTCATGAACGAGCCCGGCATTCACCACGGTGAAGTCGCCCGACATGTTCGCCTTAACGTAGAGCTGGCTGTAGCTCGGCTCGATCGACTGCGAGACGCCGACGATGTTGGAGATCGTCGCGGTCGGCGCGATCGCCATGGTGTTGGAGTTGCGCATGCCGGTCGTGACGACCCGCTCGCGCAGGCCCTCCCAGTCCAGCGTCGAGGAGCGGTCGAGTTCGACATCGCCGTCGCGGGCGTCCGAGAGGATGTCGAGCGAGTCGATCGGCAGGATGCCCTTCGACCAGAGCGAACCCTCGAAGCTCGGATAGCGCCCGCGCTCGGCGGCGAGATCGACCGAGGCCTGGATCGCATGGAAGCTGATCACTTCCATCGACGTATCGGCGAAGGCGACGGCGCCTTCCGAGGCCGCCGGCAGACGCAGTGTCTGGAGCGCGTCCTGGAAACCCATCAGCCCCAAGCCCACCGGGCGATGGCGCAGGTTCGAGCGGCGTGCCTCGGGGATCGTGTAGAAATTGATGTCGACGACGTTGTCGAGCATGCGCATCGCGGTGGTCACGGTGCGGGCCAGGCGAGCCTGATCGAGCCCATCGGGCGTCACATGCGCCGCGAGGTTCACCGAGCCGAGATTGCAGACCGCGACCTCGTCGGCCGAGGTGTTGAGCGTGATCTCGGTGCAGAGGTTCGAGGAATGCACCACGCCGGCATGCTGCTGCGGCGAGCGCAGATTGCAGGCATCCTTGAAGGTAATCCAGGGATGGCCGGTTTCGAACAGCATGGTCAGCATGCGCCGCCAGAGGTCGAGCGCCTTCACCCGTTTGAAGACCTTGATCTGGCCAGCGGCTGCCTTCGCCTCATAAGCCTCGTAGGCCGTCTTGAATGGCTTGCCATAGAGATCGTGCAGGTCCGGAACCTCGTCCGGCGAGAACAGCGTCCAGTCGCCGCCGGCCTCGACGCGCTGCATGAACAGGTCGGGAATCCAGTTCGCCGTGTTCATGTCATGGGTGCGGCGGCGGTCGTCGCCGGTGTTCTTCCGGAGATCGAGGAACTCCTCGATATCGACATGCCAGGTCTCGAGATAGGCGCAGACCGCGCCCTTGCGCTTGCCGCCCTGATTGACGGCGATGGCCGTATCGTTCGCGACCTTCAGGAACGGCACCACGCCCTGGCTCTCGCCATTGGTGCCCTTGATATGGGCGCCGAGACCGCGCACCGGCGTCCAGTCATTGCCGAGGCCGCCCGAGTACTTGGCGAGCAGCGCATTGTCCTTCACCGCCTTGAAGATACCGTCGAGATCGTCAGCGACGGTGGTCAGGAAGCAGGAGGAGAGCTGCGGGCGCAGCGTCCCGGAATTGAACAGCGTGGGGGTCGAGGCCATGAAATCGAAGGATGAGAGCAGATCGTAGAATTCGATCGCCCTGCCCTCGCGATCGATCTCGCGGATGGCGAGACCCATGGCGACACGCATGAAGAAGGCCTGCGGCAGCTCGAAGCGGTTGCCCCGGACATGCAGGAAATAGCGGTCGTAAAGCGTCTGGAAGCCGAGATAGTCGAATTGCAGATCGCGCTCGGGCTTGAGTGCAGCGGCGATGCGGGCGATGTCGAAGCGGCCGAGCTCGGGGTCGATCAGCTCGTTCGCGATGCCGGTCTTGAGATAGGCATGGAAGTAGTCGGCATAAAGCACTGACATCTCTTCCTGCGTCGCCTGCTCTGCGCGGCCATGGACGAAGCTCAGTGCCTCGCGACGGAGCTTGTCCAGCAGCAGGCGCGCGGAGACCTTGGCGTAGTTCGGCTCGCTCTCGATCAGCGTGCGGGCGGCAAGGATCGGCGCCAGTGCCAATTCGTCGAGCGAGATGCCGTCATAGAGATTGCGGCGCGCCTCGGTGAGGACCGGCTCGGCCGAGACGCCGTCGAGATCGGCACAAGCCTCGCGAACCACCTTGTCGAGGCGGCCGGCGTCGAGCGGGATAAGCGTCCCGTCGGCGAGCTTCATGTGCAGCAAGGGAGCTGCGGAGGCGACAGGCTTCGTCTCGGCAACCGCCCTCGCCCGCTCGCGCGCCCGCTCCTCGCGATAGAGCACATAGGCACGGGCGACCTTGTGGTGTTCGCCGCGCATCAGGGCGAGCTCGACCTGGTCCTGCACATCCTCGATATGGAAAGTGCGGCCGGTCGCAGCCCGGCGGGTCAGCCCCGCGACGACCTGCTCTGTCATCTCCGCGACGGCTTCGTGGATGCGGCGCGAAGCGGCGGCGTTCGATCCTTCGACGGCGAGGAACGCCTTGGTCAACGCCACGGTGATCTTCGAGGGATCGAACGGCGTCACCGCGCCGTTGCGGCGAATGATCTGGTAGCCGGGCTCGCTCGCAGCGAGCTTCGACAGTGTCGGCTCTGCGGCTGACGGAGCGGCGGCAGGCCGCTCGGCTTCAATGGAAAGAGACATCGGCATCAACCCCAAATGTTGGGGGCAAAGGCCAGAGCGGTTGCGTCGAGAAGGCGCGCGGCACCATAAGGCCGCGACCTGCCAAGCGCACCACCGGGACACCCCGCCCGAGGACGTATACGAGGTCGCGGCAGGTCTCCTGGCTCACGGGTCAGCGCTCTCGTCCCGTCTTCCCAAGGCCTTGCAGCCTCAGTGACTTATCGTGGACGTGAACTCGCCGCTTACAGTTGCGGGGGCAGCGCCGGTCTCTCACCGGCTTCCCTCTTAGCTCTCGATCTTGCGATTCGAGAGACCATCGACCACCAGATCTAGTAGCTAAAGGGCATCGCCTGTCAACAGGTCGTGACGCCGCCGTCCGGCGCCTGTGAAGATCGGGGATCACCGCGCGGCCTCCGGCCTACCCTGTTCGTGCTGTTCGGCAATGACGTCGGCTCTGCCTTCGCTTCGGCGAAACCGCGTCGAGCGATGCTTCGCGCCTCAAGCGCTAGCGCCCCTTCGCCGCCCGCCATGATCGACGCACGCCCCGTTCCCGAGCTTCGCGCAATTCGCGACCGCCACGAGCTGTCTGCGATGGCTGCCGAGCCGCCCCAGCGTATCGCGATAGCGCGTCTCAGGCCGGGTCACACGGTTGCTGTCGGTCGATTTGGCGCCCGGCTGATTTTCCGAAAATATTGCGAGATAAAACCTTCCATTTGACAATGTGTCTTATAAGTACCATGATAGAAACATCGATCTAGGCCGAACGAATTGGCCCCGCGCTTTCATCGCGCACTGCTGACGAACTTCCTGCTCAAATCGAAAAATGCGCTGCACCCGCGGCGCATGAACAATAGCCTTTACAGGAGGTCAGCATGGCCAGTGGCACAGTTAAGTGGTTCAACACCGACAAGGGTTTTGGTTTCATCCAGCCGGAAGACGGCGGCCAGGACGCCTTCGTCCATATCAGCGCCGTGGAGCGTGCCGGTCTGCGCACGCTGAAGGAAGGCCAGAAGGTCTCCTATGAGCTGGTGCAGGACAAGCGCTCCGGCAAGGTGTCTGCGGACAACCTGCAGGCCGAGTGAGCTAGACGCCATCCGGCGCGTCAATCGAGATCAGCGGCGACCGCGGATGTACCGGCGCCCGTTCGATTGAGCGGCGGATAGCCACGGAGGGGTCGGGATCAACCCGGCCCTTTTTGTTTGCATCAGAAGGGAAATTCGAATGCAGGTTCTCGTTCGCGACAACAACGTCGACCAGGCGCTTCGCGTCCTCAAGAAGAAGATGCAGCGTGAAGGCGTGTTTCGCGAGATGAAGGCGCGTCGCGCCTACGAGAAGCCGTCCGAGCGGCGAACCCGCGAGAAGGCCGAAGCCATCCGCCGCGCCCGCAAGGCAGCGCGCAAGCAGGCTCAGCGCGAAGGATTGCTGCCGATGCCGAAGCGCGTGGAACGGCCGGCACGGCCCGGGCAGGCCCCCGCGCAGGCACGATAGGCGAGGATTTGGGCTTGGGCTTCAATCCGCAGGATTTTGCCGATGGCCGGGCCTGCTCGCCAGGCCGAACCGGCGAGGATCGAAGCCGAGCCCCACGCAAGGTTCTGCCCGAAGCCGTTCGATCCATGCAGGAGCGTGCTGCCGGAAAACGCCGCTGACGCCCTGGCGTCCTGCGTTCGAGAAGGAGTTTGCCGATGTCGAGCAACAGAATTCCGCCGGAAGAGGCGCAATTGCGGGCCCAGAGCAGAGCGACGCTCGCAGCGCAACGCCGCGCCGAGGCCGAAACGGCCCTGGAAGCGTTGCGGGTGGAACAGATCGCCGTCCGCGAGCGCACCGCAAAACTGCGGGCCTTGCGGCTCGCCAAGGAGGCCGCCGACGCCGAGGCCGCCGCGGCGGTGCCGCCAGCCAAGACGCGAGCCAAGCCCGCCAAGACCGTTGTTCGGCGGAGAACCGCTTCTTCCTGATCTCCAACCGGAGGATGGCGCGCGAGGCGTTGCCGTCAGTCTTGGTCAGCAACCCGGCAGCCGAACTCGGCCGCCGCTGCGGTGAACCAGGACCAGAAGCTTCCTGCCATGCTGCGTGCGACCATGATCTCGAAGACGGGTCCGTCCGGCCCGTCGGCGAGGCGCCATAGCTGCACGCCGAGATAGGCCACGCTCGTCACGGCGGTCTCGCCGACGCCGAAGGCCGAAGGATGCAGGTCGAGCATCACGCCCTTTGCCAGCAGATCGCGGGTCCTGGGGCCCTGAAGCCGGAAGGCGGCGCGCGCATCGCTCTGATCGCTGATGGCGGCATGGGTCGCGAATTCATCGAGCAATGGCTGGAAGCCGTCGCGCGAAGCCGCGCGCAGCAGCCATTGGTCCGGCCCCGCCCAGATCGCGTCATGGGCCCCGCCCGATACGATCCTCGGCATCTCCGGCAACGCGATGCCGAGCCGGCCTTCGACGGCCCGCGACAGGGCCATCGCCGCACCCGGCCGGGCGATCAGGGTCGCCAGGCCGAAACCATCCAGCAGAGTCGCAACGACGCCGGTCTCGCCCTTCGCGCCGAAGGAGCCGGGTTGCGCGATGCCCGCCCAGGCGCTGCGCGGGCGCCATGAGGTCGCGATCTCAGCCATGGAGGCAGTTTCCTTCCGGATCGACGAAGACGGGCGAGCAGATCTCGACGACGATGTCGCCATTTCGGACGGGATCGTAAGCACGCACGCGCTCGCCGATGCGACCGGCGCCGTTCCGGATCAGGCCGAGGCCGATCCAGTGGTTCAGATGCGGCGAATGGGCAACCGAGGTCATGTAGCCCTCGTCGTTCTCCATCACCGCCGCCTTGCCGATGCCGATGAAGTGGGCGCCGGCCCGCAGGCGCTGGGAGGGATCGACCGGCTTGAAGCCGACGAAGGACGGCCGGTCCCGCTCGATCAGGGCCGGCCTGCCCGCCATCAGGCGGCCGATATAGTCCTTCTTCGAAGACATCATCTTGCCGAGGCCCAGATCGCGCGCCGTGGTCTGGCCGTTGAGCTCGTTGCCGGCGACATGGCCCTTCTCGATGCGCATCACCCCGAGCGCCTCGGTGCCATAGGGCGTGATGCCGAAGGGCTGGCCGGCCTGCATCAGGGCGCGCATCATCGCATCGCCATAGGCGGCCGGAACCGCCAGCTCATAGGCCAATTCGCCCGAGAAGGAGATCCGGAACAGCCGCGCCGGAATGCCTCCGCCGACCGTCACGGCGCGCGCCGCGAGATAAGGGAAGGCCTCGTTCGAGATGTCGTGCTCGTGATCGACGACGCCGCGCAGGGTTTCGCGCGCCTTAGGTCCCGCGATGGAAGCTTGTGCCCATTGCTCGGAGACCGAGACCATCCGGACATCGAGTTCCGGCCACAGCACCTGATGGCAGAACTCCAGATGCTGCATCACCTTGCCGGCATTCGCCGTCGTGGTCGTCATCAGGAAATGATGCTCGCCCAGACGCGAGGTGGTGCCGTCATCCATGACGAAGCCGTCCTCGCGCAGCATCAGGCCGTAGCGCGCCTTGCCGGCCGGCAAGGCCTTCCAGCCATTGATGTAGACGCGCTCCAGGAATTCGGCGGCGTCCGCCCCCTGGATGTCGATCTTGCCGAGCGTCGAGACGTCGCAGAGGCCGACGCTCGCGCGCACGGCCTTGACCTCGCGGTCGACCGTCGCCTGCCAGTCGTTTTCGCCGGGGCGCGGATAATACTGCGCCCGCAGCCATGGGCCGGCCTCGACGAAGACGGCGCCCTGCTCCCGCGACCAGTCATGGGTCGGCGCCAGCCGCACCGGCCTGAATTCCTTGCCGCGATGATGGCCCGCGAGCGCGCCGATCGCCACCGGCGTGTAGGGCGGCCGGAAGGTCGTGGTGCCCGTCTGCGGGATCGTCCTGCCCGTCTGCTCGGCCATGATGGCGAGACCGGAGAGGTTCGAGGTCTTGCCCTGGTCGGTCGCCATGCCGAGCGTGGTGTAGCGCTTGAGATGCTCGACCGGCCGGAAGCCCTCGCGCGCCGCGAGCTCGACATCCCTGTCGGTGACGTCGTTCTGGTAATCGACGAAAGCCTTGCCCTTCGTTCCCTTCACCCGCCAGAGCGGCTGCAGCCCGGTCGTCTCGGGATCGGTCGCAGGCACGGGTGCCGGCGGCGCAGGCGTCAGCCCCGCATCGGCGGCAGCCTCGCGGCCGAGCCGCGCGCCGTCCTCCAGCGCCTGAGCCAGGGCGAAATGCCCGGCCGCGCTCCCCGCGACCGCGAGGCCCGCCGGCAAGGTTCCCGGCACGAAGCATTGCAGGCCGTCGTCCCAGGCCGGCTTGCCGTTCTGGTGCGAGGTCAGATGCAGCGTCGGGTTCCAGCCGTTCGAGACGGCGAGCAGGTCGCAATCGACAGCCGTCGTCGCTCCGGAGGAATCGCGGATGGTGACGCTGCTGAGGTGCCGGCCGCCGCGCGTGCCTTCGATCGCACCGCCTGCGAACAGCCTTGCACCGAGCTTGTCGGCGAGCGCCTTGCGGGCGGGTTCTGACTCGCCGCGGGCATCGACGATGGCAGCGATGCGGCCACCGGCTGCGGCGATATCGCGTGCCGTGGCCCAGCCATCGTCCCCGGCCGTGAACAGCACCGCCTCGCGGCCCGGCAATGCACCGTAGCGGTTGACGTAGGTGCGCGCCGCTCCCGCCAGCATGACGCCCGGCGTATCATTGCCGGGGAAGACGATCGGCCGTTCCAGTGCGCCTGCGGCGAGGATCGCGCGCTTGGCATGGATGCGCCAGCCGCGCTGTCGCGGCTGATGCGGCGCCGGCTCGGGCAGGTGATCGCCGACGCGCTCGACCGCGCCATAGATGCCGTGGTCGTAGAGGCCGAAGACGGTGGTGCGCGGCATGATCCGCACTTCGGGCAGGCTCTCGAGCTCGATCAGCGTCGCCGCCAGCCATTCGGCCGCCGGCTTGCCATCGATCTCGCGCCTCTCGGCCAGCAGGCGCCCGCCGAGGCGAAAATCCTCGTCGCAGAGGATGACGCGGGCGCCGCTGCGCCCCGCTGCGAGCGCGGCGGAAAGGCCGGCCGGGCCGCCGCCGATCACCAGCACGTCGCAGAAGGCGAAGGCCTTCTCGTAATGGTCGGGATCTTCTAAGCCGGCCGCGCGGCCGAGGCCCGCCGCACGGCGGATCAGGGGCTCGTAGAGCTTTTCCCAGAAGGCCGCCGGCCACATGAAGGTCTTGTAGTAGAAGCCCGCGACCAGCGCCGGCGAGAGCAATCCGTTGATCGAGAGCAGATCGAAGGCGAGCGAGGGCCAGCGGTTCTGACTGGCCGCGTCGAGCCCGTCGAACAGCTCGACCACCGTGGCGCGCGTGTTCGGCTCGCGGCGGGCCCCGGAGCGCAACTCGACCAGCGCATTCGGTTCCTCCGGGCCGGCCGAGAGGATGCCGCGCGGGCGGTGATATTTGAAGGAGCGGCCGACGAGCCGCACGCCATTCGCCAGCAGCGCGGAAGCCAGCGTATCGCCGGCAAATCCGCGATAGGACCTGCCGTCGAAGCTGAAGCTCAGCGGCCGGCTGCGATCGACAAGGCCGCCGGAGGCGAGACGGAAGGGCTGCCCGCTCATGCCGCGGCTCCCGCCTTGCGCGCCCTGGCGGCCTCGACCGAGGCGATCGCGTGGGTGCGGGTGTCGCGGGTCACGACCAGCCAGGCATGGCAGCCGGCCCCGTGATACCAGAGCTCGCGGTGGCTGCCGGCCGGATTGTCACGCAGATAGACGTACTCGGTCATCGCCGCTTCCGTCGCTGCCATCCCGTCGGGTCGCTGCGGATCGGCCGCGCCGAGATAGCTGAATTCCTGGGCGTCGCGCGCGCCGCAATGGGGGCAGGTGATGCGCATCGGGGATCCTCGGGCAGCGCGCGGTCAGTGCAGATTGGGCTGGGCGCCGGCGCCCTTTTCGTCGATCAGGCGCCCGGTCGCGAAGCGATCGAGCCGATAGGCGCTCGCGACCGGGTGCGGCTCTCCCGTCGCGATCAGATGCGCGAAGCAGAAGCCGGAGGCCGGCGTCGCCTTGAAGCCGCCATAGCACCAGCCGGAATTGAGATAGAGCCCCTCGATCGGCGTCAGGTCGATGATCGGCGAGCCGTCCATCGACATGTCCATCACGCCGCCCCAATGGCGCAGCATCCGCACCCGGCCGAGCCCCGGCCAGAGCGCCATGGCCGATTCCATCACGTCCTCGATCACCGGCAGATTGCCGCGCTGGGCGTAGGAGTTGTAGCCGTCGATGTCCCCGCCGAAGACCAGCCCGCCCTTGTCGGACTGGCTGATGTAGAAATGCCCGGCGCCGAAGGTGACGACGCCGTCGATCAGCGGCTTCAGCCCCTCCGAGACGAAGGCCTGGAGCACATGGGTCTCGATCGGCAGGCGCAGGCCCGCCATCGCCGCCACCCGTGACGAATTGCCCGCGACGGCCATGGCGATCTTCTTCGCCCGGATCGGTCCCCGCGATGTCTCGACGCCGACGGCCCGCCCGCCGGCCATGGTGATGCCGGTAACCTCGCAGTTCTGGATCATGTCGACGCCGCGGCTGTCGGCGGCGCGCGCATAGCCCCAGGCGACGGCGTCATGCCGGGCCGAGCCGCCGCGGCGCTGCAGGAGCCCGCCCCGGATCGGGAAGCGGGCGTTGTCGTAGTCGAGATAGGGCAGCATCGCCCTTACCTGCTCGCTGCCAAGCAGTTCGGCATCGACCCCGGCGAGCCGCATCGCATTGCCGCGCCGGGCGAAGGCATCCCGCTGCGCGTCGGAATGAAAGAGGTTCAGGACACCGCGCTGGCTGACCATGGCGTTGTAGTTCAGGTCCTGCTCCAGCCCTTCCCAAAGCTTCATCGAGAGCTCGTAGAAGGGCGTGTTGCCGGGCAGCAGGTAATTCGAGCGGATGATCGTGGTGTTGCGGCCGACATTGCCGGAGCCGAGATAGCCCTTCTCCAGCACCGCGACATTGGTGATGCCGTGCCGGCTGGCGAGGTAATGCGCCGTCGCCAGGCCATGCCCGCCGCCGCCGATGATGACGACGTCGTATTCGGGCCTGGGCGCGGGATCGCGCCAGGCCGGGGTCCAGCCCTTGTGACCCTGAAGGGCCTGGGTGAGCAGCGAGAAGACGGAATAGCGCATCGAGGGGTCCGGGCGGTCTTGTCATCCGGAGATTGACCGACATAGGCTCCGCGACATGCTCGATAGCGACATCCGATTGCCCGTTAGCGACGACAGCGCACCGACCCATGTCGGCTTCCTGCTGATCCCGGATTTCGCGCTGCTGCCCTATGCCTCGGCGATCGAGCCGTTGCGTGCGGCCAACCGGCTCTCCGGCCATTCGCTCTACCGCTGGAGCCACATCTCGATCGACGGAACGCCCGCCCCGGCCTCGAACGGCGTCGCCATCGCACCGGACGCCAATATCGGTGCCGAGCTTCGGCTCGACTATCTTTTCGTCTGCGCCGGAGGAAATCCGGCTCTCTTCCACCATCAGCCGACCTTCTCCTGGCTCCGGCAGCAGGCCCGGCGCGGCGTGCGGATCGGCGGCGTTTCGGGGGGGCCCTATCTGCTGGCGCGGGCCAATCTGCTGAGCGGCTACCGGTTCACCATCCACTGGGAGCACGCGGCCGCGTTCCTGGAAGAATATCCCGACCTCGACCTGCGCCGCTCGCTTTACGAAATCGACCGCGACCGGCTGACCTGCAGCGGCGGCACCGCCCCGCTCGACATGATGCATGCCGTGATCGCCCGCGAGCATGGCAGCGAGCTTGCTTTGGCCGTCAGCGAATGGTTCCTGCAAACCCAGGTCCGGGAGGGCGCAGACCCCCAGCGCATGAAGCTGCGCGAGCGGCTCGGCATCGCGCATGCTCCGCTGCTGCGGGTCATCGGCCGCATGGAGCAGACGATCGAGAACCCCGAGCCCCGCGAAGCCCTCGCCCGGCTCGCCAATGTCTCGCTGCGCCAGCTCGAGCGCCTGTTCCGGCAACATCTCGGCCGTTCTCTCGGCGAGCACTACCTGGGGCTGCGCCTCGACCGCGCGCGCGACCTGCTGCGGCAGACCAGCCTTTCCGTCCTGGAAATCGCGCTCGCCTGCGGCTTCGCCAGCGCCAGCCATTTCTCCCGCAGCTATAGCGGGCGCTTCGGCTATCCGCCGCGATCCGAGAGACTGCCGCAGCACCCCATCGCTCGACGCTGAATGTCAAGAAAGCGTCGCATGGGGTCAATTCCACGCATCGATCCACCGGAAGTCTAGGGCTTCAAAAAAAGACAGGGGATCGCGACCGATGAAACGTTTGACCGCTCTGGCGCTCGCTGTAGCCGCCACGCTCGCCGCCATGCCCGCCCTCGCGCAGGACACGCTCGCCAAGATCAAGGAGAAGGGCGTCCTCACCGTCGGCGTCAAGAACGACTACAAGCCCTGGGGCTTCCTCGATCCGTCGGGCAAGATCGTCGGCCTCGAGATCGATCTCGCGCAGGAGGTCGCGGACAAGCTCGGCGTCAAGCTCGAGATGGTCCCCGTCATCGCCGCCAACCGCATCGAGTTCCTGCGCCAGGGCCGCATCGACATGATCCTGGCGACGCTCGGCGACACGGCCGAGCGACGCAAGCAGATCGGCATGATCGAGCCGAACTATTATGCCGGCGCCACCAATGTGCTCGCGCCCAAGAGCGCCGGGCTGAAGAAGTGGGAAGACCTCAAGGGCCGCAAGGTCTGCGCCGTGCAGGGCGCCTATTACAACCGCCGGGTCTCGCAGATGTATTCCCCGGACCTCGTCGTGTTCCCCTCGGTGCCGGACGGGCTCAACGCCCTGCAGGGCAACAACTGCGTCGCCTTCCTCTTCGACGACACGCTGATCGTCTCGACGCTGTCGGGCGGCGATCCGAAATGGGCCAATTACGAGATGCCGCTGACCTCCGAGGACCCGCAGCTCTGGGCGATCGGCGTGCGCCTCGACGATCTCGACGGCGGCTTCGGCAAGCTGCTCAAAGACATGTCGGTCGAGTGGCACAAGAGCGGCAAGCTGCTCGCGCTCGAGAGCAAATGGGGCATCAAGCAGAGCCCGTACCTGATCGAGACCAACAAGAAGCTGAAGGGCGGCGCGTAACCTCGGGCGTCATTCTCGGCTTGCGCCTGAGAATCTCATGACCAGAGGGCTCTGGTTTCCGAGATGGTCGGGTCAAGCCCGACCATGACGCACCAAGGCCGCCTGAGGTTTCGGACATGATTGCCGCCTTCTTCGAGCGCCTGAACGATGTTCATGGCCTCAATTTCTCGATCTTCTACGACGCTTTCGATCGCTCCCGCTTCCTGATCGGGTTGTGGACCACGAGCTATATCTGCGTCGTGTCCATCCTGGCCTCGCTCGCGATCGGACTTGTCGGTGTCTGGGTCGCCGGCAGCCATTCGCGGCTCGGTCGGCTTCTGGTGCGGGCTTACGTCCAGTTCTTCCGCAACACGCCGCCGCTGGTGCAGCTCTCCTTCTTCTACTTCGCCGTCGGCGGCCTGCTGCCCACCGTGTCGGACGGTTTCGGCGGGCAGTCCCCCTTCGTCAGCGGCACCGGCTGGGCCATCATCGCCTTCTCGCTCTTCGCCGGAGCGTTCAACGTGGAGATCTTCCGCGCCGGGATCGAAGCGGTGCCCGAAACCATGGTCGAGGCGGCGGAATCGCTCGGCTACACGCGCTTCCAGCTCTGGCGCCAGATCGTGCTGCCGCTGGCCTTCCGCATCTGCCTGCCGGCGCTGAACAACAACCTCGTCAATCTCGTGAAGACGACCACCCTCGCCTATGCGATCGGCGTGCCGGAACTGCTCTATGCGGCGTCGCAGATCTGGTCCGAGGTCTTCAACGTCCGTGAGATGATGAACGTGCTGCTGGTGACCTATGTGCTGCTGGTCGCCGTGCTGGTCTGGGTGATGCATCGCTGGGAGAAGGCCATGCGCATTCCGGGCTACATGCCATGAAGACCGGCGCCACCGACCTCCCCGTCCTGAAACCATTCCGCGCAGCGCCGATCGCATCGAGCGGGCTCGCCGCGCCGGCGATCCTGAGCTTCGGCGTCGTCGCCAGCATCGCGCTGCTCTTCGCCGCCTCCCTGGCTGTCGCCCAGGCCACCGGCCCAGCAACACGTGACGGGGCCTTCACCATCCTGCTGCGCTGGGCGCCGCTGATCTTCCAGGGCTTCCTGTTCAATCTGCTGATCAGCTTCCTCTCGATGGCGCTGGGCACGGCGGTCGGCGTGCTGTTCGGCATCTGGCAGGTCTCGCCCTCGGCGGCTCTGCGCAAGCCGGCCTGGGCCGCGACGCAGTTCTTCCGCAACGCGCCCTGGCTCGTCCTGCTGTTCTACGCGATGTTCCTGCTGCCCTTCGAGATCAGGCTCGGCCCGTTCACCATCGCCTTTCCGGCCTGGGTCAAGGCGATCATCGGGCTCGCGCTGCCGGTCGCGGCCAATGTCTCCGAGATCGTGCGCGGCGGCATCCGCTCGATTCCCTCCGGCCAATGGGAATCGGCCGAGGCGCTCGCCTTCACCCGCCGCCAGACGATGTGGATGATCATCCTGCCGCAGGCCTTCAAGCGGATGATCCCGCCCTGGATGAACCTCTACGCCATCCTGACCATGGCCACGACACTGATCTCGGTCGTCGGCATCCAGGACGGGCTGACGGTGACGCGCGCCGCCCTCGTCGCCGAGAGCCGGCCCGATCTGATGCTGCCGATGTACCTGCTGCTTCTGCTGATGTTCTTCGCCTATTGCTATCCGATCGCCCGGCTCACCATGGCGATCGAACGCCGCTTCAACGTGAAGGGATGACCATGGCTGCCAAGCATGAACTCGGCGAGCCGGTCGTCGTGGTCGAGGGCGTCGAAAAAGCCTTCGGCGCCTTCCCGGTGCTGAAGGACGTCAGCCTGACCATCCGCCGCGGTGAGACCGTCTGCATCATCGGCCCCTCAGGCTCGGGCAAGTCGACGCTGCTGCGCTGCATCAACGCGCTGGTGCCGATCAGCAAGGGCTCGATCACGGTCGCCGGCCGGCAGGTCAACGACCCCGCGCTCGACAAGCTGGCGCTGCGCCGCGATGTCGGCATCGTCTTCCAGCAGTACAATCTCTTCCCGCACAAGAGCGCGCTGCAGAACGTGATGATGGCGCCGGTCCATGTGCTGAAGCAGGACCGCGCCGAGGTCGAGGAGCGGGCCAGGCGCCTGCTCGCCAAGGTCGGCCTCTCGCACAAGCACGACGCCTATCCGGGCGAGCTCTCGGGCGGGCAGCAGCAGCGCGTCGCCATCGCCCGCTCGCTGGCGATGAACCCGAAGGTCATGCTGTTCGACGAAGTCACCGCCGCGCTCGACCCCGAGACCAAGAAGGAGGTGCTGGTCACCATCCGCGATCTCGCGGCGGAGGGCATGACCTGCATCCTCGTCACCCATGAGATGGGCTTCGCCCGCGAGGTCGCCGACCATGTCTATTTCACCGATGGCGGCGTGATCGTCGAGCACGCGCCGCCGGCCGAATTCTTCGGTGCGCCGCGCGAGACGCGCACCCGCGCTTTCCTTGAACAGGTTCTCTAACGCGGGGCCGATATCGCATTTTGGCCAGCCGCCACAGGCCATCGACCCAGGAATGAACGGCGTCATTCGAGAGGGGTATCCATGAACATCCCGGCCTCAGATCCCAAATCCGTCACCGGCAAGCCCCTGACCATCGACGAAAATGTCGATGTCCTCGTTGTCGGCGCCGGTCCGGCCGGCCTCGAAGCCGCGATCGGGGCGGCTGCGCGCGGGTTGGGCGTGCTGCTGGTCGACGAGAACCCCGTGCCGTTCAAGACGATGGGCGATGAGGTGCCGCTGCATTTCGGGCAGGGCATGGCGGCCAGCGCCCGCAATCGCAACGCCATGATGGAGGCATTCGTGGCCTCCGAACCGCGGATCGCGGAGGCTTTCGAGGCCGGCATCGATGTCCGCCTCGGCACCGCTTGCTGGGGGCTCTACGCCAATGGCCCGGCTCTCGGCTGGATGCCCGGCCTCGTCGCGGGCCTGGCCGATGAGGAGCGCAGCTTTCTCGTCCAGGCGCGGCACGTCATCCTCGCCTGCGGCCGGCGCGACATGGGGCTCGGCTTCCCCGGCTGGGAGAAGCCGGGGGTGATGGGCGCCACCGCCGCGCTTGCTCTGGCCACGCGCTACGGCGCGCTCGGCCCGCGCAAGCTCGTCGTCCTCGGTTCGGACACGGAAGCGCTGAGCACGGCGCTCGCCTTGCGGGAGGCCGGCGCGACCATCGCGGCTGTTGTCGAGCAGGCGCCCGAGATCGTTGGCGACGCGGCGCTGCTGGCCAGCCTGCGCGAGGGCGGAACCGAGATTCTGACCCGCCATGTCGTGCGCGAGGCAGCCGGCCGCGACGGTGTCGAGGCGGCATTGCTCGCAAAGCTCGACGAGGCCGGAAAGCCTTCGGCCGAGGAACGCAGCCTCGCCTGCGACGGCATCGTGCTCGCCGTCGGCACGACCGCGGTCATCGACCTGCTCGATGCCGCCGGCTGCAAGGTCGCGTTCCAGCCCGAACGTGGAGGCTATGCGCCGGTCCTCGATGCGAACCAGCGCTCCAACATCGCGAATGTCCATGCGGTCGGCGACTGCGCCGGCATCTGGGCCGCGAAGACCCGCGACCGCGCGATCGCCGAGGCTGAAGCCGCCTGCGCCGTCGCGGCCCTCGACGCGGAGGCGATCACAGCAACAGCCTCGCAACCGCCGGCGCCGGAATACGATATCAGCGCCTATCGCCTGGCCTGGGTCCGTGCGAGCGTCGTCGAGGCCCGCGCGGAGTTTCATGTCTGCCAATGCGAGGAGGTGACGGCCCGCGAGATTCTCGAGGTCCGGCCGCCGCGTTATCTGGACTGGCAGGACGAGCGCCGCAATGACCGCTCCCTCTCGACGCTGCTCGGCGACGGCCCGCCCAATCCCGACCAGGTCAAGCGCCTGACACGCGCCGGCATGGGCCCCTGCCAGGGTCGCCGCTGCCGCGAGCAGGTCGCGGCCCTGCTGGCGCTGGGCGCCGCGCAACCACTCTCGGCGATCCCCCTTGCCGGCTACCGGGCTCCGACTCGCCCGATGCCGTTGTCCATGACGCTATCCGTCCCGGAAGCGCCCGAGCAGGCCGAGCATTGGGACACCTGGTTCGGCATGCATGCGCAGTGGCAACCGTTCTGGGAGGTGCCGGAGCGCTACACCGTCGCGGGCAATGACGCGACCGGCCCCGTCGCGAGCGAGTGAGAGCCATGATGAACGAGATCAAGGGAGCTTCGGTCGTCATCGTCGGCGGCGGCGTCACCGGCCTCTCCGCCGGCTGGTGGCTGGCGCGCGATGGCGTCGATGTGCTGGTGCTGGAGAAGGGCCTGATCGGCTGGGAGGCTTCCGGCCGCAATGGCGGCGGCTGCTCGCACCACCACTCGCCGCTCTTTGCCGAGGAGCAGCGGCTCTGGCCGATCCTGGACGAGATGCTCGGCTATCCCACGGAGTTCCGGGGCGAGCGCATCCGCCTCGCCTCCAGCGAACACCAGATGGCGCTTTACGGCCGCGCCTTGCGCAATGCCGAGCGGCAGGGCTTCCAATCCGAGGTGCTCGACGTCAGGCAGGCCAAGGAGATGGTGCCGCTGGCGGGCGACACCATCGTCGGCGGCTACCACTACAAATTCGGCGGCCATGCCAACCCGCACCGCACGCTGCAGGGCTATGCCTGGGCGATGCAGGATCATGGCGGGCGTCTCCTGCAGCACACCACCGTCACCGGCTTCCGCAGCGAAGGCGGGCGCGTGACCGCCGTCGAGACCGACCGCGGCGTCATCGGCTGCGACAGCCTCGTGCTCGCCGCCGGCCCGCAGACCGGGCGGCTCTCGGCGATGCTCGGGCAGGAGGTGCCGGTGCAGTCGGCCCGCTGCGAGATGATCGTGACCGAGCCCTTGCCGTTGATGCCGCTCGGCGGTGTCGATGGCTGCGGCCTCTACGGGCGCCAGACGCTCCGCGGCAACCTCGCCTATGGCGGCGGCCCGCATGAATGGCTCGCACTCGCCGAGCAAGGCACGCCGGCCAAGCCGACCACGCCGCTGATGCTGCATATGGGCAAGCGCCTCGCCGAGCTTCTGCCCAAGGCGGCTCATGCCCGGATCATCCGTTCCTGGGCCGGTGTCATCGAGAACACGCCCGATGGCCGCCCCGTCATCGACCGGCTGGATTCGCAGGCGAATGTCGTGGTCGCGACATTGTCGAGCGTCGGGTTCGGCCTCTCACCGGCGAGCGGCCACGCCATCCGCGATCTGGTCGTCGACGGCGAATGCGGCTTCGCCGACATTTCGAGCTTCAAGCTGTCGCGCTTCGCCGCGCTGGAGCCGAACTGGAGGGAATTGCAGGGCTGGCAGGTGACGGCGGCAGCGGAAGTTCTGGCTGCGTGAGACAGTGCTGGCCGGAGCCTCAAGCGAGTGTCGAGCAGCGATCCCCGCCGGTCGTCATGAGAGCCTGCGGTCGTGGATGTCGTCGATCCTGTCGAGAGCGGCACGATGCTCGACGAGCAGTTCCTGAAGGGGCCCCATCGCCCTGAAGGCATGCAGGTCCTGCTCTTCCTCACCCTGTTGCTGCCAGGCCAGGATAGCGGCCTCGGCCAGGGCGACCTGCTCCTCGGAAAGGCCGTCGCGGGTCGATTCGCCGCGCTCCAGCGCGAGGCGCTCACCGATCCGGCGGCGCAACTCCTGCTCATAGGCGACGATCGCTGCAAGCTCGTCCGTATAGCGAGCCATTGCGGGCCTCAATGCACCGTCGCGATGTCGTCCTCGTCGGGATCGATCAGCTTGGCCAGGCCCAGCTGGCGGACCCCATCCATGAACTCGGCGAAGGCTTCGGCATCGGTGGCGAAGCTGTCCTGCCAGACCGTCGAGCCGCCCTCGGCATCGACCAGTTCGAGCGTCCAGCCCTCGGTCCCCTCGAGGCGATAGATCTCGACCTGCACGGTGATGCCATCATGCGTGATGGTCTGCGAGAGAGGCGAGCGGATGATCCCGGGAAAGTCGGCCATTCCTCAAAATAGCGCATCGTGATCGTCAGGAAACCCCCCAGCCTTGACGATGAACAACCATCCGCGCGCATTGCAGGACCTGTGTCGCTCAAAGCCGGATCGGTGACGTCCGGCACTGGACGCGAGCCGCGAAGCTGCGGGAGAATAATCACGCGGCTCGATGAAAAAACCGGGCGCCCACGTTGCCGGCGGTGCATGATCGTATCGTGCGGAACATGATCGTTCCGATGCAGGAAGCTATGGAGCCCCCCATGCCTGAGAATGCGACGCAGCAGGATCTGGATGCCCGGATCGCCATCGCCCGGCGCAACATTGCCGAATTGACCGAGCAGGCCACCGGCGCAGCCGGCGCTGCGGTGGAGGAAACCATCGCCAACCGGATCGCCGAGCAGCAGGATCTGCTCAACGAACTCCTGAAGCGACGCGAGGCTCTCGGGTAGAGCCTGCCTGCCGGCGCCGGTCCGCAGGCGCCGGCATATTCCTCACTCCTCCTTGTCGCGCGAGGGCGCGGCCTCGTCGCTCTGCTCGAGCGGCTCGCCGGGAATCACATAGCTGCCCTTGAGCCAGCGGCCGAGGTCGATATCGGCGCAGCGCGGCGAGCAGAAAGGACGATAGCGTTCCGCTGCCGGCTTGCCGCAGATCGGGCACGGCCGTTCGGCCGGCGGCTTCTTCTCGGTTTCAGCCATATTTAAGCGTAATGCCTCCGTCGACGACGAGCTCGATGCCCGTGACATAGCGCGCCTCGTCGCTGGCAAGGAAGAGCGCGGCGTGGGCGACATCCCAGGCCTCGCCCATATGGCCCATCGGCACCTGCGCTGCACGGGCGGCCCACATCGCCTCGATATCGCCGTCGCCATAGGCCTGCGCCAGCCCGGCGGAATGCTCGACCATCGGGGTCTTCATCAGCCCGGGCAGGATGGCGTTCACCCGGATTTTCTGTGGAGCATATTGCGCCGCCGTGGTGCGGGTGAGCTGGTTGAGGCCGGCCTTGGTGGTGGAATAGCTCGCATAGGGCACGCCGGTGTGGCGGATCGAGGCGATGGAGGAGATGTTGATGATCGAGCCGCCCTCGCCGGTCTCCTCGAACTGGCGCAGCATCACCGGAATCACGTGCTTCATCGCCAGGAAGGCGCCGGTGAGGTTGACGCGGAAGACGCGCTCCCAGGTCTCCTCGGGCAGGTCGACGACGCTGCCGACCTCGGCGATGCCGACATTGTTGTCGAGGATGTCGATGCGGCCATAGCGGCCGAGCGCGCGGCCGACGAGGTCGGCGACCTGGTCCGCCCTGGTGACGTCGGCCTGCACGGCGAAGGCCTGGCCGCCCTCGTTCTGTATGATGGCAGCGGTCTCCTCGGCGGCGTCGCGGTTGATGTCGGCGCAGATCACCTTGGCGCCCTCGCGGGCGAAAACCGTCGCGGTCGCCTTGCCGTTGCCCCAGCCCGGCCCGATCGACCCGGCCCCGGCCACGATCGCGACCTTGCCCCTGAGACGTCCCGTCATCCCTGCCTCCCGAAGGGTCCGCCCTGTTGGGACGGACCGATGCGATGTTGTCGCGCGCCTTGTCAGGCTGGCGCGCTGCGTGCGGGAGGATCAGGGCAATGGAGACGGGAGGCAACCCCCGCGAGCCGCGGAGATCAGGCCGCGTTCATCCAGCCGAAGCGGATCGGGAAGCCCTCGCCGCCCAACAGGTTCACCGTCTCGTAAAGCGGCAGGCCGACCACACCGGTATAGGAGCCGACGAGCTTGATGACGAAGGAGCCGGCAATGCCCTGGATGGCATAGCCGCCCGCCTTGCCGCGCCATTCGCCGGAGGCGAGATAATGCTCGATATCCTCGGTCGACAGACGCTTGAAGCGCAGCCGCGTCTCGACGATCCGGTCCCGAATCGCGCCCGAGGGCGTGACCAGCGCCACGCCGGTATAGACGCGGTGGGCACGGCCCGAGAGCAGGCGCAGGCAGGCGGCGGCCTCGTCGACGATCTCGGCCTTGGGCAGGATGCGCCGGCCGACGGCGACGACGGTGTCGGCCGCGACGATGTAGCAGCCTTCGAGGTCGGCACGCGCCTTTGCGCCCTCCCGCGCGGCTTCCGCCTTCTCGCGGGCGAGGCGGCGGGCGAGATCGCGCGGACGCTCGGACTTGTGGGGCGTCTCGTCGAGATCGGCCGGCAGCAGCGCGTCGGGCTTAAGGCCGGCCTGTTCGAGCAAAGCGAGTCGCCGGGGCGAAGCCGAGGCCAGCACCAGCATCGGCCGCCAGCCAGGTTGTTTGGGCGGGGAAAAGAAACTCAAGGGCGGCTCGGCCACATTCCGGTTTGCAGGACGATCGGATGACGATGACGATCGGATGTCTCAGGCTTTAGAGTATTTCGGCGCGCTAATAAATCCGAAACCCTTGCGGCGATGCGCCGGCGGGTGGGTCGTCGTTTGCGCGCCATCCGCGATCTGCACAGATAACGGGCTGGACGGCTGGTATACCAGCCATTGCCAAGCGCCTCCGGCCGCGCCACACTACGCGCCCTTCATCGATGCTCCACCGCCTCTCGGCCCTATTCTCCGGAGTTCGCCTCATGCCAACATCGCGCAAGCCATTGCGCCCCGCCGCCCCGGCTGGGGTGGAGGCGCAGGCGCTCGCCACGCGCGTCCTGGCGATGCAGGCCGAGGCCGGGCTCACCATCGCCATGCGGATGCCGATCCTGATGAAGGGCGCTCTCGGCGATTCGTCGGGCCAGCGCGAGGCGACGAAGGCCGTGGTCGAGAAAGTGTCGGCGGTGGTGGAAAGCAGCTTCGCCGCGAGCTGCGCCGCCACGATGTTCTGGTGGGGCCTGGCGCTGAACCCGCTGGCGCAGATCGATCTGAGCGAGGCCGCCGCCAAGGTGGCGAACAGCACGCTGGAGCCTTTCGCCCGCCGCACCCGCGCCAACGCGGCCCGGCTGACCGGCCGGCGCCGTTAGAACTATCAGCCTAGCAGATACTATCCGTCAGGCGGCGCTTTCCGGCGTCTCCTCCGGCAGGGTCGCTGACGCGGCATGCTCGCGCTCGAGCTTGCGGTACCGGGCGACGCTGAGCGGGATCAGCGCGAGATAGGCCACCACCACCAGCGTCAGCACCTCGAAGGTGTAGGCGAAGAGCAGCCCCGCGACCACCACGACCGCGACGAAGATCGGCAGCACCATGTCGCGCGGGATGCGCGCGCCCAGCGTCTTGCCCGCATAGCAGGGGATGCGCGAGATCGTCAGGAAGGCGATGAAGAGGATGTAGAGCCCGACGAAGGGCGCCCCGTATTCCTGCACCGGCACGCCGATCGCCTGCAAATAGACCGGCAGCATGGCGGTGATGGCGCCGGCCGGGGCCGGCATGCCGACGAAGAAGTTCTTCTGCCAGTCGGGCCGGTTGGGATCGTCGATCATCACGTTGAAGCGCGCGAGCCTGAGCGCCATGGCGCAGGCCAGCGTCAGCACGATGATCCAGCCGAAGGATTTCAGGTCGTGCAGGACGAAGATCCACAGCACATAGCCGGTGGCGACGCCAAAATTCACGAAATCCGAGAGCGAATCGAGCTCGGCGCCGAAGCGGGAGGTGCCCTTGAGCATGCGCGCGAGACGGCCGTCGATGCCGTCGAGCGCCGCCGCGATCAGGATGCAGATCGTCGCGGTCTCGAGTTTGCCCTCGACCACGAGGCGCATCGCCGTCAGGCCGAGGCAAAGCGCCAGCAGCGTGACGAGGTTCGGCGCGATCAGCCGGAACGGGATCGATTTGAAACGCGCGCGCTTCGGCTCGAGGCGCTCGGGCTCGAAGGGAGGAAAGAGGTCGCTCATGCGAGCCGAAATACGCGGTTTTGCAGGCGGAAGCTAGGCGGGGAGATAACGGCATCAACGGCGTCATGCTCGGGCCTGACCCGAGCATCTCGAACCGACGGGGCTCTGGAGTCTCCTGATCCCTTACCGCCTGGAGATTCTCGGGTCACCCTACGGGCGCCCGAGAATGACGCGGTTCACCGCCGGTCAGATTCCGCGGAACGTCCGCAGGATGGCCTCGTTGCCGGCAAGATCGGCCAGCACGGTCTCGCCGGCGATCGCCGTCTGCCCCTCGCCGACCAGCGGCACGACATGGGCAGGCAGATAGACGTCGACGCGCGAGCCGAAGCGGATGAGGCCGAAGCGCTCGCCGGTCGCCAGCACGTCGCCTTCCTTGACGAAGGGCACGATCCGCCGCGCGATCAATCCGGCGATCTGGACGACGGCGATGGTGCCGGCCTGCGTCTCGATCGCCAGCGCGTTGCGCTCGTTGTCATCGCTCGCCTTGTCGAGCTCGGCATTCAGGAAGAGGCCGGGCGTATAGGCCATCTTCAGGAGGCGGCCGGGCACGGGGCTGCGATTCACATGGCAGTCGAAGACGTTCATGAAGATCGAGACGCGGGTCATCGGCTCGGCCGGCAGGTCGAGTTCCGGCGGCGGCAGGGCCGTGGCGATCTGGCTGACGCGGCCGTCGGCCGGCGAGATCACCAGCCCTTCGCGCTGCGGCGTGATGCGGACGGGATCGCGGAAGAAATAGCAGATCCAGACGGTGACGATCGCGCCGATCCAGCCGAAGGGCGACCAGAGATTGGCGAGGATGATGGTCGCCACCAGCCCGATCGCGATGAAGACATAGCCCTCCTTGTGGATGGGTACGATCACCTTGCGGACGGAATCGACGAGGGACATGGAGAGTTCCGCTGTTCTTGGCGGCGCGAGGCACGCGGGAATGGGCTTGCCGCAGCGCTGGGAAGCCAGCGCGGGCGCTGCGCTGATTTAGGGCCTTCCCGCCGCGAGGGAAAGAGCGGAAGGCCGCGGCGCTCCGGCGCGGCCCCCTTCATCCCCGGAAAGACGAAATGCCGGGCGGCCCGGCCTCAATGCGCGGGGTGCCAGACCTGATTGAAGCGCCGCGCCGCCTGCCAGGTCAGCCAGGCGAAGACGACGAGCAGGATGCCCTGCGCGATGGCGAAGGGCGGCTCGGAGCCGGTCGGAGCGAGCGCATGCAGCGCCGGCAGCTTGAGGAAGAGCTGAGCGACCAGGACGAACATCAGAAGATAGAAGGCGAGCACGGCCGTGATCGCATAGATCCGCCGCCACGCTCCTTCGAGCATCTTCGCGTAAAGCGCGACGCCCGCCACGACGATCAGCACCAGCGAGATCGCGCCGACGATATGCGACGGGAGGATGCCGCTGACCGGAAAGGCGAAGCCCGTCGCGCTCGTGGCAAAGGCGGTCGAGAGGAAGATTCCGGTCCAGCCGGGTTTGGTGTGGCCCTTCAACAACCCCGCCGTCACCGGGAAGCCGGCGACGATGGCGATCAGGCTCAACCAGGTATGAAAGCCAACCAGTGTCGTCGGATCGAACATGACAGCCCCCAAGCCGCTCGATGCTGCTTCCCGAGGCGCATCATGACCGAAACCGGCCCGCGACGCCACTCCGCGCCGATGTCATCGGGGCCGATCGAAAGGAGAGCCTGCCGCGCCGGACCGGCCCACGCCGTCACTGCGCCAGCGTGACCCTGACGCTCTCGCCTTCTTCCTGCGTCGCGCGTTGGAGGGTCGCCTTGGCCTCGTCGACCTCGCGCTGGCGGTTCCACATCGCCGCATAGACGCCGTCCGCCGCGAGCAGGTCGCGGTGATGGCCGCGCTCGACGATGACGCCCTTGTCGAGCACGATGATCTCGTCCGCATTGACCACCGTGGAGAGCCGGTGCGCGATGACCAGCGTGGTGCGCCCCTCGCTCACCCGGTCGAGCGCGTCCTGGATCTCCTTCTCGGTGAAGGAATCGAGCGCCGAGGTCGCCTCGTCGAGGACGAGCACCGGCGGTCCCTTCAGGATGGTGCGGGCGATGGCGACGCGCTGCTTCTCGCCGCCGGAGAGCTTGAGGCCGCGCTCGCCGACGGAGGTGGCGTACCCCTCCGGCAAGGTGCGGATGAAGCGGTCGATCTGGGCGAGGCGGGCAGCGTCCTCGACCTCCTCCATCGTCGCCTCGGGGCGGCCGTAGCGGATGTTGTATTCGATGGTGTCGTTGAACAGCACCGTGTCCTGCGGGACCATGCCGATGGCGGCGCGCAGGCTCACCTGCTGGATATCGGCGATGGGCTGGCCGTCGATGAGGATGCGGCCCTTCTGCGGCTCGTAGAAACGGAAGAGCAGCCGCGAGATCGTCGATTTGCCGGCGCCGGAGGGGCCGACGATGGCGACGGTGCGGCCGGGCGGAACCTTGAAGGAAATGCCGCGCAGGATCGGCCGCTCCGGCACATAGGCGAAATGCACGTCGTCGAAGACGACCTCGCCGGCCGGCACCTGCAACGGCAGCGCGCCCGGCTTGTCCTGGATTTCCGGATCGCGGCCGATGAGGGAGAACATCTCGGCGATGTCGAGCGTCGCCTGCTTGATCTCGCGATAGACGGTGCCCATGAAGTTCAGCGGCAGATAGAGCTGGATCAACATGGAGTTGATCAGCACGAGATCGCCGACCGTGTTTGTGCCGGCCTGGAAGCCGCGCACCGCCATCAGCATCGACAGCGTCAGCCCGACGGCGAAGATCGTGGCCTGGCCGAAATTCAGCAAGGCGAGCGAGGTGTAGGACTTGATCGAGTTGCGCTCGTAGCGCGCCATCGCCACGTCGTAGCGTGCGGTCTCACGCGCCTCGGCGCCGAAATACTTCACCGTCTCGTAGTTCAGCAGCGAGTCGATCGCCTTGGAATTGGCGTCGGTATCGGATTCGTTCATCGCCGAGCGGATGGCGATACGCCACTCGGTCGCCTTGATCGTGTAGGTCATGTAGGCGACGACCATCACGACCAGCACCGCGACATAGCGCCAGTCGAACAGCGCGAGCAGCACGGCGATGATCAGCGCGACCTCGACGATGACCGGCACGAGCTGGTTGAGGCCGAGCCGGACCATCTCCTCGATGCCGTTGCGGCCCCGTTCCAGCACGCGCGTCAGCCCGCCCGTCTTGCGCTCGAGATGGAAGCGCAGCGAGAGATAATGCAGGTGCCCGAAGGTCTGGAGCGCCAGCGTGCGCACCGCATGCATGAAGACCGGGGCGAAGATCGCGTCGCGCATCTGCACGAAGGCCGAGGAGCCGACCCGCGCCAGACCGTAGAGCACCGTCAGCGCCAGCGGCGCGCCGACGAGCCAGGGCAGCCAGTTCTCGACGCTGGAATGGGTCTGGGCCAGCGCGTCGGTGATCCATTTGAAGCTGAAGGGCACGCCCATCAGGATCAGGCGCCCGATCAGCATCAGCGCGAAGGCCGCGACGACGCGCCCTCGCAGATCGGCCCTTTCCGCCGGCCAGAGATAGGGCCAGAGCGCACGGAAGGTGGCGATGAAGCCGGAGCCCGGCTTGATGACGACGGAACGAGCGAGGCTCGGCACCGGGGACGGCGCTGCGGGCACGGACATTTTCGAGCGATTCCAGTTTATGCGGCCCATATAGGCGCAATTCCGCGTCCATGCATGCAGCTTGTTGCAAGGGGGGCATTGCGCCTGGAGGCTGTTGCGAATCGGCAGAAGCGAGGCGCCCGCGTAAACTGGCGCCCCGGAGTTGCCTTGTTCTCGTCGAACGGGGAATGTCTCCTCGCGAAAGAGCGCTCAACGCTCTCAAATGGGGAGACATGACCATGGTATTCCGCAATCTTGCAGTGATCGGGCTGGGTTTAGGGGCTGCTCTCGGCCTCGCCCAGCCGGCCGCGGCGCAGGCCACGCGGCCGCATCCGCAGATCACCATCACCAATCAGCGCACGGTGCCCTTGAGCAATTTCGCGATCGCGACGGCGGGCGACCAGCCCCGGCTCGTGGCGAAGCTCGCCAAGCCGCTGGCGCCCGGCAAGAGCGTCGCGCTCAAGCTCAACAAGCCGCAGGGCTGCAGCTATACGGTGCAGGCGCAGTTCGACGACGAAGCCACGAGCGACGCCGACATGGATCTGTGCAAGGACCGCGTGATCCGTCTGACGGAGTGACCTCCCGGGGACCGTCATTCTCGGGCGAAGCGAAGTGCAGACCCGAGAATCTCCGGACGATGAGGTTCTAGAGCCTCCTCTCGCAAGAGATGCTCGGGTCAGGCCCGAGCATGACGGCGCAGGGCGTCACGCCGTCGCGCCGGCCCTGACCAGCTTGTAGGTGATCGAATCCACCAGCGCCTGGAACGAGGCGTCGATGATGTTCGCGCTGACGCCGACCGTGGTCCAGCGCTCGCCGGTTTCGTCGCCGGATTCGATCAGCACACGGGTGACGGCGTCCGTGCCGCCCTGGAAGACGCGGACCTTGTAATCCACCAGCCTGAGGCCGCCGATCAGCGACTGGTAGCGGCCGAGATCCTTGCGCAGCGCGAGATCGAGCGCGTTGACCGGTCCGAGCACGCTTTCGGCGACCGAGATCAGCACGTCGTCGCCGACCTTCACCTTGACGATCGCCTCGGAGAAGGTGACGAGCTCGCCCAGCGCGTTGTAGCGGCGCTCGACATTGGCCGTGAAGCGCTCGATCTCGAAATAGGCCGGGAGCTCGCCCAGAATGCGCTTGGCGAGCAGGAAGAAGGAGGCGTCGGCGCCCTCGAAGGCATAGCCCTGCGCCTCCTTGTCCTTGACCTCCTGCAGTACGCGGTTGAGCCGGGGATCGTCGCGGCCGAGCGTCAGGCCGATCCGTTCCAGCTCCGCCACGAGGTTCGATTTGCCACCCTGGTCGGAAATCAGCACCTTGCGGGTGTTGCCGACGGCCTCTGGCAGGACATGCTCATAGGTGCGCGGGTCCTTGAGCACGGCGGAGGCGTGGATGCCAGCCTTGGTGGCGAAGGCCGAGGCGCCGACGAAGGGCGCGTGGCGGTTCGGCGCGCGATTCAGCATCTCATCGAGGGCGCGCGAGACATGGGCGAGATCGGCGAGCTGGCTCTCGTCGATGCCGAGCGCGAAGCGCTCGCGATAGCGCTCCTTCAGCTTCAGCGCGCCGATCAGCGTGACGAGATTGGCATTGCCGCAGCGCTCGCCCAACCCGTTCAGCGTGCCCTGGATCTGGCGCACTCCGGCCTCGACCGCCGCCAGCGAATTGGCGACGGCGCAGCCGCAATCGTCATGGGCGTGGATGCCGAGATGGTCGCCCGGCACGACCTTGGCGACCTCGCGCACGATAGCCCCGATCTCGTCGGGCAGCGTGCCGCCATTGGTGTCGCAGAGCACGACCCAACGGGCACCGGCCTCATAGGCCGCGCGGGCGCAGGCGAGCGCATAATCGGGGTTGGCCTTGTAGCCGTCGAAGAAATGCTCGCAATCGAGCATCACCTCGCGGCCAGCGGCCCTCGCCGCCTCGACGCTCTCGCGGATACCGGCAAGGTTGTCCTCCAGCGAAATCTCGAGCGCGACATGGACATGGTAGTCCCAGGCCTTGGCGACGAAGACGATGGCATCGGCCTTCGCCGCCAGCAACGCGGCGATGCCGGGATCGTTGGCGGCCGAGCGCCCTGCCCGCTTGGTCATGCCGAAGGCGGCGAATTTCGCCTGCTTCGTCGCCTTCTCCTCGAAGAAGGCGGTGTCAAGCGGGTTGGCGCCGGGATAGCCGCCCTCGACATAATCGACGCCGAGCCGGTCGAGCAGGGCCGCGACGGCGCGCTTGTCGTCGAGCGAGAAGTCGACGCCGGTGGTCTGCGCGCCGTCGCGCAGCGTCGTGTCGAAGAGATGGATGCGGCAGCGTTCGGTGATCTGGCTCATCGCCCGCGCCTCAGCTTGAAGCGAACGACGCGCGGCACGACCATGGCCAGCATGACGAGCTTGATGGCGAGCGAGAGCGAGCCGGCAGGACGGATCTTCGGGCTCATCGCTTCACCTCCCAGGTGGTCGTCGGTTCGCCGGTGGCGGGGTCCTTGCCGTCCTTGAGCGCGATACCCATGGCGGTGAGTTCGTCGCGGATGCGATCGGATTCGGCGAAGTTTTTCGTGCGGCGGGCGTCGAGACGGGCGGCGATCAGGTGCTCGACCTCCGGCGCGACGGCAACAGGTTTTGCCAACTCTGGCAGCTTGATGCCGAGCAGATCGAGGCCCGCCAGTAGCGCCGGCAGATCATCGGACTTGCGGAGCGCGTGGAGCTCGGCCAGCACACGGGCGGTGTTGAGATCGTCGGCCAGCGCGTCGAGCAGTTCGACGGAAGGCTGGGAAGCTGCCACCCCCTGTGCGGCTCCCGCCCAGTCCTGCAGCGTCTTCTCCGCCTCCTCCAGCGCCTTCACCGTCCAGTCGATCGGCTGGCGGTAATGCGTCTTCAGCATCGCGAGGCGCAGCACCTCGCCCGGCCATTTGCGGCCGCCGAAGGTTTCCGTCGCCAGCAATTCGTTGATCGTGACGAAGTTGCCGAGGGATTTCGACATCTTCTCGCCCTCGACCTGCAGGAAGCCGTTATGCATCCAGATATTGGCCATGCGCGGCGCCCCCTCCCCGCCGCCGAAGGCGCAGCAGGACTGGGCGATCTCGTTCTCGTGGTGCGGGAAGACGAGGTCGATGCCGCCGCCATGGATATCGAAGACGTTCTTCGCCGGATCGTCGCATGACAAGCCGCCACCGAAGGGCGCGAGCAGCTTCGCCATCGACATGGCCGAGCATTCGATGTGCCAGCCCGGGCGGCCGGGACGGGTGATCCCCTCCGGCGCGCCGTTCGGCCAGAGCCAGCCGGGGTCGATACCCTCGCGGCTCGGCTTCCAGAGCACGAAATCCATCGGATCGCGCTTGTAAGGGGCCACATCGACGCGCGCGCCGGCGACCATCTCGTCGAGCGAGCGGCGGGCGAGCGAACCGTATTTCGGCGCCTTCGCCAGATGCGTCACCGCGGGGACGTGGAACAGCACATGCTCTTCGGCGACATAGGCGACGCCCCGCGCGATCAGCCGATGGATGATCGCCTGCATCTCCTCGATATGCTCGGTGGCGCGCGGCTCGCTCGTCGGGCGCAGATTGCCGAGCGCGTCGACATCATGATGGAACTGCGCCGTGGTGGTCGCGGTGACCTTCGCGATCGCCTCGTTCAGCGGCAGACCGGGGAAGTCGCGCGCCGCACGGGCGTTGATCTTGTCATCGACGTCGGTGAGGTTGCGGGCATAGGTGACGTGCTCGGGCCCATAGACGTGCCGCAAAAGCCGGTAGAGCACGTCGAAGACGATGACCGGGCGGGCATTGCCGATATGGGCGTAGTCGTAGACCGTCGGGCCGCAGACATACATGCGCACGTTCTGCGGATCGACCGGAGCGAAATCCTCCTTCGTCCGCGTCAGCGTGTTGTAGAGCCTCAGGGTCGGCGACATCGGGGGCAAATCCTGGAACGAACGAAACGACAGAAGACAAGAAACAGCCTGGCCGCTGGCCGGGGCGCTTTTGTCTGTTCGTTTTCAGGACGAGGACGTGAGCAGCCGGCCAGCGAAAGCTAGCGGCAAATAATGCAAGGGCTGTTGATGGCGGCTCGCGTCATGGGGAAAAGTGATTGCCTGTCCGCGCGCTTTCCGTCAAGAGGGCGCCCGACTTGCTGCGCCGCAACATCGCCGCCGCCATTCACGCAAATTTAACCGGCCGGAACCATCCTCCCGATTCTCGGGGTCTCCCGCCCGTCGCCCTCAGGAATCTCACCCCATGCGCCGCGCCGTGGCTTTCGTCGGACTGCTCGGGATCGCCGTCGCCGGCATCTCGCTCTCGATCATGCCGATGAGCCGCCCCGCCGCCGCCCCCAGCGAACAGCGCACCTTTCTGATCCCCGCCAGCGACGGCTACGGCGTCGCCGACTGCATCTCGACCCGGTCGGAATGCGGCAAGATCGTCGCCAATGCCTGGTGCGAATCGCAGGGCTTCGGCAAGGCCGTGACCTTCGGCATCGCCGACCGTGCCGATTTCACCGGCACGGTGACCAAGCCGACCCCGGCGGCAGCCGCCGAGCAGCCGCTCAGCATCACCTGCGGCGAATAATCCCCTCGCCTACCGGATCCAGTCGCTGCATTTCGGCGCCTCGCCGGTATTGCCCCAGGGCATGATCGGCACGGTCGAGGTCGAATTCTGCGGCGAGCCGTCGATGAGCTTGTCCGAATAGACCAGATAGACCAGCACGTTGCGCTTGGCGTCGCAGCCGCGCACGATCTGCATCTTCTTCCAGATCAGCGAGCGGCGCTCGCGGAAGACGACATCGCCCTGCTCGGCCTTCTCCTTGAACTTGATCGGCCCGATCTGCCGGCAGGCCAGCGAAACCTCCGAGACCTCCTCGGCCACACCGAACATGCCCTTGACGCCGCCCTTCTCCGGCACGGTGTAGTGGCAGGCCACGCCCTCGACGAGCGGATCGTCGACGCCGTAGACGGCGAGCTTGTCGTCCGGCGTCAGCGCCTTCCAGACTGTCGATTTCTTGAAGATCAGGTCTTCCTGCGCCATGGCCGGCGCCACGAACGCCCCGGACAGAGCAACGGCCAACGCAGCCAGGATCCAACGACGAAGCAACATTCCCATTCTCCCGGCGCGTTTCGGTTCGGCGCCCGGCAGGATATGGGAAGCCCCGCGCCGGCGCACCAGAGTTCTGCAGCCGCCCGCACATCAAAGCAAAGGCGACCGATGCTACCCGAGCTGGAAAGCGAGAGATTGTTGCTGCGGCCGCGCCGGCTCGACGATCTCGATGCCATCGCCCGGATGAACGCCGACCCGCAGGTGATGCGCCATATCGCGGCGGTCGACGACCCGGCGATGGGACGGGACGGCGTCGCCGCGCGCAGCTTCACCCATGTCGCACGCGGCCTCGGCTATTGGTCGGTCTTCGCCAAGATCGATCCGGCAGATTTCACCGGCTATGTCGGGTTGATTCCCGATGGCGATGCCGTGGACGTCGCCCAGTTGAGCTATCGGTTCGACACGCGGCATTGGGGCAAGGGCTATGCCCGGGAAGCGGCCGCCTGCCTGCTGCGCCATGGCTTCGAGGCCCTTGCCCTGCCGGAGATCCTCATTACCACCCATCCGGAGAATGCGGCGTCGCTGCGGCTTGCAGCCCGGCTGGGTTTCGAGCCGGCACCGACCCGGGCCGGGTTCCTGATCGGCACGCCACCTGTGGTCGCGACCCGGCTGCGCCTCGGGCGCCCCGAGCGGCGTCAGGGCCCGGCCTCATAGCGTTTCAGCGCCTCGGTACGCCGGGCGATGACCTCCGCGCGGCAGGCCGGAAAATGCAGGACCTGCCCTTCCCGCCCGAAATCGCCATTGCCGTAGAACCTGCAGGATTTCTCCTTGAAGGCGTTCCAGGCGCGCTGCTCCTCGAGCAGGTCCTTCTTCGTGTTCGGCTCGCTCGCCCCGTAGAGCCGTTTCCAGGTCGCGTTGAGCTTGGCGTCCTCGCGCGCGACCCATTCGCCGCCGCAGGCGCCCCAGGCCGGATTGGTGCCATCCGAATCGTCGATGCAGCGCTTGTAGACCTCGTCGGCCGCTGCCGGGGATGCGAGAGCGACGAGGATCGGCAGGAAGCGTAGCCAGCGCCGCATGGTCACGCCGCCAGCGGCTTGAAGACAAGATAGGCGGCAACCAGCGCGCCGATGATGCCGAGCGAGAAGAAGACCAGCTTCAGCCGCGTCATCCTGCTGGCGAAGGCGACATCGCCAGCCTCGACGCGGGGATATCTGTCGAGAAGACGGGCCACCGCCAGATTCTCGGCCACGTCGCAAAGGCCGCCGAGGAGCCAGCCGCCGCCGCAGAGCGCCGCGAACCACCAGGGCTGCCCGCGCATCGCGAGCCCCGCGATCAGGATGGCTCCGACGATGGCGTAGACGAAGGCGAAGGCGACGTCGGCGGGCAGCACCCGGTTGCGGTAGCGCGCCCGCGTCGTCTCGCCATAGAGCCCGAAGAGCTTCTCGACATCGGCGACGTTGTAGCCGTTCCAGTCGCTTTCCAGCATGCGCGGCACGCCCTGACGGTTCGACCAGAAGCCGACGAGCCAGAACAGCACCACGACGAGAAGCGGCCCCCAGACGAAGAAGGCCAGCGGGATCGCTGTGGAATAGAGCGGCACGGGGTCGATCATGGCGTCTCGGCTCTCGCGGCGGGCGGTGTTTCGCGGCGCAGGTTATCCGGCGTCTCGCCCGCCAACAAGCTGGAGCTGCGGGCGGGCGTCAGAGCAGCTCTTCGGGTGGGGCGAGATCGAGGCGGCGCAATTCGACGCGGGTCTGCTGCGAATCGTGGCGCAGGAAATATTCGTCGAGCTGCGGCGGCGCGACGGCGGTGCCGGCCAGCATGGCATGAGCCTGACCGCGATGATGGATCTGGTGCTGGAAGAGATGCGCCAGCAGATCGTCGACGCGCTCCTCGACCTGTCCGTGCTCGCCGCGGTCCGTCGTGACGGTGGTTGCGAGCATGTCGTCGCTCAAGCCGTCGCAGAAGGCGATCAGCCGCCGGTCTGCAGCGGCCTGGGCGGGGAGGAGCTGCGCCATGTCGAAGGGCCGGAAGCGCTCGAACACCAGCCGGCCGAGGCCGCCGCGTTCGAGCGCGTCGATATAATAGAGATCGACCATCAGATTGTGGTTCAGCGTCTCGTGCAGCGAGGGAAAGAAGCTCGTCCGCTGCGCCTTGAAATCCGCATCGCTGAGTTGCGCGCAGGCCGTGAGGAGCCGCCAGTTCGCCCAGGCGTTGTTATGGGCCATCTTGCGGCAATGGGCGGCGAGCGCCCCGCGCCGGCCGAAACCCGCCTCAGTCATGCGGCAGGACCTCCTGCTCGATGGCGCCGAAGATCGAATGGCCGTCGGCGTCCTTCATCTCGATGCGGACCGTATCGCCGAAACGCAGGAAGGACGTCTTCGGTTCGCCCTGGCGGAGCGTCTCGACCATGCGCTGCTCGGCGATGCAGGCATAGCCCACCCCGCCCTCGGCCACCGGCTTGCCCGGCCCGCCATCGGCATCGCGGTTCGAGACGGTGCCGGAGCCGATGATCGTGCCGGCCGAAAGCCGGCGCGTCGCCGCCGCATGGGCGATGAGCGTGCCGAAATCGAAGGTCATGTCGGTGCCGGCATCCGGCCTGCCGAAGGGCGCGCCGTTGAGCTGGGCCAGGAGCGGACGATGCAGCTTGCCGTCGCGCCAGGCCGAGCCGAGCGCGCCGGGCGTGACGGCGACCGGCGAGAAGGAGGTGGACGGCTTTGACTGAATGAATCCAAAGCCTTTCGCCAATTCGCTCGGAATCCGATTCCGCAGGCTCACGTCGTTTGCGAGCATGACGAGGCGGATGGCGGCGAGCGCCTGCTCGCGCGTCGCGCCCATCGGCACATCGCCCGTGATCACCGCGATCTCGGCCTCGAAATCGATGCCGTCCTCCTCGCTGCGGGCGTGGATCGGCGCGCGCGGGGCGAGCGGCGCATCGCTCCCGCCTTGGTACATCAGCGGGTCGGTCCAGAAATTTTCGGGCATGGCCGCGCCCCGCGCCTTCCGGGCGAGTTCGACGTGATTCACATAGGCCGAACCGTCGAGCCACTGGAAGGCGCGCGGCAACGGCGCGGCGCAATCATGCTCGTGGAAACGGAAGGACGGCACCGAGCCGTGCTCCAGCCCCTCGGCGAGGTCGGCGAGCCGGGGCGCGAGGCGCTCCCAATCGTCCAGCGCCGCCTGCAGGGTGGCGACGACCGGAAAGGCGTCGGTCGCACGCGTCAGGTCTGCGGAAACCACGACGAGGCGGCCTTCGCGGCCATGCGAGAGGGAGGCAAGCTTCATCTCTTTTCATTCCTTCCCGGACGCGCCAATAAAGACGCAACAAGCCTTGTGAACAGGCTCTGGGAGGAGACCATATGGAACGTCGCTCGTTTTTGAAAACGGGAGCGCTCGCCGCGGCCGCAACAGCCGTCGCCGCGCCCGCGATCGCGCAGTCCCAACCCCAGGTGAAATGGCGGCTGACCTCGAGCTTTCCGAAGTCGCTCGACACCATCTTCGGCACGGCGCAGCAATTCGCGAAATACGTCTCCGACGCCACCGACGGCCAATTCGAGATCCAGGTCTTCGCGCCGGGCGAGATCGTGCCCGGATTGCAGGCGCTCGACGCCGTCTCCTCCGGCACAGTCGAATGCGCGCATTCGCCGACCTATTACTATATCGGCAAGGACCCGACGCTGGGGCTCGGCACCGGCATCCCCTTCGGCCTCAACGCCCGCCAGCAGCATAGCTGGTGGTATTTCGGCGGCGGCGAGCAGATCGTGAACGGCGTGCTCGACCGCTTCAACGCCTATTCCATCCCCTGCGGCAACTCCGGCACCCAGATGGGCGGCTTCTTCCGCAACGAGCTCAAGGGCGTCGACGATCTCAAGGGGCTGAAATTCCGCATTGGCGGCATGGGCGGTGCCGTGCTGTCCAAGCTCGGCGTGGTGCCGACGCAGATCGCGCCGGGAGACGTCTACCCGGCGCTGGAGCGCGGCTCGATCGACGCGGCCGAGTTCGTCGGCCCCTATGACGACGAGAAGCTCGGCTTCATCCGCGTCGCCAAATATTACTACTACCCCGGCTGGTGGGAGGGCGGCGCCATGCTGCATCTGATCATCGGCAAGGAGGCTTGGGCCAAGCTGCCGAAGCCCTATCAGGCCATCGTCCAGCACGCCTGCGAGGCGGCGAACAACTGGATGCTGGCGAAATACGACTATGTGAATCCGGGCGGCCTGCGCCGGCTCGTCGCGCAGGGCGCGCAATTGCGGGCCTTCCCCCTGCCGGTGATGGAAGCGGCGCTGAAGGCGGCCGAGGAATACTACGCCGAGACCGGGGCCAAGAGCCCGGACTTCAAGAAGGGCTACGATTCGATGGTCGCCTTCCGCGGCGAGAACCTGCTCTGGTGGCAGATCGCGGAGCTCTCCTACGACTCGTTCATGAACCGGCTGAAGGCGCGCTGAGGCGCGCCGGCGCCATCCCCGCCCGTCGCCCGGAACGGATCAGCCGAAGCTGGTCCGCCTCGGCGGCCGGTGCTCCATCGCCTCGCGCAGATCGGCGCCGGCACGCCTGGGGCGGCGAGCGAGAAGGCGCTTAGCCAGTTTCGCCGCCTTGCGGCGCTGTTTGGCGATCTTGCGCGGGATCTCCTGCGCAAGCGCATCGACGCCATCCAGCGCTGGCCTTTCGGCGAGATGCGCACGGACCATGCCGAGGTCGATCGCATTGCCGAGCCGCGAGCGCAGGCGCTCCGCCGCCTTGGCCTGCTGCCCGAGCCCTGCCGGGTCGGCCGGCGCGAAGAAGCTGAGCTGATAGCTCAAATCGACGATCATGCTTCGCCACTCGTGCAGATGCTCCGCGTCCATCCGGCGTGGATCGCGGCGCCCATGGCGCCGTGCCAGCCGATAGCTGCGCCGGAAGGCCCGGACCAGAAAGTCGCCCGTCTCGTCCGACACGGACCAGCGCGCCATCTCGGCCGACAGGCGCCGGAGCTCGTCGCGGACGGCGTCTCCCTGCTCGGCCAGCAGCGCCACGGCTGCATCCTGCGCGTCGTCCTCGGAGGCATGGTCGGGACAGAGCGCACTGAGCACCTTGGCGACGACCGCCGTGTCGCGGGCGATGCCGAAGCCGCGGCGCAAGTCTCCGATAGCCCCGCGAACCGCTTTCCCCTCCTCGGCCAGCTCGGCGGGAGCAAGCTTCAGCAAAGCGCGCCACGCCTTCATCAGGCGGCGGAATTCATGAATCGTCCGTCCCGGATCGCCCTCCCGGCGATCGAGCACGGCCAGGGCACGGGCCGGAAACTCACGGCAGGAGCGCAGCCAGTGCCGGGCCCATCGCCGCGTCATCGACACCCTCGCATCCGGACCGATTCTCGAGATGCTCGCCATGCTGACCTGTTTCGCGCGTTTCCCCGACGGCAACGTATCCGAGCGGCAGACCGCAATTCTACCACGCCTCCGGCTCGGATCGCCGCGCGTTCGAGGCAGGAGCCGCGTTGCTCCTTCACCGGCGCGACCGACGCGGCCACCGCCACGCGACAGCATCGTCTTTCGACTGTATGGTTGTGGCCCTCTCCTGCTGATGGCAGCCGCACCGGCTCGCCGGCCTCTCCGGAACCAGCTACACAGCCGCCCATGTCAGAGAAAACCTCGCCCTCGCTCCAGGACCAGATGCTCCGGCTGGAGCGCTTCTTGCCCTATCGCCTGAATGTCGTCGGCACGCTGGGCGGCCGCGCGCTCGGCCGGATCTATGGCGAGCATTTCGGCATCGGCATCCCGGAATGGCGCGTGGTGGCGCAGCTCGGCGAGTTCGGCAAGCTGACCTCGCGCGACATCGGCGAGCTCGCCCAGATGCACAAGACCAAGGTCTCGCGCGCCGTCACCGAGCTGGAGAAGCGCGGCCTCGTCTCGCGCGCCGAGAACCGGCAGGACCGGCGCGAATCCTTCGTGACCCTGACGCCGGCCGGCAAGCGGATCTACGACCAGATCGTGCCGCTGGCGCTCGGCTTCGAGGCGCGCTGGATCGAAGGCATCGCGCCGGAGGAAATCAAGGTGTTCGAGCGCGTGCTCTCGACCCTGACCGAGCGCGGCCGCCTGCTCGCGGGGAATTATCGCGAGGAAGACGGGTCGTAAGGGCATCCCGGCCCCGTCACACATCGCGCCGTCATCCCGGACAAGCGGCGAAGCCGCGCAGATCCGGGATCCATGCCGGAACGCCTCCGGCAAAGGCTCAAGCATGGATCCCGAGTCTCCCTTCGGTCGCCCGGGATGACCAGCATAAAATCCAGGCCGAAAACCCTCAGAAATACCGCGCGAGATTGCGCCTGATCCGCTCCTGCGGGTTCTCGCCCGCCGGTGGATAGGCGAAAGCCTGGCCGGTGATCGTCTCATAGGCGCGGACATAGACCGCCGAGGTCTGGTCGATCAGCTCCTGCGGGATCGGCGGCAGCTCCTCCTTGTAAGGGTCGCAGCGCGCCACCACCCAGTTGCGCACGAAATCCTTGTCGAAGGATTCGGGCTTGCCGCCGGAGGCGAAGCGTTCGGGATAGCTTTCGGCGAACCAGTAGCGGCTCGAATCCGGCGTATGGATCTCGTCGGCGAGCAGGATGTTGCCGTCGGCGTCGGTGCCGAACTCGTATTTCGTGTCGGCCAGGATGAGGCCGCGCTCGCTCGCGAGCTTCTGGCCGCGGGCGAAGAGCGCGAGCGCATAGCCGGAGACGGTGTCCCATTGCTTCTGCGTCAGGAGGCCGCTCCCGACGATCTGGCCGGCCGAAAGCGGCTCGTCATGGCCGCCGTCGAAGGCCTTGCTGGTCGGGGTGATGATCGGCTCCGCCAGCGCCTCGTTGTCGCGCAAGCCGTCCGGCAGCGTCATGCCGTACATCTCGCGCCGGCCCTGCTTGTACATGGTCAGGATCGAGGTGCCGGTCGTGCCGGCGAGATAGCCGCGCACCACCATCTCGACCGGCAGGATGTCGAGGCGCCGGCCGACGACGACATTCGGGTCAGGATATTCGAGGACATGGTTCGGGCAGATATCGGCGGTCTTCTCGAACCAGTAGCGCGCCGTCTGCGTCAGCACCTGCCCCTTCAGCGGGATCGAGGCGATGGCGCGGTCGAAGGCGGAGAGCCGGTCGGTCGAGATCAGGATACGGCGTTCATCCGGGAGATCGTAATTCTCGCGGACCTTGCCGCGATAATAGTTCGGCAGCTCCGGGATGACGGCTTCGTGAAGCGGCAGGAATTCGGACATGAGCGGCGCTGGCCTCGCGACGAAAGGAGCTGCCGACGCCGCAATCGCGGCGCCAGCCCCGCGCTTCTAGTCGAAGCGCGCGTTTTCCACCACCTGTCCGGCGCCCTTCGCCGCGGATTGCTGCGCGCGCCCGGATGTGGCATGCGAAAGCCGCGTCACCTCGGCCGACTCGGCGTCGGGAGACGCGGGGGCTCCATAGTTCCGTCGCGTTTGGCGGGTGTTGTTGGCAGGAGTTTGTGGCCCGACGGCCTGCTCCGACAGTGGATGACGTGACCCGACCTGCGATGATGCTGCGACTTTCCAGACGCTTCGGCATGGCCCTGCTGGCGCTGGCGGCTTTGAGCGGGACGGCAACCGCCCAGTCACCGTCCTGCGACGCATGGCGCGCCGAGCTTCAGAGCCTCCAGGGCCGCAGCGGCGGCGATCCGCGCGCTGCGCAGGCCGCCCAGCGCGTCGGCGCGCAGCTCGGCCAGTTGAGCGGCCAGTACCGCGCCATGGGGTGCGAGCGCGGTGGCGGCTTCCTCTTTTTCGGTGGCCAGGCGCCGCCGCAATGCGGCGGCATCCGTGCGCAGATGGGCCAGTTGCAGGCGCAGTACGAGGCGCTCCAGCAAAGGGCCCAGGGCGGCGCGCTCGAGCAGCGGCGCGCCCAGCTCGCGGCCGCGATCAGCAACAATTGCGGCGCGCGCCCGCGCGGCTTCTTCGACACGATCTTCGGGCGCGACCCGGGTCCCGGCCCCGGCGGCGTCGACTCGACCATCCCCGAGCTCGACCCCGAGCAGCCGGTGATCGAGCCGGAAAAGCCGCGCCTCGGCGGCGCCCAGACCGTCTGCGTGCGCAGCTGCGACGGCTATTTCTTCCCGCTCGCCAACAATAACGGCAATGCCGACGAGATGTGCCAGGCGCTCTGCCCCGGCAGCGAGACCACGGCCTTCGGCATGAGCGCGGGCGGCGACATCCAGAACGCGGCCTCGCGCTCGACCGGCCAGCCCTATTCGTCCCTGCCGAACGCCGGCAAATACACCCGCTCCTTCGATGCGACCTGCACCTGCCGCGGCCAGGGCCAGAGCTGGTCGGAGGCGCTGAAGAACGCCGAATACCTGCTCGACAAGCGCAAGGGCGACGTCATCGTCACCGAGCAGCGCGCGGCCGAGCTCTCGCGGCCGAAACCCGATCCCAAGCGGCGCAGCGCGCCCGAAGCGGTGAAGCCGACTCCGGCCGCTCTCCCGGACGCGCCGGACGAGAAGCCGATGCCGTCGGAGAACTCCCCGACCTCCGGCACCGAATCGGCCGGCGTCGGCCCCGACATCGTCGACGAGAAGACGCTCGACAAGGGCGACGGGCTGAAGAGCGAGTCGCGCAGCGTCACCGGCGAGCGCCGCACGGTGCGCATCGTGGCGCCGAACCTCGCGCCCAATCTGAGCCCGCAACTGGTCAAGCCCTGATCCGCATTAGTTCCATGCGCGGACGACAAATCGCGCAGCCGGGTATCGTCATGCTCGGCGCTGGACGCATGGGCGAGACCGTCGCATAAAGAGCGAACCTTGCCGCCCCTTCGGGAGGCCGCCAGACCGCATTCCGGCCCGTATCCCCGCGGGTCCTGCCTTCTGACGCTCCCACCAGCTTCAGAGGGCCTTCATGTCGGACGCCAGCACGACACAGCCGCACCACCCGCACCCGATCGAGCTCAGCGACGCCCGGCGCAGGATCAAGGCGATCTTCATCGGCTCCGTCGGCAATCTCGTCGAGTGGTATGATTTCTACGCCTATACCGCCTTCGCGCTGTATTTCGCGCCGCATTTCTTCCCCTCGACCGACCCGGTGGTGCAGCAGCTCAACGCCGCGACGCTCTTTGCGGCAGGCTTCATCGTGCGCCCCGTCGGCGGCTGGCTGTTCGGCCATCTCGCGGACCGCTATGGCCGGCGCCTGTCGCTGATGCTCTCGGTGGTGATGATGTGCTTCGGCTCGCTGATCATCGCCTTTACCCCGACCTATCAGACGATCGGCTTCGCCGCGCCTGCCCTGCTCGCCCTCGCCCGCATCATCGAGGGCCTGAGCCTCGGCGGCGAATACGGGGCGAGCGCGACCTATCTCACCGAGATCGCCGACCCCGAGCATCGCGGCTTCTATTCGAGCTTCCAGTATGTGACGCTGATCGGCGGCCAGCTCACCGCCATCCTGGTGCTGCTGCTGCTCCAGAACGTCTTCCTGACGCATGAGCAGCTCGTCGCCTGGGGCTGGCGCATCCCCTTCATCATCGGGGCCGTCCTTGCCGTCACCGCCATGTTCATGCGGCGGCATATGCAGGAGACCGAGGCCTTCGAAGCCGCCAAGGGCACGATGAAGCGCGAAAGCTCGCTGCGTGGCCTGTTGAAATATCCGCGCGAGGTCGCGATCGTGGTCGGCCTCACCGCCGGCGGCACCGCCGCCTTCTACACCTTCACCACCTATATGCAGACCTTCGTGAAGCAGACGGTCGGCCTCTCCGACATCGTCACTACCTATGTCATCGCCGGCTCTCTGATCTTCGCCGCGATCCTGCAGCCCATCTATGGCGCGATCTCCGACCGGATCGGCCGCAAGCCGGTGCTGATGTTCTTCGGCATCGCCGGCACGCTGCTCACCGTGCCGATCCTGACCACGCTTTCCGGCACGAAATCCCCCTGGATCGCGTTCCTACTGATCTGCGGCGCCTGGATCTTCACCGCCGGCTACACCTCGATCAACGCGGTGGTGAAGGCCGAGCTGTTCCCGACCTCGGTGCGCGCCACCGGCGTCGCCGTGCCCTATGCGCTGACCGTCTCGATCTTCGGCGGCACGGCGCCGGCCATCGCCCTGTTCTTCAAGCAGCAGGGCCACGAGCAGTGGTTCTACTACTATCTCGCCGGCATCATCTTCCTCTCGTTCCTGGTCTACGCGCTGATGCGCGACACCAAGCACGCCTCGGCGATGCACCGGCACGAGTGAGGGGGCGGCTCTCTGCCGTCATGGTCGGGCCTGACCCGACCATCTCGGAAACCAGCGCCTATCCTGAACGAGATTCTCGGGTCCGCTGAGGCGGCCCGAGAATGACGGCGGTATATCAGGCGCTCTCGCCGGCCAGCCGCTTCAGCGCCTTCTCCCGCCCGATCAGCGGCAATAGGGCTGCCAGTTCCGGCCCATGGTCGAGGCCGGTCAGCGCCTGGCGCAGCGGCATGAACAGCCCCTTGCCCTTGGCGCCGGTGGCGGCGGAGACGGCCTGCGTCCAGCTCTTCCAGCTCGTGCCGTCGAAAGGCTCCGGCGGCAGCAGCTCGGCCGCTTTCGCCGCGAAAGCCGGATCGGCGATGACGGGCGTGATTGCCCCCGCCACGACCTGCCACCACAGCTTCGCCTCGTCGAATTTCGTCAGGTTGCCGCGCACGGCCAGCCAGAACGGCTCCCCGCCAGCGACGCCGATGGCCGCGAGCCGATCGGCGACCGCCGCGAAGGGCATCTGGTGCAGCGTGCGGGCGCTCAGCGCCTCGAGCTCGTGCTCGTCGAACTTGGCCGGGGCACGCGAGACATGGGCCAACTCGACGAGACCGGCGAGCTCGTCGAGGCTCGCAACGGGACGCACCGCGTCGGAGGTGCCGACCAGCACGGCCAGCGCCGCGACGGCCAGCGCCTCGACGCCGGAGTCGCGCAAGCCCCGCAGCGAGAGATGGCCGAGGCGCTTCGAGAGCCCCTCTCCGCTCGCCGTAGTCAGCAGGTTGTGGTGGCCGAAGACCGGCAGGCTCGCACCCAGCGCCTCGAAGATCTGCGCCTGAACCGCCGTGTTGGTGACATGGTCCTCGCCGCGGATGACATTGCTCACGCCGGTCTCGATATCGTCGACGACGGAGGGCAGCGTGTAGAGATAGCTGCCGTCCTCGCGCACCAGAACCGGGTCGGAGAGCGAGGCGCAGTCGACATGGGAGGGGCCGCGCACGAGATCGTCCCACGCCACCTCGCGCGCCTCCAGCAGGAAGCGCCAATGGGGTTTACGCCCCTCCGCCTCGAAGGCCGCCTTCTGCTCGGCGGTGAGCTTCAGCGCGGCGCGATCGTAGATCGGCGGCAGGCCGCGGGCGAGCTGGCGCTTGCGGCGGCGGTCGAGCTCGTCGGGCGTCTCGTAGCAGGCATAGAGCCGCCCCGCGGCGCGCAGGCGCTCCGCCACCGCGTCATAGATCGCCAGGCGCTGCGACTGCCAGATGACCTGATCGGGCACGATGCCGAGCCAGCCGAGATCCTCGGCGATGGCTTCAGCATATTCCGGTTTCGAGCGCGCGATGTCGGTGTCGTCGTAGCGCAGCAGGAAACGGCCGTGATGGCGGCGGGCGAACAGCCAGTTGAACAGCGCCGGCCGGGCGTTTCCGATATGCAGATAGCCGGTGGGCGACGGCGCGAAGCGGACCAGAGACGTTGTCATGACGCGGCTTATGGCGCTTTTGGCCCCGGGCGACAATCGCTCGTCTGATAAGGCGCCTGCAACCTTAGGCTGTTAACCCGTTATTAGGGTTACCAAGGCATGAATCGCTCCCAGGCAGGGCAGAACGGAGCCAGACCGTACCGCTGCCGGGGAGATCAGGATGCGCCTCCGTTCCGTCACGCGCGTGGTCGGTTCCTTTGCACTTGCCGCGGGACTCGGCGCGCCGGCCTTCGCGGCCGATTATCCGGTGCTGCGCGGCTCACAGATCGAGGACATGCCGCAGGCGCCGTCGCTCTCGGGCGGCTCCTATAATTGGTCAGGTTTCTATTTCGGTGGCTTCGGCGGCTTGTCTCAAACGCGTTTCCGCACCGACAAGGGCGTTCTGGACATCGCCAGAGGCGCATTCAACGGTGCTTCGGTCCTGAACGAACTCGACCCGGGCCAGCTCGTCCTGTCATCGGCCCGCACCGATCGTGGTTCGACCTTCGGCGCCTTCGTCGGTTATAATTTCGCATTCGGCGATGCGATCATCGGCTTCGAGGCGGAATATTCCCGCGTCGATCAGTCGACATCCGCCTCCACTCTGGAGGCGCGGCTCCTGAGTTCCGGTGCCATGGCCATCGCATCCGTCCAGGATGCCCGATTGAACGACTACTTCAATGCCCGCATTCGCCTGGGCTACGCCTATGGCATGTGGATGCCGTATTTCACCGCCGGCGCCGCGGTCGGCCGCTTCGATACCAACGTGGCCGTCGCCGCCGATTGGGCGAATAGCAGCGGAGCCAGCTACTATGGCTGGCCACGCGTGCTCGGCGGAGCGAAGAAGGATGTCTGGGGCTACGGCTACTCGGTCGGCGGCGGTCTCGAAGCCGCCTTGACTGAGAATCTCCTTGTCCGCGGCGAGTATCTGTTCAGCAGCTTCAATGACGTCGAAGGCGTGACGGTCAACGTCAACACCGCGCGCGTCGGTGCCGCCATCAAGTTCTGACGGCATCCTCCTGCCGCAACGAAAAAGGCCGGGACATCAGTCCCGGCCTTTTCCATTTCGTCTGACGGAGAAGCGGCTTACTCCGCCGCCTCGACCTCGGGACGCGCCCGCCCGGCCCGCTCGCGCTTGACCAGCTCGGCGACGAGGAAGGCCAATTCCAGCGCCTGCTCGGCATTGAGGCGGGGATCGCAGACCGTGTGGTAGCGGTCGTTGAGATCCGCATCGGTCATGCCGCGCGCACCACCGGTGCATTCGGTGACGTTCTTGCCGGTCATCTCCAGATGCAGGCCGCCGGCATGGCTGCCCTCGGCCTGGTGGACGGCGAAGAAGTTCTTCACCTCGGTCATGATCAGGTCGAAGGGCCGCGTCTTGTAGCCGCTCGCCGCCTTGACCGTGTTGCCGTGCATCGGGTCGCAGGACCAGACGACGTTGCGCCCTTCCCGCTTGGTGGCACGCACCAGCGCGGGCAGGTTGTCGAAGACCTTGTCGGCGCCGAAGCGGCCGATCAGCGTCAGCCGGCCCGGCTGGTTCTGCGGATCGAGCACTTCGATCAGCTTGAGCAGACCGTCGACCGTGGTCGAGGGGCCGCATTTCAGGCCGATCGGGTTCTTGATGCCGCGGAAGAACTCGACATGGGCGTGGTCGAGCTGGCGCGTGCGGTCGCCGATCCAGACCATGTGGCCGGAGGTGTCGTACCACTCGCCGGTCGTCGAGTCGGTACGGGTCATCGCCTGCTCGTAGCCGAGCAGCAGCGCCTCGTGGCTGGTGTAGAAGTCGGTCGTGCGCATCTCCGGATGGGTCTCCGGGTCGATGCCGATGGCGCGCATGAAGTCGAGCGCCTCGGTGATGCGCTCGGCCACCTCCTGGTAGCGATGCGAGGACGGGCTGTCCTTGACGAAGCCGAGCATCCAGCGATGCGCGTTGTCGAGATTGGCGTAGCCGCCGGTCGCGAAGGCGCGGATCAGGTTCAGCGTCGCCGCCGACTGCCTGTAGGCCTCGAGCTGGCGACGCGGATCGGGGATGCGCGCCTCTTCCGTGAAGGCGATATCGTTGACGATGTCGCCCTTGTAGCTGGGAAGCTCGACATCGCCGATCTTCTCGTTCGGCGCCGAGCGCGGCTTGGCGAACTGCCCGGCGATGCGCCCGACCTTCACCACCGGCGAGCCGCCAGCGAAGGTCAGCACCACCGCCATCTGCAGGAACAGCCGGAAGAAGTCGCGAATGTTGTCGGCCGAGTGCTCGGCGAAGCTCTCGGCGCAGTCACCGCCCTGAAGGAGGAAGGCCTCACCAGCCGCGACCTTGCCCAACGCCCGTTTGAGCTTGCGCGCCTCGCCTGCAAAAACGAGCGGCGGAAAGCCGGCGAGCTGCTGCTCGACCGCCTTCAAGGCTGCCTGGTCCGGATAATCCGGAATCTGCTGGGCGGGCTTGGCCCTCCAGCTCTCTGGCGTCCACCGCTCGGACATGGGACTACGTGCTCCTGATCTTTCGAAGATCGCGCATCATCAACCTCTTCATGGCGCGAAGGGGCGGCTATACACCCAAGCTCGCGGAATGGCCATCGTCTGGCGGCAGCCCCCGCAGCGGGCTGCCCGGCCGATCGTCACACGCGATCGAAAAGCCGATTCCCCGCAACGGGATAGCAACGCCGGTTGCCATGCTGATTCAGGCGCTTCACAGGCTGATTCAACCGTAGCCGCGGAAACTCTACTGGCAGTGCTGTCCCAGAAACGCGCCTCATCCCGGACGGAGCGAAGCGGAGATCCGGGATCCATCGTCGAGCGCTGCGCCTTTCGATGGATCCCGGGACAGGCCCGGGATGACGGCGTGGTTCCGCGAGACGATCGATAACCCTACCCCGCGCGCGGCGTACGCATCGTCACCAGTTCCTCGGCGGCGCTGGGATGCAGCGCGACGGTGCGGTCGAAATCCGCCTTGGTCGCGCCCATCGTCACCGCGATAGCGGTTGCCTGGATAATCTCGCCGGCATCGTGGCCGAGGATATGGACGCCCAGCATCTTGTCGGTCTTCGCGTCGACGACGAGCTTCATATAGATGCGCTCGTGCCGGCCGGAGATCGTCGCCTTCATCGGGCGGAAATTGGACTCGAAGACACGCAATTCATGGCCGGCGGCGAGAGCCTGCTCCTCGCTGAGACCGACCGTGCCAACCTCAGGCGTGGTGAAGACGGCCGAGGCGATGATCCCGTGATCGACCGTCCAGGGCTTGTTGCCGAAGACGGTATCGGCGAAGGCATGGCCCTCGCGGATCGCGACCGGGGTCAGGTTCACCCGGTTGGTGACGTCGCCGACCGCGTGGATCGACGGCACGCTGCTGGTCGAGGCGGCGTCCACGACGACCTCGCCGAGCGGTCCGAGCTCGGCCCCGACCTTCTCCAGCCCGAGCCCCTTCGTGTTGGGACGGCGCCCGGTCGCGACCAGGACGACATCGGCCTCGATCGGCGCGCCCGTCGCGCAATGGGCTCGGCGGCTGCCGTCCGGCAGTTCCTCAATGCGCTCGACGGTACAACCGAGGCGGAAGGTGATGCCGGCCTCCTTCAGCGCGTCGCGCAGGCGGGTGCGGATGTCCTCGTCGAAGCCGCGCAGGATGTTGTCGCCCCGGTGCAGGAGCGTCACCGCGACGCCGAGCCGGGCGAAGAGGCTGGCGAATTCGAGCGCGATATAGCCGCCACCGACGACGAGCATCCGCTTCGGCAGCACCGGCAGGTGGAAGACCTCGTTGGAGGAGATGCCGAGCTCGCCGCCGGGGATCGGCGGATCGAAGGAGGGCCAACCACCGGTCGCGACGAGGATGTGGCGGGCGCGGACGAGCTGTCCGCTCTTCTGCAGGCGGACCTCATGCGGTCCCTCGATGACGGCCCGCTCCTCACGGATTTCGGCCTTCGCGCCCTCGAGCCCCTTGCGATAGAGCCCGGACAGGCGCGTGACCTCGTTGGCCACGGCGTCGCGCAGCGTCGGCCAGTCGAAGGACGGCTTTGCGGGAAGCGTCCAGCCGAAGCCGGCCGCGTCCTCGAAATCCTCCGTGAAGCGGCTGGCATAGACGAAGAGCTTCTTCGGCACGCAGCCGCGGATGACGCAGGTGCCGCCGATCCGATCCTCCTCCGCGATCATCACGCGGGCGCCATGGCCCGCCGCGATGCGCGCCGCACGCGTACCGCCGGAGCCGGCCCCGATGACGAAGAGATCGACGTCGTACTCAGCCATGGTCTTCTCCTTGTCGCGCGGCCGCGCCCGGACCGAACCAGAGGATCCCGGCTCCCAGAACGGCAATCCACCAGCCTTGCCAGGCACCGTGCCCGACGACCGAAATCGCAAAGGCAGCGGCGAAGAGCGCGAGGCGCGGCGCCATCTCCCGCGCCGGCAGCCGGCGCAATCGCGCCAGCAGAAGCAGGCCCGCCGCGAGGAGAATGCCCGCCCCGATCACCCCGGTCTCGACCCAGGCCTGCAACGGCATGTCGTGAGGGTGCCCCACGCCCAGGAGCACCCTATGCTCCGGCGCCACCTCGGCCGCCACCGGATGCCGGTCCATGCTGGCCGAGGTGCCGAAGCCGGCGCCGGCGATCGGCCGTGCCCGCACCACCTCGCCGAAACTCTGCCAGATATCGATACGAGCCTGCCCGGTCATGACAGCGAAACGGTTCAGGATCACCGAGGGTAGCCAGTTATGGGCGGCAAGGCCGAGAACCGGCGCCATCGCCATGGTCAGGACGAGCCCGATCGCGGCGGCCGTCAGCATCAGGCGCGGCCAGTAGGCCGACGCGACCCAGCAGACGAGGCAGACCGCGACGCCGAGCCGCGCCGAAGCGCTCTCCGAGCGCAGCGCCAATGCGGCCACGGTCAGTCCGAGCAGGACTGCCAGGATCCGGTCGGAGCGGCGCGCGGCCGGCATATGCCAGAGACCATGGATCGTGGGCACGGCGAGCACCAGCGCCGTGATGGCGGGGCGATTGAAGACGAAGCTCATCAGCTTTCCGATGCCGAGCTCGGCCCGTTGCGACAGCCCGGAGGCGAGCTCGACCATGGCCAGCAGGCTGGCGAGGATGATCGCGACGGCAAGCGCGCGCAGCCATGCGGGCTGCGGCCTGAACCGGCCCGAAGCCGCAATCGCGAGCGCGAAGACCGCCGGCAGCACAAGCTCCGCCCAGGCCCGCAAGGAGGCCGCCGGCCTGTGGCTCCACAGGATCGAGAGAAGGGCCCAGGCGAGGAAGGCGGCCAGCGCCAGCCCCAGCGGGGTCGCGAGCAGGCTCCGCAAGCGCGCGACGACTTCGCCCGCCCGGCCCGCCGCGACAGCAGCGGCGACGAAGGTCATGGCGCCGAGGCCGAGCATCAGCGGCGCGGAGCGATTGGCGAGCCACATCGCCAGCGGCATCAGCACCATCAGCACCGAGCCGGCCGCCACGAGACGGGTGGAGAGAAGCGAGGAAGTCGAGACGGCTTCCTGGCCGACTGGAAGGCGGGGCTGGCTCATGGGCTGCGATTACGCGATCGGGCCGATCTTCGCCAGAGGCGTGGTTGCAAGCCCCGCCTTTGCCTTCCGCTGACACGGCGCCTGCAACGAAAGACGTAGAACTTCGGAAAACCTGCCGGTTCGACCCGGAATCATATCATCCGATTATGTAATCAGGCGTAATTGACGCCCAGCGCGGCATGGTGCCACAGGGCAAAGGCAACCCTAAAAAACTCGCGGCAAAGCCGCACAGCGGAGGAAATCCATGCTGACATCGGTCCTCAAGCGCGGCGCCCTCGCGGCCGTGGCCCTCGCGGCGCTCTCGACGGCAGCCTTCGCCCAGGTGAGCGAGCTCAAGATCATGGCTCCGGCAGCTCCCGGCGGCGGCTGGGACGGCACCGCGCGCTCGATGCAGCAGGCGCTGACCGCGGCCGGCATCGTCAAGAGCGTGCAGGTCAACAACGTCACCGGCGCCGGCGGCACCATCGGCCTCTCCCAGCTCATCGGCGCGAAGGGCGACGGCCATCAGCTGATGGTCAACGGCTTCGTCATGGTCGGCGCGATCCTCCTCAACAAGTCGCCGGTCAATCTGACGCAGGTGACGCCGATCGCCCGCCTCACCGCCGAGGCTGAGGTCATCGTCGTGCCGACGGAGTCGCCGCTCAAGAGCGCCAAGGACCTGGCCGAGCGCCTGAAGGCCGACCCGGCCAAGGTGACCTGGGCCGGCGGCTCGGCCGGCGGCACCGACCACATCCTCGCCGCGCTGTTCGCGCAGGCGGTCGGAGCGGACGCCAAGAAGATCAACTACATCCCGTTCTCGGGCGGCGGCGAGGCACTGGCGGCCATGCTCGGCGGGCGCGTCACCGCCGGCGTCTCCGGCTATGGCGAGTTCGAGGGCCAGATCAAAGCCGGCAAGCTGCGCGTGCTCGCGGTCTCGTCGGGCAAGCGCCTCGAAAACGCGCCGGACGCCCCGACCCTCAAGGAACAGGGCATCGAGCTCGAGCTGCTGAACTGGCGCTCCGTCGTCGCTCCTCCCGGCCTCTCGGCCGAGCAGACCAAGGCTCTGACCGACACGGTCGAGAAGATGGTCAAGTCGAAGGAGTGGCAGGAGATCCTCAAGGCCCGAGGCTGGGACGATTCCTTCCTGGCCGGCGCCGCCTTCGACAGCTTCCTGAAAGGCGAGATCGAGCGCGTCTCCAAGGTGATGACCGAAGTCGGGCTGGTGAAGTAAACCGACCGGCACCGTCGATATCTCGGGGGGCCGGGCAACCGGCCCCTTTCTCAACGCCAGAAGCGCCTCCAACTCTTCTCCCGTCGCCTTGTCGCCGCGCGAACCGGAGCCGCTTCGCCCGACAATGCGCGAAGGCGCCAGCCTCCACCAGGGGAACGCCATGACGAACGAGACCCGCACGCAAGGCGCCGACAAGCCGGCCCTGATCGTGGGCGTGCTGCTGCTGATCGTCGCCGCCCTGATCGGCTATGACGCCTCGCAGCAGACCATCACGTCGAATTACGGCGTCGGCCCCACCGCCATGCCCTATGTCGTGGCTGCCGGATTGACCATTCTCGGGTTGGCGCATTTCGTCGTCGCCTTCCGCGAAGGGCTGCCGAAGCCCGATGCTGCCGACGGTACGGCCCTGCTCTGGATCGCGGGCGGGCTCATCTTCCTGATCGCCTGCATCGGGCTCGGCGGCGGCTTCGTCATCGCCATCGCGGTCGTCTTCGCCTGCACGGCGCGCGGCATGGGGCGGCGGGCGCTTGCCGTCGATGCCGCGATCGGCTTCGTGCTCGGCCTCGCGATCTTCCTCGTCTTCGCCAAGGTCCTGACGCTGATTTTGCCGGCGGGACCGCTCGAACAACTCTTCCTCTGAGGCGGGCCGGATACGATGGAAACGCTGCTTTCGCTTCTCCACGGCTTCACGGTCGCGCTCGAACCCTCGAAGCTGCTGTTCTGCCTGATCGGCGTCTTTCTCGGCACCGCGGTCGGCGTGCTGCCCGGCATCGGCCCGGCGCTGACGGTCGCGCTCCTGCTGCCGGTCACCTTCAAGCTTGACCCCGCCGGCTCGCTCATCATGTTCGCCGGCATCTATTACGGCGGCATGTATGGCGGCTCGACCACCGCGATCCTGCTCAATGCGCCGGGCGAGAGCGCCTCGCTGGCAACCGCGCTCGAAGGCTCGAAGATGGCCAAGGCGGGGCGCGGCGGCCCGGCGCTGGCGACGTCCGCCATCGGCTCCTTCGTCGCCGGCCTGATCGCGACAATCGGCCTCGCCTTCCTGGCGCCGTGGCTGGTCGAGGTCGCGGTGAAATTCGGCCCCTGGGACTATTTCGCGCTGATGATCGTCGCCTTCGTCACGGTGTCGGCGACCTTCGGCGACTCGCCGCTGCGCGGGCTGACCAGCCTGTTCATCGGCATCGCGCTCGGCCTCATCGGCATCGACAAGCTGACCGGGCAGGCCCGCCTGACCTTCGGCGTGCCGGAGCTGCTCAACGGCGTCGAGGTGACCACGCTGGCCGTCGGCCTGTTCGCGGTGGGCGAGGCTTTCTACGTCGCCTCCAAGCGCTCCCACGCTCCGGAGGAGATCATCCCGATCAAGGGCTCGCTCTGGATGACCAAGGAGGACTGGAAGCGCTCCTGGGCGCCGTGGTTGCGAGGCACCGCCTTCGGCTTCCCGATCGGCGCCCTGCCCGCCGGCGGCGCGGAGGTCCCGACCTTCCTCAGCTATTCGACCGAGAAGCGGCTCTGCAAATATCCCGACGAGTTCGGCAAGGGCGCGATCGAGGGCGTCGCGGGGCCGGAAGCCGCCAACAACGCCTCCGCCGCCGGCACGCTGGTACCGCTGCTGACGCTCGGCCTGCCGACCTCGGCGACCGCCGCGATCATGCTCGCCGGCTTCCAGCAATACGGACTCAACCCCGGCCCGCTCCTTTTCGCCGAGAAGCCGGACCTGGTCTGGGGCCTGATCGCCTCGCTGTTCATCGCCAACGTCATGCTGGTGATCCTGAACCTGCCCCTGATCGGGCTCTGGGTCAGGCTGCTGGCGATCCCGCAGCCCTGGCTCTATGCCGGCATCGTCGTCTTCGCGACGATGGGCACGCTCGCGGTCAACGGCTCGCCGGTCGAGCTCGCCATGCTCTTCATCTTCGGCTTCATCGGCTATCTGATGCGCCGCTACGACTATCCGGTCGCGCCGATGGTGGTCGGGCTCATCCTCGGGCCGATGGCGGAGCAGCAATTGCGACGCGCCCTGCAGATCAGCCTCGGCGACCCGATGATCCTGCTGGAGAACCCGATCTCGGCGACGCTGCTCGGCATCGCCGCGCTCGCCCTGATCGCACCCTTCGCGATGAAGGGGCTGAACCGGTTCAAGGCCTCGGAGGACTGACCAGGCCGAGCCTGAACAGGCTCTCCCCGGTCGCGACCAGCGCTTCCGCCGCCGGTCGCGGCTGCCAGCCGAGCATGGCGATCGCCTTGGCGCCCGTCGCGGTCTTCTTCCGTCCGAGCTCAGGCGTCGCAGCCTGACGGGCCGTCGCGCTGAAGCGGGCGACGAGGCGCACCAGCCAGTTCGGCAGCACGACGGTCGAGACGCGGTCTGCGCGCTGGCCGAGCCCCGCCTTCAGCGCCTCCGCGATGGCCCGCATCGTCATGAAGTCGCCGGCCGTGGCCAGGAAGCGCTCGCCGGCGGCGGCAGGGTCGGTCATCGCGCGCAGATGCAGCTCGGCGACATCGCGCACATCGACCACGCCGAACATGAGCTGCGGCACCGCGCGGAGCTTGCCCTCGAGCATGGTCCGGATCAGCACGATCGAGGCCGAGAGATCCGGCCCGAGCAGCGGGCCGAAGATGCCGACCGGGTTGACGACGGCGAGTTCCAGCCCCTGCCCTTCGCCGTCGACGAAATCCCAGGCGGCCTTCTCGGCCAGCGTCTTCGATTTCGGATAGGCGGCGAGCCCCGGTGCGGCGGGATCGGTCCAGTCGCGCTCGTCATAGGGGCGGTCGAGCGGGCGCCCATAGCCGATCGCGGCGAAGGACGAGGTCAGGACCACGCGCTTGATACCGGCGCGATGCGCGGCGCGCAGCACGCGCAGGGTGCCCTCGCGGGCCGGCCGGATCAGCTCGTCCTCGTCGGGGGGCGCCGCCGTCAGAAGCGGCGAAGCGACATGCAGCACATGGGAGCAGCCCGCGACGGCCGCGTCCCAGCCCGCATCGGCCGTCAGATCGGCAATCGCGACCTGAAGCCGCCCGTCGAGCTCGGCCCCCGTAGCGGCCAGGGTGGCCCGCAGGCCGGCCTCGCGCGCCGGCGAGCGCAGGGTCGTGCGGACATCGTAGCCGGCCTTCAGCAGAGCGAGGATGCAATGGCCGGCGAGAAAGCCGGAGCCGCCTGTCACGAGAACGGTCTGGCGGGTCATGCCGAGGCTTTCCATCGCAGGGAGGAAGGGCGGTCAAACACGCTGCGCTTCGCAGTCATGCAGGGACATAAACCCTCCGCCATCGAAGAAAAAAGGCCGGCGGATAATCCACCGGCCTTTCCGAATTCCTTGCAGTGCGGAGCCGCACCGCACGGCTGCGTCAGAGCGTATGACCGCGCTTGCGCATCTCCTGCGAGAAGCGGTCGAACAGGTAGTTGCTGGTCTGGACGCTCCAGGGCTCGAGCTCCTTGAAAAGCGCCTGCATCGCCTCGGAGCGCAGGCTGGTGTAGCGCTTGCCGACATCCGAGTTGAAGAAGGCCGAAACCGCCTTGAGATCGGCCTCGGTCATCTTGCTGGCGAAGATCGCGGCGGCGGTCTTCGTCATCTCCTCGGCGCGCCTGTCGGCCTCCGGCTTCAGCTCGGCGACGACGGCTTCCATGTCCTTCTTCGCTTCCGGCCTCGTCGCGATGAGCTGCTTCGCGCTCTCCTCGAACTCGCGGTAGATATTGTCGATATTCTGCGTGACGCCGGTCAGAGTCATGACCTCGCGGGCCGCCTGCAGATGGCTCGGCGCCAATGCCGGCGCCTGGGCGAAGGCGGGAGCGGCGCAGATGAGCGCCAGGCCCAGAAGCGCGCTGGCGAGAGAGTGGCGGATCATACGTTCAAAACCCCTTCGTCGTTGAGGAGCCGACCGGAGCCCGGCTGCGCCTCCGGACCCGCGGCCCGATCTCGTTCGCGCGTTCCTTAGCGTGGATCGCGTCGGAATGGAATCACTCGATCCGGCCGAGCAGCTTCAGCCCCTCAGCGCCGGCCAGGATGGCCCCCGCCGCGAGGCCGATGAACAGGCCGTGCTCGACCACGCCCGGAACCGTGTTGAGAGCCTGAGCCAATAATTCCGGCTGATCGATGGCGCCGAGATGAGCGTCGAGGATGAAATGACCGCCATCGGTCAGGAGCGTGCTTCCATCCGGGCGCAGGCGCAGCTTCAGTTCTCCGGCCGCGCCGGACGCCGTGATCGCGATCGCAACCGCCCGCCGCGTCGCCTCCAGCCCGAAGGGCACGACCTCGATCGGCAGGGGAAAGCGGCCGAGCCGCGGCACGAGCTTGCCGTCATCGGCGATGACGATCATCCGTGCCGAAGCCGCCGCGACGATCTTCTCGCGCAGCAACGCCGCGCCGCCGCCCTTGATCAGGCGCAGTTGCGGATCGACCTCGTCGGCGCCGTCGACCGTCAGGTCGAGTTCGGGCGTCTCGTCGAGGGTCGACATCGGGATGTTCAGGGAGAGAGCCTGGGCCTGCGTCGCCTCCGATGTCGCGACGCAGATGATTTCGAGCCCCTCGGCGACACGCCGGCCGAGCAGGTCGACGAAATGCTTGGCGGTCGAGCCCGTCCCGAGCCCCAGCCGCATGCCGGGCCGCACCAGATCGAGCGCGCGGGCGGCGGCCTGCTTCTTCAGTTCGTCGGCGTTCATCGTCCTGCCCGGGCGTCGGTTTGAGCGAGTGGTTGATTTGAGAAGGTCAGACCCATCCGCAACGGATGACGGCGCCCTCCTGCCGCGCCGGAGCGCGAGAGTCCAGCCCTTTAAAGTCCAGCCTTGCGGCCCGCCACTGCGCTATTTCGCCTGGGGCGTGCACACCGTCTTGTCGTCGAAGACGTAGCAGATGCTCATCTCGCCGGTGCGCAGGTTGACGCGGAAGATGCCGCCCTCCTTCTCGTGCCGGGAGGGCATCAGCCCGTATTCGCCCGGCGTCTGCGGCCCCGCCCCCTCGCCGGCCGGGAAGCAGATGGTGATGCCGACGCCGCCTTCCTTGAGCTGGAACTGGCAGGCGCCGACCTCCCCGGTCGCCCTCTCGATCCGGTAGACGCGGTTGAGATCGTTCTGCGGCGCCGGCGCGAACTCGAAATTGCCGGCGAAAGCGGGGCCGGCGACAACAAGCGACAGGAAGGACCAGCGCAGGGCGCGCGCGCCGCGCAGCGGCAGCTTCTCGACCATCTTCGACATCACAAGGTTCCCTGCCGCGCCGACCTGCGGCGAATCGAGCGCAGGATAGCATCTTGCCGGGCGGATTTGAGGTGGCGTCTGGCCGGGTTGCGCCCGACGCGCTTGCCAAGCCGGAGCGAAAAACCTTTAAGCGATCGCCATGCGGCCGGATCAATCGGCCTGAGGGAAAACGCGACCATGAGCCTCGCCCCCATCGTCGTCTTCGATCTCGACGGCACCCTGGCCGAGACGGCGCCCGACATCATGCGCACGCTCAACGTCATCCTCACGCAGGAGGGCCTGCCGGCCCTGCCCTACGAGCGGGCCCGCGAACTGGTCGGCGCCGGCGCCCGCGCGCTGATCGAGCGCGGCTTCAAGGTCTCGGGTCGCCCGCTCGACGCGGAGACGCTGGAGCGCCTCTTCCAGGACTTCCTGACGATCTACGCGCAGGACGTCGCCTCCAGCAGCCATCTCTTCGACGGCGTGCTCGGCGCGATGGACGCCCTGACCGGCGAAGGCTATGCGCTCGCCGTCTGCACCAACAAGCCGATCCTGCACACGCGGCTGATCCTCGACCATTTCGGCATCACCGACCGCTTCGCCTCGGTGGCGGGGCGCGACACCTTCCCCTTCTTCAAGCCCGATCCGCGCCATCTCACCCTGACGATCGAGGCGGCGAAGGGCGATCCGAAGCGAGCCGTGATGATCGGCGATTCGCGCACCGACATCGCAACCGCCCGCGCTGCCGGCATCCCGTCGATCTGCGTGCCCTTCGGCTATACCGACGTGCCGATCGAGACGCTGGAGCCGGATTTCATCATCCAGCATTTCGACGAGCTTCCCGCCGCCGTCGCGCGCGCCCTCGATCCGGTGGCGATCGCGTCCTGAGCGCAGAACCGTCCTTGACGGCACCGGGCGCGCCGACTAGGAGAGGCCCGTCCGGGCGATTAGCTCAGCGGTAGAGCACTCCCTTCACACGGGAGGGGTCACAGGTTCGATCCCTGTATCGCCCACCATTTCTTCCCGGATGTCCCCGCCTCGATTGCGTACTGCCCTGCAGGACGCCGCGCGGGCGCGCGTCATCGCGCTTGGGGAGAGGCTGGATGTCTCCGGAGCCGGCAGTCTGGATCGCCCCCGGCTCCCTTGTTTTCCGCCTGTGCCGCACCACCTCGAATCAAGGATCGCGCCGCCGGGTTTTCAGCAATCTCGCGACGCCGCTCCGTTCGATCGGAGGCGCCGATGCCCGAGCAAGCCGAAGTCGGATTCCATGGGGAGCAGTCCACCCGGCGGGAGTTTCTGTTCCTGGCCACGGCCGCCTTCGGCGTCGTCGGCGCGACCGCGGCATCCTGGCCCATCATCACCTCGCTGGAACCCTCCGCCGATGTGAGGGCAGCGGGCGTGCCGGTTTCCATCGACCTTTCGCAGATCCAGCCGGGTCAGCAGATCTCGTTCTTCTGGCAAGGAAAGCCGATTTTCGTCCTGCGTCGGACCGAGCAGGCTCTCGCCGAGCTGAAGAATCCGGGCCTGCTCGCCCGGCTCGGCGACCCCGACTCCGCGGTCAACCAGCAGCCGGGCTATGCCAGGAACTGGTGCCGGTCGAGCAAGCCCGAATTCATGGTTCTGATCGCCATCTGCACGCATCTGGGCTGCATACCGCTCCCCAAGCCCGATCTGGGCGATCCCACCATGGAAGCTTCCTGGCCGGGAGGCTATTTCTGCCCTTGCCACGGCTCGAAATACGATCTGGCAGGCCGGGTGTTTCGGGGCGTTCCCGCACCGTACAACCTTCCGGTTCCACCCCATCACTACGCCACCGACACGACGCTCGTGGTCGGCGAGAATCCGGCCGGCGACGACTTCTCGCTGTCGTCGATCGAGCAGCTGTAAGGGCGCGTCTCAGCCACCCGCGTTTTCCCCGAACCGCTATCGCGAGACCCGGGCGGCACCGTCGGGCAGCGGCTGGCCGCCTTTCGCGAGACCTGCGAGCTCTTCCTCGACGCGCTGCGCGATCGGCAGGCGGAAATGGAGCGCGTCCCAGTAATTCATATCCTGCGTCGTCACGGGGGAGATGTGGGCATAGTCCACCACGGTCGCGCCGTGACGCCGGGCCAGCCCCGCAATGGCGGTCTTGCAGGCGGCGTAACGCTGCCCCTCCGCGCTGTTCTCGCGCGGGAACGCCGCGACATGCGACGGCGGCAGGACCAGCATCAGGCGGGTCGATTTCGGGTAGGCCGAGATCGTCTCTTCCAGCCAATCGAGAGCCGGGAAGCGCCAGCCTATGCTCTCCGAGATCGGAACCGGCATCCGCGGCAAGGGCGCCAGATCGAGGGGCCGGCCGCCGTTGTTCTGATAGATATGGCTGCGGGCACGGGCGAGATCGTAGCTTTCTTCCGGCGGGGTGAAGACCCCATAGCCGTCGCCGCGCAGGCGCTCGGACGCCAGGCCGAAGCGATAGGCGAGCAGCCGGCCGGCAATCTCGAGATTGGTCAGGTTCATCAGCTTGAGCCAGTCGAACCAGCGCACCTCGCGCGAGAACCAGGCTGGCACCGGCCGCGGCGTGCGCCATTTCGACGGATCGGTCGCGTCGGCCTCGCACCAGTTCGCGTCGAGCCCCCAGATCAGCCAGCGCGGCGCGGCGGTGTGCTGGCGAAACAGGCGTGCGGCCTGCATCTGCTCCCAGGGCGTGGCGGCGTTCATGGCGAGATTGACGAAGCGGGCGCCGAGATCGTGCGACAGCGCCTGCGGGTCGATCAGCCGCATGGTCGAGGTGCCGACGACCGCCGCGTCGAAGGCCCCCGAGCGCACGAGCTGCGGGTACATGTAGCGCTGGTTGATATCCATGATCGGCCGGGCCGCCTGCCCGGCATGAACGCGCATGCCGAACGGGTCGAGCACCGCGACGAAGGCGAGCAGCAACCCGGCGAAGGCGAGCGCCGCCAGCAGGAACCACCGCGACCAGACAATCCAGGCCTTCGCCATCTCGGGCTGTTGCTCCGTCATCCGACCGCCATTCCGGCCGCCGCGTTGCGCGCCTCTTCGCACAGGCAGGCCCTCCCGGACAATCCGCAAGCGATGTCGCGGGCTGGCTGCGACGCGCCGGACATGCGAGAGAAGCCGGCCATGCCTCGGGATCCTCGCCGCCGCCTGCTCCGCCCGACCGGTTGCATCGCCGCCCTGCTCGTCGCGGCGATGGCAGCACTCGCGCCCGCGCCCGCCTTGCCCGAAGAGGTCGCCCTGCCCTCCTCCGGCATCGAGGACGCGCTGTGCCGGCTGATCGACGACGCGGCGCGGACCCACTCCGTACCGGCCGCCTTCCTGACGCGGCTGATCTTCCAGGAATCGAGCTTCCGGCCCGGCGTCACCAGCCCGGCCGGCGCGCAGGGCGTGGCGCAGTTCATGCCGGGCACGGCGCGCGAGCGCGGCCTCATCGATCCCTTCGACCCCGAGCAGGCCGTGCCGAAGGCGGCGCATTTCCTGGCGGAGCTGCGCGACCGCTTCGGCAATTGGGGGCTCGCCGCCGCAGCCTATAATGGCGGGCCAAACCGGGTCGCGGGCTGGCTTGCGGCGCGCAAGGCCAAGCAGAGCCGCTTCCTGCCCTTCGAGACGGAGAATTATGTCGTCGCCGTCACCGGCACCTCCGTCGAGAACTGGGCCGAGGATGCGGAGAACACCGCCAATGGCGACGGGCGCTCGCCGCCGCCGCTCCCGGCCACGCGCGACACGCAGACGGCCTGCGCGCCGACGCTGGTCGCGATCCGCCGCGCGCGTCCGGCCCTGCCGATGATCGCGGAAGCGCCCTTCGCGCCCTGGGGCGTGCAGCTCGCCGGCAATTTCTCGAAATCAAGGGCGCTCGCTTCCTTCCAGCGGGCCGGAGCGCGCCACCGCAGCATCATCGGCGATCTGCAGCCCATGGTGATCGGCACGCGCCTGCGCAGCCGCGGGACGCGCGCCTTCTACCGTGTCCGCCTGCCGGCCGCGACACGGGCCGCGGCGACGGCGCTGTGCCGGCGCATCCAGGCCGATCGGGGCGCCTGCGTCGTGTTGAGGAGCTGATTCGCGACCTTCACCGGTGCGCGATGTTGCAGACGCGCAACGCGGCAAAGCAAAGCTAACCCGCTCTCATCGATGTGATGGCGGCGCAATTGCACGGCCCAAATGAGTCTGACAGGACATTGAGGAGACGTTGACTTTTCCGTGTCAACTTCGTGCCCAGCGCCACCGACCGCCCGAGGTTCATCCGATGCTCCGCTCCACCCGTCTGGCCGTGCTTGCCGGCCTTGGCCTGCTCGCTCTGGGCACCGCTGCCCGAGCCGAAATCGACCCGCTGACGCGTCAGCCGCTGGTCACCTATGTCGATCCGGCGAAGGCCCAGGCCACCGCCATTCCGCGTGAAATCGTCAGCTACCCGACCAAGCAGCGGCCGGGCACGATCGTGGTCGATACCAACGAGCGCCGCCTCTATTACGTGCTGCCCGACGGCAAGGCCGTGCGCTACGGCGTCGGCGTCGGCCGCCCGGGCTTCGACTGGTCGGGCGCGCACGCCATCACGCGCAAGGCCGAATGGCCTGGCTGGACGCCGCCGGCCTCCATGCTGAAGCGCCGCCCCGACCTGCCGCGCCACATGGCCGGCGGCCCGGACAACCCGCTCGGCGCCCGCGCCCTCTATCTCGGCTCGACGCTCTACCGCATCCACGGCTCGAACGAGCCGGAGACGATCGGGCAGGCCGTCTCCTCGGGCTGCATCCGCATGCTGAACGACGACGTCATCGACCTCTACGAGCGTGCCAAGGTCGGCACCCGCGTCGTCGTGGCGCGCTGAGCCGCCGATCCGCGATCACGTGAAAAGGCCGGCGGCGACGCCGGCCTTTTTCATTTGCGCAGGCGCCGCCCTCATCCCGGCCAATGGCACGCCTCCGGATGGCTGCCCCTCGGGGATGAGGTGGCCCGAGAATAGGCGCTGTGTGTAAGGGCGAGGATAAGTTTGCGGCAAGGCTCGCTTTCGGCTCTTAGCGGTCTTTGCGCTTCCGGCCCGGCCCGGTTTTTCCGGGAACAGTTTTACCGTATTCCTCCCACCAGGCCGCCAGCGCGGCCATCGTCGGGCCGAGCGCCAGCGCCTTTTCCGTAATCGCGTACTCCACCCGTGGCGGCACCTCGGCGAAGACCGTGCGCGTGACGAGTCCGTCCGCCTCCAGCTCGCGCAACTGGGCCGTCAGCATGTGCTGCGTGATCCCCGCGATGGCCTTCCGCAACTCGCCGAAGCGATGCATCCGCTGATGAAGGAGCCACATGATCTCCAGCTTCCACTTCCCGGACAGCATCGCGAAGGCGCGCCGCATCTCGTCCTGCATCGTGGAGACGTCTCGGCCCATGGTCATCTTTTCCATACTAGGCGTTCGTAATTCATCCTACTTGCTGAATTTCATATAGCCATCCATTTTCGATCCATCGACAAGCGGCCGTCGCTTCCGACCGCTCCTCCTCACTCCATCAGAATGCGCCGCCGCGTGCGGCGATCGAGAACGCATGTCCGCACAATTCATCTACTGGGTCAGCACCGCGCTCCTCGCGGCGCTCTACCTCTCTTCCGCCGCCCTCTACCTGATCAAGGGCGCCTGGGTCCGGGAGACCATCCTGGGTCTCGGATACCCCGCCTATCTCGTTCGGTTCATGATCGTCGTGAAGGTGCTCGCGACGATCGCGATCCTTTCCCGGTCCAACGTCCCGCTCAGCGATCTCGCCTATGCCGGCATCCTGTTCCACCTGATCCTGTCCGGCCTCGCCCATATCGGCGTCGGAAAGCCGAAGGGCGCCTTGCCTGCGGTGGTGGGCCTCGCGCTGCTAGCAGGATCCTTCCTCACCCAGAACGCCGCCCGGGAGACGCCCTCTCCCTACGGTGGCCCCATCATCGACAGCCGGCAGTGACCACGATGCCGTTCCTCTCGGTCACCACGGTCTTCGCGGCGCTGTTCCTGCTCGCGCTGGTCGGTCTCTCGGTGCCGGTCTCCGTCCGGCGAGCCCGCATCGGGGTGCTCGTCGGCGAAGGAGACGACGTCCTGCTACGCCGCCTCATCCGCGCGCACGGCAACTTCGTCGAATATGCCCCCCTCGGCCTGATCGGGCTTGGGCTCGTCGAGGCGGCCGCTGCACCCCTATGGCTCGTTATCTCGATCGGCAGCGCGCTTCTCGTCGGGAGGATCGCGCATGCGATCGGGATGTGGCGCGACACCGCCGAGCTTCGAGGAATCGGCATCGCGCTGACGCATCTAAGCGTCTTGGTTCTGGCCGGGACGTTGATCGCAAAGATTGTGTCGAGATAGCTCTCGGTTGGCAAAAGCCTGAGAGATACTTGCGTCCGCTTTCGACCCTAAGCAGACATCTCGGAAAGGCATCTTGCCGTCAGTCACGTGCCTCGTGCGGACATTGAGCCCACCCAGACCGGACGCCCTGCGCTCATGGGACAAATGATCGATCCTCGATCCTAAGCGACCTCTCCGAGCGCTTGGTGGGGTGCGGGCGCCACGGCTTCGGCCAAGCCTGTCACACTGTCAGAACCAGGGGACAATGGTCCGAGACTTCGGGCTCGGCGACCACGGTGAAGTCCGTCACCTCCACGTGACCGTTGACAAGCATATAATCGGCGAATTTTCCGGCTTTCGAATAGTGAGACGTGCGGGTGCTGCCGAACCCCCGTGCGGTGACGAGATCAGCCAAACCGATGCGGCCGAGGATCTCGAAGGTTTGGCTCCCAGGATCGACGTTGAAGTCTCCACAGACGACGACAGGATCGCCTGGTTCCGCGATCTGCTGAACGAGTTCCGCCAGCCGGTTGGCTTGCGCGATCCTTTCAGGAGTGTCGCCCTTTCCTCCGAGGTCGCGCAAGCCGTGCATGTGGGCAACGCAGATGAACCGCGCCTTCTCGAAATCGAAAACCCGGACGACATGGGCGCTTCGGGACCTCGGGTGCTCGCCATAGCCATAGGGCGAGAAGGCTTTGTGGACGAAGCCTTGCACCTGGCCTGTGATCGGCAGCGTGCGGCGCACGAACGTTGCAAGGCCCCACTGTGACGGGATGGATGTCTCCCCATCCCAGAGCACCCCTTGCGCTGCCGGGCAGAAGATGGGCGTGTGGTCCGGGAGAGCCCGCGCAACATCGCGAAACATGTTCGCTCGTTGCGGGAGAATGTGGCTTCCGTCTCGATAGGTCAGCCACTCTTTCGTGGTCTCGGGGCTGTGCACCACCTCCTGCAGGCAGAGGATGTCGGGAGATGACGCCTCCAGATAGGCGACAAGCGGCACATGGAGCTTCCCGCCCCAGCCGTTTAGACACATGATCTTCATCTATCAGCCTTGAGCCTCGACCGTTCCATGCCGGAGGGGTTGTAGCGGCGGCAATGGTTCGGGGTCGATAGCCTCGCGGCAAGTTGGATCACCTCGCGGCAAAAGCCGACCTTGTCGCCTTGCCCGTAAGCGGACGCTGGCGGCGCTGGGGCGAGGCGTCCGCTCCCCACCCAGCTCGGACGTTCCTGCGGGTTCTGTTCGGCTAGCTCAGAGCAGCTTCCGCAACTCGAAAGGAGCGATAGGTGGGAAGTAGATGCAGTCGAGAGCGTCGAAAATCACATCAAACACGCTGCTAGCTTCGCGGGCGAAGGCCAGCGCCGCGTCACGCCGATCATCCCTCACCCGCGTGCCTAGCGTGCAATGAGGTTTCCATGTCCCAGGCCGGTAATGCGAACGACATGAGGCGGGGTGGATGGCTGCGTGGATTGCCTCGTGGATGTCCCGCAAGACTGCACTGAAACGGGGCGACGCCCATAGAACCATCGGCGGCCCATCAAAGCTGCAAATGGCATCAAAGGTCAGCGTGACCGGGCGCAGGTTTTTGCTGGCTTGATCGAGCGCGTCTCGAACCTCGGCCTCTCGCACCGTTTCATCATCGTAGATGGCCAGAGTGACGTGGGGCGGGTAGCCAAGGAGGGCCATTGAGGGATGGTCCTCGAACCGCTGAACATCATTCCACAGCGCGCGAACGCTGTCCGCGCTCGGATGATCGCTCCTAAGTGAAATAGCGAACCCCATACTTCGGCTCCCGCGCCTAATTTCTCACCGATCAAAGATCCGCTTCCGACCCAGAACTGTCTCTCCTCACACCGCCCTTGCCGCCCCTAGCGCCGCCTCTCCCGCGACAGCCCCTTCTCGGCCAGAGCGGCCTCATACGCCTTCATCTTCTCCCCGGCCTGCTCGCCGAGCTCGCGCAGATAGTCCCAAGCATAGATGCCGGTGTCGTGCATGTCGTCGAAGCCTAGCCTGACGGCATAGTGCCCGACAGGCTCGACACGCAGGATCTCGACCTCGGCCTTGCCGGGAACGATCGTCTTCTGGCTGGGATGATGGCCCTGGACCTCGGCCGAAGGGCTCTCGACGCGCAGCAGCTCGGCCGGCAGCGCGAAGCTCGCGCCGTCGTCGAAGGTGACGTGGAGGGTGCGGCGGTCCTTGGCGAGGCGGATCTCGGTCGGCCAGGATGACATGATCGTGCAGTTCCTCATCGCCATGCGCGGCAGCCATGCGCTTGACCTTCAGCGCATCGATGCCAATGTCTCGCTATAGCAATGTGAAGAAGCGTCCGCATCCAGCGCGGAGCGGCGCCGCATCCGGAGTTGAGGCAGACGTGCTGCTCGACGACATCAAACCGCTGACGCGGTCGCCCCTGGTCGATCCGTTCGGCCGCACGATTTCCTATCTGCGCATCTCGGTGACGGATCGCTGCGATTTTCGCTGCGTCTATTGCATGGCCGAGAACATGCAGTTCCTGCCCCGCAAGGAATTGCTGACGCTCGAGGAGCTCGACCGGATCGCCACCGCCTTCGTCGCCCGCGGCACGCGCAAGCTCAGGCTCACCGGCGGCGAGCCGCTGGTGCGCCGCGACATCATGAGCCTGTTCCGCTCGCTCTCGCGCCATCTCACCTCGGGCGCGCTCGACGAATTGACGCTGACCACCAATGGCTCGCTGCTGCACAAATATGCCGACGAGCTCGCCGGCTACGGGGTGCGGCGCATCAACGTCTCGCTCGACACGCTCGACGCCGACAAGTTCCGCGAGATCACCCGGCGCGGCGATCTCAGCGTGGTGCTCGCCGGCATCGAGGCGGCGCGCAAGGCCGGCATGCGGGTCAAGATCAATGCGGTCGCGCTCAAGGGCGTCAATGACGACGAGATCGAAGAGCTGATGCTCTGGTCGCACGGCCTCGGCATGGACCTCACCCTGATCGAGGTGATGCCGATGGGCGAGATCGAGGCCGGGCGCATCGATCAATACCTGCCGCTCTCGGTGGTGCGCGGGCGCCTGATGGACAAGTACTCCCTCGTCGACGATCCCTACCGCACCGGCGGGCCGGCGCGGTATGTCCGCGTCAAGGAGACCGGCGGCCTCGTCGGCTTCATCACGCCGCTGACTCATAATTTCTGCGAGAGCTGCAACCGTGTGCGCCTGACCTGCACCGGCACGCTCTATATGTGCCTGGGCCAGGAGGACGCCGCCGATCTGCGCGCCGCCGTGCGCGCGTCGAAGGACGATGCCCTGCTCTTCCGCACCATGGACGAAGCGATCGCGCGCAAGCCCAAGGGCCATGATTTCGTCATTGACCGCCGCCATGCGCGCCCCGCTGTCGGCCGCCATATGAGCGTGACCGGCGGCTGAGCAGGGCACGCCCCTGCCCTTCCCTTGACCGGCCGGGCGAATGCGGTAACCGTCGTGGCCATGGCGGGTCGGTTGCGTTCGATACTCAGAACAATGATGGGTCGGCTGCGGGCGGCCGGAAGCGCGCTTTACGAAGCCGCATGCCAGACGCATGCCGCCCGGCTGGGCATCATGGCGGCGCGGCTGAGGCGCGAGACGCCACTCGTCGCCATCCTCATCGCCGCGATCCTGCTCTTCTGCCTCCATCTCGGCTGGTCGACCGGTCGCAGCGTCCATGCGGTGCTCTCGCCGGCATCCCCGACCGGAATCGGCGCCACGCTCGCCGGCCTCGTTGTCGGCCTCGCCGTGATCGAGCTTGCCGCCGCCTTCGCGATCACGCTGATGACCGCCGGGCTGCAGCTCGCCTACGACACCGGCCGGCATTGCATGCTCGCGCTCCTCGTCGTCGCGAGCGCCTTTGCCCTGCTCGGGCTGGGCTGGCGGCTCTGGGAAACGAGCCCCGCCGCCATCGCCGACGCGATCCTGCCGGCGCTGGGGGCAGCCGGGCTCGTCGTGCTGACGCTCTGGTTCGAGCGCGCCTATCTGCGGCCGGCCTATCCCGGCTTCCGTGATTTCTGGGTGGATGTCGTCGATGCCCGCCATTTCCTGATGCGGTCCGCCCATGGCGAATGAGAACGGCAGCGGCGAGCCCCGTCGACGCGAGGCCATCGCGCCGATCACGGCGCATCATCTCGCGGAATCGGTGAAGGCCGGCCATCACGGCGCCAGCGACGCGGTCGAGAACCAGCCGCCGGCCCATGCGACCATGCTGTCGCAGACCGAGCAGACGCTGGTTGCGCGGGCCCGCGAGCATTTCAACGCGATCCGGCAGGAGGCGGCAGCGAGCCTCAACGCGCTCCAGGCCGAGATCGCGAACCGGCGCGAATTGTTCACCCAGCAGCGCTTCGAGGGCCGCGTGCGCAGCATCGAGGCTGCGATGCGCGCGATGCTGAACAAGCACGGCAGCGAGCTGGAGCAGCGCGTCTACGACGCGCTCAGGGCCAAGCGCGAATACGCCTTCTTCAACTACGAGAACAAGCGCCGCGCCGACCCCAAGCTCGACAAGTGGCAGTTCATCCTGTTCTTCCTGGTCGTGCCGCTGGTGATCGAGAGCCTGCTCAACGGCAATTTCTTCGCCGAGGCCAGCGATTTCGGCCTGATCGGCGGCGCGGCGACGGCGGTCATCATCTCGGCGCTCAACATCGCGCTCGGCTTCTTCATGGGGGTGGGGCCGGCGCGCTACTGCCAGCATGTGAAGAGCTCGCATCTGTTCTGGGCGCTGCCGGCCTATGCCGGGATGATCGCGCTGATCGTGCTGTTCAACCTCGCGGTCGGGCATTACCGCGAGATGCTGATCGCCAATCCCGATGCGCGCTCCTTCCAGGTGATGCCGCGCATGCTGGAGAACCCCTTCGCGATCTACGACCTCAAATCGGTCGCGCTCGTCATCATCGGCTGCATCGTCGCCTTCGTCTCGGCGACCAAGGGCTATTCGGCCTTCGGCAGCTATCCCGGCCATGCCGCCGCCTACAAGCGCTGGCGCCAGCGCTGGAGCGCGGTCGAGGAAGAAAGGCGCCGGCTCGATGTCGAGTTGCTGCCGGAGATGGAGGCGCTCAGGACGCAGGTCGATGGCTTCCGCGAGGAATGCCGCGACGAGCTCGGCAAGCTGCAATCCTTCAAGGCCAAGGCGGAGAAGGCGCGCGACCTCCACATCTCCCGCCTCGGGCAGCTTCGCGCCGCCAAGGACGCGGCGATGATGCAATATCGCGAGGCCAATCTGCGCGTTCGGACCGACCTGCCGCCGGCCTATTTCTCGCAATCGCTCAACCTTGCCGAGATCGACCAGCCCGGCGAATTGCCGGAATACACCGCCGCGCGCCGACAGATCGAGGATTTCGAGCGGCAGCTCGGATCGATGCCGGCACTGATCGAGGCGACGCTGAAGGACCGGCTCGTGCTCCTGCGCGGCATCGACCTCGCCGGCGAGGTCGAGCAGGTCAAGCTGCGCGCGGCACAGGCCGGGCGCGAAGCCTTCGAGCGTGACGAGGCGGCGCAGAAGCAGGCGGCCGAGGAATTCGCCGCCATGCCGCGCTAGGTTTGCCGAGATGAAGACCGAGAACCTGGCGATCGTCGCCTCCCTCCTCGCCGGCGTCGCCCTCGTCGGCTTCTTCGCCGCCCCCTCCCTGCTGCGCGGGCCGCCGCGCGACCAGGAGACACTCTGCCCCAAGACCGGCCCGGTGGGGCAGACGCTGATCCTCGTCGACAAGACCGACCCGTGGAGCGAGGTCCAGGCCGGACGCCTCAAGACGCTGGTCAAGCAGATCGGCGATGAATTGCCGGCCGACCGGATGCTCTCGATCTATGTCTTCAACGACGTCTTCGAGCCCGGCTTCCCGGCGCTGATCTCGCTCTGCAATCCCGGCAAGACCGCGAGCGAGCTGATCGGCAACCCGCGCCGCGAATACGTCAAATGGGTCGAGAAGTTCGGCCGTCCGCTCGACGACGCGCTGAAGGTCCTGACCACGCCGGCAAAGGGCAACCAGTCTCCGATCGTCGAGGCGATCGGCGATGTCGTGGCCCGGCGGGAGAACCGGGTCGAGACCGGCGACCGCAAGCTCGTGCTGGTCTCCGACATGCTGCAGAATTCGGGCCAGTATACCGTCTTCGGCAATGGCGCAGGCGCGCGCGATCCCGAAAAGCTGCGGCAGCTCCTGGCGAAGGTCTGGCAGAGCTCGGGCGCCGCGAGCTGGGCGCTCAGCGTGCATCAGGTGCAGGGCCTCTACGAGCCCCAGCGCCTCGAACAGGCGGCCACGCTCTGGCAGCAGGCCTTCCGGAAGATGAACGTCGCCGTGAGCTGGGACCGGCTGTAGTCAGAGCCGGTAGGCCGTCCTGACCCCGCCCCAGTGGCGGCCGCGCACCCTGATGGGCGCGCCGATCTCGCTGAACGCTTCCAGCCCGCGGCCGAGATCCTGCAGCGAGCGCTGCACGAGGAAGGGGCGCACCGAACGGCCGAAACTGATGCCGACGCGGTCGTCATAGATGCGCCGGTTGCGGGCATAGGTCGCGTTCCAGCCCGGCTCGCCCCGGCGCGGCGGCAAGGAATGGGCGGCATTGTGGACCGGCACATAGCCGTTGCGGTCGCCGGCGACGGCGAAGGACAGGCGCGCATCGTCGGCGAGGATTTGCGCGAGAACCGGCGGGAGCACGGTTTCCAGCGCGGTCAGGCTCGGGCTCAGATACTGGCGCGGCTCGCTGTCCGCCACGGCGGTATAGCTGGCCTGGAACAGGTCGTCCTCGGTCAACAGGCCGCGATCCAGCGCGGTTTCCATCGCCGCGCCAACCTGCCGGGCAAAGTCCTGGGCGCGCTCGATCAGAGGCCGGTAGGAGCGCTCGATCTCCTCGATGGTCTGCGCCAGCGCGTCGTTGCCGGCGGCGGCCTCGGGCGCGAAGGCGATGTGGAGCCCGTTGTCGCTCACCCCCGTCATGCGGCACGGCAGCGGCGGCAGCCCCTCGATCGTAACGCTGCCGGATGCGCCCGACCAGTGACGCGCCTCCGGCGCATCGGCCAACAGGGCCCCGCCCCGGCCGAGATCGATGACCTCCCCGGCGATGTCGACGTCGCCGACCGAGAGCCAGGCGCGGCGCGCCGCCGGAAACCGGTCATGGCGGCGCCGATCGGCGAAGGCGGCGTGCCGCAGGGTCGGCTTGAACCGGCGCACCATGTTGCCGACGAGGCGGCCGCCGCGCTCGGTGGCGTGACGCACCCGCTCGCTATCCGCCACCGTCGCATGGGCGATGCGGTCGATCTCGTCGGCCTGCCTGGCCACGCCATCGACGAACAAGGCGGTCTCGCGCGCATTACGGGAGAGCTCGGCGGTCGTCGTCGCCTGCTGCTGCGAGGCATTGCCGATCAGACCTACGATCGGGTTGACCTCACGGACGATCTGGAGCGCGTCGTTGACGATCTCGGTCGAGCCCTGCGCGGCCTGCGTCAGGCGGTCGACCCGCGTGCGGATATGCTCGACCGCCTGGCTGACCTCGACCGAGAGCGACTTCACCTCATGAGCGACGACGCCGAAGCCGCGCCCGGCCTCCCCGGCACGCGCCGCCTCGATGGCCGCGTTCAATGCCAGCAGATTGGTCTGGCGCGCGATATCCGCGATCGAATCGACGATCCCGCGAATCTCCCCGGTCGCGACCGCCAGCCCGTCGAGCATGATCGTCGCCTCGCTGGCCCGCGACATGGCGGCGTCGAGCTTGCTGCGCACATTGGCAAGCGAGAGATCGACCTCCTCCGCCGCATCCGAAACCTGCTGGCTCGCGGCCGCGAGCGCCGAGGCGTTCTCATTGGCCGAAACCACCGCCAGGCGCATGCCGCCGGCGCTTGCAAGGATCGCCCGGGAATCGCGTTCGAAATCGGCCGAGAGCTGCCCGGCCTCGCCGAGTTCGCGGGTCAGCTTGCCCATCGCGGACAGGATCTCGCTCTCGATATCATCGACGGCCGCCGAAACGGTTTCGCCATCCGGCACGAAGACTGGCTTTTCGACTTCAGCGGCAGGCGCGACGGGAAGCGCGTCGTATCCGGCGATTTTACCAGCGCCGAACCAGCGCCGAATCCTGCCCGTCATGAGCCCCCCGATCTCACCCTGCGTCATGGGCAAGCTTATTGCGGGCGTCCGTTAACAAAGGCTTCTCGAAATAGCGGAGCGGCTCTGCCGGTCGCGCCATGGACCGGGTCGGCAAGCCCCTGTATGGCTTGGCTTTCCACCTCCCGGTCGAGCCAGAGCCCATGAGCCAGCAAAGCTATGACGTCATCGTCGCCGGCGTCGGCGCCATGGGGTCGGCCGCCTGCTGGCATCTCGCCCGCCGCGGCCTCAAGGTGCTCGGGCTCGAACGCTTCGACCTCGGCCATGCCATGGGCTCCTCGCACGGGCTGAGCCGGATCATCCGCGTCGCCTATTTCGAGGGCTCGCACTATGTGCCGATCGTGCGCCGGGCGCATGAGCTCTGGCGCGAGACGGGGGAGTTGGCGGGGCTGAAGCTGCTGCACATCACCGGCTCGCTCGATCTGGCGCCGGAAGGCGGCGGGCCGGTCGAATCCTCGCTGCAATCCTGCCTCGACCACGGCCTCAGCCATGAGGTGATCGACGCCGCCGAGGCGATGCGCCGCTTCCCCGGCTTCCAGCTGCCGGCCGGCCATCTCGGCCTGTGGCAGCCGGATGGCGGCTTCGTCGCCTCCGAAAAGGCGATCTACGCCCATGTCGGGCTGGCGCAGGCGCGTGGCGCCGAGATCCGCACCAACGAGCCGCTCATCGACTGGACGCCGACGGCGCAGGGCGGCGTGGTGGTGCGCACGGAGCGCGGCACCTACAGCGCCGGGCGGCTCGTCATCACCTCGGGCGGCTGGATCGCGGATGCGGTGCCGGCGCTGACCCGGAACGTCGCCACGGTGAAGCAGGCGATCGGCTGGTTCAGCACGCGCCGGCCGGAGCTGTTCCGGGAAGGCGCCTTCCCGGTCTTCATCCTGCATGTCGAGGAGGGCAGCTTCTACGGCTTCCCGCTCTACGAGCATCCCGGCTTCAAGCTCGGCGGGCCGCATTTCGGCCGCGAGCCGATGGACCCGCGCGATCAGGACCGGACACCGAGCGAGACGCAGGTCAGGCTCATCCGCGAATGCCTCGCACGCTATATCCCCGACGCTGCCGGCGAGCCGCTGACCCTGAAGGGCTGCGTCTACACCGTCTCGCCGGACGAGGACTTCATCATCGACACGGTGCCGGGCGTGCCGCAGGCCGTCTTCGCCTCAGCCTGCTCCGGCCACGGCTTCAAATTCGCCAGCGCCATCGGCGAGATCCTCGCCGATCTGTCGACGAGCGGCCATTCGCCCTTCGACCTCGTCCCCTTCTCGCTTTCCCGCTTCGACGCGTAAGCACATCCCGACAGGACAACGCCTTGGCCAGCGCAGCCGACAACCGCCGGGGCATCGCCTTCATGCTCGCGGCGGTGACGCTCTTCGTCTGTAACGACACGTTCATGAAGCTCGCGCGCGAGGTCTATCCGCCGGGACAGGCACTGGCGTTGCGAGCCGCCTTCGCGCTGTTGATCGGCATCGCGCTGGTCTTCGCCGCCGGCGAAGGCGACCGCCTGACGATGGCGCTCAAGCCGCATGTGGTGCTGCGCGGCCTGCTGGAGGCCGGTGGCGCCCTGACCTTCAGCTGGTCGCTCGGGCTCCTCCCCCTCGCGACCATCACGACGATCAACATGGCGACTCCACTGATCATCGTGGCACTGGCCGTGGCACTGCGGATCGAGGCCGTCGGCTGGCGGCGCACGCTTGCGCTGCTCGTCGGCTTCGTCGGCGTTCTCATCGTCGTGCGGCCGGGGACCGATACCTTCAGCGCCGCGACCATCGTCGCCCTGATCAGCGTCCTGCTGACGGCTTGCCGTGACCTCACCACCCGCACGATCGGCGCGGAAGTGCCCTCGACCGTGGTGTCGCTGACCACGACGATCCTCGTCGGCCTTGTCGCCGCGGGCTACGGGCTGACGGAGATCTGGCAACCGCTCTGGCGCATCGAGCTCGTCTATCTGCTGCTGGCCGCGCTGCTGGTGACGCTGGGCACCTTCTGCATCATCTCGGCCTTCCGCCGCGCCGATGTCGGCGTGATCTCGCAGTATCGCTATGCGGCGGTCGTGCTGGCGGTCCTCAGCGGATATCTCGTCTGGGGTGATGTCCCGGACCTGATCGCCGTCCTCGGCATGTTCCTGATCGTGGCCAGCGGCCTCTACACGATGCATCGGCAGCGGGTGAAGCCGGATTCCAATCTCAAGATCGATCGCAAACAGGCGGTCGCGACCTCAGCGGATATGAAGACGGGCCCTTAGAGCAGGATGCGAAAAGTGGGAACCGGCTTTTCGCATCTTTCTCTAACTATTTGATAAGATACGGATTATTTCCGCTCAATCCTCCAGCCGCGCGATCAGGCTGGAGGTGTCCCAGCGCCGGCCGCCGAGCTTCTGCACCTCGGCATAGAACTGGTCGACCAGCGCCGTGACCGGAAGCTGCGCGCCGTTGCGGCGGGCCTCGTCGAGCACGATGCCGAGATCCTTGCGCATCCAGTCGACGGCAAAGCCGAAGTCGAACTTGTTCTGGTTCATGGTCTTGCCGCGGTTCTCCATCTGCCAGGAGCCGGCGGCGCCCTTGGAGATCACCTCCAGCATCGTCTCGACATCCAGGCCCGCGCGCTTGGCGAAGTGGACGCCTTCCGACAGCGCCTGGACGAGGCCGGCGATGCAGATCTGGTTGACCATCTTGGTGAGCTGACCGGAACCGGCGGGGCCCATCAGCCGGCACATGCGGGCGAAGCTCGCGATGACCGGCTCGGCGCGGGCGTAAGCCTCGGGCTCGCCGCCGCACATCACCGTCAGCACGCCGTTCTCGGCACCGGCCTGGCCGCCGGAGACCGGGGCGTCGATGAAGGCGAAGCCGCCCTGCTTCGCGGCCTCGTCGAGCTCGCGCGCGACATTGGCCGAGGCGGTGGTGTGATCGACGAAGACTGCTCCCTTCTCCATGCCGGAGAAGGCGCCGTTCTCAGCCGTCGTCACCGAGCGCAAATCATCGTCATTGCCGACGCAGCAGAAGACGAACTCCTGGCCCTTTGCCGCATCGGCGGGGGTCGCGGCCGAAACACCGCCATGCTGGGCGACCCACGCTTGCGCCTTCGTCGGGTTGCGGTTGTAGACGGTGACCTCATGGCCCTTGGCCTTGAGATGGCCCGCCATGGGGTATCCCATCACGCCGAGACCGATGAACGCGACTTTGGCCATGAGCTGCTCCCGTTGTCCTTTTCCGAAGATCGTCACGCTTTAGCGCGCGGTTGCCGAGGCGGGAAGGCGGATGCGCGCCAGCCGCCCATGCGGCTTTTCCCGTTGCGGCCGGGCGGGCGGCAGCTTAGCTCAAGCTCCATGACCATTTCGAACGACGACGAACTGCAAGCGCTCAAGGAGATCGGCGCGATCGTGGCGCGTGCTCTCGCCGCCATGGGCAAGGCGCTGGAACCCGGCATGACCACCGCGGAACTCGACGCGATCGGCCGCGATGTCCTCGAACGGCAAGGCGCCCGGCCCGCTCCGGAATTCGCCTATGGCTTCCCCGGCGCCACCTGCATCAGCGTCAACGAGGAGATCGCCCATGGCATTCCCGGCGAGCGGCGCATCCTGGCCGGCGATCTCGTCAATATCGACGTCTCGGCGGAAAAGGACGGCTTCTTCGCCGATACCGGCGCGTCCTTCGCCGTGCCGCCTGTCAGGCCCAAGCTGGAGCGCCTGTGCCGCGACGGCCGGCGCGCGCTCTGGGCGGGCATCGGGCAGGTCGGCGCGGGCAAGCCGCTCGCCGGCATCGGCCAGGCGGTGGGGCGCTTCGCCGAGAAGAACGGCTATACGCTGGTGCGCAACCTGGCGAGCCATGGCTGCGGCCGCTCCCTCCATGAGGAGCCGACGGAGATCGCGACCTGGCCCGACCGGCGCGAGCGCCGGACCATGACGGACGGGCTCGTCTTCACCGTCGAGCCATTCCTGTCGCTGGGCGCCGATTGGGCGGAACAGGGCGACGGCGATCGCTGGACGCTCTACAGCGAGCCCTGCGCGCCCACCGTCCAGTACGAGCACACCGTCGTCGCGACCCCGCGCGGCGCCGTCGTCCTGACGCTGCCGGGCTGAGGACGGCTAAAAGTTCTCAACGCAGCGCCAGATGCCGGCTGAGCCTGAGCTCGATCCGATCCCAGACGCGCCGGATGATCTCGACCAGCGTCAGATAGATCAGCGCCGCATAGAGATAAATCGAGAGGTCGAAGGAGCGCGCGAAGGCGAGCCGCGTCGCGCCCATCAGGTCGAACAGCGTGACCAGCGAGGCGACGGCGCTGGACTTGATCATCACGATCAATTCGTTGCCGAGCGGGCGCAAGGCCAGGATCATCGCCTGCGGCAGGATGACGAGGCGCAAGGTCGCCCAGCGATGCAGGCCGAGCGAGGCGGCGCCCTCGAACTGACCGCGCGGAATCGACTGGATGGCGCCGCGCAGGATCTCCGCCTGATAGGCGGCCGTGTTCACCGTGAAGGTCAGGGCCGCGCAATAGAATGGATCGCGGAAGAACCACCACAGCCCGGTGTCCTGCCAGAAGAGGCGGAACTGACCGAGGCCGTAATAGACCAGGAAGAGCTGGCAGAGCAGCGGCGTGCCGCGGAAAAAGGTGGTGTAGCCGTTGACTGCCGCCTGCGCCCAGCGCGGCCCATAGAGCCGGGCGATGGCGAGGCCCAGCGCCATCACGAAACCGATCAGCACGGAGATCACCACCAGCTCGACCGTGATCCAGAGCCCGGACGCCATGCGACAGCCGTAGTTCTGCAAAACCTCGCTGCCGACGAGCCAGCCGGGGTATTCGCACCAGTTCATCGCGTCGCGCCCCCGAAGGCGGCGAAGCCGCGATTGGCGCGCCGCTCCATCCGGTCGACCACCCTGGCCGAGATCAGCGAGAAGAAGAGATAGATCAGGATCGCCGCGCCGAAGAACAGGAACGGCTCCTTGGTCACGACATTGGCGCGGGTGGTGATGAACATGATGTCCGGCAGGGTGATGACCGAGACGAGCGAGGTTTCCTTGAGCAGCACCATCCAGTTGTTGCCGAGCCCCGGCAGCGCGACTCGGATGAGCTGCGGCAGCACCACGAGGCGGAAGGCCTGCGCCTTGCTGAGGCCGAGCGCCGCGGCGGCTTCGCGCTGGCCCCTCTGGATCGAGTTCAAGGCGCCGACCCAGACCTCGCTGGAGAAGGCCGAGAGCACGACGCCCAGCGCGACCATGCCGGCGACGAAGGGCGGCATGCTGAACGAACCCGGCAGGCCCAGATACTGCCAGAGGTGCTGGAGCAGGAGCTGCACGCCGAAATAGATGATGTAGAGCGTCAACAGCTCGGGCACGCCCCGGAAGATCGTCGTGTAGAGCGTGGCCATGCCACGCAGCACGGCATTGTCGGAGCGCTTGCCGAGAGCGACGAGGAGACCCAGGGCAAGGCCGAAAGGCAGCGTCGCGAGCGCGATCGAGATGGTGATGCCGGCGCCCTGCAGAAGCGCCAGCCCCCAGCCACCATCGCCGAAGCCGAGCAGGGCGAGTTTATCGAGCATGTGGATGCCGGGGCTGGAGAACAGCAAGCCCGCCGGCCCGACCGGGCCGGCGGAAACGATTCACGAGGATCGGCTCACTCGTATTTGAACCACTTGTCCTCGAGCTTCTTGTGCGAGCCGTCGGCCATGGTCTCGGCAATCGCCTTGCTGATCATCTCCTTCAGGGCCACGTCGGATTTGCGCACCGCACCCGCGACACCGGGGCCATGGATGGCGTCGTCGCGCTTCACCTCGGCGATCTTGCGGCAGCAATCCTTGCCCTTGCCCTTGAGGAAATCGGCGAGCGCCAGCGCATCGGCGACGATGTAGTCGAGGCGGCCGTTGAGCAGGTCGAGATTGGCCTCTTCCTGCGTCGGATAGAGGCGGATGTCGGAATCCTTGTAGAACTTCTCGAGGAAGTTGGCATGGATGGTCGAGCCCTGCGCGCCGACCGACTTGCCCTTGAGGGCGGCCGGCGAGACATCGTCCGACTTGATGGTCTTCGGGCCGATCATCCAGATCGGCGTCTTGCTGTAGACCGCCGTGAAATCGACCTGCTTCTTGCGCTCGTCGGTCGCGTTCATGCCGGCAAAGATGACGTCGTACTTATTGGCCTGCAGTGCCGGGATGATGCCGTCCCAGTCCTGCACCACCCAGGTGCATTTCACCTTCATCTTCTCGCAGAGCAGGTTGCCGTAGTCGATCTCGAAGCCCTCGAGCTCCTTCTTCGCATTCAGGTTGTTGTAGGGCGGGTAGGCGCCCTCCGTACCGATGCGGATCTCCTTCCACTCCTTGGCCTGCGCCAGGGCGCCGGTGGCGCCCGCGACGGTGAGCGCTGCCGCGGCGATGAAACGAACGAAACTCTTCATGGTGCCTCCCGCAGGTTGAACGGCCGGGTGTTCCCTCTTCCCGGCCGCACCTTGTGCCTACAGATTGGGCGAAGTCTCACCGCAGCCGCAAGTGGGCAGACGCAGCTTTTCCAGGCGGCCCCGCCGAAATTTATCGCAGGGTAAACCGCTGATCCGATTGGGCAAAAAGCGCGAGGCCCGCAGGCCTGCTGCGAAAGTCGACCTCAGCGCCGGCGCGACAGGCGGTCGTCGAGCAGCGAAACGCCCCAGATCGCGATGCCCCCGAGCGCGAGCGCGGCGCCGACCCAGCCGGTCGAGGTCCAGCCATAGCCTGCGGCGATCGCCATGCCGCCGAGCCAGGGCCCGAGCGCATTGGCCGTGTTGAAGGCACTGTGGTTGAGGGCGGCGGCCAGCGTCTGCGCGTCCTCGGCCACATCCATCAATCGCGTCTGCAGCATCGCGCCGAGGCCGCCGCCGCTGCCGATCATGAAGACGACCAGCGAGACGGCCCAGATGTTGCCGGCGGCGAAGGGGAAGGCGGCGAGCCAGACCGCGCTCCAGAGCAGGAGCCCGCCGATCGAGGGCATCAATGCCCGGTCGGCAGCCCAGCCGGCGAAAAGCGTGCCGACGGTGAGGCCGACGCCGAAGACCGACAACACCACGGGAACGACGACGGGCGAGACCTGCGTCACCGCCATCAGGGTCGAGGCGACATAGGTGTAGACCGCGAAGAGGCCGCCGAAGCCGATGGCGCCGATGCCGAGCGTCAGCCAGACCTGCCGGCGCTTCAGCGCGCCGAGCTCTCGCAAGGGGCTCGCGCCCGGCTGCACGCTGTCGCGCGGCGCATAGAGGGCGACCAGGAGCACGGTCAGCAGCGCCAGCACCGCGACGATGCCAAAGCCGGTCCGCCAGCCCAGCGCCTGCCCCATCCAGCTCGCGACCGGCACGCCGAGAATCGTCGCGATGGTGAGCCCCAGCATGACCCGCGCTACGGATTGCGCCCGGCGATTGGGCGCCGAGAGCGAGGCCGCGACCAGCGCCGCCACGCCGAAATAGGCGCCGTGCGGCAGGCCGCTGAGGAACCGGAAGAACAGCATCCAATGGTAGCTCGGCGCGAGCGCGCTTAGGAGATTGCCGAGCGCGAAAAGGCCCATCAGCGCGATCAGCAGGGTGCGCCGCGGGATCCGCGCCGCCAGAACCGCGATCAGGGGCGCGCCGACGACCACGCCCAGCGCATAGATGCTGATGACATGCCCCGCCGTCGGCTCGTCGATGCCGAGCCCGGCCGCGAAATAGGGCAGCAGGCTCATCGAGGCGAATTCGGTCGTGCCGATGGCGAAACCGCCCATGGCGAGTGCGAACAGCACCAGCCCGGCCGGAGTGGCGGCCGTGACAGGCGCAGAAACATTCAGGCTGCGATCATTCGCGGCGAGAGACATAGCGAAGGCTTTCGGCAAAGGGAGCGCAGGCGCATGCTGCGCTGCAGCATCAGATAGCCATGTCTTGTGCGCTACAGCAACTGTCGAGATGGTCGAGAGCCATGACGGAGGCGCATATCGCCCGATGACGGCCCTGACGCCTCGCCAGCCGCGCCGTCCGGGCTATAAGGCTCCATCGTCATCCCGACCGCGAGAGCCTCATGCTGCCTTGGACCGTGCTCGACACCGCCGCTCTTCCCGACGGCAGCGGCACCTTGCGGCTGAAGCAGCGCGGCAGCGAGTTCTCGATCATGCTCGGCAGCAACGAGCTGATGAACAGCCGCCTCAGCGGCTCGGAGGAGGCGCTGGCGCGGCTCGTCTGCGAGCGTCTCGCGCCGCGGCCCCGCCCGTCCCTGCTCATCGGCGGGCTCGGCATGGGCTTCACCTTGCGGGCGGCGCTCGCCGCATTGCCGGGCGAGGCGACGGTCGAGGTCGCCGAGCTCATTCCCGCCGTCGCCGCCTGGGCGAAGGGGCCGATGGCGCCGGTCTTCGCGGGCTGCCTCGACGATCCGCGCGTCACGCTGACGGTCGATGACGTCATGGCGGTGATCGCGGCAGGGACAGCGCGCTATGACGGCATCCTGCTCGATGTCGACAACGGGCCGGAGGGGCTGACCGTCGCCGCCAATGACCGCCTCTACGGCGCAACCGGTCTCGGCATCGCCAAGGCGTCCTTACGGCCGGGCGGCGTGCTCGCGGTCTGGTCGTCGGGACCGGACCACGGCTTCACCCGCCGGCTGCGCGCGGCCGGCTTCGCGACCGAGGAGGTCACGGTGCGGGCGAGCCGCACCGGGCGCGGCGCGCGCCATGTGATCTGGCTCGCGACGCGCCCGGCGTAGAAGCCTTCACTCCAGGCGGCAGAGCCCGTTGCAGGGCGCGCTGGTCGCCGTCGCGATGAAGGCGCTGACGGCCTTCTCGGCAGCCGGCTTCAGGGAAGGCCGGGCGGCCTGCAGCGCGGTGACCAAAGCCGTGCGGTCCGGCGGGGCGATGCCGGCCACAATGCCCGCCGCGTTATCGGCCAGGCTGCGCGCGATCAGGGTCTGGTTGGCCTCGCGCAGCGCCGGATTGCGCAGCGCCAGAGCGACGCCGGTGATGATCTCCTGCAGGCCGAGCCGCATCTGGCGCAGCCCCTGGAAGCGGGCATCGGTCTTCTCGTCCTGCGACAGATTGGCACCGAAATTGTTGATCGCCTCCAGGGAGGCCGAGACCGCCTTCAGCAGGAAGGCATGCGAATGGGCGAGCTCGTCCTGATACTCGACCACGTTGCGGGCGGTATCCGGCGGCGTCTTGCCGGGAGCGGGCGAATACAGCGTGTAGGCCTGCAGGATCCGCGTCTGCTGCTGCACGATGTTGAGCAGAGCGGGGATGTCGGCCCCCGTATAGGGAGCCTTGCCGAGAATCGCGCTCTCGTTCCAGACATCCTCCAGCACCTTGCGGGCGACCGGATCAGAGAGCCGCGGCAGGCTCGTCTTGCCCGGCTCGACCCGCATCATGCTTTCGACGGCGGCCACGGACGCTTCGATATAGGCCGCACCATTGGCGGGCACTTCCGCACGGGCGGCGAAGCCGATCAGGCAAAGCCCGGCCACAGCGGAAAGCTGCGCCATCGAAGGTCGTTTCATCATGGTCTTCCTTTTCCAGCAGCGCGCGCTTCCGCGATCAGGCAGAGCTCGGTGAAGAGCACCTGCGCCGCGCACTGCGCCGTGTTGCTCGTGGCATCGTATTGCGGCGCGACCTCGACGACATCGGCCGCAACGATGTTTCGTCCCTTCAGCCCGCGCAGGATCGCCAGCGCCTCGCGCGGCGTCAGGCCGCCGACCTCCGGCGTGCCGGTGCCGGGCGCGAAGGCGGGATCGAGCGAATCGACGTCGAAGGAAACATAGGTAGGCCCGTCGCCGATGACGGCGAGCGCTCTGGCGATCACGGCCTCGATCCCGAGATCGTCGACTTCATTGGCGTGGATCACGGTCATGCCCGACTCATAGGAGAACTCCCAGAGATATTCGGCGCCGCCGCGGATGCCGATCTGGATCACGCGCTCGGGATCGAGCACGCCGTCGAGCACCGCCTGCCGGAAAGGGCCGCCATGGTGGAATTTCGAACCCTCATAGGGTCCCGACGTATCGCAATGGGCGTCGATATGGACCATGCCGACCGGGCGCTTGGCCCCCACGGCCTTCAGGATCGGATAGGTGATGGAATGGTCGCCGCCGACGGCAAGCGTGGAGACGCCGGCCTCGACGATGCTGCGGAAGGTCGCCTCGATGTCCTCATGGCAGCTTTCCAGCGAATAGCGCGAGCGGAAGGGCACATCGCCGATATCCGCCACCTTGACCATGCCCAGCGGCGCCGTGCCCAGCACATGGTCCATCGGCCCGATGCGCTCGACGGCCCTGACCGCGCGGGGCCCGAGCCGCGTGCCGGCCCGGTTGGTCACGCCCAGATCCATCGGCAGGCCGATGATCGCGACATCGAGGCCGCCGAGATCGGGCTTGCCCAGCGCATCCGGCCGGTACGGGGCGCCGATGAAGGTCGCGACATCGGCGAAAGGCCATTTGCGCCGGTCGCCCTGGAACTGGTCGGCAGCGACCTTGGCGAAGCGCGGATCATGGATATCGCCGCCGCCAGCCCCGGCATAGCGGGCCCTGAGCCGCCCGAGCTTGTCCTGATCCATGAGCCCCTCTCCCTTGCCGCCTGTCCGGTCCCGCCGCTCACCCGGCCGGGCGCTCGAGCATCGTGACCGTCGCGTCGTGATAGCAGGCCGAGCCGAAGGGCGTGTAGCCCAGTTTGGCGGCAACCCGCATCGATCCGAGATTTTCCGGCGCGATGATGCAGACGGTGCGCGACGCGCCGACGACGCGCCCGAACCAGTCATGGGACGCCAAGGCGGCCTCGGTCGCATAGCCCCTGCCCTGCGCCTCGCGCGTGAAGACCCAGCCCGCCTCGGGGAACGGGTCGAACCGCTCGCCGAGGCCGCGATGGGCCTGCATCAGCCCGGCCTCACCGACGAGACGGCCGCTCGCCTTCTCGACCACGGCGAAGAAGCCGTAGCCGAGCAAGGCCCAGTTGCCGGCGCTGCGCGTCAATCGCTGCCAGGCCTCCTCGCGCGACAGCGCCTTGCCGCCGATGAAGCGGACGACCTCGGGGTCCGAGCGCATGGCGTGAATGGGATCGAGATCCTCGCGGGAGGGCCGGCGCAGCAGCAATCGTTCCGTCTCGATCATCGCGCCCTTAAAGCAGCCGCGGCGCCCATGGCCAAGCCTTGAAAAACAGGGCCTCCCATGCCCTGTGCAGGCCGGACTTTAGCCGAAAGTCTCAGTCCCAACGGTTGAATCCCCTCGCGATTCATGCAGCGATTGCGTTAGAACCCCGGCGCATGTTCGGCATGTGTCGCCGTCGCGTCCACATAAGCTCGAAAAACCGAGTGCCTTCCGAGGAGATGTCCCCATGAAGCGTCGTCAGTTCATCCAGACCGCGGCAGCGGGTGCCGCGGCCACCGCCGTCGCCATGCCGGCGGTGGCGCAGTCCAATCCAGAGGTGAAGTGGCGTCTGGCCTCGTCCTTCCCGAAGTCGCTCGACACGATCTATGGCGGCGCCGAGGTCATGGCCAAGATGGTCTCCGACCTGACGGACGGAAAGTTCCAGATCCAGGTCTTTGCCGCGGGCGAGATCGTCCCGGCCCTGCAGGCGCTCGACGCGGTCAGCAACAACACCGTCGAGATGTGCCACACCGTCTCGTATTACTATGTCGGCAAGGATCCGACCTTCGCGATCGCTGCCTCGGTGCCGTTCGGCCTCAACGCCCGCCAGCAGAACGCCTGGCTGTTCCAGCATGGCGGCAACGAGCTGTTCAACGAATTCTACAAGAAGTTCAACGCCTACGGCCTGCCCTGCGGCAACACCGGCGCGCAGATGGGCGGCTGGTTCCGCAAGGAGATCAAGACGACGGCCGATCTGCAGGGCCTGAAGATGCGCATCGGCGGCATCGCCGGCTCCGTGCTGCAGAAGCTCGGCGTCGTGCCGCAGCAGCTCGGCGGCGGCGACATCTACCCGGCACTGGAAAAGGGCACCATCGACGGCGCCGAATGGGTCGGCCCCTATGACGACGAGAAGCTCGGCTTCGCCAAGGTCGCACCCTACTACTACTATCCGGGCTTCTGGGAGGGCGGGCCGACCGTCCACGCCTTCGTCAACCTGGAGAAGTGGAATTCGCTGCCGAAGACCTATCAGGCCGCGCTGACCGCCGCCTGCACCTATGCCAACACGCAAATGGCAGCGAAATACGACGTGGTGAACCCGCCGGCGCTGAAGCGCCTCGTGGCCGCCGGCACGCAGCTTCGCCCCTTCCCGCAGGACGTGATGGAAGCGAGCCTCAAGGCCTCGAACGAGCTCTACTCCGAAATCTCGGCCAAGAACCCGGACTTCAAGAAGGCGATCGAGGCGATGGCTGCCTTCCGCTCCGACCAGTATCTGTGGTGGCAGATCGCCGAACTCACCTTCGACGTCTTCCAGGTGCGCACCCGCGCCCGCTGAGCCTTCCGCCCGGGAGCCCTGCTCGCGACGTCAAAGCCCGGCTTCGGCCGGGCTTTTTCGTTTTCGTTCCGCTTCTTCCCACAGGGCGGGCGTGCCGTTACGATGATCTGCCACAACTGCGCCTTGCCGCGTCGTCATGATCGGTCGTCGCTTCGGGAATCAGCCATGCTCCGCTTCGCCACCTTCCTGCTTCTGGCTTCGCTGCCCGGCGCCGCCATGGCCCAGTCGATCGGCGAGGCCCTGCCCGGCCGGGCGCAGCCGCGCGAAGCCTTCAGCAAGGCCGCTCCGGCCCCTGCCAAGGGCGCCCGCCCCTGCCCCGAATATGGCGCGGGCTTCGTGCGGCTCGAAGGCTCGACCTTCTGCGTGCGGGTCGGCGGCGCGGTCAGGGCCGAATTCGGCAAGAGCTCGCGCAGCGGCTATGGCAGCCGCACCGACGGCATGGCCTATGTCGAAAGCCGCGGGCAGACCGCGCTCGGGCCGGTTCGCTCGGTGGTGAGCGTGCGCGGCAGCGTCGATCGCGGTCTCGATTCCGGTCCGTTCCGCTACTGAGCGGCCGCCTCGGCGCCGGCTCAGGCGACCAGCCGCGCGACCTCCCGTTGCAGCACCGGCACCAATTCGGCCTCGAACCAGGGGTTCAGCCGCAGCCAGGCATTGTTGCGCCAGGACGGGTGCGGCAGCGGCACGACACGCGGATGCACGGGCCGCGCCAGCAGCTCGCGCCAGTCTGCCACCGTCGCCGTGAGGCCACGCCCCTTCCCCTCGGCCAGATGCCAGTCCTGAGCATAGCGCCCGATGGCGAGGACGAGCTCGATGCGGGGCATCGCCGCGAAGACGCGCTCGCGCCAGGCCGGCGCGCATTCGCGCCGCGGCGGCAGGTCACCGCCCTTGGCGTCCTGCCCCGGGAAGCAATGGCCCATCGGCACGACCGCGACCCTGGCGGAATCGTAGAAGACCGTCTCGTCGATGCCGAGCCAGCGCCGTAGCCGCACGCCGGACGCATCGGTGAAGGGCCGCCCGCTGGCATGGACGCGCGTGCCCGGCGCCTGCCCGGCGATGCAGAGCCGCGCCGTCACTGATGCCTGAATGACCGGGCGCGGCTGATGCGGCAGCGGCGGCAGATAACGCGGCGCATCGCGGCAGATCCGGCAGGCCCGCAACTCGTGCAGGACCTCGTCCAGCGTCTCCTGCGCGCTCATCGGCCGGGGTGGCTCCGCGTTTCTCCGATCGGCGAAGTGGCTCCGGCTCCTTGCTTCATCGCATCGTCTTCATGCGAACCCGCTTCGTTCGATAATATGCTGGCGAGCTTCCCACGGCCGGGCGCCCGCGAAATCAGCCCGTCGCAGACCCAGTTCTCCGATTTTTTGACGAAGCCATGCGGATCGCCGGGTTCGATCCGCGCCAGACCGTTGATGCGTCCGCTCGGGCGGTTGCGGATGACGTAAAGCGCGCCGCTGGTCTCGATGGTGAAGCAATAGGTGCGGCGCTTGTCGACCGGGCCGTAATAATAGCAGACCGCGTCCTCCGTCGTGGTCCAGCAGGCATCCGTGTTCGGCACATGGCGATTATGGCCCAGCGCGCGGCCGTCCGCATGGTGATACTCGCTGAAGGGCAGGTTGCTGCCGGAATAAAGCCCCGTCACGGTATTGCCCTCGAAAGCCTGCCGGATCTGCGGGCCGGTGAGGCGCTCGGCCGCGCCGGCTGCGGCCGTGGCGGTGAGAGCCAGGACGAGGATCGCGCTCCGGACGGCCGATGCTGTCATCGCTGCGCCAGCCTCCGGCTCATCGGCGGGCCCGGCGCCCGCGAGATCAGACCGTCGCAATACCAGGGCTTGCCATTGTCGGTGTGGCCGCGCGGATTTCCGAGTTCGACCTTGGCGAGCGCATTGACCATGCCGTTGCCGCTGTTGCGCAGCACGTAGAGATCGCCGCTCATCTCGACGGTGAAGCAATGCACCGTGCGGTTTTCCGGCGGGCCGTAATAGTAGCAGACCTGATCGCGCTTGGTGATCCAGCAGGCGTCGGTGTTGGGCTGCCAGCCATTATGGCCGAGCGCGCGCCCGTCGGGCGCATGAAACTCGGTGAAGAAGCCGCCATTGGTGTAGCGGCCGGTGACGGTATTGCCCTCGAAGGCGCGCTGGATCTGCTCGCCCTTGAGGCGCTCGGCCGCATGGGCGGACGTCAGCAGTCCCGACAGGACGGCCAGAACGAAGGCCAGATACCGCATCACGCCTTCCAGCTCGGGCGAGCCGAGATGTCGCCATGCCAGCGGCGGATATGGACGAAATCCTCCGGCAGTCGAATCCGGGAGGGCTTCATGAAGTCGATGGCGATGCCGGCGGTGATGTCGGCGACCGTCAGCTCGTCGCCGCAGACGAAGGGGTTGGCAGCGAGCTGCAGCTCGAGCACCAGGAGATGGTCGTCGATCTGCTCGCGGTTGATCTCGGCCCATTCCGGAACCTGCGCCTCGAGCTCGGCCATGGAGGGATGGCTGTGGCGGAAGACGGCGGAGACGCTGCTGAACAGGCCGAGCTCGATCCTGCGGTTCCACATCTCGATCAGCGCCTGCTGCTTGGCCTCCCGGCCGAACAGCGGCGGATGCGGGTGAAGGCCCTCGATATAGCGGCAGATCGCGATGGTCTCGGCCAGCGCCGTGCCGTCGTCGAGCTGGAGGACGGGCAGGCGCTGCGCCGGGTTGATCCGCCTGAACGCCTCGGTCCTGTGCTCCTTCTTGGCGATGTCGACCGGGATGAGTTCCGGCAGCGGCACGCCCTTCTCCGCGAAGAAGATGCGGACCCGTCGCGGGTTCGGGGCGCGGCCGCCATCATAGAGCTTCATCAGATCGTCTCCGTCTCCGGCCGCACCGGATCACGGCCCGTGCCGGACGGTCAACCGTATCATAGCGCTTCTTGACGCGAGGATGGCGCCTGCTTCCTCGGCACCCTGGGTATCAGGCCCTCAGCGCGGATGGCTGCGCCGCCAGGCTTCCGGCTGCTCGAAGCGCAGGGCCCAGAGCCCGCGCCCGGCCGCGCGGGCCTGCGCTTCCTCGGCCTGATAGGCGCCGTAGGAAACCGCCTGCCCGTCGCGCACCATGGTGGCGTTGATGTCCTCGTCGCCCTGCCGGCAGCGAGCCAAGCCGCGGCCGTAACGGTCGCTCTTGCCGATCTCGCAGGTCGTCAGCCCCCGCGCCAGCAGGGCCTGCAAGGCTCGCCGCGCCTCGCGCCCGCAGGCGACGCCGCGCCCGCCGGCATCCGTGCAGCTCTGGCGGTATTCCGGTGCGTCCAGCCCTTCGAGCCGCAATTCCTCGCCGAGCAGGCGGATCGAATCGCCGTCGATCGCCTGCGCCGGGCCGGTGAGCACCCGCGCCGGCCCGAGACGGTACTGGAGGATCGCCCCCGCCAGCGCGAGAAAGCCCAGAATTCCGAGCGCGACGACGAGATCGGTCAGGCGCCCGACGCGGCGCCAGCCGAAAGGACCAGAACGAGATCGACCGAATCCGAAACGCGCCATCAGGAAGAGCTTAACGATTTGGTGTCCATGATGGCGAGCCTGCTGCGCAACCCGCGCCGCGGAACGAGGATGCGTACCCTTTGCCATGGCGGAAGTGACGGCCGAACAGGTGCAGCGCGGGCGCGGGCCGGACCCTGCCGCCGTCGCGCGCCGCAAGCTGCTCACGAGGGAGGTCAAGACCGTCCGCGAGCGGCTGACCTCCTCGTCCGGCCTCGAGCGCGCCTTCGACAACGAGCTCCTGCGCAGCTTCGCGCAATACCGGGTTTCCGGCTCCGTCGGCACGATGGTGCTCACGCTCGGCATCGCGGCCGCGGCCTGCCTGTGGCTGCCCGTCTACCTCGCCGCGTCCTGGAGCGCTTTCGTGCTGGCCAGCGCGCTCGTCATCGTCGGGCTGTCGCGCCGCTATCTCACCAAACGCCCGGAGGACATCCGCCCGGCGCGCTGGCGCCGCTGGTTCGCGCTGGCGGAAGGCTTCCACGGCCTGTGCTGGGCGGCGCTTCTCGTGCTCTTCGCGCAGATCGACGCTCCCGGCGCGAAAATCTTCGTGACCACCGCATTGCTGATCGTCAGCGCGCTGACGGTGATGCTCTCGGCCTCGATCCCGCTCGCGGTCTATGCGGGCCTGAGCCCGATCATCCTCGGCATCATGCTGTTCTTCTGGGACAAGCGCGACATCGACAGCGTCACCATGGCGCTGATGGCAGCCTCCGCGCAGCTCTTCTTCATCTTTCTCGCCAACCGCCTCTATGCCAGTTCGGTCGAGACCATCGGCTTCCGGGCCGAGAAGGATGCGCTGTTCGCGGAGCTGGAGACCGCCAACGCCAATTCGGACGAGGCGCGGCGCAAGGCCGAGGAGGCCAACCTCGCCAAATCCCGCTTCCTCGCCACGATGAGCCATGAGCTGCGCACCCCGCTCAACGCCATCCTCGGCTTTTCCGAGGTGATGAAGAACGAGATCTTCGGCGCCCATGCCAATGCCGCCTACAGGGAGTATTCGGGCGACATCCACGGCTCGGGCCAGCACCTCCTCAACCTGATCAACGAGATCCTCGACCTTTCCCGCATCGAGGCCGGCAAATACGAGCTGAACGAGGAGGCGATCTCCCTCATCGGCATCGTCGAGGATTGCCGCCACATGCTGGCGCTGCGCGCCAAGGCCAAGGGCCAGATGATCCGCGAATTCGCCGAACCCGACCTGCCGCGCGTCTGGGCCGATGAGCGGGCCATCCGGCAGGTGGTGCTCAACATCCTGTCGAACGCGATCAAGTTCACCCCGCAGGGCGGCGAGATCACCATGAAGATCGGCTGGACGGCCACCGGCGGGCAGTATGTCACGATCACCGACACCGGGCCGGGCATCCCCGAGAACGAGATCCCGATCGTGATGCAGAGCTTCGGGCGCGGCTCGCTCGCCATCAAGACGGCCGAGCAGGGCTCAGGCCTGGGCCTGCCGATCGTCAAGGGGCTGGTCGATCTGCATGGCGGCGGCTTCCTCCTCAGGTCGAAGCCGCGCGGCGGCACCGAGGTCACCATCACCCTGCCGGCCGAGCGGGTGATGGACGCCCTGCCCGCCCTGCCCGAGCCGAAGCCGAAACCGCGTGCGGCCTGAGCTCCGTCACCGGCCAAAGCTTCATCACAAAGCCATGATCGCCCGACAAGACCGCCATCCCTCCCGACGTCTCCCATCTCCGCCTCAGCACTGGATCACTGGACCATGAACGGCAAAATCCGCGTCGCGGTGCTCTATGGCGGCAAGTCGGGAGAGCATGAGGTCTCGCTCAAATCCGGGGCCTCCGTGGTGCGCCATCTCGACCGGGATCGCTTCGAGCTGATTCCGGTCAGCATCGACAAGCAGGGCCGCTGGCAGCGGCAGGATCCCAAGCGCCTGGCCGAGTGGAATGCGGAGAGCCTGCCGATCCACGCGGATGCGCCGGAAATCCGCCTCTCCGCCGATGGAACCGGCGGGCTGCAGGTCGCGGCGCTCGACGGCACCGCGGCAGATGGCGGCATCGACGTGGTGTTTCCGGTGATCCACGGCCCGCTCTGCGAGGACGGCGCGGTACAAGGCCTGCTGGAGCTTTCCGGCGCCGCCTATGTCGGCTCGGGCGTGCTCGCCTCCGCCATCGGCATGCACAAGGACATCGCCAAGCGGCTCGCCGCGCTCGCGGGGCTGCCGGTCGCGCCTTATGTGACGGTGGCCAGGCGCGAGTTCCAGCGCGATCCGGCGGCGGTCGGCACGGCGGCGCAGGCGAAGCTGACGCTGCCGGTCTTCATCAAGCCCTGCAATATGGGCTCCAGCGTCGGCGTCCATAAGGTGAAGCGCTGGGAGGATCTCGACGCCGCCCTCGTCGACGCCTTCCGCTACGATACGCGCGTCCTGATCGAGCAGGGCATCGACGCCCGCGAGGTCGAGGTCGCGGTGCTCGACGGCGACCCGCCCTTCGTCAGCGTGGCGAGCGAACTCAACGCCCACCCCAAGCACGAATTCTATTCCTACGAGGCCAAGTATATCGACCAGGACGGCGCGACCGTCGACCTGCCGGCGAAGCTCCAGCCGGCGCAGATGGAGCGCGTCCGGGAGCTGGCGAAAACGGCCTTCCTGGCGCTCGAATGCAGCGGGCTGGCGCGCGTCGACTTCTTCCTCGACCGGCAGAGTGGCGAATTCTACTTCAACGAGATCAACACCCTGCCCGGCTTCACCGCGATCAGCATGTACCCGAAGATGATGGAGGCTTCGGGCATGGCCTATCGCGACCTGATCACCCGGCTGATCGAGCTTGCGCTGGAGCGCCATGCCGAGCGCGCGGCGCTGAAAACGGATTACGATTCCTGATCCGGCGCCGGCCGAGCCTCGTCACGCCGCTACGGCGGCCGGCTGATCGAAGATGGCGCGGCCAATGCGCCCGGCCTCATCGATGACATTGGAAGCATCGTCGGGAGCGTTCGGCAGCAGCAGCTCCGAACGGCGCACCGGCGCGCCGCAATAGCCGAAGATGCCGTGGTCGATCTGCGTTCTCATCGCGCCAAAATAGCCATGGCGGGCATAGGTCCGCAGGTCGGCGCCGCCAATGGCGACAAGATGGATCGACAGGTGGCCCAGCTTCTTCACCACGCGGCCACCGGGCACCTCCTCGTAAGCCCAGCCATTGCTGAAGACGCGGTCGATCCAGCCTTTCAGCAAGCCGGGAAAAGACCACCAATAGACGGGATACACCAGGACGAGCGCATCGGCCCGGTCCAGGCGCGCCTGCTCGGCCAGAACGGCGGCATCTGCAGGCGCCTGCCTGAGATGGGCTGTGATGTCGCTCTCTTTGAAGCGGGGGTCGAAACCCTCGGCCGAAAGATCGGCGATCTCGCTGGAATGGCCGGTCTCGCCAATCCCATCGGCAATCCGCCTGGCCACGGCCTGCGCCAGCGATTGGGGCAAGGGATGAGAGACAACGATGAGGCTGTGCATGACCGATCTCCGAAAGCGATTGCGCATCCGCCATCGCGCTTATATACTTTTAGTAAGTTACCAATGGTATATTAAATGTCAACCTCCCTCCCACCTGCCCGCTCCGATGCGGGCCCCACCGCGATGCGGCAGCGGCTGACGCGCGACGAGCGCTACCGCCAATTGATCGACGTCGCCTGGCGCCTCGTGCGCCGAGACGGGACCGACGCGTTGAGCCTGGGCCGTCTGAGCGAAGAGGCCGGCGTGACCAAGCCTGTCGTCTACGATCATTTCGGCACGCGGGCGGGCCTCTTGGCGGCGCTTTACCGCGAATACGATCAACGCCAGACGGCGCTGATGGACGAGGCGCTCGCAAATAGCCCTCAGCTGCTCGACGCGCGCGCCGGCGTGATCGCCGCGTGCTACGTCGATTGCGTCCTCACTCAAGGGCGGGAGATTCCCGGCGTCACGGCTGCGCTTGCCGGCTCGCCGGAGCTCGACCAGCTCAAGCGCGGCTATAGCGCGATCTTCATCGGAAAGTGCCGAGCGGCGCTCCAGCCCTTCGCCGACATTCCGATCCCGGCCGCTGCGTTTTGGGGGATGCTCGGAGCAGCCGAGGCACTCTCGGGCGCTGCCGCGGCCAACGAGATTTCGCGAGAGGAAGCGCAGGCGGAACTGCTCGACGTCATTCTGACGACCGTCAGACGACACCGGACAGCGGGGGCCATCGCCACACGAGGGTGACCGGCAAGGCAGCGAGCCCTGACGGTGCGCTTCCCCCCGCTTAACTCAGCCGGCGTCAGTCCTTGCGCGCCACCTGCGCCTGTTCGAAGGTCGCCATGCCCGAATGGATCGCGGCGGCGGCCTTGACGAGGCCCGCTGCCAGCGCGGCGCCCGAGCCCTCGCCGAGGCGCATGTCGAGCGCCAGCAGCGGCACCTTGCCGAGCCGGGCCAGCACCTCGGCATGGGCGCCCTCGGTCGAGAGATGCCCGGCCAGGCAATGGTCGATGGCCGAGGGCTCGATGGCGTGCAGGATCGCGGCGGCAGCGGTGACGACATAGCCGTCGAGGATCACCGGGATGCGCTGCGAGCGCGCGGCGATGATAGCGCCACAGATCGCCGCGATCTCGCGCCCGCCGAGGCGGCGCAGCACTTCGAGCGGGTCCTTGAGATGGGCGCGGTGCAGGGCCAGGCCCTTCTCCACCGCCGCAACCTTGCGCTTGAAACCCTCATCGTCGATGCCGGTGCCGCGCCCGCACCAGCGGGCCACGTCGCCACCATAGAGCGCGGCATAGATCGCCGCCGCCGAGGTGGTGTTGCCGATGCCCATCTCGCCGAGGCAGAGCAGATCGGCGCCACCGGCCAGCGCCTCCATGCCGAACGCCATGGTCGCGACGCAGGCGCGCTCGTCGAGCGCGTCTCCTTGCGTGAAATCGCCGGTCGGCAGGTCGAGCGCGAGGTCGAAGACCTTGAAGCCGAGATCATAGGCCGCGCAGATCTGGTTGATCGCCGCGCCGCCGGCGGCGAAATTCTCCAGCATCTGGCGCGTCACCGCCTGGGGATAGGCCGAGACGCCCTGCGCCACCACGCCATGGTTGCCGGCAAAGACGCAGACCAGTGGGCGCCGCACCTCGGGCGGGGCCTTGCCCTGCCAGGCGGCGAGCCATTCGGCGATCTCCTCCATGCGGCCGAGGCTGCCGGCCGGCTTGGTGAGGTTGGCGTCGCGGGCGCGCACCGCATTCGCCGCCGCCATGTCGGGGCCGGGCATCGCGGCGATGAGCTCGCGGATATCGTCGAAGGGCAAACCGGAAGCGGACATGAGATCAAATCCATCACGCGGGAGCCGCAGCAGCGCATCGGCATGGCGGCAAGGTTGACGCTGCTGCTATAGGCTCGGCAGGTGGAAGACAATCGACGGGAGCGCGAAGCCGGCATGGCGGAAGCGGAAACCAGCGCGGAACCGATGCAGGACACCCCGCCGATCTGGCCGGGCTGGCTTGTGGCGACCGCGATCTGCATCCGCTTCTATTCGCGCCTGCCCGTGCCCCGGCTGCCGGGCGAAGGCGATCTGCACGGCATTCCCGATTTCAGGCTGGTGCCACGCGCCCTGCCCTTCGCGGCGCTGGCGATCGCGCTGCCGGCGGCGCTCGTCACCCTGATCGGGGGGCTTGCGGGCCTCAGCGGGATGGTCGTCGCGGCGCTCGCCCTGACGGCGCTGGCGCTGAGCACCGGCGCCTTCCATGAGGACGGGCTTGCCGACAGCGCCGACGGGCTGTTCGGCGGGCGTGACCGCGAGCACCGGCTGGAGATCATGAAGGACAGCCGCATCGGCTCCTATGGCGCGATGGCGCTGGGGCTGTCGCTGCTGCTGCGCGCGAGCCTGATCGCGGGGATACTCGACCATGCCGGCGCCTGGGGCACTGCGGCGGCGGTGCTCGTCGCAGCGCCGTGGTCACGCGCGGAAGGCCTGCTCCTGCTTGCGACCCAGCCTCCGGCGCGCAGCGGCGGCGCCTCGGCGGCGGTCGGCCAGCCCAGCCTCGCCACGGCGCGGATCGCGCTGGGCTTGAGCCTTATCGGGGCGACCGGAATCGCGCTTGCCGCGCATCTCCCGCTGGCCGGATTGCTGGCCGGCTTCGCGCTGGCGCATGCGGCGGCAGCGGTGTTGGCCCGGCTAGCACGCCGACTGATCGGCGGGCAGACCGGCGATATCGTCGGCGCCGTCCAGCAGCTTGCCGAGATCGCGATCTATCTCGGGCTTGCGCTCGCGCTGGGGTGGGCGGGGCGATGACCGGCGCCTCGACGCCCTGCATCAAGGTTTGCGTCATCGACCCGGCGAGCGGGCTCTGCGAGGGCTGCGGACGCAGGCTCGACGAAATCGCGCAGTGGTCGAGCCTCAGCGAGGCCGAGCGACTGGCGATCATGGCGGAATTGCCGGAGCGGCTGCGGGAGCGGGAGCCGGCGATTGAAGCTGAACGGCCGCAGTTCGTCATTGCGAGCGCAGCGAAGCAATCCAGGAGGACCGGGTGAGACGTTCAGCCCAATCCTCCTGGATTGCTTCGTCGCTTCACTCCTCGCAATGACGGGTGCGGCGCCGGGGGGAGCTATTCTGGCCCTGCCGCCACCGCCGCCAGCGCATCGCCGGTGAGCCTGTAGAAAACCTTCTTCCGCTGCGCGACTGCGCCAAGGCTCTCGTAGAAGCGCAGCAGGGCCGGATCGTCGGCGTCGGCGGTCCAGTCGAGGCGCCTGTGGCCGCGCTCCAGCGCCAGCGCCGCGAGAGCCTGCATCAGTGCGCGGCCGAGCCCTTTGCCGCGGGCGGCATCGGCAACATAGATTTCCTTCAGGAAGAAGCCGGATTTCAGCCCCGGGCCCGGATAGAGGTTGCAGGCCGAGGCGAAGCCCAGGATGGCCTCCCCCTTCACCGCGACGAGGATGTCCACGCCGGCCGGGAGAGCGGCGAGGTCGGCGCGTATCTCCGCCACCGGCGGGCACGGCACCCGGTAGTGCCCCTGCATCTCGACCATCAGCGCAGCCAGTGCCGGATGGTCGGCGGGTTGCAGCAGGCGGATCACCGGCTCGCTCATCCCCTCGCCTCGCGCCGCTTCAGTGGAGCAGGGACCAGATGAAGCGCCCGGCGACGACGAGCAGGAAGAGGCCGAAGGCCACCTCCAGCCGCCGCTTCGAGAGCCGGTGCGCCAGCCGGGCCCCGATCGGCGCCGTCCAGATCGAGGTCGGAATGAACAGGATCATGCCGAGCAGCGAGACGTAGCCGAGAGAGAACGGCGGCAGGATGTCCATCTTCGGCCAGCCGGCATAGATGAAGCCGAGCGCGCCGGGGATCGAGATCAGCACGCCGAGCCCCGATGAGGTCGCCACCGCCTGGTGGATCGGGCGGCCGTAGAAGGTCATGAACAGGCTGGAAAGCTGGCCGCCGCCGATGCCCATCAGCGAGGAGAGCACGCCGATGACGCCGCCATAAGCGACCATCAGCGGCTTGCCCGGCATCTCCTCGCCGAATTTCCAGCGATCCGCCGCGAAGAGCAGGCGGATGGCGGAGATCGTCGCGACCACGACGAAGACGATCTTGAAGAGATCGGCCGGCGCGTAGCGCGCGATATAACTGCCGACGAGGACGCCGAGCACCACCGGCACGGCCCAGACCTTGAGGATCGAGAGATCGACCAGCCCCTTGGCGCGGTGAGCGTTGAAGGAGCGGATCGAGGTCGGGATGATGACGGCGAGCGATGTGCCGACGCTGAGCGGCATCCGGACCTCCTCCGGCACGCCGATGACGCGGAAGACCTCGTAGAGCACCGGCACGATGACCGCGCCGCCGCCGACGCCGAAGACACCGGCGAGCAACCCCGTCACGGCCCCCGCCAGCACGAGCGAGACGGCGAGGAAGACGAGATCGCCGATGGGAATGCCTGCGAGCATGGAGAGGGTTCCGGTGGGCCAGCCCTTCCCCTCTCCGCGATTTCGTCAGCCGGGGCAAGGGCTTCCGGACAGCCCCGTCATGTGCTGCCCGGTGTCCTGGCCCTGGCGGCGGAGCGCTGCGCCGGGCTCAGGCGTCCAGCAAGGTGGTGAAACCGCCATAGACCATGCGCTGGCCGTCGAACGGCATAGGCATGCCGTTCATCCGCGCATCCTGCCTGATCTTGCCCCAGGCCTCGTCACGGGCGGCCTTGGTCGGCCATTCGACCCAGCCGAACACGACGGCCTCGCCGTCCTTTGCCTTCACCGCTCCCTTGAAATCCGTGACCTTGCCATCCGGCACGTCATCACCCCAGGCATCGACGACGCGACGCGCGCCGTGATCCGTGAACAGCGCGGAGAGCCCTGCCGCATAATCACGGAAATCCGCCTTGCGTTCCTGCGGCACGGCGATCAGCACGCCATCGACATAACCCGCCGCGCCGCCTTCGCCGTCATCGACGAGCGCGTCGAAGCCGCCCATGATCATGCGCTTGCCGTCAAAAGGCATCGACTGCCCCATCGACGCCATGCGCGGATCCGCTCATCATCTTCGCATTGGCCGCGTCGCGCGTCTTCCGGTCGGGATACTCGAACCAGGAGAAGACCACGACCTCGTCGGGCGTCGCCTTCACGGCGCCCTTGAAGTCGGTGACCTTGCCGTCCGGCACCTCATCGCCCCAGGCCTCGACCATGCGGGTGACGCCGAACTCCTTGAAGAGCGGCAGCGCCTCCTTCGCATGCTTGCGGTAGACATCCTTGTTGGCGGCGGGAACCGCGACCACGAAACCTTCGACATAAGCCATCTGTGCATTCTCCTCTTGAATGGCGCCGGCCCATCCGGTGCCATATAGGTTGATATCAACTCAACTTCAGTATCGGTGGCACATTTGCGCCCGCCTCAACCGGAGCGGGAACCGACCGCTCGAGACGGGCGCAGCGCGGCACGCGACGGCTCGCGCGATACGCTCCTGTGTTCCATCGTCTCCTCTCCTCCGCTGGCGCCGGTTCGGCATCGGCGGCGGCGCTCCTCGCTGGCGCCGGATACGGATGAGCGAGGCTCGCCTTGACCTCAGGCGAAGAAGGCCTCCAGCTTGACCATCGAGCCCGTCCAGCCATGAGTGTGGCCGCGAACGGAGGCACCGTCGAACAGCTTCTCGTGCAACAGTGTCAGGATCGTGCCGTCGCCATCCGGCTTCAACGTAACCGTCACGCGCGAGACTCGTTCCGGCGTCGTCACCCAGGACCAGCTGAAGACGAGGCGCTCGTTCTCGACCACCTCGAGATAGCGGCCGGAGACCTCATGGCGCGTGCCATTATCCTCGAGCATGACGACCCGGTAGGCGCCGTCGACATGGGGATCGATCTCGGCCTCTTGCGCCACCACGTTTTCCGGCCCGAACCAGCGGACCAGCAATTCGGGATCGGTCCAGGCCTGGTAGACCTCCGCCGGGCTCGCATTCAGCCGGCGTTTCATCGTGAGGCTCGGTGTCACCGGCTGATGCATGCCTTCTCCCAGCCTCTCGTCAATCTCGCCCCTGGCGCCGCGCATCCAGCAGCGCGGCCAGAGCATCGAGCCGTTCGGTCCAGAACCTCTGATAGCGGGCGAGCCAGCTCATCGCTTCCTCCATCGGCCCGGCATTGAGATGGCAGGACACGGTGCGCCCCGCCTTGGTCCGCGTCAGCAACCCGGCGTCGGACAGGACGTCGAGATGCTTCATCACCGCCGGCAGCGAGACCGGAAAGGGCTTCGCCAGCTCACTGACCGACAGCCCATCCTCCTGCTCCAGCCGCGCCAGCAAGGCCCGGCGCGTCGGATCCGCCAGGGCAGAGAAGGTGCGGTCGAGCTGCGCATCCTGAAACTTAACCATTGAGTTAAGTGTAAGTCCATGACGAGGCCGCCGTCAAGATCCAGGCCGTTCGCATACGGCGCAGTGTGTGGGGAAAAGTGAAGTTTGCCGCAGTTTACGAAAGCGACCGCAATCTCACTGGTCACTGGTACGCACCCGGGATTTGTTCAACATAAAACTCCAGCGGGCCGACGAATGATCCGGAATGAGGCCGGCGGCTTATCTCAGGCGCAGAAAGTTTGGCACCTTGAAGCGCCAATGCGGCACCTAGAAGCAGATAGAATGGCACTGGGTCGCGAATGATCCGGTGCTTAATCGACCAGAATGGCCAGCGGATTCCTGCCGGCCGTTCTGATTCTGCACATCGAGATGAAGCGTCTGGGTCGTTCTGAACGCGACCTCATATCGCCCCCCCAACGTGGCAGGTTGAGTCTCGGCATGTCGGCGGATCGTTACGAGTACACGCCTGCGATTGGCCCCTTCCCGACCTTCGGAAGGTCTGCTTCCGAGCGATCCAATTCAAACATCGAACTTCGGCGTCTGCTGCCTACAGCGACATCGTCCAAATGCCATATGCCAACATCTCCTGACACTGAGCTTTGCCAGTCGGCCTGGCGGTATGTGAGCCGGGTTGGCCGGGGGCAGGCGCGACGGCGAAGGACAGAAGGCTAATCCGCCCGCCTCGCTGCTGCCCGGCTTGCCTGACGCCCCTGGCACCGCGGCGGCATCGTTCGACCGCGGGGGTAGCCGGCCGATGAATGTCGCCGGCGAAACCGCGACACCGAAGTCAGGGAGTTCGGCAGGGAACTCGGAAGGGCCAAATTCCAAGTGGAGATCGGAGATCACAAGGAGACGCATACAGCCCTTTCGTTATCGATCTGGCCGGTCGATAGGCCAACGACAATGTCGTCTCGCTCAATCTATCCCGAGAGCTTATTTTGTCGGACCGGCCATGGCTGAACTCAACGCGAAGCTTTTCAAAACTATGATCGGGCTTGGCGCTTCCGACTCTGTCGGTTCCGAACGGCTTCGGCGAGCCCCCCGCGTCGGTCGGGAGGAATTGGTTATGTCCTCGAGAACGCAGCGAACACTTGTGCAGCAAAGCGCGTCCTGTTAAACGTTTTTCTGTAAAACGTTTAACAGGACGCTATGGACGATCGACGGATCACGATCAGGGATGTCGCGGCACGCGCTGGTGTCTCGATTGCAACGGTCTCGAATGTGTTCAGCGGCAACAAGCCGGTGAACGCCGATCTGCGCGAGCGCGTGCTCAAGGCCGCGGACGAACTTGCCTATCAGGTCGATCGTGCCGCCTCGCAGCTCCGCTCCGGCCAGGCCAAGGTCGTCGGCGTGCTCGTGCCCGATCTCGACGACGTCTTCTTCACCTCGCTGGTGTCGCAGATCGAGGTGATGGCGCAGGCGGATGGCTACGACATCCTCGTCGCCAGTTCGCGCGATGATACCGGTCTTGAACAATCGCGCCTGCGCACCTTGCTGGCATGGCGCCCCTCCGGCCTGATCGTGGTGCCCTGCTCGGATGCGATGCCGCGTGGCCTCGCGGGAGAGATCGGGCGGCTTCCGATGGCCTTCGCCGACCGTGTTCCGCCCGAGGGCTCGGCCGTCGACACAGTGGCGATCGACAACCGCGAAGCCGGCGAGATTGCCGCCCGTCATCTGCTCGGCCTCGGCCACCGCGACATCGTCATTGCGGCCTCAAGCCTTGCCATCTCCCCGATCCGCGAGCGCGTTCGCGGGGCTTGCGAGCTGATCCGCAGGGCGGCGGGCGTCGAGGCGACGGTGGTCGAGCTTGGCTCTGTCGCCGAGCGGGGGGCGGAGCTGTTCCGGCACTGGCTGGAGCGGCACGCGCGGCCGAGCGCCGTCATCGCACTGACCAATGTCACGACGCTGAGCGCCCTGTCGGCGCTCGCGCGGCTCAGGATCGACGTTCCCGACCCCGTCTCGGTGATCGGCTTCGACGACTACCCCTGGATGAGCGCCCGCAAGACTGGGCTGACCGCGATCCGCCAGCCGGTCGCGGAGATCGCTGCAGCAGCCTGGCAGCGCCTGCGTGCGCGCATGGCGGGCGATGAGGCGCTGCCGCAGACCATCGTGCTGCAGACCAGCCTGCAAGTCCGCGATTCCGTGCGCGACCTGTCGCCCGGCGCCGCCGGCGAAAGGGACGCTCTCGACGCCGCGCCACGAACGGAGGAAGCGGCCGCAGCGCCCAAAGCCATTCACTGACGGACGCATAGCGTCCGCAATCACCGGGCCGACAGAGCCCGGAACGAAAGAAGTCCGGAGGAACGCGTGCAATTGCAAAGAACGGCACGGATACTGCCGCTGCTGGCGCCGGTGCATCTGCTCATCCTGAGCGTGATCGTGCTGCCGTCGCTCTATGTCGTATGGCTGAGCCTCAACACGTCGAGCTTCGGCCAGGCGCCGAGCTTCGTCGGCCTGCAGAATTACTGGCGCGTCCTGACCGATCCCGCCTTCCTCAGCGCGCTCTGGAACACCGTCGTCCTCGTCGTCGTAGCCGTGCATCTGGAGCTGGCGGTCGGCCTCGGCATGGCCCTGCTCTTCGCCAGCGGCCTGCCCTTCCGGCGCTTCCTGCTTGTCGCGGTGCTCGCGCCCTATGCGGTCAGCGAGGTCACAGCCGTCGTGATGTGGCGCTTCCTGTTCGATCCCGATGCCGGGCCGATCACGCTCGCCCTGCACGCGCTTGGCCTGCCCTCGCTCGACTGGTCGTTCGAGCCCTCGCACGCGATGATCCTGATCGGCCTTCTGACGATCTGGCTGCACCTGCCCTTCACCTTCGTCATCGTCTATGCGGCGCGGCTCGCCATCCCGGCCGAGCTCTACGAAGCCGCCCGGATCGACGGCGCGACGCGCTGGCAGGCCTTCCGCCGCGTGACTCTGCCCCTGCTCGGCCCGGCCATGCTGATCGCGCTGCTCTTCCGCTACATCTTCGCCTTCCGCCTGTTCTCGGAGGCGTGGTTGCTGACCAAGGGCGGGCCGGCCCGCTCGACCGAGGTCGTGGCGATCTACCTCTATCAGGAGGCCTTCAGCTTCAACGCGTTCGGCCCGGCCGCAGCAACCGCCTGGATTATGGTGCTGGCCTCGCTGCTGCTCGCCGGCGCCTATGTCTTCCTGCTCAGGCGCGGAGGTGTCGCCCATGCGCACTGAGCGGCTCCTGATTGGGCTGGGCAAGGCGCTCGCGGTCGTCGCGATCCTGTTCTGGTCGCTCTTCCCGATCCTGTTCATCGCCTTGTCGTCACTGAAGCCGGGGCAGGACATCTTCGCCGTGCCACCGAAATGGCTGTTCACCCCAACCTTCAAGCACTATGTCGAGCTCTGGCGCTCTTGGGGCGTGTTCTTCGAGGGGCTGCTCAACAGCCTGCTGATCACGGTCGGCGCGACGCTGCTCGCCATCATCGCCAGCGCCTGCGCCGGCTATGTCTATTCGCGCAATTCCGGCCGCTGGCTCGGCGCGAGCCTGCTCGGGCTCATCATCGTACGCCTGATCCCGCCGATCGTGGTGACGTTGCCGCTCTTCCCGATCGTGAACTGGCTGGGGCTCAGCGACACCCATCTCGTCCTGATCCTGCTCTACGCCACCTTCTTCGTCTCGCTGGGAACGGTGCTGATGCGCACCTTCATGGACCAGATCCCGCGCGAGCTGGACGAGGCGGCGTCGATAGACGGCGCCAGCCGCATGACCATTCTGCGCAAGGTCATTGCGCCGCTGGCGATGCCCGGCGTGCTCGCCGTCGCGGTCTTCGTGATCGTCTTCTCGTGGAACGAGTTCCTCTTCGCCTTCATCTTCACGGCGACGAAGGCGAAGACGGCCCCACTCGTGATCTCCGAGATGATCGGCTCCATCGACGGGGTCGACTGGGGGATTCTCTTCGCCGCCGCGACGGTGCAGCTCGTGCCCGTCCTCGTCTTCGTCGTCTTCATGAACCGCTACCTCGTGGCCGGCCTCACCGCCGGTTCGACGAAGGGATAGCCAACCAAAAAGAGGGAGGAAGAACATGTCGAACAAGCCTGAAACCAAGCTCACCCGCCGCGCCTTTGTTGCCGGCTCGGCCGGCGTCGCCGCCACGCTCGCAGTCGCTCCCGCGTTCGCCGCGGGCAAGACGCTGAACGTCCTCAGCCACAAGGTCCACCAGACTGTGCTCGGCAGCGGCGATGGCGACCTGATGGCCGGCTGGCGCAAGGCCAACGATGCCGAGATCGCCTTCACCACCTTCGACTCGAACCCGCTGCAGGACCGGCTCTTCCGCGAGGCCAGCCTGAAGGAGACCGAGTATGGCGTCGGCTATCTCATCGACAACCGGCCGACATCGCAGATCGCCGCCCTGTTCGAACCGCTCGGCCCCTATCAGGACAAGGACGCGATCGAGGATTTCGGCGATATCGCGTCCGGCCTCGTGCAGGGCATGACGGTCGACGGCAAGCTGATCGGCATCCCGGTCCGCCATGCGACGCAAGGCCTGTTCTACAACGAGGCGCTGCTGGAGGAGGCCGGCATCTCCGCCCCGCCGACGACTCTGGAAGAGCTGATCGAGCAGGCGAAGAAGACGACTTTCACTTCCAAGGCCGGCACGCCGGTGACCGGGATGGTGCTGGCGAGCGATCTCGCCGTCTTTCCCGTGATGTTCGCCCGCGCCTATGGCGGCGATTTCATTGGCCCCGATCTCAAGCTGGTGCCGAACCGCGAAGCGCTGGAGCAGGGGCTAGGCGCTCTGCGCGGCATGTTCGAAAGCGGCAGCCTGCCGCGCAGCTACGCCACGACCAAGAACGACGACCAGGTCACCTGGCTGCAGCAGGGCCGCGCCGCCTTCACCGTGCTGCCCTTCGCGCGGGGCGCGCAGCTCAACAATGCCGAGCAGAGCAAATTCCCGGGCAAGATCAAGGCGGTCCCCTTCCCCGGCTCAAAGGCGATCCAGGGCAAGATGCCGATGGCCTCGGTCGTCGAGGCCTGGGCGATGTCGATCCCGAAGAACGCGAAGGACAAGGCGCTGGCCTGGAGCTTCATCAAAGAGGTCTCCAGCAAGCGCGTGACGCTCGGCATGGCGTTGAACGGCAACGGCCCGGTGCGGGTCTCGACCTATGCCGACGAGAAGCTGAAGGCCGGCAATGCGCTCGCCGCCGTGGAAGCCAAGGTGCTGGCGACGGCGCGCGGCGCCTTCCCGCCTTTCCCGGAGGCTGCCCGCGCCCAGGCGACTTTCCTCGAGGAGGTTCAGCTCGCCGTCCTCGGCCGCAAACCGGTCAAGGACGCCGTCTCCGCCATCATCGAACGCGTCAAGCCGATGATGCCGGCCTGATCACTCTTCGACCTGCGGGGCGCACTGTTCCGCAGGCTTTCGCACACTTCGTGACACCTTGAAGGAAACTCGCCATGTCGACCGCCGCGACCCGCTTCATCGAGGAGCCGGCCCGCTCCATCCCCGTCTCCGCCGAATATGACGTCCTCGTCGTCGGCGGCGGCCCATCAGGCCTCACCGCCGCACTCGCTGCCGCCGAGGACGGCCTGCGGGTCGGGCTGATCGAGAGCCGCAGCTTCGTCGGCGGGAACATGACAATCGGCCTGCCGGTGCTCGGTTTCCTCGGCCAGAAGGGCAACCAGATCATCGACGGCCTGCCGCAGAAATTTATCGAGCGCCTGCGCCGGGAACGCCAGGGCGCGAGCGAGCATCGCCCCTGCCCGCTCCACATGGGCATCACGCTGGTCGAGCCCGAGGCGGTGAAAACGGTGGCGCTGGAGATGCTGACGGAAGCCGGCGTCGACGTGCTGTTCTACACCTTCTTCGCCGGAGCGCTGGTCGAGAACGACACGATCCGCGGCGTCATCACCGAGAGCAAGAGCGGTCGCACCGCCATTCTGGCGAAGGTCGTGATCGATTGCAGCGGCGATGCCGACGTCGCCTATAGCGCCGGCGTGCCGACCGAGAAGGGCAATGCCGAGGGCGGCATGCAGCCGCCGACATTGATGTTCTGCCTCGCCGGGGTCGATACCGATGCCTTGAGACTTTCCATCGCCAATGCCCCGCCGGCCGCGCGAACCTATCTCACCGATTTCATCCCGGCCGAGTATTTCGGCCAGAACCACCAGTTCATCGTCGTCGGCATGCGCGAGCTCATGGCCAAGGCCAAGGCCGAGCGCGGCCTCCAGATCCCGAACGAGCGCACGATCATCATCACCGGCCTGAAGAAGGGCGAGGTCTGGATCAACATGACCCGCGTCAAGGGCACGGACGGCACCGATGCCCGCAGCCTGACCAAGGGCGAGATCGAGGGCCGCGCCCAGATCGACGACATCGTCACCTATCTCGTCAATTACGTGCCGGGCTTCGAGAACGCCTATTTCACCAAGACGGCGCCCTTCCTCGGCATCCGCGAGACGCGCCGTATCCGCGGCCAATACGTAATGACGCAAGAGGACGTGCTGGCCTGCACCCATTTCGACGATGCGATCGCGGTCGCGAGCTATCCGATCGATATTCACCGCCCGTCAGACGATGGCTGCACGCTGATCTGGTGCGGCGACTGCTATGACATCCCGTATCGCTCGCTGGTGCCGCAGAAGATCGGCAACCTGCTCGTCGCCGGGCGCAGCATCTCCGCGACGCATGAGGCAATGGGCGCGATCCGCGTCATGGCGACCTGCATGGCGATGGGGGAGGCTGCCGGCCGCGCCGCCAAGATTTCCGTGCGCGGCAACCGGCCGCCGGCCGATATCGATGTCGGAGAACTGCGCCGCCAACAGCTTGAGCGTGGCGTCTATCTGCGCAACCCCGACGGCACGCGCGCCGGGCCGCCGAACCGCGCTGCGGCCTGACATGGCCGGGCATTTCATCGGCATCGATGTCGGCACCGGCAGCGTCCGGGCCGGCATCTTCGCTCCGAGTGGGCGCATGCTCGCGACCGCCAGGCGCGACATCGCGCTTTATCGCGACGGCCCCGACATCGCCGAGCAGTCGAGCGCGGATATCTGGCAGGCCGTCTGCGCCAGCGTGCGCGAGGCGTTGGCCGAGGCCAAGCTCGAGCCCGATGCCATCGCCGGTATCGGCTTCGATGCGACCTGCTCGCTGGTCGTGCTCGGGCCGGGCGGAAAACCGCTGCCGGTCGGCGCCCATGGCGATGCCGGCCGCGACATCATCGTCTGGATGGACCATCGCGCCATCGAGCAGGCCGAACGCATCAACGCGACGCGCCATCCGGTCCTCGCCTATGTCGGCGGCACGATCTCGCCGGAGATGGAAACGCCGAAACTGCTTTGGCTCAAGGAGAACCTGCCTGAGACCTATGATGCCGCCTGGCAGTTCTTCGACCTGCCGGATTTCCTGACCTGGCGCGCAACCGGCTCGCTCGCGCGCTCGACCTGCACGGTCACCTGCAAATGGACCTATCTCGCACATGAGGGGCGCTGGGACCCGAGCTATTTCCGCGGGGTCGGGCTCGACGACCTCGCCGATGACGGCTTCGCCCGGATCGGCATCGAAATCGTTCCGGGCGGCACGGCACTCGGCACCGGGCTCACCGAACAGGCCGCTGCCGAGCTCGGTCTGAAGCCCGGCACCGCCGTCGCCGCCGGACTGATCGATGCCCATGCCGGCGGTGTCGGCTCGGTCGGCGTACGCTCGCCGCACGGTTCGGCGCTGACCCGCATGGCCTATGTCTTCGGCACCTCGGCCTGCACCATGGCGAGCAGTGCCGAGCCGGTCTTTATCCCCGGCATCTGGGGCCCGTATTTCTCGGCGATGGCGCCAAGGCTCTGGCTCAGCGAGGGCGGGCAGTCGGGAGCCGGCGCGGCCATCGAGCAGCTCATCGGCTTCCACCCGGCAACGCCCGAGGCGCAACGTCTCGCCGAAGGCGAAGGGCTCTCCCTGCCCGACTGGCTCGCCGCTCAGGCGGTCCGGCATGCGGCCACGCCATCGAAAGCAGCCCTTCTCGCCGGCGAGATCATCGTCGTGCCCGACTTTCTCGGCAACCGTTCCCCCCATGCCGACCCGCAGGCGCGCGCCGTGATCGCCGGGCTCGGCATGGAACGCGACCTCGACGACCTCGTCGCGCTCTATGTCGCCGGCCTGACAGGGATCGGCTACGGCCTGCGCCAGATCATCGAAGCGAGCCGGGTCAAGGGCGCCACGATCGAGGCGATCGTGCTAAGCGGCGGCGCGGGACGCCATCCCCTGATCCGGCAATTGTTGGCCGATTGTTCCAAGTTACCACTGCTGGCGCCTGACGATGTCGACCCGGTCCTGCTCGGCTCCGCCATGCTCGCGGCCACAGCGGCGAAGACCTTCCCCAACCTTGGCGAGGCCATGACCCGGATGGCGCCGGGCGCCGCCGTCTTCACACCGGCTGGTGGCGAAATCGCTGATCTGCACGCTCGTCGCCTCGCCGCCTTCGAAACGCTGCAGGCGGCCGCCCGCACAGCCCGCGAGCTCATGCGGCCCGTGCGCCATCAAGCTCTGGAGACCTCGTCGTGACCCAAAACCTGACCGGAAAGACCGCCGCGATCACCGGCGCAGCCTCTGGGATCGGCCTCGCCTGCGCGAAAAGGCTTCTCGCGGCCGGCGCGCGCGTCGTGCTCGTCGATCGCGACGGCGAAGCCCTCGCACGGGCCTGCGCCTCGCTCGGGCCCGACGCGATCCCGCTGGTCGTCGACCTGACCGCCCCCGCCTCCGTTGCCGGCATGCTGCCGGCGATCCTCGACAAGGCCGGCCCGCTCGACATCTTCCATGCCAATGCCGGTTCCTATGTCGGCGGCCCGGTGAGCGAGGGCGATCCCGATGCCTGGGACCGGATGCTCAATCTCAACGTCAACGCGGTCTTTCGCAGCATCCATGCCGTGCTGCCGCATATGATCGAGCGCAAGACCGGAGACATTCTCGTCACCAGTTCGGTGGCCGGCGTCGTTCCGGTGATATGGGAGCCGGTCTACACCGCCTCGAAACATGCGGTTCAGGCCTTCGTCCACACGCTTCGCCGCCAGGTCATCCCGCACGGCCTGCGGGTCGGCGCCGTGTTGCCCGGGCCTGTCGTAACGGCGCTGATCGCGGACTGGCCGCAGGAGAAACTCGACGCCGAGCGCGCCCGTGGCGGCCTGATCGAGGCCGAAGAGGTGGCGGAAGCCGTGCATTTCATGCTGACCCGGCCCCGCAATGTCACGATCCGCGACCTCGTGATCCTGCCGCAAAGCACCGATCTCTAGCCGGAAACGGTCTTCGGTCGCAGCAGGCGAACAAGCACTTAAAATACAATTGTGTCATCAAACATTCATTTGTATTGTTCAAGGCAAAGCCGCTGCCCGGCGCTCGCGCCGGGATGAGACGGTCGCCCGATGAAGTGGCGAATTCCGGAGGGGACATGCAGCGTATCGTGCAGATTTCCGACACGCATCTGAGCCCGACCAAGCGGCATTTTGCCGATAATTGGGCTCCGCTGACCGAGTGGCTCGCCGCACAGGCGCCCGACCTCGTCATCCATACCGGCGACGTCACGGTCGATGGTGCGGATATCGACGAGGACATGCGCCATTGCCGCGCCCTGCTCGATACGCTGAGCGTGCCCGTGTTGAGCATCCCCGGCAATCACGATGTCGGCGAGGCCTATCACCCGCATCAGCCGGTGAACGAGGCCCGCCTCGCGCGCTGGCGCCAGCATCTCGGCGACGATTTCTGGGTCCATGACCTCAAAAATTGGCGATTGATCGGCCTCAATTCGATGCTGTTCGGCAGCGACGAGGCCGAGGAACGGCGCCAGCTCGACTGGCTCGACCGTCAGATCGCAGAGGCGCGGGGCCGCCGGCTCGGCTGGTTCCTGCACCGCCCGCTCTTTATCGAGACGCCCGATGAGGGCGACATGGGTTACTGGAGCGTGCCGCCGCGGCCGCGCGCGCATCTGCTCAACCTCATCAGCCGTCACGAGGTCGCCTTCGTCGCCAGCGGCCACCTGCACCGCGCGCATGACTTCACGATCGCCGGCACGCGCTACATCTGGGGGCCCTCATCCGGCTTCGTCGTCGGCCCCGAATTGCAGCCGGGCATGGCCGGTACGACGACGCTCGGTGCCGTCTCCTATGCGTTCGACGGACGGGATTTCTCCGCCGAGATCCACGAAATATCCGCGCTGAAGACGCTCTGGATCGACGACGTGATCCACGAGGTCTACCCGCCGCACGCCGCCTGAAACGCCTCCCCGGTCGCCAGCGGGCGCCGGGCCGAAACACGCCCAACGAAGAGCCCGCAGGGCCGCAGAAAGGCGAAGCCATGGCCAAGGTTACACTCTCCTCGATCGCCAAATCCTTTGGATCGACGAAGGTGCTGGGCGGCGTCGATCTCGATATCGCCGATGGCGAGTTCCTGACGCTGGTCGGCCCGTCCGGCTGCGGAAAGTCGACCCTGATCCGGATCATCGCCGGCCTCGAGCACCAGGATGGCGGCAGCGTCGCGATCGGTGGCAGCGGCGTCGATCATCTGCGCCCGCATGAGCGGCGCGTCGCCATGGTCTTCCAGTCCTATGCGCTCTACCCGCATATGAGCGTCGGCGCGAACATCGCCCTGCCCCTGACGATGTCGCGGCTCAAGCTCTGGCAGCGCCTGCCGCTACTGCGGCAGATCTCAGCCCAGCGCAGGACCGTGATGCGCGGCATCGAGGCCGATGTCGCGGCAGTGGCGACACAGCTCCAGCTTGACCATCTGCTCGCCCGCAAACCGGCCCAGCTTTCCGGCGGGCAGCGCCAGCGCGTCGCGCTCGGTCGCGCGATGGTGCGCAACCCCGACGTCTTCCTGATGGACGAGCCGCTCTCGAATCTCGACGCCAAGCTCCGCGTCCATATGCGGACGGAGCTGGCCGAGCTGCACAAGCGTCTCGGCGCGACCTTCATCTACGTCACGCACGATCAGGTCGAGGCGATGACGATGTCCGACCGCGTCGCCATGATGGATTCAGGCTCCGTGCTGCAACTCGGCACGCCCTCCCAGCTCTACGAGAAACCGGCCTCTCTGAAAGTCGCGCAATTCATCGGCAGCCCGGCGATCAACCTGCTGCCGGCGGCAGTCGCACAAGGCGGGCGCCTCGAACTCTTCGGCCGGCCCCTGGCGCTCGCCGTTCCACTCGCATCGGGGCAGACGGTGACGCTCGGCATCCGCTCCGAGGCGCTCTCGCTCGTCCAGGGCGAACCCGTTGGCAATGGCCGCGCCTGGTTCTCGGCCCGCCTGCGGCGCAAGGAGAATCTCGGCTCCGAATACATCCTGCATTTCGATCTCGCCGGGCGCGACGCCGCCGGCGTGACGATGCGCGCGACGCCGGCCGCAGCCGCCGGCGTGAACGAGGCCGCCGAGGTCACGCTCGGCTTCGACGAGGCTGCCGCCCATGTCTTCGCCGCCGATGGCGAGCGCATCGAGCCGCGCGGACAAGGCGCCGCAAGCGGCTCCGTCGTGCCGCTGAGGGCCTGAGCATGACGCTCGCCCTCCCCTCGACCGCCGGCTTCGCTCCCGCCACCCGCCGCAGGCTCTGGATCGAGCGTGTCACCGGGCTCGGCTTCGCCCTGCCAGCCTTCGTCCTGCTCCTGCTGACGATCCTGCTGCCGCTCGCCGTCCTGCTCTGGCTCAGCCTCACGAATTACGAGTTCGGCGGCGTCGACATGGACTGGGTCGGCCTCGCCAATTTCCAGAAAGCGCTGGCCGATCCGATCATCCGGCGCTCGCTCGTCAACACGCTGCTCTATGTCGCCATCGTCGTGCCCGGCGGCGTGTTCGGCGCCTTGCTGATCGCCGTGCTCGTGCACCGGCGCAAGCGCACGCGCTCCTTCTACGAGGTGGTCTATTTCCTGCCGGTGACCTCGACCCTGATCGCCATGGCGACGGTCTGGCAGTTCCTGCTCCATCCCTCGCTGGGGCCGGTCAACGGCCTGCTGAAATGGCTGGGTATCGGCCCGATCGCCTTCCTCAGCGAGCCCTCGACCGCGCTGGCGACGCTTGCCGTGATCGGCATCTGGCAGCTCATCGGCTTCAACATGATCCTGTTCCTGGCCGGGCTGACCGCGATCCCGCGCGATCTCTACGAGGCAGCCGATATCGATGGCTGCTCCAGCGGGATCGACCGCTTCCTGACCATCACCTGGCCGCTGCTCGGACCGACGACGATGTTCGTCCTGGTCACCACCATGATCACCGCCTTCAAGATCTTCGACACGGTGGCGGTGATGACGCGCGGCGGCCCGGTCGGGTCGACCGAGGTGCTGCTCTACAACATCTATCTCGAGGGCTTTCAGTATTTCCACACCGGCTATGCCGCGGCGCTGACCTTCATCTTCCTTGCCTTCATCCTCGTCTTCTCGGCCGTGCAGACCTTCGCCCTCGACAAGAAGGTGCACTATTGATGACCGATCTCGCGCTCCCCGACGCCCCGGTCACGCCCGCCCATTCGGTGCTGCGCCGTTTTCTCTCGCTTGTGCTGGTCCATGGCGTGCTGATCGCCGGCGCCATCTTCATGCTGGCGCCCTTCATCTGGATGCTGGTGACCTCGATCAAGCCGCCGGCCGAGATCTTCAACGCCGAGATCTCGCTCTGGCCGAAGCGGTTCTACGGCCTCGAGAATTACGGCTTCGCCATGGAGAAGGCGCCCCTGCTGCGCTTCGCGCTGAACGGCGTCATCCTCTGCGGCGGCATCCTGATCGTCCAGCTCCTCGTCGCGATACCCTGTGCCTATGCGCTGGCGAAGCTCGATTTTCCCGGCCGCAATGCGCTCTTCGTGCTGGTCCTGCTCGGCCTGTGCATCCCCGTGCAGGTGCCGGCCATGCCGCTCTATATCGCGCTCGCCCAGCTTGGGCTGCTCAACACCTATTTCTCGATGATGGTGCCGTTCTTCCTATCGGTCTTCGCCATCTTCCTGTTCCGCCAGTTCTTCCGCAGCTTTCCCGACGACATCATCAACGCCGCCCGGCTCGACGGGATGAGCGAATTCGAGATCGTCTGGCGCATCGTCACGCCGAGCGCCTGGCCGGCCATCGCCGCCTTCTCGGTGTTCTCCGCCGTAGCGCATTGGAACGACCTCTACTGGCCATTGATCGTCATCTCCGACGCCAAGCTCGCGCCACCGCCGCTCGGGATGATGTTCTTCGCCGATGCCGAGACCGGATCGAATTACGGCGCACTGACGGCCGCCGCGACGATCCTGACCGCGCCGCTCGTCATCGCCTTCCTCGTCGCGAGGCGCCGGTTCATCGACGGCATCACCATGACCGGGGTGAAGTAGCCGGCCGCACGGCCGCGCCCCCCAAAGTTCAGGCCTGAAGCAACTGCAACCCGACAGCCCCGCTGTCCATGCCAAGGAGATCACGCATGAAACCTCTCGGCAAAGCCCTTGCCGCGGCGGCTCTGGCCCTCGTCGCCTCGACGGCCGCGAAGGCAGAGCCAGTCACGCTCGACGTGCTCTACGCCTTCCCGGCTTTCGCCAAGTTCCACGAGCCGATCGCCGCGGAATTCATGAAGAAGCACCCGGACATCAAGATCAATTTCCGGGCGCCGGCTGCGAGCTATGACGAGGGCCATCAGGCGATGCTGCGGTCTTCGGTGACCAACCAGCTGCCGGATGTCTATTATTCCGGCTTCCACCTGCTCACCGAACTCGTCGAGACCCTCGACAAGCGCAAGCAGGTCGTCGATCTCGGTCCGCTGCTGAAGGCCGAGCCGGAAGCCTGGCGCAAGGCCAATTATTCCGAAGCGCTGCTCTCGCTCGGCCAGGTCAACGGCAAGCAGGTCGGCCTCGCCTTCAACGCCTCGACGCCGCTGATGTATTTCAACGCCGATCTGGTGAAGAAGGCCGGCGGCGATCCCGACAAGATGCCCGACAACTGGGCCGACACCGTCGCGCTCGCCAGGAAGATCCGCAGCGGCGACACCGCCGGCATGGCCTACAACATCCACGACTGGCCGGATGACTGGCTCTGGCGCGGCGTGATCCTGCAGGCCGGCCATTCGATGCTCTCGGCCGATGGCAAGAAGGTCGCTTTCGGCGGCGAGACCGGCGAGAAGACGCTGTCGCTGCTGCGCAGCTTCGTCACCGAAGGCGGCATGCCGCTGATCGACTGGGACCAGTCGCGCCAGCAGTTCATCGCCGGCAAGATCGGCATCTTCTTCGACACGCCGGCTCGCCTGCGCCAGGTCACCGACCTGATCGGAGACCGCTTCACGCTGAAGACCGCGCTCTTCCCGGTCGACGACAAGGCCAACGGCAAGCTGCCGACCGGCGGCAATGCCGCGCTGATCACTGCCAAGGACCCGGCCAAGCAGAAGGCAGCCTGGGAGTTCATCAAGTTCGTCACCGGACCGGAAGCCCAGAAGATCGTCGTTGAGACCGCCGGCTACATGCCAACCAATCTACGCGCCGGCGAAGATGCCTTCCTCGGCCCGTTCTACAAGGAGAACGCCAATTTCCGCACGATCAACGGCCAGGTCTCCCGCGCCGCGCCGTGGGAAGGCTATCCGGGTGGCAACTCGGTGCGCATCTGGCGCCAGCAGCGCGAGGTCGTCGCCGGCGTGATGCGTGGCGAGATCCAGCCCAAGGCCGGCATCGAGCGCATCGTCTCCGAGACCGAAGCCCTGATGAAGTGAGCGGCCGCGCTTCGGCGCCTGCCCATCGCCGCCCGGTCTTCACTCGACCGGGCGGTTCCCCTTTTCCAGACCGCCGGACGTCTCCCCGATGATCATCGCCCAGCTCAGCGACTTCCATGCCCGCCCGCACGGCAACCCCGCCTACGGCATCGTCGAGACCAATCCGGCGATCGAGCGGGCGGTCGACGAGATTCTGAAGCTGGAGCCGCGGCCCGATTGCGTGCTGGTCACCGGAGACCTCTCCGATTGCGGCCTGCCGGAGGAATACGGCATCGTCCGCGCGGCGCTGCGGCGCCTGCCGATGCCGATCTATGTCATCCCAGGCAACCATGACCGCCGCGACACCTTCGCCGCGGAATTGCGTCCCGATCACCCCTACCTGCCGCAGGCGGGCTTCCTGCATTATGTCATCGACGATTTTCCCGTCCGGCTGATCGGTCTCGACACCGTCGTCGCTGGCGAGGATGGCGGCGAGATCTGCGCCGTGCGCGAGGCCTGGCTCGCCGAGCAACTGGCGCAGGGACAGGGCAAGCCGACGGTGATCTTCATGCACCATCCGCCCTTCCCCGTCGGCGTCGACGGCATGGACATCATGCCCTGCAAGGTCTCGTCGGGCTTCGCCGAATTGATCGCTCGCCATCCCGAGATCGAACGCGTGCTCTGCGGCCATTATCACCGGCCGATCCAGCTGCGCTTCGCCGGCACCATCGGCTATGTCGTGCCCGGCACCGCCCATCAGGTCGCGCTCGACCTGAGACCGGGCACGGAGAACAGGTTTGTGATGGAGCCGCCTGCACTCGCCCTCCATGTCTGGAAGCCCGGCCTCGGGATGGTCAGCCATCTCCAGCCGATCGGCGACTATGGACCGCGCCGGGATTTCGTGCTCGATCCCGCCTATCCCGGAAAGCCGCAAACGGTGCCTGCCCAATGACCGAACCTCGCCTTCTCGCCCTGCTCGACCAGGCCGACGCCCTCGCCCGCCGGGCCGGCGAGGTTCTCGTGCAGATGCAGGGCGCCGAGCTCGGCGTCACCCGCAAGGAGCTGAACGACGTGGTCACGGCGGCCGATCTGGCCTCCGAACGCCTGGTCATCGACGGCCTGCGCGCCCTGACGCCCGAAGCGGCGATCCTCTCGGAAGAGGCCGGCTTCAGCGGCTCGGAAGCAGCGCCGCGCTGGATCATCGACCCGCTCGACGGCACGGTGAACTACGCCTCCGGCCTGCCCTGGTTCTCCGTCACCCTGGCCTATCAAGAGCAGGGCCGCACCGTGCTCGGCCTCACCCATGCCCCGCTCGTCGGGCTTTCCGCTCGCTTCGCCGAAGGCGGCATCGCGACCGTCGATGGCCGACCGGCGCGCGTCTCGGCCACGACACGCCTCAGCGACGCCGTCGTCTCGATCTGCCTGACCTCGCATTACAGCACCGAGGACGCGAACCGGACGAGCGATGTCATCCGGCGTCTCGCCGGCCTGTGCCGCGGCGTGCGTGTCATCGTCTCCGGCGGACTGGAGATGTCGCTGGTCGCGGCCGGGTGGCTCGATGCCTTCATCGGGCTCAAGGCCGATATCGTCTCGCATGCTGCAGCGATGCCATTGGTGCGGGCGGCCGGAGGGAAGGTGACGACCGTCGACGGCGTAGACTCGCTTGACGAGGACCTGGAGAAGGTCGTCACCAATGGACTGATCCACGAGGAACTGCTGCAGGCGATCCGCAGCCCCTGAGGCGTGGCCGTCAGGCCGGCGCCGCGCTCTGCAACACGGCGGCGGCCGCCTCCTCGTCCGTGATCAGCACCGAGGCCAGCTTCCCGCGCAGCGTGGCGGCGATGACCTCAGCCTTGTTGACCCCGCCAGAGGCGAGGATCACGGTCGGTATCCGGCGCAGGGCGTCGAGCGGGAGCGCGATGGCGCGGCGATTGATCGGATGCGCAATGTCCTGCCCGCTGCGATCGATGAACTGACCGAGCATGTCACCGACCGCGCCCGCTTCCGCGAGTTCCGCAACGCGGACATCGCCCGGCAGCCCGTAGCGCACCAACAGCGAGCGCTCGCTCAGATCGCCCGCGCTGAGGATCGCGACATCGGTCGCCCTGATCCGGGCGAAGGCCGCCTCGAACACGTCCTGCGCCAGGATGGTGTCGCGCGATTGCGGGGCGCCGGCATAGATCGGCGCCGCCAGATAATGGCATTCGGCCTGCCAGAGCCGGGCGAAACGGCTGGCGATCTCGAAGGTGTTGATCTCGATCCCGTAGGTCAGCCCGCCCATCATCGAGGTCACCGCGAGTTCGCGATACTGCCCGGCGCGGATATGGCGGATGATCTCCCTCAGCGTGCCGCCCCAGCCGACGCCGACAATACCGCTCGGCTTCTCCTCGACGATTCGCGAAACGAACTCGCCGGCGGCCTTCCCGATCTGCGCTGCGATCTGATCGGGATCGGCGGGGCTCGGCACCACGATCGCGTCCTTCAGGCCGAATTCCGCTATCAGCGCGCGCTCCAGCCGGACGCAGCTCTCCAGCCGGGAATTGATGGTAATGCTGACCAGCCCGTTGCTACGCGCCTCGACCAGGAGCCGATTGACGCGCAGGCGGGTCATCTTCAGCCGATCCGCGATCTCCGCCTGGGTCAGTCCTTCCATGTAATAGAGCCAGGCGGCTCGAACTTGCGTCTGCGGTTCCTCCGGCATGGCGGTATCCTGATGCATTGCGAGCTGCCTGCGGCATGCGCGGCGGCGGTCGGCAGAGTCTTCCAGGCTGGCTTACATCGCTTTCGCACTCTGCCACAACGCAGGGAGCCCCGACGGTTTCATGCTTGACGAAAACCAATGTAAATCACAAAATACATTTGCATAAGATCCTTCGCAAAACGAGTGGCGACCGTCATGTCCCGTGCCGTCTTCCTCCACGCCGCAGGCGATGCGCGCCTCGCGCCGTTCAATCTCCGCGAGGGAGCGGCGGGCGAAACCCTGCTCGATGTCGCCGCCGTCGGGCTCTGCGGCAGCGATCTGCACTACTACAAGGATGGCGGCATCGGCTCGGCCGTGATCGCGACGCCCTTCGTCCCCGGCCATGAATTCAGCGGCTGGCTGACGGAGGATTTGCCGGATCTCGGCCTTGCGCGCGGAGCGCTGGTCGCCGTCGATCCCAACCAGGCCTGCGGGCAGTGCGAGCATTGCCGGAGCGGGCATCCCAATCTCTGCCCCGAGGTCGTCTTCATCGGGGCTCCCCCGCATGACGGGGCGATGACAGAGCGAATCTGGGTGCCGAAATCGCAGATCGTGCCGGTGCCCGAGACCTTCTCGCCGAGCGATGCGGTGATGCTTGAGCCGCTCGGCGTCGCGATCCATGCGGTCGATCTCGCCAAGCCGCGCCTGCTCGAACGCGTGGCGCTGATCGGCTGCGGCCCGATCGGCCTCCTGATCCTGCAAGTGCTCCGCACGGCCGGCGTCGGCGAGATTCTCGCCTGCGATCCGCAGCCACATCGCCGCGAGTTGGCGCTGAAGCTCGGCGCCAGCAAGGCCGGCGCTGATGTCACCGACATCGCCGAATGGACGAAGGGCGAGGGCCTGCCACTGGTGATCGAGGCGACGAACGCTCCCGAGGGTTTCCGCGATGCCATCCGCGCCGCCCGCATCGGCGGCCGTGTCGTGCTGGTCGGCATCCCCGACGGCGACAGCTACGTGATCCCGGCCGCGGAAGCCCGCAGGCGCGGGCTCAACATCAAGTTCTCGCGCCGGATGGGCCATGTCTATCCGCGCGCGATCGAATTGGTGGCGCTCGGCAAGGTCGATGTCGAGGCCGTGGTCAGCCATCGCTTCCCCCTCGCCGAGGGGCCGGCCGCCTTCCGCCGCCATGCCGCCAACGAAGCCGGCATGGTCAAAAGCATGATCTATCCCGGCCGTCTGCCCGATGAACACCGCTGAGCCGGCGCCACAGGCCGTGATGTGCACTTCACTAGCATCGATCTCGGGACGATCCGAGGCGGCATTGCTCAATGAGCTCGGCCCGCAGGTGGAGCGCCCGTTGCCGCTGCCCTTCCCCGCCCCATCTGTCGGGCGAGCAGGCCTCGCAACGGCACGCCGGTGAGGTCGGCCGCACGCTGCACTGATCGGGACCGGGTTTGACAGGAGATCGGTCGAATGCTCTTCATGTGAGCATTCGTTCAAATTGACTGTTGTCCGATGCCCCAGACAATCTCGCCTTTCGACCTCGTCATCCTCGATTGCGACGGCGTGCTCGTCGATAGCGAGGTCATCAGTTGCCGGACCCTGGTCGATATTCTCTCGCCGTTCGATCCGAGCTATGATCTGGAGACGGTCATGCGCCGCTATCTCGGACGGCCGTCTTACGCAGTCATCCAGGATTACGAGAGAATGACCGGCCGCCCGGCCTCGGTCGACTTCATGCGGAACTGGCGGGCGCAGCTCTTCGCCGCGTTCAGCAGCGAACTCCAGCCTGTCGAGGGCGTCCGCAGCGCCGTCGAAGCCTTCGGCAGCGATTACTGTGTCGCCTCGTCCAGCGACGCGGAGCGCATCGAGATCTGCCTTCGAAAGACGGATATCTGGGATCTCTTCGAGGGGCGGATCTTCAGCACGACGCGCGTGCGACACGGCAAGCCGGCCCCTGACCTGTTTCTGCTGGCGGCCAGCGAGCGCGGCGTGGCGCCCGAGCGCTGCCTGGTGATCGAGGACAGCGTCAGCGGCGTGATGGCCGCGAAATCCGCGGGGATGACGGCGTATGGCCTCGCCGCCGGCAGCCATTTCGCGATACTGGACCAGCGACAGGCGCTTCTGGCGGCGGGAGCCGACCGCCTCTTCGAATCCTGGCAAGAACTCGCACTTGCGCCGGTGGCGCACTGAGGATTCGATGGCCGACAACGACAGCAACCGCCTCGAGGACGCCGCCCGCGCCGGCTGGCTCTACTACATCGCCGGCCGCACGCAGGACGATATCGCGCAGATCCTGAACATCTCGCGCCCGGCGGCGCAACGCCTCGTCTCGCTGTGCCGCAGCGAGGGGCTGATCAGCTTCCGGATGAACCATCCGATCAGCGCCTGCATGGACCTCGCCGCAAGGCTGCGCGACCGCTTCGAGCTCTTGCATTGCGACGTCGCCCCTTCCGATGGCTCGCCGGAAACGGGCGCGGCCGGCGTCGCCGCGCTCGGCGGCGTCCTCATCGAGCGCTGGCTGCGCTCGCGCAAATCGCTGGTCATGGCACTCGGCACCGGCCGCTCGATGCGAGCCAGCATCGAGCGCGTTCCCTCGATGTCCTGCCCCTTGCACCGGCTGGTTTCGCTGGTCGGCACCATCTCGCCGGACGGGTCGGCAAGCCCCTTCGACACACTGGTCAAGCTCGCGGAAATCACCAAGGCGCAGCATTTCCCGATGCCGCTGCCACTTTATGTCTCGAGTCCCGAGGAGCGCGCCCAGCTCATCGAAATCGAGTCGATCCGGCGCATCCGCGCCATCGCCGGCGAGGCCGATCTCTGGGTCATGGGCATCAGCCAGATCGGCGAGGACGCCGTGCTCTACCGCGACGGATTCATGACCCGCGGCGAATTGCTCGAGATGGTCCGCCACGGCGCCGTCGGCGAGGTGACCGGCTGGGTCTTCGACGCCGAAGGCCGCTTTCTCGATCGCGGCACCAATCTGCGCGTGACCAGCGTGCCGCCGGAGCCGGGCAGCGCCCGCCTGCGCATCTGCATCGGCCAGGGCCCGGCCAAGGTCGCGCCGCTGCGCGCGGCGCTGAGCGGGACAATCGTCAACGGCCTCGTCACCGACGAAGACACCGCCCGCGCCCTCCTCACGGACTGACCCCTCCCTCATCGGACGGCCCATTACCCGCGCGCGGGCAAGGCCTCGCGCACGGCTGTCATCCGCCCGTCACCAACGGTTGACATAACGAGCCAGTGTGCGAGCATATGCTTCAATAAAGAGCATATGCTCACCAAAAACGACGAGGGAGGCTTTAGATGCGATCTTTCTATGGTGCGTTGGCGGGTGCAGGCGCTCTGCTGTTGGCTGGGCTCGGCTCCGCGCAGGCAGCAACGGAAATCGAGTTCTGGCACGCAATGAGCGGCGCGCTCGGCGAGCGCGTCGACGAGCTGGTCAAGAAGTTCAACGACTCGCAGAAGGACTACGTCGTCAAGGCGATCGGCAAGGGCACCTATGACGAGGTCCTGAACGGCACGATCGCGGCCTATCGTGCCAAGCGCCAGCCCGAGATCGTGCAGTCGAACGAGCGTTCCTTCCTGACGATGGTCAATTCCGGCGCCATCATCCCGACCAGCGAATTGATGGCGCAGCAGGGCCATCCCATCGATACCGCGAAATTCATCGCGCCGGTGGTCAGCTATTACGCGATCGACGGCAAGCTGCAGGCGATGCCGTTCAACTCCTCGACGCCGATCCTGTTCTACAACCGTGACCACTTCAAAGCCGCCGGCTTCGACAAGCCCGGCGCGACCTGGCAGGAACTCGAGCCGCAGCTCGACGCGATCAAGGCCAAGGGCGTGTCGAAATGCGCGATGGTGCTTCCCGGCGACTATGAGTGGAGCTTCCTCGAGAACTACAGCGCGGTGAACGACATCCCGTATGCGACCAAGCGCAACGGCATGGACGGCCTCGACACCAGCTTCGTCTTCAACAAGGGCAAGCTCGTCGGCCAGGTCGAGCGGATGAAGCGCCTCGTCTCGTCCGGTGTGATGCAGCTCGCCGGCCAGGGCATCATCCCGATCCAGCTCTTCACCTCCGGCGAATGCTCGACCATCATCGCCTCGACCGCCTCGCATGCCGCCGTCGTCGCAGCCGCGAAGTTCGACTGGAGCGCGGCCGAATTGCCTTATGAACAGGGCGTCACCCCGAAGAACAGCGTCATCGGCGGCGCCGCGCTCTGGACCCTGAAGGGCCATACGCCGGAGAAGTACAAGGCGATCGCCGCCTTCTACGATTTCCTCGCCAGGACCGACACGCAGGTCTGGTGGCATCAGGCGACGGGCTATGTCCCGGTCACGACCGCCGCCTATGACGCTGCCAAGGCTGAGGGCTACTACCAGAAGAACCCAACGCGCGAGATCGCCGTGCTCCAGTTGATGCGCGGCACGCCCAGCGACAATTCGCTCGGCTTCCGCATCGGCAACAGCAACCAGATCAACGTCGCGATCATGGAGGAGGTCTCGGCCGCCTTCCTCGGCCGGAAGCCGGTGCAGCAGGCGCTCGACGATGCGGTGTCTCGCGGCAACGAGTCGCTGCGCCGCTACGAGCAGCTCAATGCTGGTAAGAAATAAGGCGGCCAGCCTTCCGGTGGCGGCTGGCGGGGGCAGTTTGCACCTCCGCTCGCCGCTGCGGCGCCTTCTCGTGAAGGGCGCCGGCGATGGGCAGACCGAAAGCGGGCTGAAGCGCGCGCATTTCCGCGAATGGCGCCTGCCCTTCTGGCTGCTGGCGCCGCAGCTCTTCATCCTGCTGCTGTTCTTCTTCATCCCCTCGATCAGGGCGCTGATCCAGGCCTTCCAGTTGACCGATCCTTTCGGCGCCACGACGCAATGGGTCGGCTTTGATCTTCCCCCGATAAAGTGGACGGGTTAAGCGGCTTTTAGCTCCATCTCGATCGGGGGGATATATCCGAGTGCGGAATGGAGCCTTGTCCGGTTATAGAATCCTTCGATGAAGCTGAAGATATCG